>Ga0182736_1000589_pt1 | contig 51494 bp, 52 predicted proteins | sample eDN5th30CKraftBY_FD_128882 | JGI IMG/M metagenome (GOLD analysis project Ga0182736, IMG submission 128882) | Enriched backyard soil microbial communities from Emeryville, California, USA - eDNA 5th pass 30_C Kraft BY (version 2) (version 2) | ecosystem: Environmental > Terrestrial > Soil >... | reverse complement strand
CGACGTCCTTGTCGGTGATGCCGGTGAACTTCATGGCGTCGAGCAGGTAGTCGACGTCCTCCCGGGTGACCGGCGGGTCCTCGTTGGGGCCCTGGTAGTCGGTGTCGGTGGTGCCGATGTAGGTCAGGTCGCCCCACGGCACGACGAACACGGCTCGCTTGTCCTTCGGCACCGGCACGACGACGGCGATGTCGTTGCGGACCTTCGACCACGGGACCGTGATGTGGATGCCCTTGGCCGGGCGGATCGAGTCGGGGTCGGTGCCCTCGTCGAGCGTGCGGACCTCGTCGGACCACACGCCGGCGGCGTTGACGATCGCCTGGCAGCGGACGGTGATCTCCTGGCCGTCGGCGACGACGGTGGCGCCCGAGACCCGGCCCTGGCCGTCCTTGGCGATGCCGGTCAGCGACGCGCCGTTCACGGCGACGGCGCCGAACTCGATGGCCGCGGTGCGCGCCACCGTCAGGCTGAGCCGGGCGTCGTCGACGGTGGCGTCGTAGTACAGGTACGACGACGCGATCTTGTCCTTGGGCAGCGTGGGCATGTGGGCCAGCGCCTCGTCGGGCGAGAGCCGCTCGTGGAACTTGCCGATGCGGGCGCCGCCGGTGAGGTCGTACATCCACATCGACAGGCCGAGGGCCCGGGCCAGCTTCTTGTTGATGACGCCGCCCGAGCCGCTGAACACCGGCAGCAGGAAGGGGAGGAGCTTCACCAGGTGCGGCGCGTTGTGGCGGAGGCGCTGGCGCTCGGCCAGGGCCTCGTAGACCAGGCGGATCTCGCCCTGCTGGAGGTAGCGCAGGCCGCCATGGGCCAGCTTGGAGGACTTCGACGACGTGCCCGACGCGAAGTCGTCCCGCTCGATGAGGGCGGTGCGCAGCCCGCGCGAGGCAGCGTCGAGCGCCGCGCCGACGCCGGTGATGCCGCCGCCCACGACGAGGACGTCGAACGGGTCGTCGCCGAGTCGCCGGAGCGATTCGGTGCGGTCGAACCACGCGGTGCCGGTCATGAGGTGGCTCGGACGTCGAGAGCGGTGCGCATGGGGCCGATCCTACGGTGAGGCCCCCGTCAGCCGGCCACTGACGTGTCGCACGACCGTCTGCCGGCGCGGTCCTAGAGTCGGTCCGGGACGGGGGAGCCTCGTGGGGCTCCGGGGGGAGGCAGCGCGGTGGACGGCGACGAGCGCGGTGGCGAGGCGAGCATCGAGACCAGCGGGAACGTGGGGGAGGGCGCCAGTGGCGGGCACTTCGCCGCGGCGTGGTACCCGGACCCCGACGCACGCCACGACCAGCGGTACTTCGACGGTGCGGCGTGGACCGACCGGGTGCGGACGGCGGGGATCGAGCGGAGCGACCTGCTCGACGGATCGTTCGTCGTCCCCAGCGCGGCGACGACGATGGCCGCGTTCTACCCGTCCGCCGCAGCGGGGCCCAGCACCGGGCAGGGCTCCGAGGCGCGCAACGCGGTCGGTGCCGGGCTGGTGCTCGCCGGCCTCGGGTGGCTGACCATGGCCGGGTCGACCCGGATGCCGTGGATCGACGGCATGCGGATCTTCGACCTGGTCCTGGACTCCGGACGTCCGAGCGCCACCGCGGACGCGGTGGACGCCCTCCAGACCCAGGTGGTCGTCAGCCTCGGCCTCCTGGTCCTGGTCATCATCGGGACGACGCTGCGGTACCAGCCCGGCAAGGTGGTCGGGTTCTGCATGGGCGGGCTGGTCGGCCTGGCGGTCTGCTGGCGCAAGCTCGACCGCGACGCCACCTCCATCCGGTCCAACCTCCTCGGGGCGTTCGTGGTGCTGGTGCACGGCGCCGTCGTCGGGTTCCTGGTGCGGGACGTGCTGGACCACGTGTCGCCCTACCGCCTCGAGGACGGCGTCCTCGTGTTCGCCGGCGGGGCCCTGCTGCTGCTCCTCGGCGTCCTGGTCGGCCGGCGCCGGGTCCTCGCACACCGCTGATCGAGCCCGACCAGCCTGGGATCGGCGGGATCGGGCGTTCGTGCGCTTTCGGCCGCCCTCGCACCGCCTCGGCCCGTCACGTGTCGAACAGGTGCGCAACCTGACGACGATGTGACCGTTCCGCCTCGTCCAGATCGTCGGAGCAGGGCGAACGCTGGACAGAACCTCGGGATCGGTGTGGACACCCCGGGAGGCGGGCGACCATACTCGGCCCCTCGTGCGGCGCCCTGGCCTCGGGCTCAGATCCCTGGTGCCACCAGCCCCGCTCGAACCTGGTGTGGTCCTGCGGGGCCACGTCGTCATCCGAAGCCCAGCCCGTCGAGGGAGCGACCCTCCAACCATGAACTTGTCCTGGCGTACGAAGGCGGCCTGCCACGGTCTCGACCCGCAGGCCTTCTATCCAGAGACGGACGAAGAGGCCGACGTGGCGAAGGCGGTCTGCGCGGTGTGTCCGGTGCAGGGTGCGTGCCTCGAGTACGCCTTGACGCGCCGGGAGAAGGAAGGCGTCTGGGGCGGCTGCACCGAGCGGGAGCGCCGACGGATCATCCGCCAGCGCCGGCGCACGGCCTGACCGTGTTCGCCGTCCGCCGCATCCGCGTCGACGAGGGCCCCCGCCTCCGGTCGATCCGGCTGGCGGCCCTCGCGGACGCACCCGGCGACGCCACCACCACGCTGGCCCGGGCCGAAGCCCGTGGCGACGACCACTGGGCCGAAGCGGCCCTGGTCAACGCGTCGGGCGGCCTCCAGGCCACGTTCTTCGCCGAGCTCGCCGACGACGAGGGCGCCGGCCTGGGCGACGAGCCCGTCGGCCTCATCGGCGCCTACGCCAACGAGACCGGGATCGTGAACCTCGTCGGCCTGTGGACCGCGCCCGGCCACCGGGACATGGGCGTCGCCACCGCGCTGCTCGCCGCCGTCGCCGAGTGGGCCCAGACCATCGGCGCCGAGCGCCTGCGCATCTGGCTCGTCGAGCGCAACGAGTTCGCCAAGGCGTTCTGGGTCAACGAGGGCTTCGAGCCCACCGGTGCCCGCATCCCCTACGAGCTGGACCCCCGCCTCGACCAGGTGGCGATGGTCCGCAAGGTCTGACCGCCTCGCTCGTCCGGGTAGGCGCCTCGCGGGGGAGGTCCGGTACCGTCCCCGAGCATGGACTTCGAGCTCGCTGAGGAACTGGCCGCCCTGCAGGAGACGGTGCGCCGCATCGCCCAGGACAAGGTCAAGCCCCGGGCCCGGGAGATCGACGAGTCCGGTGAGTACCCCCAGGACCTCTTCGAGGTGTTCCGCGACGCCGGCCTCCTCGGGCTGTGCATCCCCGAGGACCTCGGCGGGTCGGGGGCCGGCATCCTCGGCCTCACGATCGCCATCGAGGAGGTGGCGAAGTACTCGAACACCGCTGCCCTGATGCTGCTCCTCACCCGGCTCCCCACGGGCCCGGTGATGATCGCCGGCTCCAAGGAGCAGAACGAGCAGTACATCGCCCCGATCGCCGACGGTTCGAAGCGCGCCGCGTTCTGCCTGAGCGAGCCGCAGGCCGGCTCCGACGTCATGGGGATGCGCACCAAGGCCGTCCAGGACGGCGACGAGTGGGTGCTGAACGGCACCAAGTGCTGGATCTCCGGCGTCGTCCAGGCCGATTGGTACACGGTCTTCGCCAAGACCTCCGACGACGTCACCGAGCGCAACCACAACTCGATCTCGGCGTTCGTCGTCGAGCGGGGGTGGGAAGGCGTCCAGGTCGGGTCCACCGACCGCAAGATGGGCGTCCGCGGCGTCGACACCGGCGAGCTGCTGCTCAGCAACGTGCGGGTGCCGGCCCAGAACGTGATCGGCGAGATCGGCGGCTTCCAGCTCGCCATGCAGGGCCTCAACTCGATGCGGCCGATCGTCGCCGCCCGCGGCATCGGCCTCGCCGAGGGCGCCCTCATGTACGCCACCGAGTACGTGAAGGAGCGCGCCGCGTTCCGCAAGACGATCGCCGACATGCAGGGCATCCAGTGGGAGATCGCCAAGCTCGCCACCGAGATCGAGGCGGCCCGGCTGCTCACCTACCGGGCCGCGGCCATGGCCGACGCCGGGCGCTTCCAGAAGGAGGACGTCCCGTACCTGTCGATGTGCAAGTACTACGCCACCGAGGTCGCGGTGAAGGCGTCGAACCTGTCACTCCAGATGCTCGGTGCCGCCGGGTACATGAAGGACCACATGACCGAGCTGTACTACCGGGACGCCAAGCAGCTGACGATCGTCGAGGGCACCTCGCAGGTCCAGCTCGGCCTCATCGCCCGCGGCGTCCTGGCCAAGGACCTCTGGTGGGACTGAGGTCGTCCACCAGGACGACCTCCCGGACGAGCGCCATCTGGGCCGCGCCCGCGTTCCACCTCCTCCTCGTCGTCGTCTGCGCGATCGGCCTGGTCGAGCGGGTTGCTGCCGCGTTGCACGGGAACGGGTTGGGCGGGGCCGGATGGGCCTGGGCCAGCGCCGCCGTGATGCTCGCCGGCGTCGTCGTGTGCACCCGTTCGTTCGTCCTCGCTCGGCGGGTGCGCGCCGCGCAGCCCCACGAGGTCGCCACGGTCACCGCCTGACCACACGTCCTTCTGGCAGGCTTCGGCCGTGCCGTTCGGGACGATCATGGCGTCGGGGTGGGCGTCGGGGCTGAGCCTGTACGGCACGGTGCTCCTCCTCGGGCTCGCCGGTCGGTTCGGATGGGCGGAGGTCCCCGACGAGCTGCAGCTCACGTGGGTGCTGGTGGCGGCAGGTGTGCTGTACGTGCTCGAGTTCGTGGTGGACAAGGTCCCGTGGGCGGACTCGGCGTGGGACTCGGTGCACACCGTGGTCCGCCCGATCGGCGGCGGCCTGATCGGCGCGATGTTCGCGGCCGAGGGCGGGGACTCCGAGGCCATCGCCGCGCTGCTCGGCGGCGGGTTCTCGCTCACCGCCCACGGCGCCAAGGCCAGCACCCGGGCCATGGCCAACACGTCGCCCGAGCCGGTGAGCAACATCTCGCTCTCGCTCGCCGAGGACGGGGTGGTGGCCGGCATGGTCGCTCTGGCCCTGGCGTTCCCGGTCATCGCCGGGATCGTGGCCACCGCCTTCGCCATCGGCTCGATCGCGGTCACGTGGATCCTGTTCCGCACGGTGCGCAAGGTGTGGCGCCGGCTGCGTGCCCGCTGGGCGCGCTGGCGCGGCGCGGTGACGACGTGAGCGCCGACCTGGTGCCCGGCCGCCGAGCGGTGGCGTCCGCGCCGGTGCGGGTCGCCGACGTGGGCGGCTGGACCGACACCTGGTTCGGCTCGCCCGGCCGGGTCTGCCACGTCGCCGTGGGGCCCGGCGTCGAGGTGGAGGCCACGCTCGTCGCCCGGGCCGGCACCGCGCCCGTCCGCCTCGTCGCGCCGGACATCGGCGTCGAGCAGCCGGTCGGGCCGGGCGGCCATCCCGAGGCGCCGAGCTGGGCGACGCCGTCGCCGGGGCGCCACCCGCTGCTCGAGCACGCGGTGGCGGCGATCGTCGAAGGGGCGGCGCTTCCCGACGAGCTCGGCATCGAGGTGCGGATCTCGTCGCACGTGCCGCCCGGCGCTTCGCTCGGCACGTCGGGTGCGGTGGTGGTCGCCCTCCTCGGCGCGCTCGACGCGCTGCTCGCCGACGAGCCCCGGTTCCCCGAGGAGCTCGCCGTGCTCGCGCACCAGGTCGAGACCCAGCGCGCCGGGCGCGAGGCCGGCGTCCAGGACCAGTGGGGCGCGGCGCTGGGCGGCGTCGGGCTCCTCGCGATCGGCCCCTACCCCGAGGTCCGCCACGAGGCCATCGTCCTCCCGCCGCGAGCCGCCGCCGAGCTCGATGATCGGCTGGTCACGGTGGTGTTCGGTGCGCACGACTCGTCGCAGGTGCACGCGCAGGTCATCAACGCCATGGTCGGCTGCGGCGGTGCCGAGCACGATCGCGCCCGCCAGGCCCTCCGCCGGCTGTCCGCACTGGCCGGCGACGCGGCCGCCGCGCTCGCCGACGGATCGCTCGACCAGTGGGGCGAGGTGCTCGTCGTCTCGACCGAAGCGCAGCGCGAGCTCCACGCCGGTCTCGTCGGACCGGCGCACCAGGCCGCCATCGACGTCGCCCGGACCTGCGGAGCGGTCGGGTGGAAGGTCAACGGCGCCGGCGGCGACGGCGGCTCGCTCTCGCTCCTGGCTGCGGCCGACGGCCGCGAGGCGCTCGACGCGGCCCTCCGCGCTGCGGGCCCGACCTGGCAGCTCGTGCGGCTGCAGGGGAGGGGCGGGGTCGCGGTCGAGGCGGGATGACCGCTGGTCAGCTCGCCCGGGCGGCGGCTTCCTTCTCGACGCTGATGGCCCGGACGAGCTCGAGGATCTCGGGATCGGCCTTGCTCGGGGCGCCGCTGTCGTAGGGCGGCTGGGGGTCGTACTCGATGCCGAGCTGGATGGCCTGCGACACGCCGGGCCCCCACACCTCGCCGACGAGCGTGAGGGCGAGGTCGATGCCGGCCGACACGCCCGCGGCGGTCCAGACCTTCCCTTGTTGCACCACGCGCTGCTCGGTGGGGCGGGCGCCGTAGGTGGCCAGCTCGTCGTAGGCGAACCAGTGGGTGGTGGCATCGAGGCCATCGAGCACGCCCGCCGCACCCAGGAGGAGGGCGCCGGTGCACACCGAGGTCGTGTAGGTGGTGTGCGGATGGGCGTCGCGGATCCACGCCACGATCGGGTCGCCGTCCCGGGCGAGCTTCCGCGTGACGAACCCGCCGGGCACGAGCAGCACGTCGGGCGCAGCGACGTCGGCGAAGGTGTGCTCGATGTCGAAGTGGAGCAGCCCGTTGTCGTCGGACAGCCGGCCGCGCTCGGCGGCGCACAGGACGACGTCGACGCCCGGCACCTGGGTGAGGACCTGGTACGGCCCGATGGCGTCGAGGGCGGTGAACTCGGGGTAGAGGCCGATGGCGATCTGCATGGGTCTGGCTCCTTGGGACGGGTGAGCGGTTTCGGGTCACCTGGGCACCGGTGGGGTGCCCAGGTGACCCGAAATGGGGTGGGTCAGGCGGGGGTGCGGGCGAAGTGCTGGCGGTACCGGTCGGGGGTGGTGCCGATGCGGCGCACGAACGCGCGGTGGAGGGTCTCGGCGTGCTTGAGACCGACCGAGCGGGCGATGGCGCCGACGGTGCGGTCGGTGGTCTCGAGCAGCCGACGGGCGGCCTCGACCCGCAGCTCCTCGACGTGGGCCGCGGGCGTCGTGCCGGTCTCGGTCCGGAAGGTGCGGGCGAAGGTCCGCGGGCTCATGCCGGCGCGCTCGGCGAGGCGGTCGACGGTGAGGTCGGCGTCGAGGTGGTCGGGGAGCCAGCGCTGCACCTCGGCGACCGCCGGGGTCCGGGCGGCCTGGGCCTGGAGCTGGGCGCTGAACTGGGCCTGGCCACCGGGACGGCGGGCGAAGACCACCAGCCAGGCGGCGGCCTCGTGGGCCAGTTCGGGCCCGTGGTCCGCCTCGACGAGGGCGAGCGCCAGGTCGATGCCAGCGGTGATCCCCGCCGACGTCCACCGATCCCGGTCGTGCACGTAGATCTGGTCGGGCAGGACCTCGATCTCGTCGCTCAGGCTGGCGAGCACGTCGCACGACCCCCAGTGGGTGGTGGCCTGGAAGCCGTCGAGCAGGCCGGCGGCCGCCAGCACGAGGGCGCCGGAGCACACCGAGGTGATCCGCCGAGCCCGGCCGGCGAGGTCGCGGACCTGCTGGAGGAACGGCTCGTCCGTGAGCAGGGGCCGGCACCCGCGCCCGCCGACGACCACGAGCGTGTCGATGGCCGCGGGCGCCTCGGCGAGGGCGAGGTCGGCGCCGATCTCGAGCCGGCTGGTGGATCGGACGCGGCCGCCGTCGGGGGTGGCGACGAGCGTCTCGTAGCGGCCGCCGCCGGCGAGACGGTCCGCCACGTCGAACACCTCGAGCGGGCCGGCGAGGTCGAGCAGCTGGAGCTGGTCGAAGGCGACGAAGACGATGGTGCGGGGTGCGCTCACGCCGTCAGTGTGCGCTCGCGCCGTCGTGGCGGCAATGACAACATCCTGACGATCCCTGCCAGCACCCACCCCAGCGGCGCTCCGGCCCGGTTCGGGCCCCGGCGCCGCCGCAGGCGGGAACGGGGGACGGGGCCGCGCGCAGCACCTGACATGCTGTCGGCCATGACTGCGAGGACGTGGGACGACGTGGGCGGCTGGTCGGCGGTGCTGGGGTCGCTCACCCAGCGGAGCGACCTCGACCGGGCGACGGCGTCGGCGGCGATGGGGGAGATCCTCGACGGCAACGCCACCTCGGCCCAGATCGCCGGGTTCATCGTCGCCCTGCGCATGAAGGGCGAGACCTCCGATGAGCTGATCGGCCTGGTCAGCGCCATGCTCGACCGATCCGTGCGGGTGGAGCTCGCCGAGCCCGACGGCGTGATCGACCTGGTGGGCACCGGCGGCGACCGCTCCCACAGCATCAACGTCTCGACCCTGGCGGCGCTCACCGTCGTCGGTGCCGGCGGCCGGGTGTGCAAGCACGGCAACCGGGCCGCATCGTCGTCGACCGGCACCGCCGACGTGTTGGAGGCGCTGGGCGTGGCCTTCGACCTCGGGCCCGAGGGCGTGGCCCGCTGCGTGCGCGACGCCGGCATGGGCTTCTGCTTCGCGCCCCGCTACCACGGCGCCATGCGGTTCACCGGCCCCACCCGCAAGGAGCTCGGCGTCCCCACGGTCTTCAACTTCCTGGGCCCGCTCGCCAACCCGGCCCGGGTGCGGCGGCAGGTCACCGGCGTGGCCGACGGGGCCATGGCCGACCGCATGGTCCAGGTCCTGGCGGCCAACGGCTCCGAACGGGCCCTGGTCGTCTACGGCCACGACGGCCTCGACGAGCTGACGACCACCACGACGTCGACCGTCCACGAGCTGGTCGACGGCGAGGTCCGCACCTACGACGTCGACCCGGCCGAGTACGGCATCCCGCGCACCACGCTCGACGCCCTGCGCGGCGACGATCCGGCCACCAACGCCCGCCTCGCCCGGGAGATCCTCGACGGGACCCCTGGCCCCGGCGCCGACATCGTGGCCCTCAACGCCGCCGCCGGGCTGCTCGCCGCCGACCTGGTCGGGTCCTGGGCGGACGGCATCGAGGCGGCGCGTGCGTCGTTGGCCGAGGGCAAGGCCGCCGTGGCCCTCGAACGGCTGGTGACCGAGTCGCAGGCCGCCAAGGCCGCCGAGCCGGCCTGACCCGGCTCGCTACTCCCCGAGGTCCCAGAGGGCGTCGAGGTCTCGCTTCGAGAACGCCTGGAACGCCACCATGGTCCGGGTCTCGACGATCCCGGGCAGCGCGGCGACCCGGCGGGTGACCACGTCGGCCAGGTCGTCGTGGCGGGTGACCCGCACGATGGCGATGAGGTCCACCTCGCCGGCCACCGAGTACACCTCGGCGATCCCGTCGACGTCGGCCAGTTCGTCGGCGAGGGCCGCCACCCGGGCGGGCTCGGCCTTGATCAGCAAGAACGCGTGCACCATGGCCGCGGACCCTACCGGGCGGTGGGCATCTGGCGGGTGGGGTCGAGCGGGGCGGCGGCCGGGGCGAGGCCGGCGCGCTCGTCGAGCTGCTGGAGGATGCGGTGGGCCTCGGCGAGGCGCTGGACCTGGCCGGCGACGTCGGTGATGTCCGTGGCGCCGCCCGCCGCGGCACCGGTGGCGCCGTTGGCGAGCACCGCGTGGGAGCGGGTCTGGGTGCTCACCGAGACGAGCCGGACGCACGCGAACTCGGCCTCCGAGACCGAGCGGGCGAGCTGGCCCAGGTGCTGGCGGCGCACGGTGGAGGGCAGCGAGGCGGTGCGGGCGACCTGCACATCGAGGTTGACGGCCTGCTGGCGCAGCTCCTCGGCCAGGGCGACCATCTCGGGCTGCTCGACCGCCCGGCGCAGCTTCTTCTGCGGGACCCGGTGGTCGTCGGCGACGTCGCCCGCCGTGTGCCCCACCTTCGCCAGCCGACGGTGGAGGCGGGCGGCCTCACGGGGATCGGCCAGCCAGGTGAGCGGCGCCGGTGTCGGCACCTTGGGGTGCACCCGGTGCCGCCGGTTGATCCGGTGCCGCACGAACAGGGCCACGATGCAGCACGCCACCACGATCGCTCCGGCGGTGCCGAGGAACGTGAGGAGGAACCAGTTCACCGTCTGAAGGGTACCGGCGGCTGGAACGAGGGCAAGGGCGGCCCGGTGGGCACGAGCGACCCGTCGGCATGGATCACCCGGATGCGGTGGCCGTAGCGGTCGATCCACTGGGCGACGCACGCCAGTTCGTCGGCGAGGGCCTTCGGGAGCGGCGCGCCGGGCGCAGACGCGTCGCCGGGGGCCGGTGCCTCGAGGGCGTCCGGGGCCGCGGGATCGAGGTCCAGGGGGAGCGGGACCGCGGCGATGCCCTTCTTGGTGACGGTCCACGTCCGCTGGAGCCGGCCCCGGAGCAGCTCGGCGCGGGAGCTGCCGTCGACCTCCATCACGACCCGGCCGGCCCGTCGGAGCGTGTCGAAGCGCTGCTGGCGCCGGAGGGCGGTGGCGAGCGCGGCGGCCCGGTCCCGCATGTCGGCGGCCTCCTCGAACCGCTCCTCGGCGGCGAGGGCGTGCATCTTGGCCTCGAGCGGTGCGAGCAGGACGTTCGGCTCCTCGAGCAGGCCCCGGCGGACCGTGGCGACCAGCTCGGCGTAGGCGGCCTGGCTGATGGTGCCGGCGCACGGGCAGGTGGAGACGCCGAGCTGCGCGGGTGCGCACGGGCCGGTGCGCTCGCCGCCCCGTCCCGGGGTCCCGGTGCAGCGGCGCAGCGGCACGGCGGTCTCGATCGCTTCCGCCACCCGCTTGGCCGACTTCGCCGACGGGAGGGGGCCGAGGTACAGCGCGCCGTCGTCCCGGATCGCTCGCACCACCGACAGCCGGGGGAACGCCTCGTCGGTGAGCTTGAGGTAGCTGTACTTGCGCCAGGTCGTGGACTGGCGGTTGAACCGGGGCTCGAGGCGGTGGATCAGCCGGACCTCCAGGACCGCCGCCTCGAGCGGGCTCGGGCACACCACGTGGTCGATGCGCTCGACCTCGCGCAGGAGCTGGCCCACCTTCCGCCGGTCGTCGCCCGAGAAGTACGAGCGCACCCGGGACCGCAGGTCGGTGGCCTTGCCGACGTAGAGGGTGCGCCCACCGCCGTCGCGGAACAGGTACACGCCGGGCTTCTTCGGCAGGTGGTCCGTGAGGCGCAGCTTCCCGGCCTGGGGGTGGGCGGCGAGCGTCGGCAGGTCCATCAGGTCCTCGAGGCCGCACACGCCGAACGACGTGGCCCGCTCGATGAGCAGGTGCAGCAGGTCGCCCGTGGCGAGGGCATCGTCGAGGGCCCGGTGCGACGGGCGGTTCGGCAGCCGGAAGCGGTCGGCCAGGGTGCCGAGCCGGCAGTTGGGCACCTCGTCGCGCACCAGCCGACGGGCCAGCCGGAGCGTGTCGAGCACCCGGTTGGCGAGCTTGGGCCGGCCCGACCGCTCCATCGCCGCGTTGAGGTACCCGAGGTCGTAGCGGACGTTGTGGCCCACGATGACCGCGTCGCCCAGGAACTCCAGGAAGGTGGGCAGCACCGCGTCGGGCGGGGGAGCGTCGGCCACCATCGACTCGGAGATGCCGGTGAGCCGGGTGATCTGCAGCGGGATCGAGTGGCCCGGGTTCACGAAGGTGCGGAACGTGGCGACCCGCTCCCCGCCGCACAGCTTCACCGCCCCGATCTCGGTGATCCCGCCATCGGCCGCGGTCCCGCCGGTGGTCTCCAGGTCCAGCACGCAGAACGTGACCTCGTCCAGCGGCGTGCCGAGGTCGTCGAAGCTGCGCTGCATGGCCGGAGACTACGAACAAACGTTCGCGCGAACAAGTGTTCTGGACCTCGGGCCTTGGAGGGCCGATGACCTGCACCGGTACGATCCCCTCCGTGGCTTCCTCTCGGTATCGATGCACCTCCTGCGGGAACCTGACGCGGTTCGATGTGACGTCGACCCGGCGGACCCGTGCGTACCACCACTACACGGTGGGCGGTGAGCTGGCCGTCGAGGACGAGCAGGTGCTCGAGGAGACCCTCGAGTCGGTCGAGTGCCGCTGGTGCGGGACCGCGGGCGTCGTCGAGGTGCTCGACGAGTCCGTCGACACCACCGCCGAGGGCTGAGCCGCGGCCCCGGGTCCCGCCGTCGACCCGAAGGCCATCCGGCCGGCGTGCCGGCTGGCGGTCGCGGTCGCCCAGAAGGGCGAGCAGGCAGACCCTCGCGTCCCGGCACCCGTCGAACTGCGCCCGGTGCTCGGGTTCTCCCGGCTGTCCACGGCGGCCTACGGCGTGATCGCACGGGTCGTCGACGAGGACGGCATCTTCCGTGCCCGCGTCGCCGAGGCAGCCGACGAGGACGAGGTGGGCCGGGCCAGCTGGCTCTGGCTGCACCGCCCCGTCGGGTGGCTCGACGACCCCGCGATGACCGGTGACGGCGCCGCGCCCGTCGCCGCCGACCGGGCCCCGAGCGCCCGCCGGGACGACAAGGCCGCGGCCACCCGGCTGCGGAAGGCCGCGGCCGACGCCGACGCCGCCCGGCGCCGCACGGCCGACCAGCTGGCCGAGGTGCGCAGGGCCGAAGCCGCGGTGCGGGCCGAGCGCGACGCGCTGGAGGCGCGCCTCGAGGCGCTGCAGCAGGAGCGGAACGCCGCCGTCCGGCGGTCGAAGGAGGTCGAGGCCCAGCTGGCCACGGCCCGCCGGGACCTGAAGGTCGCCCGCCAGGCCACCATGGACGCGGAGGAGGAGCTCGCCCGCGTGCGGAGCGCGGGCGCGCCGCCGGTGCGCCCGGAGGTGGAGGCCGTCGCTGCGCCCGTGGTCGAGCCGGTCACGCCGCTGCCCGCCGCCCCGGCGGTGGACCAGCAGGCCGTGTCGGCCTCGGTGGCGGCGGCCGCCACCGCCGCCGCCGAGCTCGCCGGCGCCCTGGCCGACGCAGCAGCCGCCCTCGCGCCGGAGCCCGAGGCGCCGGCGGTGCCGCCGGTGCCGCCGGTGGCGGAGCCGGCCTCGAAGGCCACGGCAGCAGCTGGCGGCAAGGGCGAGAAGAAGAGCGGGAAGAAGGGCCGCAAGGGCAGCGACCGCGTCGCCCCGGCGCTCCCTCCGGGCGTGTTCGACGGCACCGCAGAGGCCCACCGGGCCCTGCTGGGCGATGCCGCCAACCTCCTGGTGGTCGACGGGTACAACGTCGCCCGGGCCGCGTGGTCGGGGCTCGACCCCGAGGAGGAGCGCCGACGGACGGTCGCCCTGCTCGACGACGTGCAGTCCCGCTCCGGCGGCCGGGTCGTGGTCGTGTTCGACGGCGACGATGCCGTGACCGCACCCAAGGCCAGCAAGAACGTGCGGGTCCGCTTCTCGGCCACGGGCCAGACGGCCGACGACGCCATCGTCGACCTGCTGGCCGCCACGCCGAACCGCACGCCGGTGGTCGTGGTCTCCTCCGATCGCGCCGTGGCCGCCGATGCCCGGCGCCAGGGGGCGGTGGCCGTGGGCTCCCGGGCGTTCCTCACCGCCGCCGGTCGCTGAGGCCACGCCGCGCGGCTTCGCTGTCGGACCCCCTGGGGATGATGCGGACCTGACCCCACGGAGGTTCCCATGACCCGGTTCGAAGACCACCCCCACGCCGTCCTGCGCATCGACTGCGACGAGTGCGCGCTCCAGGCCACCGATGCCTGCGAGGACTGCGTCATCACGTTCCTGTGCGGCACCGAGGCGTCCAGTCCCGTCGTGGTCGACCTGGCCGAGGCGCGGGCGATGCGCCTGCTCGACGACGCCGGCCTGGCGCCGCCGCTCCGCCACATCCGGTCCACGGGATAGGCCTGCGCGACCATGGCCCCATGGGCACCGTGCGCTGGGAAGAGCTGGAGGCCCGGGGCCTCGCCGCCGGCCTCGACGTCGTCTCCGCCGCCTCGCCCGAGCCCTTCACCGACGCCCGCCGCGCGCTCGAGGAGCGCAAGGCAGCGGGTCTCAACGGCTCGATGCAGTTCACGTACCGCAAGCCGGAGCGGTCCACCGACCCGGAGCGGACGCTGCCCGGCGTGCAGACGCTGATCGCCGGAGCCACCTCGTACCACCGCGACCCGCCGGCTCGGCCCGAGGGGCGTGGCCCGGTCGGCCGCGTGGCCCGGTACGTGTGGGCCGACGACCAGGAGCGGCTGCTGGCGGGGCTCCAGGCCGTGTGCGACGCCCTCGTCGACGCCGGGCACCGGGCGTGCGTGGTGTCGGACCAGAACCACCTCGTCGACCGAGCCGTCGCCGCCCGTGCCGGGCTCGGGTGGTTCGGGAAGAACGCCAACCTCCTCCTGCCCGGCCACGGCAGCTGGTTCGTGCTCGGCACCGTGCTCACCGACGCCGTGCTCGACGACGCGCCCCGCGCCACACCCGTTCCCGACGGGTGCGGCACCTGCGAGCGCTGCCGGCCCGCCTGCCCCACCGGTGCGATCGTGGCGCCCGGCACGGTCGATGCCCGCCGCTGCCTGTCGTGGTCGCTCCAGGTCACCGGCCCGTTCCCCCGAGACCAGCGGGTCGCGCTGGGTGACCGCCTCTACGGATGCGACGAGTGCCAGGAGGTGTGCCCGCCGAACCGGCTGGAGGTGCGCCGGGCCGCTCCGGGCGGCAGCGGCCACGCCGTACCCGTCGGCGATCCCGTCCGCGCCTGGGTCCCGGTGATCGAGGTGCTCGCCGCCACCGACGAGGACCTCCTCGCCCGCCACGGCCGCTGGTACATCCCCCAGCGCGATCCGCGGTACCTCCGCCGGAACGCGCTCGTCGTGCTCGGCAACGTCGGCGACCCCGCCGATCCCGCGGTCCGAGCGGCCCTCCGCGACGCGCTGGAGGGCGACGACGCGCTCCTGCGCTCGCACGCCGTGTGGTCCGCGCGGCGCCTCGGGTGCGACGATCTGCTGGTGGACGTGACCGGCGACCCCGATCCCGACGTGCAGGCGGAGCTGGCTGCGCCCGTGCCGCTGAGGACCCCTGCGTGAAGCACCTCCTCGTCACCAACGACTTCCCACCCAAGATCGGCGGCATCCAGTCGTACCTGTGGGAGCTGTGGCGCCGGCTGCCCGCCGACGAGGCCGCGGTCCTCACCACGCCCTACGCCGGGGCGGCGGAGTTCGACGCGGCCGCGCCCATCCACATCGAGCGGATCGAGCAGCCGGTGATGCTCCCGACGCCCGGCCTCGCCGCCCGGATCGACGAGACCGCGGCCCGTCTCGGCGCCGACCTCGTGATCCTCGACCCCGCGCTCCCCGTCGGCCACCTCGGGCCGCACCTGGCCCGCCCCTACGGCGTGATCCTCCACGGCGCCGAGATCACCGTCCCCGGCCGGGTCCCAGGGCCCCGGCACGCGCTGGCCCGCGTCCTGCGCGGCGCCGAGCTGGTCATCGCCGCCGGCGGCTACCCGGCCGACGAGGGCGAGCGGGCGGCCCGTCGAGGGTTGCCGGTCGTGGTCGTCCCGCCCGGCGTCGACACCGACCGCTTCGTCCCGTTGGAGGATGCCGAACGGGCCGCGGTGCGCAAGCAGTTCGGCATCGCGCCCGAGTCGACGCTCGTCGTCTCGGTCAGCCGGCTCGTGCCCCGCAAGGGCATGGACGTGCTCATCCGGGCGGCCGCCCGGCTGGCGCCGATCCACCCGGAGCTCGAGGTCGTGATCGGCGGCTCGGGCCGCGACCGCGCCCGGCTGGAGCGGCTCGTGGCCGAGCTGGCGGCGCCGGTGCGCCTCGTCGGCCGGGTCGACGACGCCGACCTCCCCGGCCTGTACGGCGCAGCCGACGTCTTCGCCATGGACTGCCGGAACCGCTGGATGGGCCTCGAACAGGAGGGCTTCGGGATCGTGTTCCTCGAGGCCGCCGCATGCGGGGTCCCGCAGATCGCGGGGGAGTCCGGCGGCGCGGCCGAGGCGGTGCTCGACGGCGTGACCGGCCTGGTGGTCGACGATCCCCGTTCGGTCTCGCAGCTCGCCGATGCGCTCCGTGCCCTGATCATCGACCCGGAGCGCCGGGCCGCGATGGCGGCCGCCGGTCGCCGCCGGGCCGAGGAGGAGTTCGCCTACGACGTCCTCGCCGAGCGCCTCCGTGCCGCGATCGAGGGCTGGGCCCAGCGGTGAGCGGTCTCCTGCCCGAGACCGAGGGCCGCTCGATCCTCGTGGCCGACGCCGTGGGCACGGTCGCCCTCGCCCTCGTCACCGCGGTCTCGGCGGCCACCGACGCCGATGCCGTGCAGATCGTGAACCTGGCCGTCGCGGCCGTCCTGTTCCTCGGCGGGTGCGTCGGCTTCGGGATCGGCTTCCTGCGGGCGGTCGGGCGCAGCCGCACGGAGACCATCGACCTGGCCGGGCTCTTCTACCTGACCGGCTCGGCGCCGGCCGACGTGCGCAAGGCGTTCCTCGGCCTGTGGTTCGCCCAGATCGCCATCGCCGCCGCAGCCATCCCGCTCACCGACCCGCCGTTCGCGGTCATGGCGCCGGTGTGGGGGATCGGGCTGATCACCTGGTGGGCCGCCGCCCACGCCACCTTCCCGCCCCGCACCGACTGACCGCCCTGGAGCGTCGCACTAGCCTGCGCCCTCGTGCCCGGCCGAGCCGGTGCCGCCCGCGAGCCCGACGACCCCGGAGCATCCTGTTCCCATGACCGACCGAGCCACCGAGTCGACCACGATCGCCGCTGCGCCCGACGCCGTCCTGGCCATCTTGTTGGACTTCCCCCGCTACCCCGAGTGGGCCAAGGACCTGAAGTCCGTCGAGGTGCTGGGCACCGACGACGAGGGCCGGGCCACGCAGGTGCGGTTCCGTGCCGCCGGCTTCGGTCGTTCCACGAACTACACGCTGACCTACGACCACGCCGAGCCCAACGTGCTGGCGTGGGTGCTCTCCGAGGGCGACATCATGCGCAAGCTCGACGGGCGCTACACGCTGACCGCGGTCGACGGCGGCACCCAGGTCGACTACGAGCTCGAGGTGGAGCTGGTCATCCCGCTCCCCGGGTTCATCAAGAACCGGTCGCAGGGGAAGATCATGCACACCGCGCTCGGTGAGCTGAAGTCGTTCGCGGAGCGCTCGGCCGGCTCGTGAGGGTCCTCCTCTTCACGGGCAAGGGCGGCGTCGGCAAGACCACCACCGCTGCCGCCACCGCGCTGCGCTGCGCCGACGCCGGCCAGCGCACCATCGTCCTCAGCACCGACCCCGCCCACTCGCTGAGCGATGCGTACGGCGTCGACCTGGGCGATCACCCCGTCGAGATCGCGCCCGGCCTGTTCGGTCAGCAGCTCGATGCCCAGGCCCGCATGGAGGACACCTGGCAGGAGATCCAGGCCTGGCTCCTCGAGGTGTTCCAGTGGGCGGGCGTGGCGGCCATCGAGGCCGAGGAGCTCTCGGTCATCCCCGGGCTCGACGAGATCTTCGCCCTGAGCGACATCAAGGCCTACGCCGACAGCGGCGAGTGGGACGTCGTGGTCGTCGACTGCGCACCCACCGCCGAGACGCTCCGCCTGCTCAGCCTCCCGGAGATCCTGCGGTGGTACATGGACCGCGTGTTCCCGATGAGCCGGAAGGTGAACAAGGTCGTCTCGCCGCTGCTCGGCCGCGTCGCCGGCCTGCCCGTCCCCGGCGACGACGTGTTCGGCTCCGCGTCGCAGTTCTACGACCGGCTCGACGGCGTCCGGGAGCTGCTCACCGACACGGCCCGCACGAGCGTGCGCCTGGTGGTCAACCCCGAGCGGCTCGTGGTGGCCGAGGCCCGTCGCACCTACACCTACCTCTCGCTCTTCGGCTACCGGGTCGACGCCGTGGTGGCCAACCGCCTGCTGCCCGACGCGGTCACCGACCCCTGGTTCCAGGACTGGAAGGCCCGCCACGCCGAGCACCTCGAGTCGATCGAGCAGGGCTTCGCGCCGCTGCCGATCCTCCGTGCCGAGCTGGCGTCGGACGAGCTCGTCGGCGTCGACGCCCTGCGCACCTTCGCCGGCCACCTCTACGCCGACCTGGAGCCCGCCGCGGTCCTGCACCCGGGCGAGCCCCTCCAGGTCGTCGCCAAGGGCACCGCCTACGAGCTGACCCTCGAGCTGCCCTTCGCCGACAAGGACGAGCTCGAGCTCGGCCGGCGCGACGACGAGCTGCTCATCCGCGTCGGCAGTCACCGGCGGGCGCTGCTGCTGCCGGACTCGCTGCGCCGCCGCGAGGTGCGGGCCGCGTCCCTGCGCGACGGCCGGCTGCGGGTCACGTTCGCCGCCCCCGCCGACGAGGTCGGCGGCGACGACGGCCTGCTCGATCGGGCGGCCGGTGCCTCGGGACGGCGGCGAGGGCGATGACCGACGCCGACGACGGCCGCATGCCGCCCGGGCCCTGGGAGGAGCACGACCCGCGCCTCCAGGCCGGCCTCGAGCACCTGCAGCGGGCGGCGCGGGAGATGATCGCGGCGTCGCGGGCCCTGCTCGACGTGGCCGAGGAGCTGGTCGAGGACCCCAAGGCGGCATCGGGCATCATCGACCTGCTCGGATCGGTGGCCGGCCGAGCCGGGCGCAGCCCGGTCCACGGCGTCCCCCACGATGACGACGACGAGGGCGACGACCCGCCCGTCCAGCGCATCCCGGTGTCCTGACCAGGCCGAGCAGCTACCGCGCTGACGGGTCGATCAGGTACCGTCCTCGCACCGTCGAGGGACCGGCCCGGGGAACGGAGGCGTTGCAGTGAAGGTGCTCCAGGTGCGCGAGGCCGCCGGTGACCGTCCGGCCATCGACCTGCACGGGCAGGTGACGGTCGTGCGAGGCCTCGACCCGTTGCGCCGGGCGTGGCTGATCGGTGCGCTCGGCGAGCTGTCCGCCGGCCAGGACCTCGATGCGATCGGCGAGGTGGCGGCGCACGGGATCGTGTTCCCGCTCGACCGCACGTCGCTCGCGCTGCTCGACCTCGAGCGCCCGGTGCCCACCGTGGTGCGGGCCGAGGACCTTCCCGGCCACGACCCGCGAGTCGCCCAGGCCGTCGCCGACCGGGACCGGGCACTGATCCGCCGGCGCGAGCTCACCCAGCAGATCACCGACCAGCGCGAGGCGCTCGGCGCCGCCGTGGCCGAGCGGACCACCGCCACCGATGAGCTCGAGACGCTGCGCCGCGGCGACGGTGCAGCCCGGGAGGCACAGGCCGCGGCCGATGCCGCACGGGCGCGGCTCGAAGCCGAGCACCGCTCCGCTGCCGACGAGCGGGCCCGCAACCGCGAGGTCCTCAACGAGGCCGTCCTGGCGCGCGACGTCGCCAGCGAGGCCCGGGTCGCCTCGGCCGAGCGGCTCGAACGGGCGCGGGAGCGCCGTCGCACCGCGATGGCCAAGGCCACCGAGGCCGCCGCCGCCCTCGAGCAGGCCCGGCCGCTCGTCGCCGACGACCCCACCGACCTGCTCGTCGCCCGCCGCGCCGAGCTGGCCAGCGCCGAAGCTGCAGCAGGGGAGGCCGATCCCGACCAGGACAGCTCCCCGGTCAGCCGCCAGCTCGCCGACCTGGAACGCCGGCGCGTCGAGCTGGTCCGCCTCCAGGAGGCGGTCGGCGACCCGTCGGCCGACGCCGTCCGCACCGCCCTCGACCAGCTCCTGGGGGCCGGCACCGAGGCCGCACCGGTGGTCGCAGCCCTGGCCCTCGCCGACACCTGGCGCGACCTCCACCAGCAGCTCAGCGCCCTCGACACCGGCGTGTCGGGCGAGGAGTACGCCGCCGAGCAGCGGGTCACCGAGGCCCGCCAGTCGGTCATCGAGGCCGAGGTCGAGTACAACCAGCCCGTCCTCACGCCCGAGCAAATCACCAAGGTCGAGGCCGCCCACGCCCTCGTCCTCGAAGCCCAGGACCGCACCGAGGGCCGCTTCGGCGGGAGCCGGCTCCGCAAGAAGCTCGAGGACGCCCGGGCGGAGGAGCGGCGCGTGCTCGAGCGCCTCGGCTTCTCCACCTACGCGGACTACATGATGAGCTCGTCGAGCCGCGGCGTCGGCCCGGCCAACCGCTCCACGCTCGAGACGGCCCGTGCCCGCCTGAAGATGGCCGAGGAGAGCCTCACCTCCCTGCCCGGCGCCGCCGACCGGGCCCGCCGCCGCACCGAGCTGCTCCAGCGCCGCGACGCGGTGGCGCCCCGGGTCGCCGCCCTGCTCGGGCACGAGCCCACCGGACCGGAGGCCGAGGAGGAGCTGCGCGGGCTGCGGGAGTCGGCCGCGCCGAGCGACACCGCCATGGCCGACCTCGCCAAGGAGCTCACCGACGTGGGCGTCGCCGTCGTCGGTCCGCCCTTCGACCGCGACGACCTCGTGCTCCTCGCCCGCTTCTACCTGTCCGAGCAGGAGACGGCCGACGGCCGCCGCACCGAGATCGAGCAGGCCCTCGCCGCGCTCGACCACGCCATCCTCGTGGTCCGCGAGGCGCGCGACCGGGGCCAGCGCGAGCTCCCGGCGCTGGATCCGCTGCCCGAGCTGGCCCAGCCCTCCGCCGCGGCACCCGCCGACGCCGACGATGCGGCCGCCCAGGCCGTGACCCTCCGAGAGGCCCGCTGGGCCGAGGTCGAGGCGGCCCGCACCGCCGTCGCCGAGGCGGAGGACGCCGTCGCCCAGCACCGCCAGGCCAGCGCCGCCCTGAGCGGCCTGGAGTCCGACCTCGCCCGCTGCGGGATCGAGGAGGAGCAGGCCGCCGCGGCCGTGGCCGAGGCCGAGGCCGAGGTCGCCCTCGCCAACGGCAGCGCCTTCGACGACGCCGTGGCCACCGCCACCGAAGCCGAGTCCGCGCTGGCCCGGTCCACCTCCCGTGAGGAGGTCGCCCGCCGCTCGCTCGACGAGTTCTCGGCCGAGGCCGGCCTCGACGCCATGGTGCAGGCCGCCGAGGCGCGCGTCGCCAACGCCGAGCAGCTCGTGACCGCCGCGGCCGCCGCCGAGCAGTCCACGGCTGCCCAGCTCGCCGAGGTCGATGCTGCGTTCGCCGCGGCCACCGCATCGGAGGAGCAGGCGCTCGCCGACGCCGCCTCGATCGACCGGGCCAAGCTCGTCGACGACCTGGACTGGGAGCTGATGTCCCGCCTCGCCGCCGTGCGGTCGGTCGGGCTGGCCGGGTCGCTCCCGCTCGTGCTCGACGACCCGTTCTCGGTCCTCGACGACGACGAGCTGACCCGGGTGCTGGACCGCCTCGTCCGCCTGGCCGACGCGGTGCAGATCGTGCTCGTCACCGACCGGGAGGCCGCCGTGGCCTGGGCCGCGCAGATCGGCTCCGAGCGGGCCCTCGTCCACTCCGCCTGACCCCGCTCGGTCCGGCCGTCGCCGAGCTCGCCGCGGCCACGGCCGCCGGGGCGACCGCGATCACGACGAGCTCGGGGCTCAGCCGGTCACTCGAACGTGGTGCCCTTGGCCCGGGCGAGGCTGCCGGCGATCTCGGCCTCGGCCTTCTCGCGGCCCTCGAAGCCCTTGGTGTTGGCGAACTTGCCGGGCTCGAGCTGCTTGTAGACCTCGAAGAAGTGCTCGATCTCGTCGGTCAGGAACATGGGGAGCTGGTCGATGTCCTGGACGTGGTCCCACCGGGGGTCGCCGTAGGGGACGCAGATGATCTTGGCGTCGGGGCCGGCGTCGTCGTCCATCCAGAACACGCCGACGGGGCGGGCACGCACCCGGCACCCGGGGAACGTGGGCTCCTCCATGATGACGAGGGCGTCGAGCGGGTCGCCGTCCTCGCCCAAGGTGTGTTCCACGAAGCCGTAGTCGGCGGGGTAGACGGTGGCCGAGAAGAGGCGGCGGTCGAGCCAGATCTCCCCGGTCTCGTGATCGATCTCGTACTTGTTGCGGCTGCCGCGTGGGATCTCCACGACGATCGGCACGTAGTCGCTGGTTTCGGGCATGCACCCAGCATGGCAGGTGGCTCCGGAGCCCCCGAAGGGCCAGAACGCATGTCGAAGCGCGATGGGGCCAGGTCCTAACGTGCAACGCATGGAGTTCCGCCGGATCACGAACCTGCCGCCCTACGTCTTCACCATCATCGATGGTCTGAAGATCGAGGCTCGGCGGGCCGGGGTCGACGTCGTCGACCTCGGCTTCGGCAACCCGGACCTGCCCTCGCCCCAGATCGCGGTCGAGAAGCTGTCCGAGGCGGCGCACAACTCCCGCAACCACCGCTACTCGTCGAGCCGGGGCATCCCGAAGCTGCGCGAGGCCGTCGCCGACCTGTACCTGCGGCGCTTCGGCGTGACCCTCGATCCCGAGAAGGAGATCATCTCCACCATCGGGGCCAAGGAGGGCTTCAGCCACCTGATGTGGGTGCTGCTCCAGCCGGGCGACGCCGCCCTCGTCCCGTCGCCGTCGTACCCGATCCACATCTGGGGCCCGCACCTCGCCGGCGCCGACGTGCGGGAGATCCCGATCGGGACCGACCAGGACTTCTTCGAGAACATCCAGGAGGCCTACGAGTACTCGTGGCCTAAGCCCCGGGTGATCGTGCTGTCGTTCCCGCACAACCCCACCACGGCCTGCGTCGACGTCGAGTTCTTCCAGAAGGTCGTCGACTTCGCCCGTGAGAAGAACGTGATCGTCGTGCACGACAACGCCTACGCCGAGCTCGGCTTCGACGGCTACGAGCCGCCGTCGATCCTCCAGGCCGAGGGCGCCAAGGAGTGCGCCGTCGAGCTGTACTCGATGACCAAGTCGTTCTCGATGGCCGGCTGGCGGGTCGCGTTCATGGTCGGCAACGCCGAGGTCGTCGCCGCCCTCACCAAGCTCAAGAGCTACCTCGACTACGGCACCTTCCAGCCCATCCAGATCGCCGCCACGGTCACGCTCAACGAGGATCCGGAGCACCCGCGGGAGGTGCAGCCGATCTACCAGGCCCGGCGCGACGCCCTGTGCGACGGCCTGGCCCGCATCGGCTGGGAGATGACCCCGCCGCAGGCCACCATGTTCGCCTGGGCGCCGATCCCGGAGCCGTACCGGGAGCTGGGCTCGATCGAGTTCGCCTCGATGCTCGTACGCGAGGCGCAGGTCGCGGTGTCGCCGGGCGTCGGTTTCGGTCCGGGCGGCGACGGCCACGTGCGCTTCGCCCTCATCGAGAACGAGCAGCGCATCGGCCAGGCCATCCGCGGCCTCAAGAAGGCCCTCACCAAGCTCGGCTGACCGCACCTCGCCGGAGCTCGCAGGTCTCCGAGCCCCAGCGAAGGGTCTGACCGACGAGGGTCGCTCGGAGCGCGGGGGAATCCCGTCGGGGGTCCGGGGGTTGGACCTCTTCGTGCCGCTGACTCCGCCCCGCCTGTCCATCCTCGACCTCGCCCTCATCGGCAAGGGCCAGACCGCCCGGGACGCGTTCGACAACAGCGTCCGCGTCGCCCGGCTCGCCGAGGAGCGGGGCTACGAGCGGGTCTGGTACGCCGAGCACCACAACATGGCCCAGATCGGGTCGTCGGCCACGAGCGTGCTCATCGCCCACGTGGCCGCCCACACCGAGCGCATCCGCCTCGGTGCCGGCGGGATCATGCTCCCGAACCACGCGCCGCTGCCCATCGCGGAGCAGTTCGGCACGCTGGCCGAGCTGCACCCCGGGCGCATCGACCTCGGCCTCGGCCGGGCGCCGGGGAGCGACCAGACCACCATGCGGGCGATGCGCCGCGACCACACGTCGTCGGACCGCTTCCCGCAGGACGTGCAGGAGCTCCAGGGCTACCTCAGCGGCAACTCGCTCGTCCCCGGCGTGCAGGCCACGCCCGGGCGGGGGACCGACGTCCCCCTGTACATCCTCGGCTCGTCGCTGTTCGGAGCCCGGCTGGCGGCCGTGCTCGGCCTGCCGTACGCCTTCGCCTCGCACTTCTCGCCGCAGGCGCTCCGCCAGGCCGTCGGCACGTACCGCCACGAGTTCCAGCCCTCCGAGCAGCAGGCCGAGCCCTACGTGATCGCCGGCGTGAACGTGATCGCCGCCGAGACCGAGGACGATGCGCAGGCCCAGCACCTGGCCGTGCGCCGGGCCCGGGTTCGGATGTTCGTGCAGAAGGGCGTCGACGTGTCCGACGAGCAGGCCGACGAGATCCTCGCCTCGCCGCAGGGCCAGCAGATCGCCGAGATGATGCGCTACTCCGCGATCGGCACGCCCGATGCGGTCAAGGAGTACCTCGACGGGTTCGCCGTGCACGCCGACGCCGACGAGCTGATCGTGGTCCCCGCGTCGCCTGGCATCGACGCCCGGCTCCGCTCCCTCGAGCTCCTCGCCGACGTCGCCGGCCTCGTCCCCGCCTGACCGGAGCGGGCGGCCTGCTACAACCGCGGTATGCGGGTAGGTGGGATCAGGTCGGCCGAGGTCGATGACGGGATCGAGTGGTCGGCGACCGTGTCGTTCGCGGACCAGGAGCACGTGGTCCGCTTCGGCGGCCCGACCGAGCTGGTGGACGAGGCCGATGCGTCGATGTTCCTCGCCGCCACGCTGCTGCCGGCGATGGCGTGGCAGCACGACCTCCAGGTCGACGGGCCGGTGTCACCGGTGCTCGTCAGCCGGATCGACCGCATCGCCCGCCTCTACCACGCCATGGATCCGAGCCTGCGGGTGCCCGTCATCGAGGTGGCGGAGGAGCGGTTGCCCGCCTCCACGGGCGACGCGGTGGGCGCGTTCTTCAGCCGGGGCGTCGACTCCACCTACAGCGCCGGGCTGCCCCGGACCGAGCCGGGGCCGATCGACCAGCTGCTGTACTGCCGCACGCTCGAGCCGGTGCACGACGCCGAGAACCGGGCGCAGGAGCTGGCCTGCGCCGAGCAGGTGGCCGAGCGCCTGGGGCTGCCCCTCCGGCCGATCTGGACCGACCTGCGCACCTTCACCGACCCGATGCTCGGGTGGTCGACGATGCACGGGGCCGGGCTCGCCGCCATGGCGCTGCTCGTCGGCCAGGCGTTCCGTGCGGTGGTCGTACCCGGTGCCTACGACATCGCCACCCAGCCGGCCGGCGGCTCCAGCCCGATGCTCGATCCGCTGTTCAGCTCCGAGTCGGTCCAGGTCTTCCACGACCACATGGACCGCAACCGCCAGGAGAAGCTGCGCTGGCTCGTCGAGCACCGTCCGGACCTGCTCGAGCTGATCAAGGTCTGCTACTCGGACAACCGGATCGACAACTGCGGCCGCTGCCACAAGTGCCTGCTGACCATGTCCGGCCTGCGAGCCGAGGGTGCGCTCCACCTCGCCCCGCAGTTCCCGGCCGAGCTGGACCTCGAGGCCGTGCGGGCGCAGCGGGTGGCGAGCCTCGGCGTGCGCTCGCTGTGGGTCCCGATCGTGGACCGCGCCCAGGCCCGCCGCGACGTGGACCTGGCCGATGCCGTGCGCGACATGCTCCACGCGTGCGCGGTGCCGCCGCTGCGCGAGCTCGCGGTGCTGGCCCGCACGCCGGGCGGCCGGTTCGACCCGGAGCGCACCGGGGCGTTCGAGCGGATCGACCGGGCGGGGTCGGACACGGCGCTGGCGCTCGTCCGCCACGGCGAGGTGATCCCTCGTGGCGCCGAACCGGGGTCGCGCCGCCCGCGGGCGTCCACGTGGGTGGCGTCGGCTGCGGCGTCGATCGAGCACCGCCGCCGGCGCGCCGGTCGCGCGCCCTGATCGGGAGGCGGCGCTAGGCCGATGCCGGCCGGTCGAGGAGGCCGTGGAGGCAGAAGTCCACGGCCGCGTCGATCACGTCGTCGGTGGGTTCGAGCACGCCACGGTGCACGAGGTGGACCAGGTGGGTGTGCACGCCGAGCAGGGCGTGCGAGAGCAGCGTGGCGTCGCCCTGGGCGATCTCGCCCGCCTCCATCGCCGCGGCCAGCACCTTGGCGGCGTCGTTGACGGCGACCTGCTCGCCCTTCCGCAGCCCGTTGTTGAACCGGTCGTCGGTGGCGGCGAACTGGAACAGCCGGAAGTAGTCGGGGTGCTGGATCGACCACTCCATCGACGCACGGATGCCGCGCTCGATGCCGTCGGAGGGGGAGGCCGCACCGCTGACCGCGGCCCGCTGGCGGCGGCGGAGGTCGAGCTGCGCGTCGGCGAGGATCGCCCGCAGCAGCTCCTCCTTGGAGTCGAAGTACCAGTAGAAGACGCCCTTGCCCACGCCGAGGCCCTCGGTGATCTCGGCCACGGAGGTCGGGTGGAAGCCGTTCTGGGCGAAGCGCTGGGTGGCGTACGCCATCAGCTGGCTCCGCCGCTCCTCGCCCCGCTGGGTCAACTTCCGGTCCATCGCCTGGTCAACCTACTTGACTGTCCGGTCAAGCCAACGGGACCCCTGCCTCGGAATCCCCGGACGGACGAAACAGTCCGTTCACATCGGCCCCCTAGGGTCGGCGGCATGGAGAGCTACGTGCTGCGCGTCTGGTTGCCGGATCGACCCGGTGCCCTGGGCGCGGTGGCTAGTCGGATCGGTGCGGTGAAGGGCGACGTGGTCGGGATCGAGATCCTCGAGACCGGCGAGGGCCAGGCGGTGGACGAACTGGTGGTCCAGCTGCCCGATGCCACGCTCGTGGACCTGCTCGTGAGCGAGGTGCGCCAGGTCGACGGCGTCCAGGTCGAGGAGGTGCGGGCCGTCGGCGCCGAGGGCCACGACCCCCGCCGGGCCACGCTCGAGACCGCCGGCAAGCTCGTCGAGGCCCAGGACCGCACCGCCCTGCTGGAGGTCACCCGCGACGTGGCGCCCCGCTCGCTGTCCGCCGCCTGGATCGCCGTCACCGACGTGGAGGCCGAGACCCTGCTGATCGCGGGGGAGCGGGCCCCGAGCGAGAGCTGGCTCGTGGCCTTCGTCCACGGGTCGAGCACCGCGGCCGAGCTCCAGGGCTCGGGCCGGGGCGCGGACCTCGGCGGCAACGACGTGATCTGGTCGACGATGCCCGACGTCGGGCTCGCCGTGATCGCCGGCCGCGACAACATCGCCTGGCGCACCCGGGAGCGCCACGAGCTCGACGCCCTCGCCCGCATCATCGCCCTCCGCTGGGCCGAGCTCCCCACCCGCGCCTGACCCGCCCCGCTGCGGGGGGTGGGCGGCTCGCTCCTACTCGGTGGTGGCCCAGGCGCGGCTGCGGTCGACGGCTCGGAGCCAGCGGGCGTGGAGGGCGTCGGCGGGGCCGCGGTCGGGCGCTGGGGTGAACTCGGCGTCGAGGGCCCAGTTGGCGGCGATGTCGTCGGTGGAGTCCCACACGCCCTCGGCCAGCCCGGCGAGGTACGCGGCGCCCAGGGCGGTGGTCTCCTGCACCTGGGGCCGGCGGACGGGGACGCCGAGCTGGTCGGCCTGGAGCTGCATCAGCAGGTCCATGACCGCGGCGCCGCCATCGGCTCGGAGGCCGGCGACGGGGTGGCCGGAGTGCTCGCACATGGCGTCGACGACGTCGCGGGTCTGCAGCGCCATCGCCTCGATCACCGCCCGGGTGATGTGCGCCTTGGTGGTGCCGCGGGTCAGGCCGACGAGCGTGCCGCGGGCGTAGGGGTCCCACCAGGGGCTGCCCAGACCGGTGAACGCCGGCACGAAGAACACGTCATCGGTGGTGTCGACGGATGCGGCGAGGGGCCCGGCCTCCTTGGCGCTCGCGATGATGCCGAGCCCGTCGCGCAGCCACTGGATGGCCGAGCCCGTGGAGAAGATGGCGCCCTCGAACGCGTAGTCCGTGCGGGTGCCGCCGGTGCCGTCGGGGATGCTCCACGCCACCGTCGTGAGCAGGCCCTCGGCCGGCTCGGGGCAGGTGCCGCCCACGTTCATCAGGACGAACGACCCGGTGCCGTAGGTGTTCTTGGTGTCGCCGGGGGCGAAGCAGGCCTGCCCGAAGAGCGCGGCCTGCTGGTCGCCGGCGATGCCGCTGATCGGGATGCCGGCCGGCAGGCCCGAGGACTCGTGGGTGACGCCGAGGCGGCCGCTGGAGGGCCGCACCTCGGGCAGGGCGTGGCGGGGCACCCCGAACAGGTCGCACAGCTCGTCGGACCAGTCGAGGGTGCGGATGTCGAGCAGCATCGTCCGGCTGGCGTTCGACGGCTCGGTGGCGTGGACCTGGCCCCCGGTCAGGTTCCAGAGCAGCCAGGAGTCGATGGTGCCGATGGCGAGGTTGTCGTCGGCCTCGACGCCGCCCTCGGTGAGCAGCCACTCGACCTTGGAGGCGGAGAAGTACGGGTCGAGCACGAGGCCCGAGGTGGCCCGCACGAGCGGGAGGTGCCCGGCCTCGGCGAGGGCGTCGCAGTGGGCCGCGGTGCGCCGGTCCTGCCACACGATGGCCCGGTGGCGGGGCAGCCCGGTGCGCTTGTCCCAGGCGACGATGGTCTCCCGCTGGTCGGTGATGCCGATGGCGGCGACCGGTTCCTGCAGCGAGGAGATGAGCTCCGCGGTGGTGCCGACGATGGCGTGCCAGATCTCCATGGCGTCGTGCTCGACCCAGCCGGGCTGCGGGAAGTGCTGGGTGAACTCCCGGTACCGGTAGCCGACCGAGCGGCCCGATCGATCGACGGCGAAGGCGCGGACCCCGGTGGTGCCCGCGTCGAGGGCGATGACGACAGCCATGGCGGCGGACGCTACCGGAGCGGTCCCGGGCAGGTGACGACCGCGTCGGCGAGCTGGCCCCGCGATCGTCACCTACCCTGGAGCAGGGCGAGGTGGCGGCGCCGGCCGCGGCGGAACGGGGAGAGACCATGGCATCACGGAGTGTGCTGATCGGCAGGCGAGCGGCGGTCGCGGTGGCGGCCGCCCTGGCGGTCGGGCTCGTCCCGTCCTCCGCCGGGGCCGTCCCCGGGGAGCCGGTCCCGACGTTCGCGGGCGATGGCGCGCTCGAGCTGCTGGCCGGTCAGCGGACGGTCACCACGGACGACCAGGGCCGGATCCTGGTCGCGACGGGACCCACGTTCGGCACGGGGCCCACGACGGTGCAGCGCTTCACGGCGGCCGGCGCCCCGGACACGACCTTCTCGGGTGACGGCGCGGTCGACCTGCCCTCGTCGGGTGCCCCGTACCGTGAGCCGTTCCTCTTCCCGGACGACGGCGGGGTGCGGGTCGGGGTCTGGACCGCCGCGGGGTTCGAGAGCTGGTCGCTCGACGGCGGCGGGGTCCCCGATCCGGCCTACGGCGCCGGCGGCCGGTCGCTGGTGCCGCCGCCCGACACGAGCTCGGCAGCGCCCAACCTGGTCGACGCCGTCCCGGTCGGCGACGGCCTGGCCGTGGTCTGGAAGGAGGGCGACACCAGCCGCATCGACGCCCTCGACCGTTCGGGCCAGCCGCGCTCGTCGTTCGGCGGGGGAGACGGCTCGGTCGACGGCCCGGCGCTGGCGTCTCACGTCGCCGCCCGCCCCGGTGGCGGGCTCGTGATCACCACCCCGACGGGGCTCCTCGCGGTGGCGGCCGACGGCACCCTCGGGACACCGGTGGCCCTGACCGGCCACGGGACGCCGACCGGCCTCGTCGTCGACGCCCAGGACCGCGTCCTCCTCACGGCGGGCGCGCCTGGAGACGAGACCGTCCTCCGCCGCTTCACGAGCACCCTCCAGGTCGACGCGGCCTACGGGACCGGCGGCTCCATCGCCCTGCCCGGCACGGGCCCCACCATCCGCACGGTCGACGGCCGCTGGTACGTGGTGTCGTCCATCGCCGACGGCCCGTCGCCGTCGTCGCCCAGCACCGGCTACCGGAGCCGGGTCTGGATCGCCTTGCTCGACGGCGCCGGCGCGCTCGACCCCGCCTTCGGGACGGGCGGCGTGCTCACCGTGCAGGACGTCCACTCGGAGGGCGTGCTCACCTACTACCGGGACGCGCCGATCGTCGCCCTCGCCCCGGCTCCCGCGGGCGGCCTCGCCGTCGGCATGGTGCGCCACTACGGCGACGCCAGCGTGTCCGGGTCCCAGACCTGGGACGACGTACGGCAGTTCTCGGCCGCAGGCGCCTTGGTCGCCACGCTGAACCCGCCGGTGCACGCGGTCTCGGTGACCGACGGCGGCGACGAGGGGGCCACGTTCCTCGGGCTCCTCGACACCCCGGCACCCGGCGGCGTCGCCCGCTTGGCTCGGTTCGAGCTCCAGCAGCCTGCGACGCCCGGGGCGCCGGGACGCCCCTCGGTGACGGCGGTCGACGGCGCGACCTTCCAGCTGGCGTGGACCGCGGCGGCCGGGTCGCCCACGCGCTACGTCGTGTCCGCGTTCGAGCCCGGGGCGGGCACGGCGGCGGTCACCGTCGAGGTGGCGGGGTCGCAGCGGAGCGCCGCGCTCACCGTCCCGCACACCGGCCGGCCGTACCGGTTCGACGTGTACGCGACGGCCGGGAGCGCCAGCGGTGCCCGGTCGACCCCGAGCCCGTTCACCATGGCCCCGTTCCCGTCGATGACCGGCTTCGTGGCCCGGCTCCATGCCGACGTCCCGAGCTGGCGGACCACCCCGGAGACCCGAGCCGCCGCGGCGGAGCACCTGGCTGCGTACGGCGGGATCGACGAGGTGCTGACCGAGGTGGCGTACCAGCGCCAGTTCCGCCTCGAAACCGATCCCGTCACGCGGATCTACACGGCGTCGTTCGGCCGGCTCCCGGACTCCGAGGGCCTGCGCTACTGGGTCGGCAAGCGGCGCGCGGGCGTCACCGTGGCGCGCATCGCGGCCCAGTTCGCGGCGTCCCGGGAGTTCCAGCGCACGTACGGCAAGCTCAGCGACCGGGCGTTCGTGGCCCTCGTGTACCAGAACGTGCTGGGCCGCCCGGCCGACCCCGGCGGCCTCGACTACTGGAGCGCCCGCCTGGCGGCCAGGAAGATCAGCCGCGGCCAGCTCATGGCGAGCTTCAGCGAGTCCGCCGAGCACGTCCGCAAGCTCGACGAGACGGCCACCGCCGTGCGGTCGTACCTCTTCGTGCTCGGCCGGGCGCCCCGCTCGGCCGAGGTGACGGCCTGGCTGGCGTCCGACGAGCTCGGGGGCGACAAGATCGCCGCCCTCCTCGAGTCTGCGGAGTACGCCGCCCGGGTGGGCTGACCGACCTCGCTACAGTGCCCGCGATGCGCATCGGCATCCTCACCGGCGGGGGCGACTGCCCCGGCCTCAACGCCGTCCTCCGCGCCGCGGTCCGAGCGGTCTCGGTCGACCACGGTGGTGAGGTCATCGGTTTCCGAGACGGCTGGCGGGGCGTCCTCGACGACGTCTGGGAGCCTCTCACCATCGACCGCTGCCGCGGCATCCTCCCTCGCGGCGGCACCATCCTCGGCACCTCGCGGGACCAGCCCTACACCCGCGAGGACGGCGTGCAGCGCGTGCGCGACGCCATCGCCCGGCACCGGCTCGATGCCATCGTGGCCATCGGCGGCGACGGCACGATGGGCGTCACCAACGACCTCGACCGGGACGGGATCCCGGTGGTCGGCGTGCCCAAGACGATCGACAACGACATCGCCTGCACCGAGATGACCTTCGGGTTCCAGACGGCGGTGCAGATCTGCACCTTCTCGATCGACCGCCTCCACACCACGGCCGAGAGCCACGACCGCGTCCTGGTCGTCGAGGTCATGGGACGCCACGTCGGCCACATCGCCGTGTGGTCGGGCATCGCCGGCGGTGCGGCCGTCACGCTCGTGCCCGAGGAGCCCTTCGACCTCGACGACGTCGCCACCCGCATCACCGCACGCCACGACCACGGCAGCTGGGCCACGATCGTCGTCGTCGCCGAGGGCGCGCTGCCCAAGCCCGGCACGCTCGCCATCAACGAGCCCACGGTCGACGCCTACGGCCACCAGCGCCTCGGCGGCATCGCCAACGTCGTGGCCGCCGAGCTCGAGCTGCGGACCAAGATCGAGACCCGCACCACGATCCTCGGCCACGTCCAGCGGGGCGGCACGCCCGTGGCGTTCGACCGGGTGCTCGGGACGCGCTTCGGCGTGGCTGCGGTCGATGCCGTCGCCGACGGCGACTTCGGCACGATGGTCGCCCTCCAGGGCAACCACATCGTCCGGGTGCCGGTCGCCGACGGCGTGGGCCACCTCAAGCTGGTGGAGCCCGACCTGCTGCGCACGTCGGCCCTGTTCTCGCCGCAGCGGCCCGCTACCGGGGGTTGAGCGGCGGCTGGTAGTCGTCGGCCGACACCCGGGGCAGGTTGCCGGCGTCGGTCGGTGCGTCGATGGGCCGGCCGTCGATCGAGAACTGGACCTCGCGCACCTCGTCGAACCCGAGCGCGGTGAAGACGATCTGGGCGAACGCCTCCTTCTGCGCCGTCCCCCCGATGTCGTTGATCTCGACGGACAGGTCGATGGTGGCGACGCCGTCCTCGGTGACCTCGGCGCCCCGCAGCTTGGTGCCCGGGGGGACGGAGGTCCGCAGCCCGCTCCCGCCCTCCTCCGGCGGCGCCGCCAGCACGTAGTCGAGCGCCTTGCCGAGGGTCACCTCGCCCTCGACGGGGTACTCCACCGCCTGGAGGCGGCCGTCGTTCAGGAAGTACACGGACACCGTGGGTGCGCCGGTGGGGGCGATGGTGGTGGGCACCGTGGCGGTGCGGGCCACCGTGGTCTGGCTGATGGCGCGCGGGGCGTCGTCGACGGGGACGCCGCAGCCTGCCAGGACGGCGAGCACGAGGGCGAGCGACGCGGCGACCGCCGCCCGGATGGGGTTCGGCCGGTTCACGGCACGTCGTCCGCGGTCTCGTCGTGCTCGATCGGCTCGTCCCAGGCGACCGGCAGCTCGATCACGAACCGGGCACCGCTCTCGCCGTCGGGTCGATCCTCGACCCACACCGAGCCCTTGTGGAGCGCCACGTGCTCGGCCACGAGCGACAGGCCGAGGCCGACGCCCTCGCTCCCGGCTCGCCGGTTGGACCCGGCGCCGCGGGAGAAGCGGTCGAAGATCAGCTCCCGCTCGTCCTCGGGCACGCCGGGGCCGCCGTCCTCCACCGCCCACTGGATGCCCTCGGGCACCTTGCGGACCTGGACCCGGGTGGCACCGCCCCCGTACTTGCGGGCGTTGTCGAGCAGGTTGGTGATGACGCGGACGAGGCGCCGCTTGTCGGCCCGGATGAGCACGCCGGCCAGCTCGGCATCGAGCTCGATGGGCACGTCGGGGCTCTGCGACCAGGCCACCGACTGCGTGGTGAGCTCGCCGGGGCGGATCTCGCTCAGGTCGAGCCGGGCCGCGCCGGCGTCGAAGCGGGAGATCTCGAGCAGGTCCTCGACGAGCTGCTTGAAGCGGGCGACGTCGGCCACCATCAGGTCGACGGCTGCCTGCGCCGAGGCGTCGGGCATCTCCTCACGGCGCGACGAGAGGACCTCGATCGACGCCGAGAGCGTCATGAGCGGGGAGCGCAGCTCGTGGCTCACGTCGGAGGCGAAGCGGTTGTCCTGCTCGATGCGCTCCTCGAGCACCTGGGCCATGTGGTTGAACGAGGTGACCAGCACCCCCAGGTCGGGGTCGTCGACGGCGCCGAGCCGGGTCTCGAGGTGGCCGCCGGCGATGGCCTCGGCGGCCATCGACACGTCGGCCAGGGGCCGCAGCGTGCGACGGCTCGCCCACCAGCCCACGGCGGCGCCGGCGAGGGTGGTGACGAGCGCCGCGCCGAAGAGCGAGGTCGACAGCGACTCGAGGGTGTTCTCGGCGTCGGCCAGCGGCACGAACTCGAAGTACAGGCCCTGGTCGGCGAGTGGCACGGCGATGAGCAGCTCGGGCTCCCCGTCGATCGAGACCCGCATGCGCGCCGGGGTGCCCTGCTCGACCATCTCCAGCAGGGCCGGGGGGATCGCGGACTCGTCGAACTCGACGCTCTGGTTCGTCCAGCGGCCGTAGCCGTCGCGCACGACCGCCCGGGACGGGGTCTCGTTGTCGAGCGAGTCCAGCACGGCCCGGAGGTCGTCGTCCTCCTGGCCGTTGGCCAGCTGGGACTGCACGACCTCGGAGTTGCGGAACGCCTGGCGGGTGACGGCGCTCTCGCGCTGGCCCAGGATGTTCTCGCGGGTGAGCGCCCAGGTGGTGCCGGCGAGGATCGTCGACAGGAACAGGGCGCCGAGGGTGAAGGCGAGGGTGATCCGGGCGCGGAGGCCGAGGCGGGGCATGCGGACGCCCTGCCACCACCGGTGCGGCGAGGACTCGTCCGGACCGGGGGACGGATCCGAGGTGGCGGCCACGGGCCTCAGGTCTGGAGCTTGTAGCCGAGGCCGCGCACCGTGACGACGTGGCGGGGGTTGGCCGGATCGGTCTCGACCTTGGTGCGCAGGCGCCGGACGTGGACGTCGACGAGCCGGCCGTCCGCGAAGTAGTCGTAGCCCCACACCTTGTCGAGCAGCGTCTCGCGGCTGAACACCTTGCCGGGGGAGGTGGCCAGCTCGACGAGCAGCTTGAACTCGGTCTTGGTGAGGTGGACCTCCTGCCCGTTGCGGCGCACGACGCCCTGGTCGGGGATGACCTCGAGGTCGCCGAAGCGGAGGTGCGGGCTGGCCGGGTCGGCGGTGCGGGCCCGGCGGAGCAGGGCGCGGATGCGGGCCGAGAGCTCCTTGGGCGCGAACGGCTTGGTGAGGTAGTCGTCGGCCCCGGCCTCGAGGCCGGCGACGACGTCGTGGGTGTCGTCGCGGGCGGTGACCATGACGATCGGCACGTCGGACTGGCGGCGGATGGCCCGGCAGACCTCGAAGCCGTCGATGTCGGGGAGCATGATGTCGATCAGCACGACGTCGGTGGGCGACTGGGCGAACTGCACCAGGGCCTCCTCGCCGTTCTCCGCCTCGTCGACCGTCCAGCCCTCGTCCTCGAGTGCCAGGCGAACCGCCGTGCGGATCCGCTCATCGTCCTCAACGCTCAAGATCCGGGTGCCCACGGCTGGTGATCGTAGGGGAGCGGACCCCGAGAAGCGCGTCGCTTCTGCCCGAGCGGTCGGCCTGACCTGCGGGAGCGGCTACCGGGCGGCGTTCCCGAGATCCATGGCGGCGTACAGGAAGTTGCGCGTCTCGGTGATGATCTGGGTGCGGTGCTTGGCGTACGGGACGTGCCCGTCGCCCTTCCACACCACCCGTTCGGCGATGACCTTGGCCTTGCGGGCCTCGGCCATGGTGGCGTCGTTCCACGAGAGCGGGACGACCTGGTCGGCATCGCCGTGGAAGTTCAGCGACGGCGGCTCGCCGGGGTTCACGGTGGTGGTGAGCGAGGCGCCCGACAGGGAGACGGCGGCGGCGACCTTGGAGGACTGCCCCGGGTTGCCGCTCGATCCGGGCTTCTCGGAGCCGTAGGCGACGTTGTAGGCGGTGATCCCCCCGGCGGAGCTGCCGGCGACGGCGATCCGGGCGGTGTCGATCCGGTAGGTGTCGGCGTTGGCCCGCAGGAAGCGCACCGCGGCCTGGGCGTCGTGGTACGCCATCTCGATGCCCTTGATGCACTCGTCGGTGAACGGCGCGCAGCCCTTGGTGAGCCGGTAGTCGATGGACACGTTCACGTAGCCCCGTCGGGCGAACGCGTTGGCCTGGTCGACGATCTCGGGCGACTCCTTGTCGCCGTTCTTGAACCCGCCGCCGTGCACCCACACGATCGCCGGCCGCTTGGCGACCTTGTCGCCGGTGGGCTGGTACAGGTCGAGCGTCAGCGTCTGCGGCGTGCCGTCGATCCGAGGCGCCTCGCCGTAGGTGATGTCGGCGGTCTTGAACACGCGGGCGAAGACCGGGTCCCGGTAGCGCAGCGGCGAGGAGCCGGACGGCGTGGTCTCGTGCAGCGGCTTGCAGGCTGCGAGGAGCACGCACGCCACGGCGACGGTGGCGGCGATGGCGAAGCGGTGGTGGCGAGCGCGCACGGATGATCCCCCTGGAGATGCGGTCGGTGCATGCTACGAGCGCCGCGCCCCGCGGTGGGGCCGGAAGCCGGTCTAGAGGTCGGCGGCGCCGGCACCGGCCAGCAGCGCGGCGAGGTCGGCCCAGACCTCGGGGGGCGCGGCGAGCGTGAAGCGCTCGCTGGGCTCGGTGCCCTCGGCGATCCCGGTGACGACCGCGCCCGCCTCCCGGGCGATGAGCGCCCCGGCGGCGTGGTCCCACGGGTTGAGGCCGACCTCCCAGTACCCGTCGACGCGCCCGCAGGCGACCCAGCACAGGTCGATGGCGGCGGCGCCGAAGCGGCGGACGTCGGCGATCTGGCCGATCACCGCGGCCACGACCTCGGCCTGGCGGGTGCGGCGCGCCGGGTCGTAGCCGAACCCGGTGGCCACCACGGAGCGGGCGAGCGAGACCGGCTGGGCGCACCGGATCGGGCGCCCGTCGAGGAACGCGCCCCCGCCGAGCGTGGCGGTGAACACCTCGCCGTGCAGCGGCGAGGCCACCACCGCGGCGATGCTGCGCCCGTCGACCTGGGCGGCGATCGACACGCAGAACCCGGGGATCCCGTGGACGAAGTTCACGGTGCCGTCGATGGGGTCGACGCACCAGGTCACGCCACTGGTGCCGGCCACGTTCGCCCCCTCCTCGCCCTGGATCGCGTCGTCGGGCCGGGCGGCGAGGAGGCGCTCGGTGATGTGCGCCTCCGCCCAGGTGTCGAGCTCGGTCACGAGGTCGGTGGGGGTGCTCTTGGAGCTGACCGCCGGTCCGTCGCCGTCGAGCGACGTGCGCAGGTGGTCGGCGACCTCGAGCGCGAGGGGCTCGGCCAGGGCCAGGAGCTCGGCCGGGTCGACGGTCACGAGCGGCGCTTGGCGTCGAGCTGGGCCTTGCGGGCCGCGGCCGGGTCCCCGGTCTCGACGATGGTCTTCCACTCGCCCATGGCCCGGAGCACGAGCACCGACACCACGGCCACGCCGCCGGCGGCGAACGCGGCGCCGGCGAGGCCGATGAGCCCGGGGATCAGGTCGCCCTCGTCGGTGAGGGACAGCTGGGCGACCTTGTACCCGATGAGGCCGCCGCAGATGCCCGCCACGACGATGGCGACCATCGCGAGCGCCCGCGCTCCGGTGGAGGGGAGCGCGGACGGGATCGGGGCGTGACCAGGCGGGGGAGCGGCGTCGGGCATGGGTCCAAGCTACCGGCGGGTACCACGGCGGCCCATCTCGGCGAAAGGCGGGATTCGGGTCCTGGCTTCCCATAGGGTGACGCCCCGAATGTCTGCCCTCGTGATCATCCCCACGTACCAGGAAGCCGAGAACATCGCCGACGTGCTCGGCCGCGTGCGGGAGGCGGCCCCCGATGCGCACGTCCTCGTGGTCGACGACGGCAGCCCCGACGGCACCGCCGACCTGGCCGAGGCGGCCGCCGCCGAGCTGGGCCAGGTCCACGTGCTGCGCCGGGCGTCGAAGTCCGGGCTCGGGCCGTCGTACCGCGCCGGCTTCGCCTGGGGCCTCGAGCGCGAGCACACCGTCCTGCTCGAGATGGACGCGGACCTCTCGCACGACCCGTCGATGCTCCCGGCCCTCATCGCCGCCGTCGAGTCCGGCGAGGCCGACCTCGCCATCGGCTCCCGGTACATCCCAGGCGGCGCCGTCCCCGGCTGGCCCGCCCACCGGCGGCTGCTCTCCCAGTGGGGCAACCGCTACATCGGCTTCATGCTGCGGATGCCGGTGCGCGACGCCACGGCGGGCTTCCGGGCCTACACGTCGTCGATCCTCGAGAAGGTCGGGCTCGATCAGGTCCGCGCCGACGGGTACGGGTTCCAGATCGAGATGGCCTACGAGGTCAGCAAGGCCGGCGGCACCATCGTCGAGATCCCCATCACCTTCCGCGACCGGGTCCGGGGCGTGTCCAAGATGCACCCGCGCATCGTCAGCGAGGCGCTGATGCTGGTCACCCGCTGGGGCGTCCGGGACCGCGTGCGCAAGCTGCGACGCGGTCGCTGACGGCCGGGTCACGAGCGGGAGCGGGGCACCTCCCGATGCGGGCAGAATGGCGGCCGTGAAGCGCTGGTTGGTCGCAGGAGCGGTGATCGAGGGGGCCGAAGGCGTCCTGCTCGTCGCCAACCGCCGGCACAACGGCGCGGTCGACTGGTCGACCCCGGGCGGCGTCATCGACGAGGGCGAGGACGTCATGTCCGGCCTCGCCCGCGAGGTCCAGGAGGAGACCGGCCTGGTCGTCGCCCGCTGGGACGGGCTGCTCTACGGGATCGAGGTCGAGGCGCCGGACCTCGGGTGGCACCTGCGGGTCGAGGTCCACCGGGCCGGATCGGTCGAGGGCGAGCTCGCCATCGACGACCCCGACGGGATCGTGTTCGACGCCGGCTACGTCGCCGTCGGCGAGTGCGACGAGCGCCTCGCCCAGTCGCAGCTCTGGGTGCGGGAGCCCCTGTCCGCCTGGCTCGGGCAGCGCTGGACGCTGGCTCGGGACTTCAAGTACCACGTGGCCGGATCCGACCTCGCGAGCCTCAGGGTCTCGTCGGTCCTGTGACCGGGCGGGTCGACCGGCCCCGCGGTCCCTCCGCCTCGCCACCCGAGGCGGGCATCCTCCACGTCGACATGGATGCGTTCTTCGTGTCGGTCGAGCTGCTGCGTCGCCCGGAGCTGCGCGGCCGACCCGTGGTGGTGGGCGGGAGCGGGGCCCGGGGCGTGGTGGCGGCCGCCTCCTACGAGGCCCGGTCGTTCGGCGTGCACTCGGCGATGCCCGGCGCCCGGGCCCGCCGCCTGTGCCCCCACGCCGTGTTCCTCCCCGGCGACCACGCCCTCTACAGCGAGGTCAGCGGCCGGGTGATGGAGGTCTTCCGGTCGTTCACGCCCCTCGTGGAGCCGATCTCGCTGGACGAGGCGTTCCTCGACGTGCGCGGCGCCCGCCGCCTGATGGGCACCCCCGTGGACATCGCGCACCGCCTCCGGGCGCGGATCCTGGAGCAGGAGGGGCTGACCTGCTCGGTCGGCATCGCCCGGGTGAAGTTCCTCGCCAAGCTGGCGTCCGAGGAGGCCAAGCCGAAGGCCTCGCCGCAGGGCCCGGTCTTCGGCGACGGCGTGTTCGAGGTGCCGCCCGAGCGCGAGCTGGCGTACCTGCACGCGCTGCCGGTGAAGGCGCTCTGGGGCGTGGGCCCGGCCACCCTCGAGCGGCTCGAACGGCTGGGCGTGCGCACGGTCGGCGATCTCGCCGCGCTGCCGCTCGACACCGTCACCGGCGCGCTCGGCCGGGCCTCCGGCGCGCACCTCCACGCCCTGGCCAACGCCCAGGACAGCCGCCCGGTCGTGGCCGTGCAGCAGGCGAAGTCGATCAGCCACGAGGAGACCTTCCCGCGGGACCGGTTCCGGCGCGACGAGCTCGAGGTGGAGGCGGTCCGCCTGGCCGACGCGGTGGCGACCCGCCTGCGCCGCAACGGGCTCGTCGGCCGCACCGTCACCGTCAAGGTCCGCTTCGGCGACTTCACCACCATCACCCGGTCGGCCACGATCGACGGGGGCGTCGATTCGGGCCACCAGCTGGCCCAGATCGCCCGCCGCCTGCTCGGCGAGGTCGACGTGTCGGCGGGGGTCCGGCTGCTCGGGGTCGGCGTCGCCCAGCTCGGCGCCACCTCGGACCGGGGCGGCCGCCAGCTGTCGCTGGACGACCTGCTGAGCGCCGAGGAGGCGGGGAGCGAGGCGGACTGGTCCTCCGCCGAGGAGGCGATGGACGCGGTGCGCGCCCGGTTCGGCGACGCCGCCCTCGGTCCCGCCAGCCTGGCCGGCCCAGGAGGGCTGCGCGTGGCCCGGAAGGGCCAACAGCAGTGGGGACCCGACGAGGACCCCGAGAAGCCGTGAGATCGTTGCGCGAACCGGGCCCAACGCGTTGTCGCGTGCCCGCTGCTGTGCGACACTGAACAGACCGGGTCGGGGCCCGGTGGTCGAAAGGTTGACGGACGTGCCGCTATCTGAGGACGAGCAGAGGATCCTCCAGCAGATCGAGCAGCAGTTCTACGCGACCGATCCCGACCTCGCTGGCGAGATCGGCAACCACTCGCTCTACACCCACTGCCTCCGGCGCATGCGCTGGGCTGCGGCGATCTTCGTCGTCGGGCTCGTCGTGCTCGTCGTCGCCCTGGCCACGGCGGTGAACTTCGTGGTCTCCTTCGGCGGCTTCGTCGTGATGCTCGGCGCCGCCCTCTGGTTCGAGCGCAGCCTGCGCAAGATGGGCCGGGCCGGCATGGCCCAGCTGTCGGCGTCGCTGCACACCGGTGGCCTGCGGGACTACTTCGGCGACACCGGCGATCGGGTGCGCAACCGCCTGCGCCCCCACGACGACGGCGACGCCGAGGACGAAGCCGACACCGACCGCTCCTGACCGCAGCACCGGCCCGGTCGACGGGACCGGAGCGGAACTAGGCGGGGGCCGGGGCCGGGTGGTCGAGGGCGTCGACCACCGACGCCGCGAGCGCCTCGAGCCGCTCCTGGTCGGCGGGTGCGAGCCCGTCGGGTGACCAGCGGGCCTCGGTGACCAGCTCCGCGAGCACCTGCAGGTCGGCGGCGACCGCATCGCCCACCTGCGGGGTCGCCCGCCGGACCAGCTCGAACGCGGTCTCGGCGGGATCGGCGGGGACCTCGGCCTTGGCCTCGAGCCGTTCGGCCACGCGCGCCCACGCCCGGTCGGCAGGGCTCAGGGCGGCGAGCCGCAGCGCGGTCCGCTGGCGCCGGCGCACCACGGCGTAGACCAGGGCGGCCACGGCCAGGCCGACCAGCACGAGGATGCGCCCGGTGCTGCCGCCGCCCTGGTCGCCGGCGGCCGCGGCGTCGCCGGGGCCGGTCTCGGTCTGCTCGCTGCGCGGCGGGCGCGTGGCCTGGGGCTGGTCCTCGGACTGGGTGGGGACCGACGAGGGCACGGCGGTGGTGGTGCTGGTCACGGTGGTGACCGGTCGGGCCGGGTCCTGGGCCGCCTCCACGCCGGTGTACTCCTCGGCACCCGGCATGCCGCGCCCCGGGGTGGGCTCGAACGCCACCCAGCCGGTCTCGGGGAAGTACACCTCGGGCCAGGCGTGGGCGTGGCGGCCGTAGACCCGGTACAGGTTCGGGTCGTCGGGGCTGGTGTTGCCGGGGGTGAAGCCGACCGCGACCCGTGCGGGGATGTCGAGCGAGCGGGCCATGGCGGCGAACGTCCCGGCGAACTGCTCGCAGTACCCCTCCCGGCTGGCCAGGAACTGCTCGATGGCGGTGTCGCCGTGCCCCGACTCCGGCTCGAGCGAGTAGTCGAACTCCTGGCGGAACCAGTCCTGGAGCGCCAGGGCCTTGTCGTAGCGGCTGCTGGCGTCGGCCGTGATGGCCCGCGCCGTGTCGCTGGCGACGGCGGGGAAGTCGTCGGGCAGGCCGAGGTACCGCTCGCGGATCACCTGGGGGTCCGTGCCCCGGGCATCGTCGAGCTGCACCCGGCCGAAGTTCGGGACCTGCGACACCACCGAGTAGGTGAGGCCGTCGGACGTCGGCTCGGAGGAGTCGACGATGAGCGTCGAGGAGTCCGGGTCCCACCGCAGCGGGGTCTCGGTGGCGTCCAGGCTGACCGCCTCGAACGCGGTCGGCGCCCAGATGGCGGAGAGGGCGCGGATCGTGACCTGCTGGCGCACCCGGCGGAAGTCCTGGTCGGCGGGCTCCGACGTGGGCAGCTCCTCCCCGGCCTGCTTGAACTCGCCGCTGCTCGACCAGATCTCGCCGTCGAACGAGTCGAGCGACGTGAGGCGCCAGTAGGCCGGTTCGCTGGCCCGGACCCGGAACACCTCGCGGTTGCTCTGGTCCACCAGGCGCTTGCGGATCTCGACCATGGGACTGACCGTGACGCGCGACCGGTCGCCGGCCTGGCCGCCCCGCCACTCGACGGCGGCATCGGATCGGGCGCCGGGCAGCGCCGGCCCGACGACCACGCCGGCCAGGAGGGCGAGCACGGCGATGGCCCCCGCGGACCGGAGCATCGCCTGGGCGGTGGTGCGGTGGGTCGGGAGCCACGCCTGGTCCCGGTCGATGGCGAGGGACCGCTGGACGGCGACGAACCACAGGACGGCGGCGGCGAACGCAGCTGCGCACGCGATCTCGTACTGGCCCGACCCGAGCACCGAGCAGAACACGAAGATCGCCGTGGTGGCCGCCACGGCTTCGGCCGTGGCCCGGAGGCGGTGGGCGGCCCAATCACCGAACCAGGCGGCGAGCCACAGGGCGAGACCGGCCGCGAGCTGGAACCCCGGCAGCACCTCGGTGGGGGCGATCACGACCGGGTACTGGTCCCGGGCGGTGTGCAGGGACCCGCTGGCGGCGTGCCAGGTCTCGGTGGTGGGCAGGCCGAGGAACGTGGTGTCCGGGAAGAGGATGAGGCCGGTGGCGACGAACGCGCCGCCGAGCGCCGCCGCCACGACCACCGGGGCGGGGACCCGGAGGCGCCGGGCGGCGATGGCGACCACGTGGGCGCCGAGGGCGAACGCCAGCAGCTGGCCCAGGAAGTCCCACCCGTCGTAGACGCGGACGAAGCCGATCACGGTCGCGACGCTCACGGCCACGAGCGGCACCTCGGCCCACCACGGGATCGTGCGGCGGCGGGTCACGGTGCCCCCACCCCGAGGGCGGCCTCGAGCCACACCGCGGCGAACGGGACGCCCGACGGCACGGCGAGGGCCGTGCGGTGGAGCAGGGGGTCGTCGGTGAAGCAGACCACGATGGTGTGGCCGAAGCCGGCGTGGCGGGCCGCGTCGGGCAGGCCGCCCGGGTCGGCCCCGGTGAGCAGGATCAGGGCCACCGGACGGCGGACATCGGCCATCGGCAGCACGGGCTCGGTGCGCTCCTGGCGGACGAGCGCCAGGTCCTCGAGCAGGCCGTGCCCGGCGCGGGCGGCATCGACCATGCCCGAGTCGGCGCCGGCGGTGGTGGCGAGGCGGATGCGATCCCCGGAGGCTGACACGGCATCGACGATGCCGGCGGCGGCGCTCACCGCCCGTTCGAAGTCAGTCGGCGCGAGCACGTCGCTGCGGGTGTCGAGCAGCACGGCCACGTGTCCTTGCCACCGCTCCTCGTCACGCCGCACCTGCAGCTCGTCGGCATGGGCGGTGGACGGCCAGTGGACCCGCCGCAGGTCGTCGCCCACCACGTAGGGCCGCAGCGTCACGAGGTCCTCGACCCCCGACGCCGATGCCGTCCGCCGGCTGAGGCCGGCGAGGGGCTCGTGGCGACCGCCGCCCATCGGCAGCGACGGGGCCGGGTCGATGGCGGGCAGCACGGTGATGGCCTGCTCGGGGGCGCCGGGGAGGCGCCGCCGGGCGAGGCCGAACGGGTCGATGACCTCGGTGGTCAACGGACCGACGTGGAGCTGGCCGCGGCGCAGCGGCGGCAACCGGTAGCCGACGTCCTGGCGGGCCCCCGCCTCCAGCGGACCGACCGCCATGCGGGCGCCGACCGTGCCCTCCACCGGATCGACGATCGCCACGGGCGGGACCCGGCGCGATCCGCGGTTGGCGATCGACACCTCGACCCGGCCGAGGCCGCCCGCGGCCAGACGGGGCGGGTTGACCCGCCGCTCGACGGCGACCGGCGGGATCGGGCGCCGGACCCACAGCAGCGCCAGCACGACGAGCGCCGCCGCCACCGCAGCCAGCACGTACAGCTCCGTGACCCCGAACAGCCGGCCGGCGACGGCACCCGCGAAGGCGCCGGCGACGACGGCCCAACCGGGTCGGGTGAGCATGGTCAGCCGGCGGTCTGCACGGGACGGGCTTCGGGCTGGGGGACCTGTGCCAGCACGTCGGCGATGACGGATTCCGCCGTGGCCTGGCCCGCTCGGGCGGCGGGCGAGAGGAGCAGCCGGTGGGCCAGCACCGGGATGGCGAGCGCCTTGACATCGTCGGGGGTGACGAACGTGCGGTTGCGGGTGGCAGCTCGGGCCCGGGCGACGCGCTGCAGGGCGAGCGTGGCGCGAGGCGACATGCCGACCGAGACGTGGGGGTGGCGGCGGGTCGCCTGCGCCAGGTCGACCAGGTAGCCCTGGAGCGCCGGCGCGATGTGGACGGTGCGGGCGGCGGCGGCGAGCCCGTTCACCTGCGAGGCCGAGACCACGGGGCGGACGTCGTCGAGGAGGTTGCGCTCGCCGTGGCTGGAGAGGATCTCGAGCTCGGCGTCGCGATCGGGGTAGCCGACCGAGACCTTGAGGAGGAACCGGTCGAGCTGGCTCTCGGGCAGGGGGTAGGTGCCCTCGTTCTCGATCGGGTTCTGGGTGGCGATGACCAGGAACGGCGGCGGGAGGTGGCGGGTGGTCCCGTCGATCGTCACCTGGCGCTCGGCCATGGCCTCCAGCAGCGCGGACTGCGTCTTCGGCGACGCCCGGTTGATCTCGTCGGCCAGGACGACGTTGGCGAACACGGGACCCGGGCGGAAGTCGAACTCGCCGGTGGCCCGGTTCCAGACGTTGACGCCCACCACGTCGGAGGGAAGGAGGTCCGGCGTGAACTGGATGCGGCCGTAGACGCCGTCGATCGACCGGGCCAGGGCCTTGGCGAGGGTGGTCTTGCCGACCCCGGGCACGTCCTCGACGAGGATGTGGCCCTCGGCGATGAGCGCGAGCAGCACGAGGTCCACCGCCTCCGGCTTGCCCTGGATGACCTGTCCGACCGACCGGGCGAGCGCCCGGTGGAGGTCGTTGAAGCTGTCTGGTCGCTCCGCCATCGGTTGCGTTGCCACGCGCCGCTCCTCATCGGTGATGGGTCGCCCACGATAGAGGCCCGTTCGACGGTCGTCCGCCGCGGCGCCCTGGCCTCGGCGTGCCAAGCTGATCCCGATGGAGCGTGCGTCGTGAGCTCGGGGGGATGGTGGGTCCAGGCGGCACTGGCCGTGCTGCGCCGGCCGTCGCTGTGGGGCGTGGCCATCGCCCAGGCCCTGCGGATGGCCCCGTCCGGCTGGTGGCGCCGCCCGCCGTTCCTGCCCGTCCCGGATCCGGCGTACCTGCGCTTCCGGTTGGAGACCCAGTACGGCTCGGACCGCGAGCCCGAACCGGACGACGTCGTCACCTACCTCCACTGGTGCCGGACCTTCCGCCACGTCGCATGACCGGCCCCACCGCAGACGTGCCGACGCTGACCTCGGTCGAGCTCGTACGCCTGCGGATGCCCCTGCGCCACGCCCACCGCGCCGCCCACGGATCGGAGGAGGTGCGGGACCTGATCCTCGTCCGGGCCGACTTCGACGACGGCACCTCCGGGTGGGGGGAGTGCTCGGCGCTCGCCCGTCCCACGTACTCCGGCGAGCACACGCCGGTCTCGTGGATGGTGCTGCGCGACGAGATCGTGCCGGCCGTGCTCGCCGGCCGGGTCCCGCAGGTGGTGGGCCACCCGATGGCCGGCGCCGCGGTCCTGACGGCGCTGAGCGATGCCGTGCTGCAACGGGCCGAGCGATCCCTCGCCACCGACCTGGCCGAGGCTCACGGGACCAACCCGATCCTGGCGGTCCAGACCTGTGCGGTCATCAGCCGGTCCGACGGGATCGACGGCGTGCTCGCACGGGTCGAGGCCCGGGTGCAGGAGCGGGTGGCGATGGTGAAGCTCAAGGTCTCGCCCGACCCGCAGGACCTCGCGGCCGTCGGCGAGGTGCGCGAGGCGTGGCCCGACCTCGCCCTGGCCGTCGACTTCAACGGGACCGCCGACGCCGACGCCCTGCGGCGCCTCGACGGGCTCCACCTCGAGTACGTCGAGCAGCCGGCCGCCGCCGAGGAACTGGTCCGCTCGGCGTACCTCGCCTCGCTGATCGATGCGCCCGTCGCCCTCGACGAGTCGATCACCTCGCCGGGCGCGCTCGATGCCGCGGTGGCGCTCGGTGCCGGTCGCATCGCCAACATCAAGCCGGCGCGCTGCGGCGGACCCCACGCGGCGGCCGCCCTCGTCGCCCAGGCGCGCAACGCCGGGCTCGACGTGTTCGTCGGCGGCATGGTCGAGTCCGGCATCGGCCGGGCGGCGGCCCTGGCCGTCGCCGCGCTGCCGGGCTGCACCCTGCCCACCGACCTCGGGCCGTCGCTCGCCTCCTTCGTCGAGGACGTGACCGAGCCGCTGCTGGCCGACGGCACCGGCCGGATGATCGTGCCCACCGCGCCGGGCATCGGCGTCGCCCCGGTCCCGGCCCGCCTCGACCGGTTCGCGGTCGACCGGCTCGTCCTGACCCCGTGACCACGGCCGACTGGCCCGTCGAGCACCACCGGGGGTCGGCGGCCGACTTCCACGCCCGGACGATCCCCGATGCCCCGGGCACCGCGCTCTGGTGGTTCGAGGTCGAGCGGCCTGCGGTCGTCCTCGGGAGCACGCAGCGCGACGAGGTGATCGATGCCGCCGCCGCCCGGCGGACCGGTGTCGAGGTGGCCAAGCGCCGCAGCGGGGGAGGGGCGGTCCTGCTCGAGCCGGGCGGGGCGATCTGGATCGACGTGATCCTCCCGGCCGGCGATGCCCGCTGGGAGCACGACGTCGGCCGCTCGTTCGCCTGGCTGGGCGAGGCGTGGGTGCGCGTCCTGCGGGAGATGGGCCTCGCCGACGCCGAGGTCCACGCCGGCCCGCTCCTGCGCCGTCCGTGGTCGGACCTGGTCTGCTTCGCCGGGCTGGGGCCGGGTGAGGTCACCGTCGGCGACCGCAAGGTCGTGGGCATCTCCCAGCGGCGCACCCGAGCCGGCGCCCGCTTCCAGTGCGCCCTGCTCCAACGCTGGGACCCGGCGCTCCTCCTCGAGGTCCTGGACCTCTCGACCGACGACCGGGCCCACGCCGCCCGCGACCTCGCCGACGCCGGCCTCGGCATCGGCGGCGTCGACCCCGGTCACGTCGTCCAGCTCCTCCGCACCTCCGTCGCCGCCACCCCCTGACGACCTCCCAGGGGTCGGGCACCGGGCTCCGCCCGTTCCAGAGCCAGGAACGGATCGGCGTCGGTTCTTGTCGTTGTTCTGCACCCAGGAGGTGTCGTTCGACGACAAGAACGGTTGGGCCTCGATTCTTGTCGTCAATGGGCACCCAGGAGGTGTCGTTCGACGACAAGAACGGTTGAGGGCCGAGCCCGGCGACGAGGTGGGACCCGGACCCATGGCGGCGGGCGCGTCGTTCGAACGGTGAGCCCGGGTGAGGTCCCGGTCCCCACGACGATGCGAGCGGCGAGGGCGACGGTGCGACCCGCGAGCGGCGGGAGCGGGACGGGCGACGGCGTGATCGGTGAGCCGGGGGAGGGGCTGAGCAGCACAGGGTGACGAGGGCGGCACGGGCCGTGACCTGGGGATGTCCGATTCCTGCGGACGCTCGATGGGCGGATCGGCGCGGATCGGGGCGTCGGGCGAAGGGTGCACGAACGGGTGTTCGCCCTGGTCAGAGCACATTTCTCCTTGCGTCAGGATCAAATTGGAATAAAGTGGAGCCCAATGGTGAGTCAGGGAGATGCCGGGATCGCAGGGGAGGCGACGAGCACCGCCACCTCGACGCGCCTGCCCGCCTTCGGCCACCACCCCTTCTCCGGCACCGCCCGCACCCGGGTCGAGGCGAGCGGCCGCCTGGCGCTCCCCGCCACGTTCAAGCCCGCGTTCACCGACGCCGCCATCGTCCGGTCGGGCGGGGCGCAGTGCCTGTTCCTGATGACGCCTCGAGCGTTCGAGCTCGTCGTCGACGCCCTCAAGGCGAACGACCCCGACATGATGCTCGACAACCGGAAGCGCCAGCTCCTGTTCATGGGCTCGCCCCGCATCGCCGTCGACCGGCAGAGCCGGGTGGTCCTGCCGCCCGAGCTGCGGGCGAAGGTGGGCATCGAGGGCGACTCCGAGGTCGTCGTCGCCGGTGCGATCGAGCGCCTCGAGATCTGGCCCGCTGCCCGTTACGACGCCGAGCAGGCGGCCCTCGTCGACGACGTGGACCGCATGTTCGAGACGTTCGGCGGCCTGTCCACGGATCCGATGTGAGGACGTGGCGGCGCTCATGACCGATCAACGACCGTTCGTCCACGATCCCGTGCTGGTGGACCTGGTGGTGGAGCTGCTCGCCACCGTCCCCGCCGGCACGTACGTGGACGCCACCCTTGGCGGCGCCGGCCATGCGGCGACCGTGCTCCAGTCGCGCCCGGACCTGCGGGTCCTGGGACTGGATCGCGATCGGAACGCTCTGGCCGCAGCGCAGACCCGGCTCGCCCCGTTCGGGGACCGGGCGGAGGCACACCATGCCCGCTTCGACCAGCTGGCGACGGTGGTCGCCGCGGCCGGCGCCGCCAGCCAACCGATCGTCGGGGTCCTGTTCGACCTCGGCGTCAGCTCGCCGCAGTTCGACGACGCCGAGCGGGGGTTCTCGTACCGCCACGACGCACCGCTCGACATGCGGATGGACCAGGGGAGCGGCGAGTCCGCCGCGGACCTGGTGAACACGGCCGACGAGCGGGAGCTCGCCGACATCCTGCGCCGCAACGCCGACGAGCGCTTCGCCGGCCGCATCGCCAAGGCGATCGTCGCGGCCCGGCCCATCACCACCACCGGCCAGCTCGCCGACGTCGTGGTCGCCGCCATCCCGGCGCCGGCCCGCCGCAAGGGCGGCTTCCCGGCCAAGCGGACCTTCCAGGCGCTGCGCATCCACGTGAACCAGGAGCTCGACGTCCTGCCGCCCGCCCTCGACGCGGCGATCGACGTCCTCGCCCCCGGTGGCCGGCTCCTGGTCATCAGCTACCACTCGGGCGAGGACCGCATCGTCAAGGAGCGCCTGCGCCGCGCCGACGACGGCGGCTGCACCTGCCCGCCCGGCCTGCCGTGCGGCTGCGGCGCGGTCCCGGAGGCCCGGCTCCTGAAGCGCGGCGGTTGGACGCCCTCCACCGCCGAGATCGAAGCGAACCCGCGGGCCGCCAGCGCCCGCCTCCGAGCCGTCGAGAAGCTGCCCGTCCCTTCCCCTGAGGACCCGTCATGACCAGTCCCGTCCGGGCCCCGCGCCCCACGCCCCGCCGCGCACCCCAGCCGGCCCCGGCTCCTCGCCGGCCGCACCTGCGCGTCGTCCCGCCTCCGGCCAAGCCGTCGCTCCGGCCGTCGGTGCGCCGCCGCCGGACCGGTGCGGTGCTGGGCGTGGCCATGGTCATCGTGTTCGGCTCGCTGATGGCCTCGGCGATGTTCCACGGGCTCCTGGTGAGCGGCCAGTCCGACCTCGACCGGCTCGAGCAGCAGATCCAGGACGAGCAGACGGCGCTCGACCAGGACCAGCTCGAGCTGGCCAACCTCCAGTCGCCCGAGCGCATCGCCGACGAGGCCCGGAAGCTGGGCATGGTCCCCGCCGACCAGCAGCACTGGGTGACGCCGGGCAGCACGGACGCCCCGGTGGTGACCGGGACCACCGCCCAGCCCGACGACACCGAGGCGACCGACTCGGACACCACCGACACGACCGACACGACCGACACGACCGACGCGAACGGCTCCAGCTCGTCCGGCTCTGCCGACGAGCTGGCCGTCGCCGACGGGGGAGGCACGGCCCAGTGAACGACGACTTCTTCGGTCGCCCCACCCGCAGCACCACCACGCTCGACCCGCGCCCGGCCGCCCGGCCGGCGCCGGCGCGCCCGGCCACCCGCCGGGGACCGAAGAAGTCCGCCCCCGCTCCCGCCGCCCGCCGCCAGGCACCCCCGCGCCGGTCGACGCCGCCGCTCGACCGTGGGCCCCGCCCGTCGCCCAGCCGCGGCCGATCGGCTCGCGCCGCGGAGGCCGTCGGCCGCCCCCCGATCGCCCCGACGCCCCGGCCGGCGCCTCGGCCGGCACCCCGCCGGGTCGTCCCGGCGCTGTCGGGCAGCCAGCTGCGCACCCGGACCCTCAAGCGGCTCGTGGTGTTCGTCGTCGCCATGGGTGCGATCGTCGCCGCGGTCGCCATCCAGCTGGTCAAGGTCCAGGTCACCAGCACCGACCGCTACGTCGCCTACGGCGAGTCCCAGCGGGACGGCTTCCGCGAGCTGCCCGCCTCCCGCGGCGCCATCTACGACCGCAGCGGCCAGGCGTTCGCCATGTCCGTCGCCCAGCCGATGGTCATCGCCGACCCGGCGCAGGTGGAGCACCCCATCGCCACCTCCCGCACCCTCGCCGCGATCCTCGGGCTGGACGCCGCCGACATCGAGGCCCAGCTCACCAGCGACTACCGCTACCGCATCATCGCCAAGACCGTCTCGCAGGACGACGCCGAGGCCATCAAGGCGAAGCTCGAGGACGACGAGCTCGTCGGGATCTCGCTGGAGAACGAGTACCAGCGCAGCACGCCGAGCGACGACCTCGCGATCGGCGTCATCGGCCACGCCCTCGCCGAGGGGGAGACGACGCCCGACGGCCAGACCGGCGGCGTGTCGGGGATCGAGGCCGAGTACAACCGCCAGCTCGAGGGCAAGCCCGGGAAGCTGTACTACGAGCAGGACGTGTGGGGGACGCCCATCGCCGGCGGCGAGCGCAAGCTCGACCAGGCGGTGCAGGGCACGGACCTGTACCTCACGCTCGACCAGGCCCTGCAGTACGAGGCCGAGAAGGCCATGGCCGACCAGGTGCTGGCCACCGGCGCCAAGAGCGGCCAGGCCGTCATCATGCGCCCGAGCACCGGCGAGGTCCTCGCCATGGCGAGCGTGGCCGAGGGCGAGGACGGCAAGGTCGTCAACACCCGGGACAACCGGTCGGTGACGTCGGTGTTCGAGCCGGGCTCGGTCAACAAGATGATCACGGTGGCCGGCGCCATCGAGGAGGGGGTCGTCACCCCCGACACCATCCTCAACGTGCCCGACTACCTCCAGCTCTACGACCGGGAGTTCACCGACAGCCACCCCCACCCGACGTCGGACTGGTCGGTCACCGACATCGTGGCGACCTCCTCGAACATCGGCACGATCAAGATCGCCCAGCAGCTCGGCAAGGCCCGGGTCGACTCGTACCTGCGGGACTTCGGCTTCGGGACCAAGCCCGGCCTCGGGTTCCCCGGAGAGACCGCCGGCATCATGAAGGACATCGACGACTGGTCGGGCGTCGACATCGGTGCCATCCCGATCGGGCAGGGGGTCGCCGTCAGCGCGCTCCAGATGCTCGGCGCCTACAACGTCGTCGCCAACGACGGCGTCTACGTGGCCCCCAAGCTCGTCGCCTCCACCGACAAGGGCCGCGGCCGGGTCTCGACCGAGCCGTCGGCCAGCCACCGGGTCGTCTCGAAGGACACGGCGGCGGCCATGCAGGCCATGCTCGCCAAGGTCGTCTCCGACGGCACCGGCGAGCTCGCCGCCGTGCCCGGCTACGCCTCGGCCGGCAAGACCGGCACCGCCCGCATCCCGCAGAACATCGACCCGGAGGACGGCTACCTCAACGAGCAGGGCCAGTACGAGTACCAGGCCAGCTTCGTCGGCATGGTCATCGGCGCCGACCTGTCGATCATCGTGACCCTCGAGGACCCCAAGACCTCGATCTACGGCGGCGACGTCGCCGCTCCCGTGTTCGCCCACCTCGCTGCGTCGTCGCTCCGCCGCTACGAGGTGCCGCCCCCCGCCCTCCTGGGCGACACGAAGCACGACGTGCCCGAGCTGTCGGCTTCGGCGAAGGACGTCGACGGCCAGGATGTCGCCGGGACCACCACCACTGCGCAAGGCTGACGCGGTGTTCCTCCGAGATCTGGTCACGGCCGCCACCGGTCGGGGGTCGCTCGACGCCCCCGAGGGGGTCGGTGACCTCGGTGTGGACGTCCGCACCGTCACCCACGACTCCCGTCACGTCACCCCTGGCACCCTGTTCTGCTGCGTCCCGGG
>Ga0182736_1000588_pt1 | contig 51660 bp, 45 predicted proteins | sample eDN5th30CKraftBY_FD_128882 | JGI IMG/M metagenome (GOLD analysis project Ga0182736, IMG submission 128882) | Enriched backyard soil microbial communities from Emeryville, California, USA - eDNA 5th pass 30_C Kraft BY (version 2) (version 2) | ecosystem: Environmental > Terrestrial > Soil >... | reverse complement strand
GTGCGCAACCTGCCGAACTGTCCGGTGTAGAGCGCCTCGGGGGTCCCGACGCGGCCGTCGGGGGTCAGCGGCACCCGCCACAGCCGTTCCCCGCGCAGCGCACCGACCCACAGCGAGCCGCCCGCGTAGGCCATCCCGCTCGGGGAGGCGTCGGCGGTCGACCACGTGAGGAGGGGATCGGCCAGGCCCGGCCGCCCGGCGATCCCCTCGACGGTCGGCCAGCCGTAGTTCGCGCCCGCCGTCAGGAGGTTGATCTCGTCGTAGGTGTTCTGGCCGAACTCGGTCGCGTAGAGCCGGTCGCCGGGGCCGAAGGCCAGGCCCTGCACGTTGCGGTGGCCATAGGTGAAGACGCCGGTGCCGAAGGGGTTGCCCGGGGCGGGGGCCCCGTCGGGGGTGAGGCGCAGGACCTTGCCCCCGAGGTCGTTCAGGTCCTGGGCGGGGCCGCGGCGGCCGGCCTCGCCCGTCGCCACGTAGAGGAATCCGTCGGGGCCGAACGTGAGGCCGCCGCCGTTGTGGATCGACCCGGCCGGGATGCCGGACACGACCACCGTCTGCGCGGTGCCGTCGACCGTCCCGTCCGGCGCGACCTGCAGCCGCACGACCCGGTTGTCCCCGGCCGAGGTGTAGTACACGAAGACCGTGCGGTCCGCCGCGAACCGCGGCGACACCGCGATCCCGAGCAGGCCGCCCTCACCGCGGGCCACGACCCCCGCGACCGTTCCGACCGGCGTCGCCGCCCCCTGCGGGGTCACCCGCATGATCGCCCCGGACATCCGCTCGGTGACCAGCGCGTCGCCGTCCGGGAGGAACGCGACGCCCCAGGGCACCTCGAGCCCGGTCAGCAGGACACGCGGACCGGCGGGCGTGCGCTGCGGCTCGAGGTCCGACGGAGGAGCCGGCACCGGGACCCGGGCGGTGGCGTCGGGGTCGGGTGCGGCGCCGGCGCACGCGGCGAGGGTGAGCAGGGCGACGACCACGACGCCGACGACCCTGACGACCCCGCCGACGACGCCGCTGGTGCCGCGGGCTGCGATGCGCACGGAAACCACGCTAACCACCCGTGAGGGACGAGGCCGTCGGGACCCACCGATCGGGTGCGCCGCACGGGGTCGCGCGGCGGCCGGCCGGGTGGCGGCGGCAGACTCGGGGCGCACCCCGCGGTCGCGGGTGCCGATGATGGGGGACTGATGTCGGTCGATCACCTGCTGCAGACGATCCCGCCGCTGACGGTGTACCTGCTCGTCGGGTTCGTCGTGGGGATCGAGAGCCTCGGCATCCCGTTGCCCGGCGAGATCGTGCTGGTCAGCGCGGCGTTGCTGTCGTCGCGCCACGAGCTCGCGGTGTCCCCGGCGTGGATCGCGGTGGCCGGCAGCGCGGGCGCGATCATCGGCGACTCGGTCGGCTACCTCGTCGGACGCCGCTACGGCATGGCGTTGTTCGGCCGGCTCGGCAGGCGCTTCCCGCGGCACTTCGGTCCCGACCACGTCCGGGTCGCCGAACGGGTCTTCACCCGCTGGGGCATGTGGGCGGTGTTCTTCGGCCGGTTCATCGCGCTGCTGCGGATCTTCGCGGGGCCGCTCGCCGGCGCGCTCGGCATGCACTACCCGCGGTTCCTCGTGGCCAACGCGCTCGGCGGGATCGCGTGGGCGACCGGGACGACGCTGCTCGTCTACTCGCTGGGCGTCGTGGCCGAGAGATGGCTCTCGCGGTTCTCGTGGATCGGCCTGGTCGTGGCGGTGCTGGTGGGACTCGGGGTGAGCCTCGTGATCCGCGCCCGGACGCGCAGGCTCGCCGAGAGCTACGCCGCCGAGTCCGACGACTGACGCGGCCCCGCAGCAGGCCCGTGTCGAGCACGGGCGGGTCGGGGCCGTAGGCGTTGCGCCGCGCGGCCCGCACCCGCAACCCGGCCAGCGCGGTGACCAGCGCGAACGCCGGCGGTGCGCCGCGCAGCCACGTTCCGGCGATCCTCGCGGAGCGAGTGTCTACCGTGAGCGACGTCCTCTTGGTGTTTCAATTGGCTGCCGGTCGGGACGATTTCGGCGCTCCAGACGGTCGGCGGATCGTCGCGGACGACGTGAATGGGCCGCTGCAGGCGGCGTGCGGTGTCCGCGCGTGGGGAGGTGTGTTCGTGAAGGCGCGCTCGCTGATCTTCGACCTGTTCGGCGACTACCTTCGCTACCGGGGGGGCGAGGCCCGGTTGCGGAGCCTCGTGTCGCTGATGCACTGCTTCGACGTCCCTGAGCCCACGGTCCGCGTCGTGGTGACGAGACTGCGTAAAGAGGGCTGGTTGGCGAGCCGCCGCGACGGCCGCGAGACGGTCTACCTCCTCACCGACGCAGCCTGGGGGCTGCTCGACGAGGGTCGTGAGCGCATCTTCCACCGCGCGCAGGGCCCGTGGGACGGGCTGTGGCACATGGTCATCTACTCCGTCCCGGAGGCCGAGCGCGGCCTACGCGAGCAACTGCGCAAGAAGCTTGCCTGGTTCGGTTTCGGCCCGCTCTCGTCGGCGGTCTGGGTGAGCCCGCACGACCGCACCGGGCTGGTTCGCGCCGCTTTTGCCGATGAGCCCGCCGTGCAGCTCGACGTCTTCCGGTCGCGGTCGGCCGGCGTTGCCTCGGATCGGGACATCGCCGCCCGGTCCTGGGACCTCGAGGGCCTCGACCGCGCCTACGCCGAGCTCCTGGAGACCTATCGGCCCCGGCTCGCGGCCTATCGGTCGGGCGCGCTGCAGGGCACGGACGCGCTGGTCGAGCGGATGAACCTGGTCCACGACTACCGACGCTTCCCGTTCCGCGACCCCGATCTGCCGCCCGAGCTCCTGCCGGAGGGGTGGAGCGGCCGGCTCGCCCACGAGGTGTTCCTCGAAGCCCACGGGTTGCTGCGGGGCCCGGCCGAGGCCTGCGTCGACGCGTTGACGGGCGCCGTCGCACTGCCTGCGGAGGAGGCGGGGTAGATCCACCCCCGCCGACGTTACACACGATGGACGATCGTCCTGCATATGTTGTAGGTTCGGGTCGTGCTCGCCACGGGGGCGGTGCACGCACACGACGAGGAGCGTGGCGGTCGTGCCGGCGGTGACAAGCCCGACGCGTTTCCGATCCGGGCCCCCGGTGGTCGTCTCGTGCCTCGTGCGGCCGGCGCCCGAGTCATCGCCTTCGGCGTCGGCTCCGGGTGCAGCCTCGACGGACTGCCGGGGCGACCGGCGCGCAGGCGGCCGACCCGACCTCGTCTCTGCGTGCCGCCCCCGCTCGTGTGGCCCGCCCTGACGACACCCTGGGGGCGACGGTCGCCGGAACGACGAAGGAGACGTTCGCATGGCCTCCAGCCAGCTGCCGGAGATCACCTGCACGGAACAGGCGCAGCTCGAGGAGCTGTACGCGGCCTTCGACGCCGCGCACATGAAGCCGCTCTGGACCGAGATCGGCGGCCTGATGCCGACCACTCCGCAGCCCGACTCCGTACCGATGCTGTGGCGCTGGTCCAGTCTGCTGCCGCTGGCCGAACGTGCGGGGGAGCTCGTCCCGGTCGGCCGGGGTGGGGAGCGGCGCGCGATCGCGCTCGTGAACCCGGGGCTGTCCGGCGCGCCCTACGCCACGCCGACGCTGTGGGCGGCGATCCAGTACCTGGGCCCGCGCGAGGAGGCACCGGCACACCGCCACACCCAGAGTGCATTCCGGTTCGTGGTCGAAGGGGAGGGCGTCTGGACGAACGTGGAGGGCGACCCGGTGGCTATGCAACGCGGAGATCTGCTGCTCACCCCCGGAATGCACTTCCATGAGCACCACAACACCACCGATCACGCGATGGCCTGGATCGATGGCCTGGACATCCCGCTCGTCCGCACGATCGACGCCGGGTTCTTCGAGTTCGGCCCGGACGAGCTGGCCACGAAGGAGACGCCGGAGGTGTCCCGCAACGAGCGGCTGTGGGGGCACCCCGGACTGACCCCGGTCGGCGCGCCCACTCCGAAGGCGTCTCCGCTGATGGCGTACCGCTGGGAGCACACCGACGCCGCGCTCGGCGCGCAGTTGGAGCTCGAGCGCGAGGGCCGGCCCGGTGTCGTCGAGCCAGGGCACGCGGTGGTCCGGTTCACCAACCCGGCCACCGCAGGTGACTGTCTGACGACCATGCGTTGCGAGATGCACCGGCTGCGTGCAGGCACGTCCACCGCGCTGACCCGGACCGCCGGCTCGTCGGTGTGGCAGATCTTCGAGGGTGCCGGAGTCGTCACCGTGGGCGACGCGCGGTACGAGGTCGGCACGGGCGACCTCTTCTGCGTGCCCTCGTGGGCGGGTCTGGCCTTCGACACCGACGCCGGGCTCGACGCCTTCCGCTTCTCCGACGACCCCGTCGTCGAGGCCCTCGGTCTTGCCCGCACCGCGCACGAGGACCGTTCGTGAAGCTCGCGACCGTCCGCACCGCCACGGGCACCGCGGCTGTCCGGATCGATGACGATGCAGCGGTCGAGCTCGACGCCGAGGACCTCGGCGTGCTGCTGGCCCGGCCGGACTGGCGCAGCGCCGCCGAGACCGCGACCGGCGCGCGCCACGAACTCGCAGGGCTGGACTACGCGCCGCTGGTACCGAAGCCGGAGAAGGTGCTGTGCGTCGGTCTGAACTACCGCACACACATCCTGGAGATGGGCCGGGAGCTGCCGGAGTACCCGGCGTTGTTCGCGAAGTTCAGCCGGGCGCTGGTCGGTGCCCACGACCCGGTCGAGCTGCCGGCGGGGTCGGAGCAGGTGGACTGGGAGGCCGAGCTGGGCGTGGTCATCGGCACGGAGGTCCGCCACGCAACTCCGGTGCAGGCCGCCGCGGCGATCGCCGGCTACACCGTGGTCAATGACGTGACCGCCCGAGACTTCCAGTACCGGTCCGTGGAGTGGTTGCAGGGCAAGACGTTCGAGCGCAGTACCCCGGTCGGGCCGTGGCTGGTCACAGATGTGGAGCCAGGCGACATCTCCTGCGAGGTCGACGGCGACGTGGTGCAGAAGGCCGACACCTCCGACCTGGTCTTCGGTCCGGCCGAGCTGGTCGCCTACATCTCGCGGATCATCACCCTGGTGCCCGGCGACCTCATCGCCACCGGTACGCCGGGTGGGGTCGGGCACGCCCGCAGGCCTCCGCGCTACCTCAGGGAGGGCTCCGTCGTCGTCACTCGCGTCGAGGGAGTGGGCGAGCTGAGGAACGTCATGGTGACGGCGAACTGATGCGCATCGCCGTCGCCGGAGGCGGTCCAGGCGGGCTGTTCTTCGCCACACTGATCAAGCGGGCCGACCCGTCGGTCGAGGTGACGGTGTTCGAGCGGAACCGGGCCGACGACACGTTCGGCTTCGGCGTGGTGTTCTCCGACCGCACGCTGGCCGGGATCCACGACGCCGATCCGGTGCTGCGCGAGGCGCTGACCGAGCACGGTCGGCACTGGGACGACATCGAGGTCCGGCTGAAGGGCGAGCGGATCCGCTGCGGCGGGAACGGCATGGCGGCGATCGTGCGCCGCACACTGCTGGCGCTCATGCAGGCCCGGGCCCGCGACGTCGGGGCCGGGCTGCGTTTCGCCACGGAGGTCACCCTCGACGACCTCGCCGACTACGACCTCGTCGTGGCCGCCGACGGCGCCGGCTCGAGGATCCGCGAGCAGCTCGACGCGGACCTCGGCGTGGAGGTCGAGACCGCGACGGCGAAGTTCATCTGGTTCGGCACGGACTACCTGTTCGACGGCCTGACCTTCGTGCACGAGCGCAGCCCGGATGGCGTCTTCGCCGTGCACGGATACCCGATCTCGGACGAGGTTTCCACCTTCATCGTGGAGACCGACGAGGAGTCCTGGCGTCGCGCGGGGTTGGACGAGTTCGACCTGACACGCCCGCCCGGGGAGAGCGACCTGATCTCCAAGGAGTACCTGGAGAAGCTGTTCGCCGACCAGATCGACGGGAAACGGCTGCTGGTCAACAACTCGCGGTGGGGCAACTTTCGCACCCGGCGCACCAGACGGTGGCACACCCTCGCGCCGCGTCCCGTCGCGTTCCTCGGCGACGCCGTGCACACCGCCCACTTCTCGGTCGGTTCGGGGACGAAGATGGCGATGGAGGACGCGGTCGCGCTGTCCGCCGCGCTCACCGCGCAGCCCGGACGTCTCGAGGCGGCCCTGGTCGCCTACGAGGAGGCTGCGCAGCCGTCCGTGCGCCGGATCCAGGACTCGGCTCGGCCGAGCCTGGCCTGGTGGGAGCATTTCGGCCGCTACCACGAGGCGTTCGAGCCCTGGCAGTTCGCCTACCACTTCCTGTCCCGCAGCATCACCCACTCTCGGCTCGCCCGCCGGGCGCCGGACTTCGTCGACGCCTGTCACCGGAGTTGGGTGGCCTCGCACGGTGCCGAGCCTCTGGAGACCCCGTTCGAGAACGGGGGGTGGTCGGCGCCCGGTCGGGCCGTCGAGGTCGAGCTGTCCCACGGAATCCCGGTGCGTGCTGCCGGGCTGCCGCTCGGTGAGCCCGTCGAAGGCCCCTGGGGTGGGGTGTTGGCGGCTCCGGACGCCGAATCCGGGCTGCCGGAGACCCTGACCACCCTCGCGTCACTGGTCCGGCGTGGGCCCGCGATCGTCGCGGTCCACGGTGGCACTCCACTGACCCGCACGCTCCTCACGGAGCAGGCCCGGCTCGCCGAGGGCATGCCCACGCTGCTCGTCGACCCGGACCTGGACCGGGACAAGGCTCTGACCGCGGTCCTCTCCGGGCGGACCGATCTCGTGGGGATGTCGCCGGGGTGGGACCGGTGAGCGCTCTCACACCGTTGTTCGCGCCGCGCTCGGTCGCCGTCGTCGGGGCCTCCCGGACGCCCGGCAAGCTCGGTGCCGCGCTGGCCCGGTCACTCGACGGCTTCGCGGCGGCCGGCGGCCGGCTCGCTCTGGTCAACGGCCGGGACGGCACCATGTACCCGTCACTCGCTGCGGCGGCCGCGGACGGTCCGGTCGATCTCGCGATGATCTGTGTCCCCGCGCCCGCGTGCCCTGGCGTGCTGGCCGAGGCCGTCGCCGTGGGTGTCGGCGCCGCGGTGATCTGCGCCGGCGGATTCGCCGAGGCCGGTGGACCGGGCGTCGGGTACCAGGACGAGCTCGCGGCGGTGGTGCGGGACAGCGGGATCCGCCTGCTCGGACCCAACACCAGCGGCTTCCTCGTCCCGCCCCGGGCGCTGACGGCGAGCTTCGTCCCCGGGGCCGCGTCGGTGCAGGCCGGGCGGGTGGCCGTGGTCGCCGCCAGCGGCGGAGTCAACCACGCGCTGGCGTTCCTCCTGGCGGAGGCCGGACACGGGATCAGCCTCGCCGTCGGCCTGGGCAACGGCGTGGACGTCACCGCGCCGGACGTCCTGGCCCACCTCGCCACCGACGCCTCGACCGGGGCGGTGGCCCTGCACGTCGAATCGGTCGCCGACGGCCCGGCACTGGTGGAGGCCGTCGCGACGCTCGTGCCGCACAAGGCTGTTGTCGCGCTGGTCGTGGGACGCAACGACGTCGCGGAGTTCGCCGCGTCCCACACCGGGGCGCTCGCCACCTCCTGGCGCATCACCCGCGCCGCGCTCGCGCAGGCCGGCGCGGTGCTCGTCGACGACGAGCGCGAGCTGGTCGACGCGGTTGGTGCCTTGTCGGTGACCCGCGCTGCTCCGGCGGTCGATCCAGGCGTGGGCGTCGTGACCGCGCAGGCGGGCCCCGGTCTGCTGCTGCTCGACGAGCTGCGGGGCCGGTGCGCCCGCGTCCCCGCACTCACCGAGGCCACCCAGGCCACCCTCGCGACGCTGCTGCCGCCCCTGACCTTCCAGCGCAACCCGGTCGACACCGGGCGCCCCGGCCCGGAGTTCGGCGCAGTGTTGTCGGCGGTGTCCGAAGACCCGAGGGTGGACGTCATCGCCGGGTTCGCCCTGTACGAGCCCGACGCCGTCGATCTTGCCGCAGTCGTCGAGGAAGGTCGCCGGACCAACGTGCCGGTGGTGCTCGGCGTCGGTGGTACCGGGACGGACGTGCTGAGGTGCCGTGCCGACCTGATCTCCGTCGGCGTCGCCGTGGCCACGAGCCCCCACGGGGTCGCCGTTGCCAGCGGGGCGGTCCTCGCCGACGCCCGTCACCGCGCCCGGATCGGCGGCACACCCGATCCCGTCGAGGTCAGCGTGGCGGGTCCGCTCGACGAGAGCCAGGCGAAGGATCTGCTGGACACCCTCGGCATCGCCACCATGCCCCGGCGCGCCTGCGCGGACCGGGCCGAGGCCCGGGCTGCGCTCGCCGAGCTGGGGGGACCGGTCGCGGTCAAGCTGCTCGACGCGACGGTCCTGCACAAGACCGAGATCGGAGGGGTCGCGCTCGGCATCCGGGACTCCGCGGAACTCGAGTCCGCCCTGGACGCCCTGGAGACCGCGGGCGCCTGCCGGTTCCTCGTGGAGCGAATGGCGCCGGGCGGTGTCGACCTGGTCGTCGGCGCCCGGCGCGACGCCGTGTTCGGTCCGATCGTGCTGGTGGGCCTGGGTGGGACCACGGCGGAGGCAGTCGCCGACGTGTCCGTACGACTCGCCCCGCTGACCGCCGGCGAGGCGGCTCTCATGCCGGCCGAGCTGGCCGGCCGTGCGCTGCTCGAGGGCTGGCGGAATGGTCCGAGTCTCGATCCCGCTGCGCTCGGTGAGGTCGTCGCCCGGCTGGGCGGTGTCCTCGCCGCCGCGCCCGACCTTGCCGAGATCGAGGTCAATCCGCTCCGACTCACCGACGACGGCCTGGTCGCCCTCGATGCCGTCGTCCTGCACCGGAAGGCTGCTGATGCCCGGCCCCGTCAGTGAGCACACCGTCCCCTGGCCTGCCACGGAGGTCGAGCGGTATGTCGCCGCGGGCTACTGGCAGGGGGTCCCGCTCGGGCACCTGCTCCGTGAGGTCGCCGACCGCACGCCCGATGCGCCCGCGCTCGTCGACGCGGCGACGGGGCTGCGGCTGACCCATCGCGAGCTCGCGGACCGGGCGGACGCCACCGCGGTCCGCCTCCTGGACCTGGGCCTCGCACGCGGCGATCGGATTCTGGTGCAGCTCGGGAACGGCGGAGAGTTCGTGATCCTCACCCTGGCCTGCCTCCGCGCCGGGGTCGTACCGGTGATGGCGCTGCCCGCGCACCGACGGACGGAGCTGAGCCACCTCGCCGCGCACGCCGAGGCCGTGGCGATCGCGGTCCCCGACCGGATGCGGGACTTCGACCACCAGGCGCTCGCCCACGATCTGGGCCCGGGCGTGCAGGAGATCACGGGTGCGGACTGGCTCGTGCTGGTCGACGGCGACCACGTCGACGACGCGAGTGTCGATCTGCGCGCGCTCTGCGGGCCCGGGACGGGGGAGGAGCGCGCCCGGTTGGAGGCGGCCTGTCCCGAGAGCCGGGACGTGGCCGTGTTCCTGCTCTCCGGCGGGACCACCGGTCTTCCCAAACTGATTGCCCGCACCCACGACGACTACGCCTACAACGCTCGGGCCAGCGCGGACATGGCTGGGGTCGACGCGGACTCGGTGTACCTGGTCAGCCTGCCGGCGGGGCACAACTTTCCGCTCGCCTGCCCGGGCATGCTCGGGGTGCTGCTCGCCGGTGGGACCGTCGTCATGCTGCCGTCGCCGGAGCCGACGCGGGCGTTCGCCACGATCGCGGCGGAGGGGGTCACGCACACCGCTGTCGTCCCGGCGGTTGCCGGCCGCTGGCTGGAGCACGCGGGCGAGCACGGTGCCCCGCCGTCGCTGCGGGTGCTGCAGGTCGGTGGGGCACGCCTGGCCGACGAGCTCGCTCATCGCGTCGAGCCGGTGCTCGGGGCGCGACTGCAGCAGGTGTTCGGGATGGCCGAGGGCCTCCTGAACTTCACCCGCCTGGACGACCCGATCGACGTCATCTGCACCACGCAGGGCCGTCCGATGTGCCCGGACGACGAGGTGCGCCTCGTCGACGAGCTGGACGTCGACGTCGCCGAGGGCACGCCCGGCTCGCTGCTCACGCGCGGCCCCTACACGCCGCGCGGGTACTACCGCGCCCCCGAGCAGAACGCGCGGGCATTCACAGCGGACGGTTGGTTCCGCTCCGGTGACATCTGCCGCCGTACGCCCGAGGGCAACCTGATCGTGGAGGGCAGGGACAAGGACATGATCAACCGTGGTGGAGAGAAGATCTCCGCCGAGGAGATCGAGAACCTCGTCTACCAGATGCCCGCGGTGGGCCAGGTCGCCGCGGTCGCGATGCCGGACCGGGAGCTCGGCGAGCGCGTGTGCCTGTACGTCGTGCCCCGGCCGGGCGCGACGCTCACCCTCGACGAGGTGCGCGCAGCCATGGCCGCGCTCGGGGTGGCGAAGTTCAAGTGGCCGGAGCGCCTGGAGATCGTCGATGCGCTGATGTCGACGAAGGTCGGCAAGATCGACAAGAAAGCGCTGCGGGCCGACGTCGCCGAGCGCCTCGCGCACGAGTCCACCGGAGCGACTCCATGACGGACCGCCACGACACGGCGACCACGCTGCTCTGGCTGCGGCAGGGCACCGACCTGTTGTCGACCACGGTGGACGCGCTCGACGACGGCTCCTTCGTCCGCCCGAGCTGCCTGCCCGGCTGGACGCGGGCGCACGTCGTGGGACATCTCGCACGCAACGCCGAGGCGCTCGTTCGGCTGGCGACCTGGGCACGGACCGGTGTCGAGAACCCGATGTACGCCAACCGCGCGCAGCGCGCTGCGGAGATCGAGGAGGCGGCGGGGTATCCCCCGGACCGGCTGCGGCGCGAACTGCGGGCGACCGCTGCGGCGCTGGATGACGCTCTCACTCACCTCACCCCGGAGGCCTGGCGGTCGGAGGTCCGCAGTGCCCAGGGCCGAGCGATCCCCGCCGCCGAGGTGCCGTGGATGCGTAGCCGCGAGGTGTGGCTGCACGCCGTCGATCTCGGCACCGGCGTCACCACAGCCGATCTGCCCGCCGAACTCCTCGACCTCCTGCTCGACGACGTGACGGCGGTGCTCTCGGCCAAGGAGGGGTGCCCGGCGTGCAGCCTGCGTCCCACCGACCGCACCCGGCAGTGGCGGCTGGCCGGGGAAGCGGTCGAGGCGGAGATCGTGGCCCCCGCCGCCGACATCGCAGGATGGCTCACCGGTCGCACTGCGCTCGCCGGAGCCCCGGCCTTGCCCCGCTGGCTCTGACCGTTACCGCTGTCGAGCTCGCTCAGGGCGAGGCGCCTCCCGGGGAGTCCTTGCGTGCTTCCTGGCCGGCCGCCAGGCGGTGCAGCCCACTCGGGTCCGCGATCCGGATCCCTTTCGCGTGGCGTTCGACGACGCCCGCTCCGCGGAGCTTCCGAAGCGCACGTGCCACCACCTCGCGCACCGAGCCGATCGCGTCGGCGAGCTCCTGCTGCTCGACCTCGACGATCAAGCCCTCGGGGGAGTTCGAGGCCAGGTCGAGCAGGTGTCTGCTGACCCGTTGCTGAACCGTTCCGAACAGGTTGTCCCCGAGGAACTCCACCGTCTCGAACACGATTTGGCACGCCTGCTGAGCGAGGAGCCAGGACAGCGTCGCGTCGCTCCCGGCGAGGCGGCGGAGCGTGTTGACGTTGAGCATCGACAGCTCGCAGTCGGTGATCGAGTCGGCCCCGACCGGGGAGCTCTGTGCGATCGCCGATGGGAGGCCGATGACCTGACCAGGGCCTGCGTACCGCACTGTCGCGACGCGGCCCTCCTTCGACACGACCTTGACCCGTGCTTGGCCGTGGTGGAGGAGCGCCAGTCTGGGCGGCCCGAATGCCTCGTAGATGGCGTGTCCCGCGGGCACCGTCACGACAAAGGCATCGCGGAGCATCGCATTGCGGATCTCGGGGGAGAGCTGCGCGAAGTAGCTGCTTTCCCACGCCGTCAACGTGCCCGCATGCAGCCCGCTGCGCACCGATGCCATGGCCGGCCGTCTCCTTCCATGCAGACCTCCTGCCAGGCTATCGGCCAGGCGCCGACACCTGTGGGTCGTCGTCGACGGCCGTCGACCGGTGACCGCTCCGGTCGCCACGGCGACGCCCGTCGCCCGCCGACCGGATGCGGCACGGTAGGTGAACGCCGGTCACTGCCGTCATGACGACACCTCCTCCCGGAAACGGCGGTCGAGGAACGACAGCAGGTCGTCGCGGAACCGCTCGGGATGTTCGATGTGCGGGAGGTGCCCGCAGTCCGGATAGACCACCAACTCGACGTCAGGTATTCGGGCCGCGACCTCGTCGGCGTATCCGGGCAGCCGGAGTGGGTCGTCGGCCCCCGCGACCAGCAACGTCGGCACGGTGATGTTCTCGTACGGGGTGGTGTCGACCTTCCCGAACTCACCGCCGCCCTCGCTGCCCGGGGGACGTAGGCGGGCCGATGCCGCGCACTGCCAGGCACCGGGCTCGAGACTGAGCCGGTGGCGCCAGCGCACGTACTCGGGGTCCTCGGCCAGGGCCGGCGAGAACATCAGGGTGCGCAGGATGCGCGCCATCCCCTCCTCGGTCAGGTCGTAGTCGAGGATCGCGCGGCGGGCCTCGTTGTCGGGCACGAAGCCGCCACCGCTGACGAGGACCGCCGCGGCGGCCCGGAACCCGGGCTCGTCGCGCGCGAGGTCCTCGGCCAGGTACGTGCCGCCCATGGAGTTGCCGACGACGGCAGCAGGTCCGAGGTCCAGCGCCTCGATCGTGGCAGCCATGTGGCGCATCCGCCGCCCTGTCGGGTCCGCGAAGTCGACCATCTTGTCGGTACGCCCGAATCCGAGCCAGTCCGGGGCGACGGCGTGGTAGCCCGCTTCGGCCAGCGCCGGCATCAGGGAGGACCATGAGCTCTCCGCGCAGGCGCCGTACTCTCCCGAGTGGAGGAGGATGACCGGCGGCCCGAAGCCTTCCTCCAGGACGTGGGTGCGGATGCCGTCCACGACGAGGAAGCGGCTGCCGGATGCGGTCATCGTCGGCCTTTCCCCGGAGCGCACGTCGCCCGCTCAGACGGCCACGGGATGGGCGGTGAAGAGGTCGTCGAGCCTGGGCCTGACGTGCTCGGCGAACGTGCGGATGCCCCTGACCGTCTCGTCGTGCTCCAGGAAGCCGGCCTGGCCCATCAGCAAGAGGTGCCCGAAGCCACCGACCTTCTCGTAGAACTTCTCGATCTGACCGCGCACCGTCGACGGGCTCCCCGCGAAGACGATGCCCTCCTCGATGAGGTCCTCGAGGGTCAGGGACTTGAAGTCGTAGGCAGACCGCTCACCACGAAGTCCGGCGGCACGGGCGAAGTACGGGGTGTAGCCCGGCGGCTGCACGAACTCGAAGGGCACTTTGTTGGCCTTGACGTACCACATCAGCTTCCGGGCGCCTTCAAGGCCTTCCTCGTCGGTATCACCGGTGTACGTGAGGGCGGCGTAGGCGAAGCGGTCGTCGGCGGGGGTGGGGCGACCGGTCTCGGCCACCCGGTCCCGGTAGGCCTCGAATACTTTCCGGGTGCCCTCGTAGCCGGTGAGGAAAGAGGCGATGACGTAGTTGTCGTCCGCGATCCGGGCGGCACTGCCGGGGGTCATCGCGGTAACCCAGACCGGCGGGGCGGGCTGCTGCAAGGGCCGGGGCCAGATGTTGACGTGACGCTGCTGGAAGAACCTGCCCTCCCAGCTGAAGGGGCCGTCGTGCGTCGTCCAGGCCTTCTGGATCAGCTCGATCGCCTCCCACATGCGCTCGCTCATCATGACCGGCTTGCTGTTCACCGCGGACACCTCGTACGGGACGCCCCTTACGAAGCCCACCTCGAGCCGCCCGTGGCTGAGCAGGTCGACCAGTGCCATCTCCTCGGCGACCCGGACCGGGTCCTTCCGGTTCGCCACCGGGTTGCCGAGGATGAGGATTCGCGCATCCTTCGTGATCCGACCGAGGATCCCCGCGATGACCGGTGCCGCCGGGTCCATGCACGTGGCCGTCGCATGGTGCTCGTTGATCATCACGTTGAGACCGCACTCGTCGGCGACCTGCCACTCGGCCAGGTATCGGTCCCAGAGGTCCGCCGCCCGAGCCGGGTCGATCACGCCGTTCGGCAGGGTGACCCGGACGGAGTTGATCGTCTCCTCCGGAGGCAGGTACGGGTAGGCGGTCTCGCTGAAGTGCCAGTACTGCATCAGGTTCTCCTCGGGGTGCGCCTGAGCCCGTCAGGCTGCGTGCTCGACGACGAGCTCGGCGAGGGTGTCGGGCTGCTCGATCTGAGCGCGGTGGCCGGCGCCCTCGACGAGCTCGAAGCGGGCGCCGGGGATCGAGTCCGCGTAGGCGCGCCCGTACTCCGGGCTCACGATGCCGTCCTGGGCACCCCAGATCACGAGGGCCGGGACATGCACGCGGCCGAGCCAGCGCCGTAGGCGGGGGTTGTGCAGGTATGGCTCCCACCCGTAGAGCGCCAGCGCCTCCTCGTTCCGGGCGATGTGCAGGACGTCCTCGTGCGGGGCCAGTGCCAGGTCGCCCGGGCCCGCCGCCGGATCGGCGTAGTTGCGGGAGTCGAGCTCGGCACGAGAGATGGCGAACACGTCGGTGATGTCGCGGTCTTCGCGGCCTCCGACCTTGATCCCGACCGGGTCGACGAGGACGAGCCTCCCGATCCGGGAGCACTCGCGTACGGCCATCTCCGCGGCGACCCAGCCGCCGAACTGGAGTCCGACGACGACGACGTCGTGCAGGTCCTGCTGTTCCAGCCATTCGAGATACAGGTAGGCGAGGTCGTCGACCGAATCGCACCAGTCGGGGCGTGGGGACAGCCCGAACCCGGGATGGCTGGGGGCGACGACCGTGAACCGCTCGGCGAGCGCGTCCGTGAAGGCCTCGTCGGCTTCGCGGCCCTCGGCACCGTGCAGGAGCAAGAGGGTGGGTCCGGACCCTGTGCGGTACACGTCGAGGAGGACATTCTCGCCCCGGACGCTCCCGACGACGGTTCCGCTCCCGGAGTCGACAAGGCTCAGCATCGGGTTCCTTCCATGTAACGGGTGTGGTCGCCGGTATGTGGAGGAGGGCGTATCCCCAGAAGCTGCGGTGCTCCACGGCGGCGGCGTCGGCCGACGACGAAGCTCATCGGGACTCCTGGCTGATCGAGGAAGAAGATCGGGAGAGCAGCAGGTCCAGCCGATCGAGGGTGCTGAGGTAGTGCTCGACGGCGGCACCGATGGTGAACCGTGGCGTCCAGCCGAGTTCGATGCGCGCACGTGTGCTGTCCAGCGCGCCGTAGTAGCTCACGCCCATGCCCATCGGATCCAGTCCCGGACCGATCTCGATGACAGCGCCTGGAACGGCGTCACGGACGGCCTCGGCGAGATCGTGCAACGAGGTCGTGCGACCGGTGCCGATGTTGTAGGCGTCGTGCGGCAGTGGCCCCGGGGCGAGGACCGCAGCCACCACCGCCTCGGCGATGTCGACGACGTAGATCGCGTCATCTCGTTGGTCACCGCCCTGGGCGAGGTGGACCGACTCACCCACCGCGGGTAGCTCGATCATGGAGCTGTAGGTGGAGAAGCCACCGTGGCGCTGCAGCTTGCCCGGACCGAAGATCGTCGCGAACCGGAGCGAGACGAACTCGATGCCGCGGTTGCGGGCGTACCACCGGCCCAGCTCCTCGCACGACACCTTCGTGACGTCGTAGAGTGCCACGGGGTCACGGGGATGTTCCTCGGTGACCGGCACGTATTCCGGATGTCCGTGCCTGCCGGACAGTGCCCCGTAGACCGCGCGGGAGCTCGTGTACACGATGCGGCCGACTCCGGTCGCCGCGGCGGCCTCGCAGACTGCCGCCGTGCCCCCGATGTTGACCCGCACCGCGGCGACCGGGTCCTGGTCGGCGCGGATGACCGCGGCCATGTGGACGACCACGTCCGGCCGGTGCTGCTCGAAGACGGGGTGGACCTGGCCGACATCGGCGACGTCGGCAACGGCAACCTGGATCTCGTCGGCCACGTCGGGGATCAACGACGTGTCCTCGCGATTCTCGAGGACCACGACCTCGTGCTCCTGCTCGACGAGCGCGCGAACGACCCATGAGCCGTTCACGCCCAGCCCGCCCGTCACGAGTACTCGCAACCGAATGACCTCCTCGTCATGCCCGGCGATGCTCACCGCGCCGGGTTGCGTCGTGAGCGATGAGACCGGCAGGCACCACTTCGGTCAACGGTGCTCGCGACTCAAGTCACACCAGGTGGACGACTGCGGAACGTCAGTCACACCGGCTGGTCACCGTCGGGCGAAGGGGCCGGGGCCGACATCGGCCCGACAGCCGGCGACCACGACGAACGGGAGGAACCGGGGAGAGAACGGGACTGAGCCGTGGCCGTCGACATGACGATCGAGAGCACTCCGGCCGTCGACACCGGCCACGGTGCCCACTACGACGGGACGTCGCGGAGCTGTGACTACGTGACCGAGTCGGCAAGGAACAGCGGACGCCGGCGTGGCACCGCAGACGGCGATCCGGTGCGCAGGGCGACGGATTCGTCGCCGTGCGCACCGGATCGGCTCATCGCGGCCGGCTCATCGCGGCCGGCTCATCGCGGCCGGGTTGCCACCGCTGCGGCGGCCGCTGCTGCCAGTGCGACTGCGGCCGCGACGAGGAGCGCCGGGCGGCGTCGGGTCCGCGGCGCGGCTGCGGGCGCGGTGGGGGCCTGCAAAGCCGGGATGGCTGCGGCGGACGGGGCTGCAGTGGACGGGGTTGCGGTGGACGGGGCTGCGGCGGGCGGGGGCGGGGTCGCTGCGGAGGACGTCAGGTCGGAGAGAACCCGGCGCGCCAAGGAGGGCAGCAGCGCCCGGGCGACGTCCGCGCCCTCGCCGGTGACGACGAGGTCGGTGACGACGTCGATCGTCGTCCCCGCGGTGCCCGGGCGGAGCGCCGCGGCGATCGTCGCGCTCACCCGGCCGTCGCCGTCCCCGGCACGCAGGACGACACGACGGCGCGCGGGGTCGCTGCTCACGACCCGCAGCGTCGCGTCCCGGTACTCGACGCGCTGCCCGCCCAGCCCCAGCACGAGCGAGCGGGGCGGGGCGGGTGGCGCGGTGAGCCGCGCGAAGCAGGTGTCGACGGGTGCCTCGACCTCGAGGGTGTCGATCAGCCGTGCCACGGGCCGGTCCCGTCGAGGTCGTCGGTGCTCAGCGCGTCGACGATCTTGGGTGGGGTGATCGGCAGCGAGGTGATGCGGGCGCCGAAGGGGCGCAGGGCGTCCTCGACGGCATTGGCGATCGCGGCCGGCACCGGGATGGTGCCGCCCTCGCCGGCACCCTTGGCACCCAACGGGTTGAGGGGGCTGGGGGTGTGGATGTGCACCAGCTCGACGGGCGGTACCTCCATCGACGACGGCAGGCTGTAGTCGAGGTAGCTCGTGCTCTGCGGCTGGCCGGTCTCGTCGTAGAACGGCTCCTCGTACATGGCGTTGCCGACACCGTGGGCGAACCCGCCGAGCACCTGCCCGTCGACGAGCATCGGGTTCATGACGTTGCCGCAGTCGTGCCCGATGACGTAGCGCAGGACGTCGATGGCGCCGGTCTCCGGGTCGATCTCGACGGCGACGGCGTGGGTGCCGCTGGCGTAGGCGGCGCGTTCGGGTGCGAAGTAGACGGTCGTCTCCAGCCCCGGGAGGATTCCGGGGGCGAGGGTGATGCCGTGCTTGCCGACGTTGGCCGCCCCGGCGATGTCGCGCAGGCTGACGCTGCGGGTGGGGTCGTCGGTGACCTCGACGCGGTTGCCGCGGATGGTCAGCGACGCGGCGCTCGTCTTGAGCATGGCCTCGGCGACCTGCAGCAGCTTGCCGCGCATCTCCTGCCCGGCCTGCAACGTCGCGGGCCCGGCGGTGGCGGTGTTGCGTGAGGCGAAGGTGCCCTGCCCGAACGGGATCCGGCTGGTGTCACCCGTCGTGACGCGGATGAGGTCCATGTCCATGCCGAGCGCGTCGGCGGCGATCTGGGCGTAGACCGTCTCGTAGCCCTGGCCCTGCGGCGCGGCGGCGAGCGTCACGAGGACGGTGCCGTCGTTGAGCAGTCGGTAGCGGGAGCCCTCGTAGGGGCCGAGCCCGCAGCCCTCGACGTAGGCGGCGATCCCGATGCCGACGAGTCGTCCCTCGGCACGGGCGGCGGCCTGGAGCGAGCGCTGCTCCTCGTAGCGGAAGGCGGAGAGCGTCTTCTCCAGCAGCAGCGGGAAGTTGCCGCTGTCGTAGGTGAGCGGGCTGCCGTCGCGGAACGTCAGGCCCACGCGGTAGGGGAACTCGTCGGCCTGCACCAGGTTGCGACGCCGGAACTCCACCGGGTCCATGCCCAGGTGCTCGGCCGCGCGGTCGACCATCCGTTCCATCGCGACGACCGCCTGCGGCCGGCCCGCCCCGCGCACGGAGCTGGTGGGGACCATGTTGGTGTAGCAGGCGATCAGCTCGGTGTGGATGTTCGGGATGCGGTACTGGCCGGGCAGCGTCGACAGGGTGATCATCGGGACCTGCAGGCCCGCGCAGTAGGCGCCCTGGTCGTGCTCGAAGACGTTGCGGATCGCGAGGATGTGGCCGTCGTCGTCGAACCCGATCTCGACGTCGTGGACCTGCGTCCGCTCCATCATGGTCGCGACGAAGTTCTCGCGACGGTCCTCGACCCACTTGACCGGGTTGCGCAGCAGCCGCGCGACCCACGGGATGACCGCCTCCTCGCCGTAGAACTGCGCCTTCGGCCCGAAGCCGCCGCCCACGTCGGGCGGGGCGACGACGCGGATGCCGTCCTCGGGCATGTCGTAGAGATATGCGAGGGTGTTGCGGACGTAGTGCGGCGACTGGGTGGTGTCCCAGACGACGAGCTGCTCGGTGGTGGGGTCGAAGCGGGCGGCGACGCCGCGCGTCTCCATGGAGTGGCCGCCGCCGCGGGCGACGGTGAACCGCTCGCGCAGCCGGTGCGGCGCCGCGTCCATGGCGGCAGCGGGATCGCCCGCGGTCTGGACGACGTGGATCGCGATGTTGTTCTCTGCGCCTTCGTGCACGAGCGGCGCGGAGGCGGCGAGCGCCGCGCCCGTCGACGAGACCGCCGGCAGCACGTCGTACTCGACCTCGACGAGGTCGAGGGCGTCCTCGGCGACGTAGCGCGAGGTGGCGACGACGACCGCCACGGGTTCCCCGACGAACTTGACGAAGTCGGCGGGCAGCGGCACCCGGGGGACGTCGCGCAGCTGGGGGTGCACGACCTTGGGCGGGATGCCCTTGGCGATCTCGGGCAGGTCGGCGCCGGTCCACACCCCGAGGACGCCGGGCATCGCGGCGGCGGCGGAGGTGTCGATGGAGACGATCCGGGCGGCAGCGTGCGGGCTGCGCACGAACGCGGCCTCGTAGCAGCCCGGCAGCTCCAGGTCGTCGAGGTAGGTGGCGGCGCCGGTGAGCAGCCGCCGGTCCTCGCGGCGCAGGACGGACGCGCCGATCATCTTCTGCGTGCGGGGTTCAGTGGTCGTCACGAGTGCCTCCGACCTCGAGCAGCGCCGCGACCATGCCGGTGTAGCCGGTGCAGCGGCAGATGTTGCCGGACAACACGTCCCGGGCCTGTGCCTCGTCGGTGACGGGGCCTTCGCGCAGCGCCGCGGTGGTGCTCATCAGGAACCCGCTCGTGCAGAATCCACATTGGACGGCGTGGTGGCGGGAGAAGGCGTCCTGCAGCGGGGTGAGGTCACCCGGGTCGTCGGTGAGGCCCTCGACGGTCTCGACGACGGCGCCGTCGGCCTGGACGGCGAGCATGAGGCAGGAGCGGACGGCGGCGCCGTCGACGATGACGGTGCAGGCACCGCAGACGCCGTGCTCGCAGCCGACGTGGGTGCCGGTGAGCCGCAGCCGGCCGCGCAGGAAGTCGGCGAGCGTGGTGCGCGCGTCGACGACCTCCTCGTGCCGGACACCGTTGACGGTGGTGTCGACCCAGACGGGTTCGTCCTGGTCAGGCATGGGTCAGCTCCTCGGTGGGGACGGCGGCGGCGATGTCGGCGAGGACCCGGCGGGTGAGTGTCCCGACCAGGTCGCGGCGGTAGCCGGCGGAGGCGTGGACGTCGCCGGTGGGCCGGGCCTCGTGGGCGGCGGCGCGGGTGGCGGCGGCGAGCGCGGAGTCGTCGAGGCGGGCGCCGAGCAGCACGTCCTCGGCGGCCCGCAGTCGCAGCGGCGTGCCGGCGACCCCGGCGGCGACCAGCCGGCACCGGGTGACGACGCCGCGGGTGTCGCGGGTGGCCTGTCCGGCGACCGCGGCGAGCGCGAAGTCGCCGCGGCGACCCGCGAACTCGTGGAACGACGTGGTGGTGCCGGCGGGCAGGTCGTCGAGGTCGACGCCGAGCAGCAACTCGTCGTCCTCCAGCGCGGTGGTGAGGTGGAAGACGAAGAAGTCCGCGGCGGCGACGGTCCGCTCGCCGCGGGGCGACGCGATGCGCAGCCGCCCGTCGAGCGCGGTGACGACGGCGGGCAGCTCGGCGGCGGCGTCGGCGTGGGCGAGGCTGCCGCAGAGGGTGCCGCGGTTGCGGATCTGGGGGTGCGCGACCTCGTGCAGGGCCCTGCCGAGCAGCGGGAACGCGCCGGTCAGCGCCGCCGAGCGTTCGACGGCGCGCTGCCGCACGAGGGCGGGGACGTGCCAGCCGGTCGCGGTGCGCACGGGCTCGGACAGGCCGGGGAGCCGGTTGACGTCGACGAGGTGCCCGGGTTCGGCGACCCGGAAGTTCAGCAGCGGCATGAGGCTCTGGCCGCCGGCGAGGACCTTCGCGTCACCGGCGTGCTGCCCGAGTACCGCGAGGGCCTCGTCGACGCTGCGGGGGGCGTGGTAGGTGAACCGGCCGGGTTTCACACGACCACCTCCTCGGCGTGCGCGGCGCAGCCGCAGTCCACATCGGACAGGTCCGGTGCCGCGGCCCCGCGCAGGTGCGCGGCGACGACGGCGGCGAGCGCGGGGCGTTCGACGAGCGACATGTGCCGCAGGGCCGGGAGCAGCTCGAACCGGCTGCCGGGGATGCCGTCGGCGAGCGCACGGCCCATCGACGGCGGCGTCGCGAGGTCCTCCTCGCCGGTGAGCACGAGCGTCGGCGCGGTGATCGAGGCGAGCCGCTCCCGGGCGTCGAGGGCACCGAGGGCGCGGCAGGCGGCGGCATGGGCGAGCGAGTCGGTCGCGGTGAACACGGCGGCGACTCGGCGCACCTCGTCGTGGGCGGTGCGGACGAACTCGTCGGTGAACCAGCGGTCGGTCTGGAACGGGATCTGCCGACGACGGGGCACCCCGACCGCGCGGGCGGCGCGTTCGGTCCAGGCGGCGGGGGCGTTGGGGCCGTACCAGGCGGTGGTGTCGGCGAGGACCAGCCGGTCGACGCGCCCGGGATGACGTGCGGCCAGCTCGACGGCGATGCTGCCGCCCATCGACATGCCGACGACGTGCGCGCGGTCGACGCCGAGGTCGTCGAGCAGGGTGGCGACGTCGTCGGCGAGGTCGGCGATGCTGAACGGGGCGCCGTCCCAGGGGGCGGGTTCGGCGCCGTGGCCGCGGGCGTCGGGGGCGACGACGTCGAACCCGGCGGCGACGAGCCGGGTGGCGAACTCGCCCCACACGGCGCCGGACAAGGCCAAGGGGTGCAACAGGACCACGGGTTCGCCGCGGCCCGCGCGGCGGACGGTGGAGGTCATGAGGGACTCCCGGTGAGCAGGCCGCCGAGGTTGCCGCCGAGGACGGCGTCGGTGGCGACGGGGCCGAGGCCGGCCGCGCGCACCGTCGTCGCCGGCTGCGGGTCGCCGAGCGGGAAGGGACTGTCGGAACCGAGCAGGACGCGGTCGTGGCCGACGGCGTCGGTGAGGAAGCGGATCGCCTCGGGGGTGAGCGCGACGGTGTCGTAGTACAGGTCGCGCAGGTAGTCCGAGGGGCGGTCGCGGCCGATGGGGTGGGCGGAGAGGGCGTCGGCGCGGTGGGCGCCGTCGAGGCGGGCGGCCTGGTAGGGCAGGAACCCTCCACCGTGGACGGTGATCAGCCGTAGCCCGGGGAAGCGGTCGAGTACCCCGGCCAGCAGCAGCCGGGCGACGCCGAACGTGGTGTCGACGAGGCGGCAGTACGCGTTGCCGAACTCGGCACTGTCGGGCAGCGCCCGCGCCGGGCCGGTCGAGGCGGGGTGCAGCTGCACGGGCACGCCGAGCCCGGCCGCGACCGTCCACAGGGGATCGAGCCGTCGGTCGGCCAGCGACGTGCAGTGCACCGGATCGGTCGAGAGCACGAGTCCCGCGCAGCCGTCGCGGACGGCGGCCTCCAGGTCCTTGGCCGCGGCCTCGACGTCGTCGAGCGCGACGGTGGCGAGGACGCCCGGTCCACCGGTGGCGGCGTTGTCGGTGAGCAGCGCGTCGTTGACCCGCGCCGCCCAGCTGCGGGCGGCGTCGGCGGGCATCGCGGCGGTGGGCTGCAGATCGAGCCAGGGGGAGAGGAGCTGCCCGTCGATGCCTGTCGCGGAGCGGTACTCGGCGCGCCGGTCGGCGCGGTACATCGGCGGCCGGACGGGCTTCGGGCCGGCGCCGGGCAGCTCGACGCTCCATCCGCTCCCGGTGTCGTGGGCGGTGACGCCGTCGATCCCGCCGCGGGCGGCCAGTGCCGTCAGCAGGGGTTCGGGGACGGCGTGCGCGTGCGCGTCGAGCACGGGTTGCGTCGTCGGATCCACATCTCGACGCTAGGTCGGCAATTCAGCCCTGACCAGCGCGAATGCCTAACCCCAGGGATTAGGAGACCTGGGGTCGGGCCACCTCGCGCAACAGGTCGACGAGCGCGGTGACGAGCGGGTCGCGCGCCGACTCCAGCAGCGTCACGGCGTCGATCCGGCGGGTGAACGCCGGGTCCTCGAACGGCACCGCGACGATGTCGGGCCGCTGCGCGACGAGCGCCAGCCGCGGCGCGACCGCCACCCCCACCCCGGCGGCGACGAGCCCCTGCAGCGCGGAGTAGTCCTCGGTGCGGAACACGACATCGGGCTCGAAGCCTGCGATGCGGCACATCACCTCGAGCGCGTCGGCGTAGGGCGCGCGATGGTCGCGGGCGATCCACGGCTCGTCGGACAGGTCGCGCAGCCGCACCGAGGCACTGCCTGCGACCGGGTGGTTCTCCGGGAGCAGCACACACATCGGGTCGTCGCGCAGGTGGTGGTGCAGCAGTCCCTCGTCGGGGCGCGGCGCGAAGTCGTAGTCCCAGCTCAGGCCGACGGTGATCAGGCCGTCGGCGAGCTGGGCGGGCAGCTCCCCGGGCTGTGAGGGATGCAGGACGAGCTGGGTGTCGGGGTGGCGCCGGCGGTACTCGCGCACGACGAGCGGGACGAGGTGCGCACCGGCCGTCGTGAAGACGCCGAGGTGCACGGCCGTGGGACGGCTGCCGATGCGGCACACCTCCTGTTCGAGGCCGGCGAGCTCGTTGAGCAGCGACCGTGCCCGTTCGGCGAGCAACGTGCCGGCAGCGGTGAGCTGGATACCGCGCGGGCGGCGGTCGACGAGCGGGGTGCCGATCTCGCGTTCGAGGATCGCCATCTGCTGCGACACCGCGGACTGCGTGAAGTGCAGCCGTGCGGCCGCCGCGGTGAACGAGCCCTCCTCGGCGACGGTGCAGAAGATGCGCAGCCTGCGCGTGTCGAGCACGGAACCTCCCAGACGATCAGGCTCTGCCGCCGCGCGCTGCCGCGGCGAGGACCCCTGTCGTACCGAGCGAGGCGGCCAGAGTCCAGAACACGCCGGCGGTGCCGAGCCCGGCGGCGCACAGTCCGGCGACGGCGGGCAGCACGGTCTGTCCGAGCCGGTTGCCCGACAGTCGCAGCGACAAGGCGGTGCCGCGCAACGGTGCCGGGGCGACCTCGGCGACCCACGCCATCGTCAGCGGCTGGCCGACGCCGAGCGCGAACCCGGCGAACACCACGAGGACGACGAGCACCCAGATCGCGTGCCCGGCGGGCAGCAGCGCGACGGCGGCGGTCGAGCCGGCGAGGCTCGCGAGCAGCAACCCGCGACGGCCGAGCCTGCGGGTGCCGCCGGGCAGCAGGAGCCGCGACACCACCGAGGCGAGCGCGCGGATCGTCAGCAGCATCCCGACCGTCGACGCCGCGAGCCCACGCTCGGCACCCAGTACCGGCAGGTAGACGACGAGCAGGTCGATCGTCGCGATCACGGTCAGGCTCGACAACACGGCGACCGGCAGGTCGGGCACGCGCAGCAGCGTCCGCAGGGCACCCGGCCCCGCCTTCGCCGCCTCGGTGGACGGGGTGCGCGCGGGCGGGCGCAAGAGGACCGTCACACCACCCATCGCGCAGGCGGCCACGAGCCCGGCGACGAACAGCCGCGTCGTGTCGGGGTGGGTGCCCGACCCGCCCAGCGCGGCGACGACCAGCGGTCCCGCCGCCTGCCCCGCCGACTGGGCCAGCGCGAACCGGCCGAAGGCGCGCACCATGTCGCCGCGCGCCGCGACGAGGCTCTGCTCGCCGAGCATCGTGTAGAGGTGCCCGCAGCCGAGCAGCACGCTCGCCACGACCAGCCCGACGACGCCCTGCCCGATCAGCAGCATCAGTCCGCAGCCCGCGATCGCGAACACCGACCCGGCCACCAGCACCGGGCGCTCGCCGCGGCGGTCGGCCAGCCGTCCGGCGGGCAGCGCCAGCGCCAGCGGCGCGATGGTGAAGCACGCCGCGAGCGCGCCCAGCCACGGCGCCGAGACGCCGATGTCCAACGCGCGGTAGGAGATCGTCGGCCGGACCAGGAAGATCGTCGCCTGCAGCAGGACGGCGTGCGTGAGCAGCAGCGCCCCACGGCCCTTCATCGGCGCGTCAGCCCCCCGAGCCCGTCCAGCCGGACCGCTCGATCGCCGAGAGCCCCCGGATCACCAACGACGACGTCAGCGCCGCCGCCAGGTCGGGGTCCCGGTCGCGGTAGGCGCGCAGCAGCCGGTCGTGGTCGGCGAGCGACGCCGTCAGCCGGCCGGGCAGCGACAGGCTGACGTGGCGCAGCTGCAGCATCCGCAGGCCCAGGTTGTCGAGCACCCGGCACAGCGTGCGGTTGCCGGTGATCTGGGCCTCGGTGTTGCGGAAGTCCACATTGGTCCAGAAGTAGCGGTCGACGTCGTCGAGGGCGACCGCCAGGGCGAGCTCGTCCTGCAGCGCCTGCAGCCGGTCGAGGTCGTCGTCGGAGGCGACCTCGACCAGCTCCCGGCTGACCAGCGCGTACAGGTGGGCGCGCACTCGGTACAGCTCGCGCACCTCCTCGATCCGCAGCGGCGCCACCCGCGGCCGCCGGTGCGCGGAGATCTCGACGAACCCCTCCCGCTCCAGCGTCAGCAGCGCCTCGCGCACCGGGGTGCGGCTGCTGCCGAAGTTGCGCGCCAGCTCGACCGAGTTGAGGTCGTCGCCGGGCAACAGCCTGCCCTCGATGATGTCGGTGCCGACGCGGACGATGATCTCGTCGACGATCGTGTTGCCGAGCCCCCGGTCCAGGACCCGCAGCAGCTCGCGGCGGCCCAGGCTGTGCACCGGGCCCGTGGGCTCGGCCGCTCCGATCGACATGTCCGTTCCCCCCTCGGACCAGCCTCAGGCCAGGCCCGGCCACTTCGCGATCACGCGGTCGCACAATGCCCGGCTCGCCTCGGCGACCACCGGGAAGCCCTCCAGCCGCTCGAACGGTCGACACGCGTCGATCACCGCGCGGGTGTTGTAGGCCGGGGCGCCGCGCTCGCGCAGCGGGTCGACCCGGCTGCCCCATGTGCGGCGCACGACCTCGATGTCGTGGCCCGGCTCGGTGCGCGAGCACATCGCCCACACGACCTCGTCGAGGCTGCGGGGGTCGACGTCGTCGTCGACGACGATCACGAGCTTGTTCATGTACGCCGCGGCGGGCAGCGACGACGTGAGCATTCCGGCCTGCTTCGAGTGTCCGGCATAGCGCTGCGTGATGGAGACCGCCAGCAGCTGCCTGCCCCCGCCCGCCTCGTGCGCCCAGACGCCCTCCAGGCCGGGCAGACCCGTCGCCACCAGGGCGTCGTGGATCATCGCCGACTTCATGACGCTGCGCATGTACGAGTAGTCGTGCGGCGGCTTGCCGGGCGGCGCGCCGAGCAGGATCGCGTCGTCGCGGTGGTAGACGCGCTCGATGTCCATCGTCAGGACGGGGTCGATGCCGCCGCTGTAGTAGCCGGTCCACTCGCCGAACGGGCCCTCGGGGCGCGTCCGGTCCGGGTACAGCCAGCCCTCGACGACGATCTCCGCCGTCGCCGGGATCGGCAGGCCGGTGACCTCGCCGCGCACCACGTCGACGGGCCGCCCGATCACCGCACCCGCGTAGTCGAGCTCGGACACCCCGCCCGGCACCTCGGTCCCGGCGACGACGAGCAGCAGCGGGTCGTGGCCGAGCGACGCGACGACGGGCGCGCGGCCCTCCTTCGCGAACCAGTCGCGCACGTGCATCGCGCCGTGCTTACCCGACTCGATGTTGACGCTCGCGGACCGGCCCTCGTCCTGGACCTGCATCCGGTAGGCGCCGGCGTTGATCTCGCCGGTCGCCGGGTCGCAGGTGATGACGGCGCAGCCCGTGCCGATGTAGCGGCCGCCGTCGCCCTCGTGCCAGCGCGGCACCGGGAACCTCAGCAGGTCGATGTCGTCGCCGGTGTCGATGTTCTCGCACACCGGCCCGGTGTCGACGGTCCGCGCCGCGAACCTCGGGGCCGCGGCGACCCACTCGTTGGGCTTGCTGCGCAACGCCTGCACGAGCTTCCGGTCGTCGAGGTCGGTGCCCAGCCGCAGCGTGACGCCGAGGCGCCGGGCGTTGGACATGCTGCCCGAGAGCACCCGGGCACCCGCCGGGTAGCCGGTGACCCGGTCGAACAGCAGCGCCGCGGGGCGGCTGCGCCGGTAGTTGACCTCGGAGGCGGCGCCGATCTCGAGGTCCCAGTCGGCACCCTCGAGGACGGTCAGCTCGCCCAGCTCGTCGACGAGCGCGAGCCAGCCGCGCAGGTCGTCGACGTCCTCCAGCGACGTTCCCATTGCCGCGCCCCCGTCAGGACTTGTAGAGCGAGTCGATGTAGCCGTTGTCCTGCAACGACTGCAGCGCCCCGTTGTCGATGTACTTCGAGACGTCGTCCGGCGCCGCGGTCCCCTTCTCCGTGGCCGCCTGCGCGAACGCCGCCTTCAGCAGCGTCGGGTCGACCTTCGGGTCCTTCGCCCACAGCGGCTCGAAGAACGTGTAGGCGACGTCGGCGAGCGCGGGGTCGTCGGTACCGCTGTGCTTGCGGATGCTGTCGACCGCCGTGGCCTTGTCCTTGTGCAGCATCGACAGGCACTCCACCTCCGACTTGACGAACGCGTCGACGGCCGGGCCGTTGGCCTGCGTCCACGACGCCGTCGCCGTGTAGGCGTTGGCGGCGGCGGGGTACTTGGTGAAGTCCATGACCTTGTGGGCGCCGAAGTTGCGGGTCGTGGTGCCCGTCGGCGGCTGGGTGACGATCACGTCGACCGCACCGGACTGGAGCGCCGTCACCTCGGCCGGGGTGGACTTCAGGTACGTCTTCTGGACGTCCTTGTCGGTCCAGCCCTGGTCCTTGAGCCACGCGTCGACGGCGGTGTCGCCCAGCGACCCGGGTGAGCTCAGCCCGATCTTCTTGCCCTTGACCTGCTCGGGCGAGGTGATGTCGCTCTTGCCCCACATCTCGACGTAGAAGCTCGAGATCGGCAGCGCTATGTAGCGCAGGTCGACGCCGCCGAGCGCACCGGCCGCGGTGGTGGCCGCGACGCCGGCGCCGATCTGCACGCTGTTCGACGCGAGCGCGGCGAGCAGCTGGGAGCTGCTGTTGAGCAGCGTCAGCTTGACGTCCAGCCCGTTCTTCTTGAAGACGCCCTGGTCCTCGCACACGTACAGGTCGGAGTATGCGGCTCCGATCGCGGTGTAGCCGACGGTGAGGGACATGCTGCCGGCCGCGGGGGCGTCGCCGCCACCACCGGCGGCCGCGGGCTTGCCGCAGGCGACGGCGGCGGCGCACGCCAGGGCCAGCACTGCGGCGGGCAGGACCTTGCGGAGTCGCATCGGAGAGCCTTTCGTGGGACGGCGCCGGGGAAGCGGCGCCGGGGTGGGTCAGACCGAGCTGGACCAGAAGGTGAAACGGCGCTCGATCCACGCGACGCTGCGGGTGAGCACGATGGCGAGCACGGCGATCACGACGATCGCAGCCATGGCGTCGTCCATCTTGAAACCGGACGTCTCGGTCTGGACGACGTAGCCCAGGCCCGCGTTGCCCATGAACAGCTCGGCGACGATCGCGCCGACCAGGGCGCGGCCGACGGCCTGCCGGACGCCCGCGAGCACGAACGGCAGCGTCGCCGGGAACGTGACCGAGCGCAGCGTGAGCAGGCGGGGCGCGCAGAAGACCGTTGCGACCTGCAGGTAGTGCCGGTCGACGTTGCGGGCGCCCGCGATCACGTTGATCAGCAGCGGGAAGATCGCGCTCCACACGACGATGACGAGCCGGGCCTCGGCGCCGATGCCGAACCAGAAGATGATGATCGGCAGGAACACCACGAAGGGCACCGAGTACATGATGCTGACCAGCGGTTCGGTCAACCCGTAGAGGGTGTTGGAGCGACCGATCAGCAGACCGAGCGGGATGCCGACGACGACCGTGATGATCATGCCGTAGGCGACGGACTCGAGCGTCGACAGCAGCGGCGGCCACAGCTCGCCGGTCCCGATCATGTGGACCAGGGCCCTGACCGCGCCGACGGGGGAGCTGGCGAAGGACGCGTCGACCCAGCCCGCGGAGGCGGCGATCTGCCACGCGCCCAGGACGACGACGAGCCCGATCAGGCCGAGCGTCCCCGTCGTGAGCTTCTTGTCCTTGCGCGCGTTGATCGCCCGTTCGATCGGACCGGCGATCGGACTAGCCGGCTGCGACACCTGCGTGGTCATCCGAGGTCACCCTCCTTCCGGGCTGGGCCTGCTTGCCGATCTGGGACTGCGCCATCACGAGGTCGACGATCCGGTCGGACATCGCGAGGAACTCCGGCGTGCGCTTCATCGCCGGGGTTCGCGGCCGCGGCAGGTCCACGTGGATGTCGGCGACCAGGTGCGCCGGGCCGCGGGAGAGCACGAGGACCCGGTCGGCGAGGAACACCGCCTCGGGCACGTCGTGGGTGATGAACATGGCGGTCTTGCCGGCCTTGACGCCGTCGGCCTGCCAGATCCGGGTGAGCTCCTCCTGCATGACCTCGCGGGTCTGCGCGTCGAGCGCGGCGAAGGGCTCGTCGAGCAGGATCAGCTCGGGGTCGGTGGCGAGCGCCCGTGCGAGGTTGACGCGCTGGCTCATGCCGCCCGACAGCTCGCGCGGGTACTTGTCGCCCTTGCCGCCCAGCCCGACGAGCTCGACCAGCTCGGCGACGCGGGCGCGGCCGGCCGCGTCGAGGCGGCCGTGGGCCTTGAGTCCGAACTCGATGTTCTGCACGACGTTGCGCCACGGGAACAGCGACGCCTGCTGGAACACCAGCGACCGGTCGCGGCCGGGGCCGTCGATGCGGTGGTCATCGAGCTCGAGGGTGCCGCCGGAGATGGGGATCAGGCCGGCGACGGCCGTGAGGAAGGTGGTCTTGCCGCAGCCGCTGGGGCCGACGACGGCGATGAACTCGTTCGGTGCGACGTCGAAGGACAGGCCGTCGACGGCGAGGGCGTAGGTGCCCTTGCGTCCGGACCTGTGGCCGATCTCGACGTCGCGCACCCGCAGCTTCGGGCGTGGTGGCGCCATGTGCTCGTCCTCCTTGATCGAGCCGGACCGGATACCGACATCCGCCCCGAAACGGTCGGCGAAGTGTCGACACTTGGAGTAGATCAGCGGCGCAGGGCACTGTCCAGAGCCCGGCCGCCAGAATATGAGAACCCTCGCATCAGTTCTCCTTATCGACGGAAATCGCACGTGAGACGTGGTCTGGGGCGATGTATGGTCGGCCGCGCGGAAGGCCTCGTCGGCCTCCGGGAAGAACTTCTTGTGTCGACACACGCTGTGCGGAGGAAACGGATGACCGACGCGAAGGGCTGGACGCGGTTCCTGACCGAGCAGGACACCGCCCTGCTCGACCGCACGTCGTGGGCCAAGCGCGAGCCGTTCGGGCTCGGCGAGCGGCCCGCGGTGGTCGTCGTCGACGCCTACTACGGTGCCCTCGGTGAACGCCGCCCGCTGGAGGAGATCCTCGAGGCCTGGCCCTCGGCCTGCGGGCCCGCCGGCTGGGACGCCGTCGACCGCACCGTCGGGCTCCTCGACGCCGCCCGCGCCGCCGGGGCGCCGGTCTTCTACCTCACCGGTCTGGCGGCGAACCCGAACCCGTGGAACCGCAAGGCGCGACGGAGTTCTCGTCGGCGTGATCCGAACTTCCTGAGGATCGTCGACGAGCTCGCCCCGCAGCCCGGCGACACCGTCCTGGAGAAGGTCACGCCCAGCGGATTCACCTCCAGCGCGCTCGCCCCGCTGCTGACCGCGGCGGGTGTCGACACCGTCCTCGTGTGCGGCGAGGCGACGTCGGGCTGTGTGCGTGCCACCGCCGTCGACGCCTGCGTGATCGGACACCGTGTCGGTGTCGTCGAGGACTGCTGCTTCGACCGCATCGAGGCCAGCCACTGGATGAGCCTGTTCGACCTCGACCAGAAGTACGCCGACGTCATCGACCGCGACGCCGCGATCACCTACCTGGAGGGGACCGGCCGGAAGGGGACCGCGTCGTGAGGGTGGTCGTCGCCATGACCGGCGCGAGCGGCGCCGTCTACGGCGTCCGCACCCTGCAGCTGCTGCACGACACCGGCGGCGTCGAGACCCACCTCGTCGTCTCCCACGCCGCCGCGCTCACGCTGCGCCACGAGTGCGACCTCGACGTCCGTGGCCTGGAGAAGCTCGCCGACGTCGTGCACCGGCCGTCGGCGATCGGGGCGCCCATCGCGTCCGGCTCGTTCGGCGTGCACGCCATGCTCGTCGTGCCGTGCTCGATCAAGACACTCTCGGCCGTGGCCCACTGTCACGCCGACGACCTGATCGCCCGCTCCGCCGACGTCTGCCTCAAGGAGGGCAGACCGCTGCTGCTCATGGTCCGCGAGACGCCTCTCCACCTCGGGCACCTACGCACCATGACCGCCGCCGCCGAGGCCGGGGCGATCGTCATGCCGCCGGTGCCCGCCTTCTACGCACGGCCGCAGACCCTCGACGACGTCGTCGACCACACCGTCCGCCGGGCGCTGGTCCGCGTCGGAGTCCCCGACGTGGCCCCGCCGGAGTGGGACGGCAGGATCGATCCGTGAGCGCGCCCTTGGCTCGGCCCTGGCCGTCACGCGCCTGGGGCGCGGTTTCGTGCCGAATACCGCAGACAGCCGTCCGCACCTGCTGGAAGGCATCGGACAGGATGCGGCCGACCGTTCTCGCCGTATAGGCACCCGAAGAACAGTAGTGACCGATCGGCCTGAGCGAGACAGAAAAATGACCTGGAAGGATATGAATCCTTCCAGGTCAGAGATGGTGCGCCGCCAGGGACTCGAACCCCGAACCCGCTGGTTAAGAGCCAGCTGCTCTGCCAATTGAGCTAGCGGCGCAGAGTATTGAATTGTCTCTTCCCGGAACTGCTGCGCCCCACCGCCCGGCGCCTTCGGAACGCTATCACAGCGCTTTCCGGCCCCTGCGCGGTGGGGCACCGCGCTCCGGGTGAGTGACGGGACTTGAACCCGCGACTTCCTGGACCACAACCAGGTGCTCTACCAGCTGAGCTACACCCACCATCGGCACGGGCGTCAGCCCGTGACGTGAACGATCGTAGCGCCCCCCTCAGCGGGCTTCGACACCGGACCCCGACACCGCCGCGGCCGCCGCCTGGGCCTGCTCGGACGTCGGTCCGGGGGGTGCGACGAACAGCGTCGCGCGGTAGTACGCGAGCTCCCGGATCGACTCGCGGATGTCGGCGAGCGCGCGGTGCGCCAGGCCCTTCTCGGGCTTGGCGTAGAACACCCGCGGGAACCAGCGCCGGCACAGCTCCTTGATCGAGCTGACGTCGACCATCCGGTAGTGCAGGTGCGCGTCGAGCTCCGGCATGTCGCGGGCGAGGAAGCCGCGGTCGGTGGCGATCGAGTTGCCCGCCAGTGGCGCCGACACCGGGTCGGGGACGTGCTCGCGCACGTAGGCCAGCACGGCCTGCTCGGCCTCCTGGAGCGTCACCGTCGAGCGCCGCACCTCCTCGGTGAGGCCGGAGCGGGCGTGCATGTCGCGCACGACGTCGGGCATCGCGGCGAGGGCGGACTCGTCGGCGTGGATGACGACGTCGACACCTTCGCCGAGGACGTTGAGGTCCCCGTCGGTCACGAGCACGGCGATCTCGATCAGTGCGTCGCGCTGCAGGTCGAGACCCGTCATCTCGCAGTCGATCCACACCAGACGGTCGTTCATCCCGCCACCCTAGGCGCTAGAGTCCGCCGACGTGGGGGAGAACACGAACGCCGATCCGGTGACCGCGGCCCAGCAGATCGCGTCCGGCTACGCCACCGAGGGGCTCGCGCTCGAGCTCGGCACGGTGCTCGTCGACGGGGCGGTCGACCCGTCGGCCAAGGTGCGCATCCCGTTCGCGACGCTGAACCGGCACGGTCTGGTCGCGGGCGCCACCGGCACCGGCAAGACGAAGACGTTGCAGTGCCTGGCCGGCCAGCTGTCCGACGCGGGTGTCCCGGTGCTGCTCGCCGACGTCAAGGGCGACCTGTCCGGCATGGCGAGGCCCGGCGAGGACGGGCCGAAGATCCGGTCGCGCGCCGAGGACACCGGCGACGACTGGACGCCCACCGCCTACCCCGTCGAGTTCCTCTCGCTCGGGGCGCCGTCGGCCGCCGTGCCGATCCGCGCGACCCTGACCCAGTTCGGCCCGATCCTGCTGTCGAAGGTGCTCGACCTCAACGACACCCAGGAGTCGACGCTCGGCCTGATCTTCCACTGGGCCGACCAGCAGCAGCTGCCGTTGCTCGACACCAAGGACCTCCGCGCGGTCATCCAGCACCTCACCTCCGACGAGGGCAAGGCCGACCTCAAGGGCATCGGCGGCGTCTCGCCCGCGACGGCCGGGGTCATCCTGCGCGCCCTGGTCAACCTCGAGGCGCAGGGCGGGGACCACTTCTTCGGCGAGCCCGAGTTCGACCCCGCCGACCTCATCCGTCAGGTCGACGGCAAGGGCGTCGTCTCGCTGCTCGAGCTCGCCGACCAGGCCGCCAACCCCAAGCTCTTCTCGACGTTCCTGATGTGGCTGCTCGCCGAGCTCTACGAGGAGCTCCCCGAGGCGGGCGACCTCGACAAGCCCAAGCTCGTGTTCTTCTTCGACGAGGCGCACCTGCTGTTCACCGACGCGTCGAAGGCGTTCCTGGAGCGCATCGAGCAGACCGTGAAGCTCATCCGGTCCAAGGGCGTCGGGGTGTTCTTCTGCACCCAGCTGCCCACCGACGTCCCCAACGCGGTGCTCTCGCAGCTCGGTGCCCGGATCCAGCACGCCCTGCGCGCCTTCACCCCGGAGGACCAGAAGGCGCTGGCGCGCACCGTCAAGACCTACCCGACGTCGAAGGTCTACGACCTCGAGGAGGCGCTCACCTCGCTGGGCACCGGCGAGGCGATCGTGACCGTGCTGTCGGAGCGCGGGGCGCCGACGCCCGTCGCCTGGGCCCGGATGCGGGCCCCGCGCTCGCTCATGGCGGCGATCGGCGAGCCGGCCGTCACCGAGGCCGCCAAGGCGTCCCCGTTGTACGGCAGGTACGGCGAGACCGTCGACCGCGAGTCGGCCTACGAGAAGCTCACCGCGAAGATCGCCACGCCGCCGCCCCCGGAGGCCGTGCCCGTCGACGCCCCGCAGGCCCCGCGGCGCCGGGAGAAGGAGGAGCCGGGGATGGTCGCCGAGGTGCTGGGCTCACCGGTGGTCAAGTCGTTCCTGCGGTCCGCGGCCAGCGCACTGGGCCGCGAGATCACCCGGGGCCTCTTCGGCACCCGGCGGCGCTGACCGGCGGAGGTCGGCGAGCACCGACGGGGTGACCGCCGCGGCGAGGGCGACGCCGTCGGCGGCGGTCACGTCCGTCACGCGGTAGCCGCCGTCGCCCGCGGCGGTGACCGCCTCGACCGTGACGAGCCCGACGCGGCGCTGGAAGACGCTCTGCCGCAGCCGCCAGCCGATGACGCCGCTGCGTTCCAGCACGACGGTGCGCCGGTGCAGCCCGCCCCAGCGGGTGACGAGATGGCGGTCGGTGAGCAGGTGTCCGAGGTTGCGGTAGCGGTCGAGCGCCAGCGGGACGGCGAGGGCGGCGAGTGCCGTCGTGAGCGGGCCGAGCCAGCTCCAGCCCGCGACGGTCGACGCGACCGTCCAGCCCGCTGCGCACACCACGAGCGCCGGACCGACCGCGCGGGTGAGCCTGCGCCACAACGCCCGGCGCGGGTGGCGGCGCAGCGGCGCCAGCGTCGACCGTTCGACGGGCTCGCCCGCGACGAGGGCCGCCAGTGCGTGTGTCTCGGACCTGGACGCCGGGGGCTGTAGTGCGCCGCCCTGGCTGCCGCGGCCCAGCCCGGTCGCGAGGACCCGGGTCTGGGCGCCGCGTCCGGCGCGCAGCAGCAGCGGCTCGCTGACGAGAACGCCGCGCAGCCGGTTGCCGGCCACCGACAGCGAGCGCCGGGTCAGCAGTCCGCGGTGGACGCGCAGGGTGCCCTCGTCGTCACGGGTGAGCCGGTAGCCCCACCAGCGCTCGGTGAACATCAGCAGCGCGCCCAGCACGGCGACGACGAGCAGCGCGAGCGCGAGGAACCCGACCGTCAGCCAGATCGCCGCGCCGAGGACGCGCTGCTCGAAGTCCGCGGCGAACGGCAGGTCGCGTGGCCGTACGCCCAGCTCGCTCACGACGTTCCACACCGCCGCGATCAGCACGCCCGTCCCGGCCAGCGCGGACGTGGTGAGCGGCGCGAACCGGATCCAGGGCCAGCGCAGCACCGACAGCACCCGGGAGTGGCGATGGTCGCCATGACGACCATCGCCGCTCAGGACCTCGCCGGGAGCGCCCGGAGCGCCCGGCGAGTCCACGGAGCCCGGGGCGTCGGCCGCCTGGTCCGGGCCCGGCGTCCTGCCGCCGACGCCTCCCGGTGCCGGGGACGACTGCAGCAGCTCGCGGCGCAGCCGGCCCGCCTCCGCGACGCTGACCGCGTCGAGCTTGAGGCCGTGGTGGTCGGCCGAGGCGTGCGAGGCGCCGCGCACGTGCAGGACGCCGAGCCCGAAGACGCGGTGCAGCAGCGTCGAGGTGACGTCGACGGTGCGCAGCCGGTCGCGCGGCACCGAGCGGCGCTGCCGCCGGACCCAGCCGCTGTGCAGCTCGACGCGGTCGGGCGTGATCCGGTACCGCGTCGTCTTCCAACGGACGAGGCCGAGCACGACGAGCGCCACCGTGATGCCCAGGGTGATCCACAGCCGCACGGGGTCGCCGCGGCCGGTGAACAGCAGGATCACCAGCAGCGGGAGCAGCCGCACGACGTGCTGCATCGGCGCGACGACCAGCATCCTCCCGTCCAGGCGCCGCCACGGGACCTCCGCGCCGACGTCGGTCACGTCGCGTCCCCCGGCGTGGCCTGCGTGGTCTCGGTGAGCACCCGGGCGAGCTCGGCGGCGTCGTCGGCGGCGAGGCCGTGGATGGTGACCGGGCCGCGGGCCGACGCCGTCGTCACCGTGACGCTCGCGAGCGTGAGCCACTGCTGCAGGGGCCCGTGCTCGGTGTCGACGGTCTGCACGCGCGAGATCGGCGCGATCCGCCATTCGCGCACGACCAGCCCCGACCGCGTGTAGACCGCCTCGTCGGTGATCTCCCAGCGGTGGATGCGGTACCGGATCGGCGGCACGACCAGCGTGTACACGGCGGCGGCCAGCGCGGTGAGGATCGTCGTCAGCAGCAGCCAGAACGGGGCCGACGCACCGAGCGCGAGCCAGACGACGAGCTGCGGCCCGGCCAGGACGACGAGAGCCACCAGCCCCTGCAGGCGCCACCACTGGACGGCACGGGGATCGACCCGGTGCGCGGGCGGGCGCAGGGGGAGCGCGAGGGCGGCCGTCGGCTGCATGCCTCCACTGTGCCCAAACCCGCGTCGCGACGGGTGGTCGATCCGTCGCGCGGCCGGGGTGACGGACGTCAGTGCTGACCCGGGTGGGCGAACGCCGCGAGCTGCGTGCGGCGCAGGAGCTCCGTCTGGCCCTGGACCAGGTGGAACGATGCCTCCCGGGCCCACCGCTGCTCCGGCGAGGACAGCAGCATCGCGCTGCCCGCGCGGGCGGCGACCAGCGCGTTGGCCGACCGGACCGTCAGCTCGGCGATCTCCCCGCGCAGCTGTGCCCGCTCGCGCAGCCGTTCGCCGGCCGGGACGTCGACCAGCAGCGCGTGGGCCTCGGCGCGCAGCGCCGCGCCGCGTTCACCGAGCTGCAGGGCCGCGTCGACCGCCTCCGGCCGGTCGCGCTGCACGCCGAGGCGTTCCAGCTCCACGAGCACCCGGCGCAGCAGGCCGAGCGTCGCGGGACGGGTGTCGGCGGTGCGGACCGCGTCGGCCGCGAGCCAGGCCTGGGCGTCGACGTCGAGCAGCACCTCGTCGGGCGCGACGGCCATGTCGTCGAGCTGGAGCGCAACGGTCCGGGTGCCACCCATGACCGCCAGCGGCTGCGGCGGGCCGGCCCGCAGTCCCGGCCGCTGTGCCGTCGGGACCAGGGCGAACACGAACCGGCCGGACGCCGTCGTTCCCGCCGACGTGTGGGCCGCGACCATCGTCATGTCGGTGAGGCCCCAGCCGGTGCACCAGTCGGCCGTGCCGGTGAGGCGCCAGCCGCCGCCGGGTGCGGGATCGGCGCGTACCGCGGGGGTGCCGGGGCGCCGGATGTGCGCGATCGCGATGCCGGCCGTCGTCGTGCCCGCCGCGAGGCCGGGACGGTGCCGGGCCGCGGCGGGTCCGCGCCGGTAGGCGTGCTCCGGGACGCCCTTGATGGGGCCGGCGGAGTCGCCCTGCGGGTTGCGGTGCTGGGTCACGACGAACCACGTCGCCCCGCACGCCCCGGCGAGCAGCTCGACGGTCTCGATGTCGACGCGCTGCGTCGCGCCGAACCCGCCCTCGGCGACGGGCACCCGCACCGACAGCAGGCCCGCCGCGGCGAGCGCCCGCAGGTGAGCGGGGTCGACACCGCGGGCGGGATCGTCGGCGGCCGGGGCGTGCGGGCCGATCACGTCGTCGCACAGCCGGGTCATCGCCGTGACGGCCGGGTGGGCGGCGACCTCGGGCGGCGGCGCGAACAACTCCTCGACGGTCGGCACGCAGCGACGCTACGTCACCCCCGGCGACCTCCGGGCGCAACCTCACGGTCCGGCCGGCCGTGCGGGACGACGGTGACGTTGCGCACGGGTCGGGGGCGCGGCGGCGGGGAGGTGCGCGGGGTCGTGGTCAGCGCGGCGGGACGTGCGCGGGTCGAGGGTCAGCGCGGCGGCGGGAGGTCGCGCCGGACGATCTTGCCGGTCTGGTTGCGCGGCAGCGCGTCGACCACGACGACGTCGCGCGGGACCGCGAACCGCGACAGCCGGGACCGGACCGCCTCGCGCAGCGCGTCGGCGTCGACGTCCGCCCCCGGCTCCGCGACGACGTAGGCCGCGAGCCGCTGCCCGTACTCGTCGTCCGGAACGCCGACGACCGCCACCTCGCGCACCTCCTCACGCGCGGCGATGACGTCCTCCACCGGCCCGGGGTGCACGTTCTCCCCGCCGGAGACGATCATGTCGTCGGCACGTCCCGTGAGGTGCAGCAGGCCGTGCTCGTCGAGCTTCCCGACGTCGCCCGTGCCGAGCAGGCCCTCCCGTCGCTCGACGTCGGACGCGCCGCCCGTGTAACCCTCGAACGGCAGGTCGTTGCCGACGAACACCCGGCCCTCGACCCCCGGCGGGACGGGACGGCCGTCGTCGTCGAGGATGCGCAGCGTGGTGCCGACGGGCGCGCGGCCCGCGGTGCCGGGTGCGGCGCGCAGGTCGGCCGGCCCGGCGATCGACACCCACGACACCTCGGTCGAGCCGTAGAGGTTGTAGAGGACCTCGCCGAAGCGGTCCATGAAGGCGGTGGCGAGCCCGGCGGGCAGCGCCGAACCGCTGACGGCGACGATCCGTGGCGCGTGCCCGGCCCGCCAGCCCGGCGCACCGGCCTCGAGCACCCGCTGGGCCATCACCGGCACCGCGAACACGGCGTCGCACCGGTGCGCCGCAACGGTGTCGAGGAGGTCCGCCGGGTCGAACCGGGCCCGCAGCACGACGGTCGAGCCGTGCAGGACGGCCAGCAGCAGCGCCGCGTTGCCCCAGGTGTGGAACAGCGGCGCGGCGATGTGCACGCCGACGCCCGCGCGCAGCGGGATCTCCGAGAGGATCGCCGCGGCCGGCGCGAGCGTCGACGGGTGCGGGCGACGGGCGCCCTTCGGCGGGCCGCTCGTGCCGGAGGTGAGGACGACCGTCCGGCTCCGGCCGGGTCGCAGCGGCAGCGTGCCGGCGACGTCGGCGGCGATCAGGTCTTCGCAGGTCGGGTGTCCGTCGCCCGGTCCCCGCGCGACGACGACGCCGACGTCCTCGGGCAGGGCGGCGAGCCGGTCGTGCAGGTCGGCGTCCGCGACGACCGTGTGCACGCCGAGGTCGGCGAGCACGTCGGCGAGCTGTGCCGGGGCCATCCCGTTGTTGAGCAGGACGACGTCGGCGCCGATCTTCTCCGCCGCGACGGCCACCTCGACGGGATGCCGGGAGTTGCGGCACAGCAGCGCGACGGGCTCGTCCGGCCCGGTGCCGCGGGCTGCGAGCGCACGCGCGAGCCGGTCGGTGCGCCAGTGCAGCTCGGCGTAGGACACGGCGCCCGCGTCGTCGACGATCGCGGCCCGGCGCGGGTGCCGCGCTGCGCCGGCGGTGTAGCCCGCGGCCAGCCCGATCCCGTAGCGCAGCAGGCCGCAGGCCATGCCCGCCAACCGGTCGGGTCGCACGGGCCGCACGACACCGGACCGCGTCAGTGCCGCGAGCGCCCGCGCGGTCCCGCCCGCGGCCCCGATCCCGGCCCGCAGAGTGTCGATCATCCCGCCAGTGTCACGGACCGCCGCCAGGCCCGCACACCCCACCCGCGGCCCCCGGGGCCGGGTCACGCATGGGTCACGCGCTGGTGCGGTGGGAGGCCGCGGCGGCGGCCAGGCGTGCGGCCGTGTCGGCGATGAAGGCGCCGAGCCGCTTCTCGATCAGCCCCGTCGTCCCGGGGACCTTGGCCCGGAACGACGACCGCCAGGAGATCTCGGTGCCTCCGGAGGCGGTCGGGGTGAGCCGGACATCGGCGCGGTAGTCGCGGATCGGGATGCCCGAGAGCAGGACGTAGCCGAGGTGCCGGTCCTGCTCGACGGCGACGACCTCCTCGCGCGTGTTCGCGTGCCCGGTGAACGCGCGGATCGCGCCGACGCCGTTGGGGTCGGGGGCGCCCGGGCGTTCCAGCCGGGCGGTCGCGAAGTCGGCCCACTCCGGCCACGTCGTGACGTCGTGCAGCAGGGCGAACACCTCCGACGGCGGAGCGTCGCTGGTCACCTGGACGTCGATCCTCCCGGTACGCATGTACCAGATGGTACATGTACCACTTGGTACGGTCCAGGGGTGACCGATGCGCCGCCGCTGTCCCGTCGTGACGAGCTGCTCGCCGCGGTCCTCGACCATCTCGCGACGACCGGCGCGGGCGACCTGTCCCTGCGGGCGGTGGCCGAGGCCGTCGGGACCAGCCACCGGATGCTCAGCTACCACTTCGGGTCGCGCGACGGGCTGGTGCTGGCCGTCGTGCAGGCGGTCGAGGCCGCGCAGCAGCAGACCGCCGCGCTGCTCGCCGCCGACACCGGGATGTCGCCGGCCGACCAGATGCGGGCGCTGTGGGCGCAGGTCTCCCACCCCGCGCTCGCGCCCAACGTCCGCCTCTTCTTCGCCCTCTACGCCCGCGGGCTCGCCGGGGAGGAGCCGGCCGCGCGACTGCTCGACGGCGACATCGCGCGGTGGGTCGAGCCGTCGGCCCGGGCGGCGCACGAGCGTCTCGGGGCCACGCTCGACGAGGCCCGCACCGACGTCCGGCTGGGTGTGGCCGTCGTGCGGGGACTGCTGCTCGACCTGCTCGCCACCGGCGAGCGGGACGCCGTCGACCGGGCCTTCGAGCGGTTCGTGCGGCTGTGGGAGGACGGGACCCGCTGACGGGCGGGTCAGCGACGCGGCGGGCACCGGACCCCGTCGCGCCGCTGGGCACCCGCCTCAGGCGGTGGGCCTGGTCAGGTCGTAGACCGTCCGTCCGCCCACCGTCGTCGCGGTGAAGTGCTGCTCGACCCATTCCTGAATCTGTGCGCCCGTGCCGCGGCCCTCACCCGGGCCACCCGGGCCACCCGCCGGCACGCCCGCGGTGTCGCCGCCGCGGGCCGCGTGGTCACCCGCCCCGCCCGCGACGAAGTAGTGCACCTGGCCCGCCGACACCCACGCCTGGAACTGCTCCGGCGTCGGCGACGGGTCCGAGCCGGTGAAGCCGCCGATCGCCATGACGGACACGCCCGTCGCGAGCTCCAGCGACGCCGCACCCTGCGAGCCGAGCGTCGCCGCCGCCCACCGGTATCCCGAGGCGCCCCCGATCAGGTCGGTGAGCGCGGGATCCGAGGTCTCCGCGCCGGGACCGCCGCCGAAGCCACCGAACCCGGGGAAGCCACCGAAGCCGACGGAGCCACCGGGGAGGCCTCCCGGCCCGGCCTCCCCGGCGCCGACGCCGCCGCTCCCCAGGGCGGCGCCGGCGCCCTCCCGACCGTCCCGCCCGACACGGCCGGAGTCGCCGACGTCCGAACCGAACCTGCCGAACCCGCCGCGGTCGCCGGCGGTGGCCGGACCGGCCGACGGGACGGAGCCGGTGTGCGGTGTCCCCGCGGTCTCGACGGCGTAGGCCCCCGGCCCCGCGACGCCCAGCAGGACCGCGGCCCCCGCCACGACGGCGAGCCGGCGCCGCCCGCCGGCCGGGACGAGCAGCACCACCGCGGCGCCGATCCCGCCGACGAGCACGACCCAGCGCAGCCACGGCACGAACTCCGGCGACCGGCCCAGCAGCACGAACGCCCACGCCGCGGTGAGGGCCGCCGTCGCGGCGAGCACGGCGCGGCCGGTCCAGGTGCCGCGTGCCCGCCACGCCTCCCGGCCGCCGAGCGCGACGAGCGCCGCGATCGCGGGCGCCAGCGCGACCGTGTAGTAGGGGTGGAACGTGCCCTCCATGAAGGAGAACACCAGGATCGTCACGACGGTCCAGCCGCCCCACAGCAGCAGTGCCGCCCGGGTGCGGTCGGTCCGCGCGGCACCGCGGGTCAGCCACAGCCCGGTGACGAGCAGGACCAGCGCCGCCGGCAGCAGCCAGCTGATCTGCCCGCCGATCTCGGTGCCGAACAGCCGCCCGAGGCCCGTCTGACCGCCGAACAGGCCGCCGGGACCGCCCCCACCACCGGGGAACGCCTCGGCCCCACCGGGCAGGGCGCGGCCCGCGAACCCGCCGCCGCCGTTGCCCTCGCCCCCGAAGATGCGGCCGAGGCCGTTGTAGCCGAAGGCCAGCTCCAGCGGACTGTTGTTCGTCGAACCGCCGATGTAGGGCCGGTCGGCCGCCGGCCACAGCGCGACGGCGAGCAGCCACCACCCCGCGGACACGACGATCGCCAGTCCCGCGGCGAGCAGGTGCAGGACCCGCTTGCCGACGGTCGTCGGCGCCGCCCACAGGTACGCCAGCGCCATCCCCGGCACGACCAGGAAGCCCTGCAGCATCTTCGTCAGGAACGCGAAGCCGATCAGCACGCCGGCCAGCACCAGCCAGCGCAGGCCCGCCCTCTCGATCGCCCGGGTCGTCGCGTAGGCCGCCGCGACCATCAGCAGGACGAGCAGGGCGTCGGGGTTGTCGAACCTGAACATCAGCACGGCGACAGGGGTGAGCGCGAACAGCACACCCGCGACCAGGCCCGCGGTGGGACCCGCGATCCGCCGGACCGTCGCCCACAGCAACGCGACGACCCCGACGGCCATCAGGGCCTGCGGGACCAGCAGGCTCGCCGACGAGAAGCCGAAGATCCGGCCCGACAGGGCCATCACCCACAGCGACGCGGGCGGCTTGTCCACGGTGATCGCGTTGCCGGCGTCGAGCGAGCCGAAGAAGAACGCCTTCCAGCTCTGCGTGCCGGCCTGCACGGCCGCGGCGTAGAACGAGTTCGCGTAGCCGGACGCCGTGATGTCCCAGAGGTAGAGCACTGCTGTCCCGACGAGCACGGCCGCGAGCGCGGGGAGCTCCCAGCGGGGACGGCGGCGGGCCGCGGGGGCGGGCCCGGGATCGGCCTGGGCCCCGACCCCGGTGTCGAGCGTGGTGGTCATGCGGAGGTCTCCGGTACGGGGTCGGCCGCCGGGCGGCGGGCGCGGAATATCCAGGAGCGGAACAGGACGAACCGCAGCACGGTGGCCACGGCGTTGGCCAGCACGATGACGGCGAGCTCGGTGGAGCGGCCCGCCCCCGGCGCGAGGGAACCGAGGAGGGCGAGCGCGCCCGTCGTCAGGACGAGGCCGAGACCGAACACCACGAGTCCCTGGAACTGGTGGCGGCCCGCGCCGGCGCGGCCGCGGACGCCGAACGTCAGCCGACGGTTGGCCGCGGTGTTGGCGAACGTCGTCAGCAGCAGCGCGAGGATGTTGGCCGCGATCGCGCCCATCATCCCGCGCAGCAGCACGTAGAGCAGCAGGTTCGCCAGCGTGCTGGCGACGCCGATCGCGGCGAACCGGGCCAGCTGGCCCGTCATCCCCAGGGGGACCCCGGGCACCTCGAGCGGGGCGCGGCCCAGGCTCGCCCGCAGCTCGCTCACCGGCAGGCGCCCCGACGCCAGCGCGCGCCCGACGCGGACGATCCCGCGCAGGTCGGCCTTGGCCGTCGCGACGATGTCGACGCGGGAGTCGGGGTCGTCGACCCAGTCGACGGGCACCTCGTGGATGCGCAGCCCGGCCCGCTCGGCGAGCACGAGCAGCTCGGTGTCGAAGAACCACCCGGTGTCCTCGACCAACGGCAGCAGCCGGGCCGCGACGTCGCGCCGGATCGCCTTGAACCCGCACTGCGCGTCGGAGAACCCGGCGGCCAGCGTGCCGCGCAGGAGCAGGTTGTAGCAGCGGGAGATGAACTCGCGCCTCGCGCCGCGCACGACGCGCGAGCCCCGGCCCAGCCGGGTGCCGATCGCGAGGTCGGAGTGTCCGGACAGCAGCGGCGCGACGAGCGGGAGCAGCGCGGCGAGGTCCGTCGAGAGGTCGACGTCGCAGTAGGCCAGCACCTGTGCGTCGGACGCACCCCAGACGCTGCGCAGGGCCCGGCCGCGGCCCTTGAGCTCCAGCCGGACGGCTGCGACCTCGGGGATCTCCTCGGCGAGCGCCGCCGCGATGCGCGGGGTGGCGTCGACGCTCGCGTTGTCGGCGATCGTGATGCGGAACGGGTAGGGGAACGACCCGCGCAGGTGTGCGTGCAGCCGGCGGACCGACGGCTCGAGATCGCGTTCCTCGTTGTACACGGGGACGACGACGTCGAGCACGACGTGCCCGCCCGGACCCGGCACGGGCGCGGGGAACACAGCCGGATCGGCGGTGTCGAGGCTCATGGGCACGACGATGTCGACGTTCCCTGTCCTCGCCTTGTGGTCGTCCTGTGCGCGAGCTGTGAGCGGAGACGACGCCACGGTTCCGCGCGAGACGCCGGCCGCAACCCGAGCGCTCCCGCGGCGCGAGTGGACGACGGTGAGGTCGCGCGTGGAGGCCGGGGACCGGCGGGCCCCTCAGCGGCGGCGGAAGCGTTCCGCGAGCTGCGGGTCGTCCTCCCACCAGAGGCGACTCGGGGCGGTGTCCTCGGGGTCGTCCTGCTGCGCCGCGGCGGCGGCCTCCCGGGCGTCGAGCTCCGCGTCGATCTCGACGGCGCGCTGCTCGTCCTCGCGCGTCATCCGGGCGACGACGATCCCGATGAACGGCAGCCCGACGACGTCACCGCCCACCCACAGCACGCCGGCGCCGAGGACCTGGTCCAGTCGCAGGTCGGGACCCCAGTCGCGGTGCAGCGCCAGGTAGTGGTCGGCCCCGACGAGCGGCCCGAGCCACAGCACCAGGCCGAGCACCGCGTCGCCGACGACCTCGACCACGGTGATCCACAACGTCACCAGGTAGGGGTCGGCGCGCGGGGTGGGGTCGACGCGCAGCCGGGTCCAGAAGTAGAGCCAGCCCGCGACGACGAGCATCGTGCCGGACAGCCCGCTCGCGACGGTGCTGCGCAGCGTCAGCGGGTAGAGCGGGCTGAGGTACAGGACCAGCATCGGCACGACGAGCACGACCGTCACGACCAGCGGGAACGTCAGCGCGCGGGCGGGGGCCGAGTGCAGCACGCGCGACCAGCGTGCGCGGCTGCCGGGAGGCAGGAGGTCGGCGACGAGCCGCACCGGCGACCCCATCGCCAGCAGCAGCGGCGTGACCATCAGCAGCACGACGTTCTGCGCGGCGCGTGGCCAGAACAGGGTGTCGGCGTACACGCCGAGGAAGCTGCAGCCGACGAACGCGATGCTCGCCGCGCCGAGCACGAAGCAGACGGTCCGCGACCGCGGCCATGCCGGCCCGGCATGCCGGGCCCGAGCGGTGAGGTAGCCGCCGAGCAGCAGCACCGCGGCGAGCAGCGTCCCGGGGTCGGCCCGCCACGACGTCAGCGTGCGGCCGAGGGTGAGCGGCGGCAGCGCCGCGGCGAGGGCGTTCACGAAACACCTCGCGCAGCTATTCCCGCGATGCGCCGACGTGAATTCCGCCACGATTTCGGCGCGGCCGTGGCGTACATCGGCCCTCCCTTTTACGTCGCCCGGCCGCCGATGGTATCTGCGCCCCGACCGCTCTTCCCGTCGTCCTCGTCTGACGGGAATCTGCTGGAAGGCGGGCTTGCGGCCGGACGTCCGGATGTCGCGGCGGTACGAATTGTGCCCAGCTCGGGGCAATTTCCAGGTAAAGCGACGGTATTCGGTCGGCGGGTGCTGCGGGTACGTCCCGAGCGCGTGTCAGAATCGCGATTCCCGGGTCCGACCCGGGTGATCGGGTGAGGTGTCGATGGGGCTCCCGGGAGGGGCTCGCGCCGGATTTCGGCGCGGAGGGTCGCGGGCAGGTGTGACGGTGCGGGTGGTCGTCGCACTCGTGTCGGCGATCACGCTGACCCTCACGGGCTACGCGTGGTCGGCCTACAGCAGGCTCGACGGCGGCATCGCCACCAGCGACGTGCTCAGCGGCAACCGCACGGCCGACGGCGCGACCGACATCCTGCTGGTGGGTATCGACAGCCGCACCGACAGCCATGGGAACCCGCTGCCGCAGGCGGAGCTGAACGCGCTCACCGCGGGACCCGACACGGGTACGAACGACACCGACACGCTCATCCTGGTGCGCATCCCTGCGAGCACGTCCGCGCCGGTCACGGCGATCTCGATTCCGCGCGACTCCTATGTGGAGATCCCGGGCTACGGCACCCACAAGATCAACTCGGCCTACGCGCGCGCGATGGCGAGCGCACAGAGCCGGCTGTCGGCCCAGGGGGTCACCGGCGCCGCGCTCGCCGTCCAGGAGGCCGACGCGGGCCGCAAGGAGCTGGTCCGGACCGTCGAGCAGCTGACCGGCGCGTCGATCGACCACTACGCGGAGCTCAACCTCGTCGGGTTCGCCGACATGACGCAGGCCGTCGGGGGTGTGCAGGTGTGTCTCGACGCACCCGCGCGCGACAGCTACTCCGGCATCGACCTGCCCGCGGGACCCCAGACGATCGCGGGCCCGCAGGCGCTCGCGTTCGTCCGGCAGCGCCACGGGCTGCCGCGTGGCGACCTCGACCGCATCGTCCGCCAGCAGGCGTTCCTCGCCTCGCTCACCCACCAGGTGCTCTCGGCCGGCACGCTCGCCGACCCGGCCCGGCTGACGTCGCTGATCGACGCCGTCGACCGGTACATCGTGCTCGACCCCGGCTGGGACCTGCTGACCTTCGCCTCCGGTCTGCAGGGGCGCACCGGCGGCGACATCCAGTTCCGCACGATCCCGACGGGCAGCGTCGACCTGCGGACGCCCTCGGACGGGGACGCCGTGCAGGTGGACCCGTCGGCGGTGCGGGCGTTCGTCGCCGGGGTGGGCGCGCCGCCCCCGCCCGCCTCCTCGGCGTCGACGGGGAACGCGCTCGCCGACGCCGGTGCCACCGTCGACGTCGAGAACGGCACCTCCCGCAGCGGCCTGGGCGCCTCGGTCGCCCGTGAGGTCGCGTCGTCGGGCCTGCCGACGGGAACGGTCGGCAACACCGCGGCGACGACGCACACGGTCGTGCGGGCCGGCCCGGGAGCCACCGCCGCGGCCGCCCAGGTGGCGACGCTGCTCGGCGGCGTTCCGGACGTCACCGACGACGCGCTGCCCACCGGGCACGTGGAGGTCGTCGTCGGGCAGGACTACCGCGGACCGACCGCGGCGGCCGCTGCCGGCGCGTCCGCGTCCGCGGCGCCCGGTGCGCCCCCCGCTCCGCCGCTGACCGCCGACGGGGTGCCCTGCGTGAACTGACGGCGTGACGCCGCGAGAGAGCCGCCACCGACAGCAGGAGGAGAGCGATGTCGACCATCTCGTACCTGGAGGCCGTCGTCGTCGGCGCCCTGCAGGGTGTCAGCGAGCTGTTCCCGGTCTCGAGCCTCGGGCACAGCGTCCTGGTCCCGGCGCTCGTGGGCGGCCACTGGGCCACCGACCTGTCGGTCACCCGGCCCGGTTCGCCGTACCTCGCGGTACTGGTCGCGATGCACGTCGCGACGGCGCTGGCCCTCGTCGTGCACTACCGCCGCGACTGGGTGCGGATCGTCGGCGGCCTCTGGGAGTCGTTGCGCCGCAGGCGGATCACCTCACCGATCGCCCGGATCGGGGTGCTGCTCGTGCTGGGCACGATCCCCGTCGGCATCGCCGGACTGATCCTGGAGGCCCCGCTGCGCGACGTCCTGGGCAAGCCGATCCCGGCCGCGCTGTTCCTGGCGGTCAACGGGCTGGTGCTCTGGCTCGTCGAACGCGGCCGCCGCGCGGCCGCCGACGACTCGGCCGCCGCCCCGACACCGTCCGACGACGCGGCCGCGCCGCAGGGGGCCACCGTCGACTTCTCCGCGCAGCCGACGCTGCCCATGCACGCGGTGGCGCCGGGCCGCGCCGGGGTGGCCACGGCCGTGTCGGCGGAGGACCGGTCCGACGCCCGGGTCTCGCGGCTGGGTTGGCGGGACGCCCTGGTGGTCGGTGGCGCGCAGAGCCTCGCGCTGCTGCCCGGCATCAGCCGCTCGGGCATCACGATGGTCGCGGCCCTGCGCCGCGGCCTGCGCCACGACGACGCCGCCCGCTTCGCGTTCCTGTTGGCGACGCCGGTCATCCTCGCGGCGGGCCTGCTCAAGATGCCGAGCCTGTTCACCGCGGCCGAGCGCCCCGTCCTCGGTCCCGCGCTGGTCGGCAGCCTGGTCGCAGGCGTCGCGGCGTACCTGTCGGCCCGGTTCCTCAGCCGCTGGTTCCACACCGGAACCCTGCGCCCGTTCGCGGTGTACTGCGTCGTCGCGGGCCTGGGCAGCCTGGTCTACCTCGGGCTGTTCGCCGGCTGACCGCCCGGCGGCGCGATCGCGACGGGCCACGGCGGGCCGGCCGGCGGCAGGTCCGCAGGCGGGCCGGCCGGCAGCCGCACGGTGAACCGGGTGCGCCCCGGCACGCTGTCCACCTGCACCGACCCGTTGTGGGCGGCGACGACCGCGTGCACGATCGCGAGCCCCAAACCGGTGCTACCCGCCGCCCGCGAGCGGGACCGCTCACCGCGGGCGAACCGCTCGAAGATGTGCGGCAACAGCGCGGGTGGGATGCCCGGGCCGGAGTCGGTGACCGTGAGCACGGCGTCGCCGTCGCCGGGGTCGGTCGCGAGCCCGACGGTGACCTCGGTGCCCGGCGGGGTGTGGGTGCGGGCGTTGGCCAGCAGGTTCGCCAGCACCTGGCTGAGCCGGGACGCGTCGCCGACGGTCGAGACGGGCTCGTCGGGCAGGGCGAGCCGCCAGGAGTGCTCGGGCCCGGTGGCGTGCGCGTCGCTGACCGCGTCGAGGACGAGTCGGGTCAGGTCGACGGGTGCGCGGTCCAGCGGCCGGCCCGCGTCGAGCCGGGCGAGCAGCAGCAGGTCCTCGACGAGCGTCGTCATCCGCTCGGCCTGCGAGGAGATGCGCACCAGCGAGTACTCGGCGTCGGGGCTGAGCGGGGAGCGCATCGTCAGCTCGGCGTAGCCGCGGATGGCGGCGAGCGGAGTGCGCAGCTCGTGGCTCGCGTCGGCGATGAACCGGCGCAGCCTCATCTCGCTGTCCTGGCGGGCCTCCAGGGCGCCGCCGACGTTGTCCAGCATCAGGTTCAGTGCCGCGCCCATCTTGCCGACCTCGGTCCGTGGGTCGATCTCCGGCACGCGCTCGACGATCTCGACCTCGCCGCGGTCCAGCCGCAGCGCGCTGATCGTCTCGGCGGTCTCGGCCACCCGTTCCAACTGCCGCAGCTCGCGGCGGACCAGGATCGCGCCGACGACGCCTGCGCCCGCGAGCGCGACACCGAGCACGATGACCTCGATGAGGATGAGCCCGTCGACGACCGACTCCGCGCGGGCCTGCGGCAGTCCGATGACGAGGAAGCCGCCGTCCGGGCTGGGGAACGCCGAGAGCCGGTAGGTGCCGATCGAGAGCGACGCGCTCGTCGGCTGCGCCGTCGGGACCAGTGCTTCCAGCGCGGCGTAGTCCTTGGTGGCGACCGGCAGGGTCGTCCCGCCCTTGTCGGTCACGAGTGCCTCGACGACCCGCCCGGCGACGACGTGCGCGCCCAGCGTCCGCGGCTCCTGCGCGGGTCCGAGGAAGACGTCGTTGCGGTCGGGCGACGGGCCTGGTGGCGGGCCCTGGTCCTGGAACCGGGAGAAGCGCTGGCCCGCCGAGCGCAGGTCGTCGTCGAGCTGGCGGATCATGAACTGGCGCACGGCGATCGTCGTGGCCAGGCCGATGACGAGGAAAGCGGCGGTGAGCAGCACGAGCACCGTGGCGACCAGCCGCGCGCGCAGCGAGCGCGGGGCCGCGCGGGGGGTCATTCCCCTGACGCGGGCTTGAGCACGTAGCCCGCGCCACGGACGGTGTGGATCATCGGTGCCCGGCCGTTGTCGATCTTCTTGCGCAGGTAGGAGATGTAGAGCTCGACGACGTTGGACTGTCCGCCGAAGTCGTAGTGCCACACGCGGTCGAGGATCTGCGCCTTGCTGAGCACGCGGCGCGGGTTGCGCATCAGGAAGCGCAGCAGCTCGAACTCGGTGGCCGTGAGGTCGACCTCCACGTCGCCACGGCGGACCTCGTGGCTGTCCTCGTCGAGCGTCAGGTCGCCGACGGCCAGCTCCGAGCCCTGCCGCGCGGCGGTCATCCCGGAGCGGCGCAGCAGCCCCCGCAGCCGGGCGACCAGCTCCTCGAGGCTGAACGGCTTGGTCACGTAGTCGTCGCCGCCCGCGGTCAGGCCCGCGACCCGGTCCTCGACGGCGTCCTTCGCGGTGAGGAAGAGCACCGGGACGTCCGGGGTGTCGGCGCGCATGCGGCGCAGCACCTCCAGGCCGTCGAGGTCGGGGAGCATCACGTCGAGGACGACGGCGTCGGGGCGGAACTCGCGGGCCGCACGCACGGCCGAGGCCCCGTCGGCCTCGGTGCGGACGTCCCAGCCCTCGTAGCGCAACGCCATTCCCAGCAGGTCGGACAGCGTGGCCTCGTCGTCGACGACGAGCACCCGCACGGCACTGCCGTCGGCACGCTGCAGTCGGCCGGCGACCTGCTCGTTCACCCCGGTCATGCGGCCACGATCGCGCGCGCGACTGTGACGCTGCTGGGGGAAGTCTGTGGGTTCCCTGTGCGACCGTCGCCCGGTCCGTCAGCGGGCGCGCCAGTAGCCCGTCGCGTAGACGCGGCGGCGGTCGAGACGACGGTCGTCGAGCAGGTGCCGGCGCAGGTCGCGGACCGCGCCGGACTCGCCGGCGAGCCAGGCCTGGCCGTCGCCGTCGGGCAGGGTCGCGGCCCGGACCGCGCTGACGAGCGGCTCGCCCGGCGCCGCGTCGCCGCGGTGGACCCAGACGACCTCCGCGTTCGGCGGCAGCGCCTGTTCCTCGCCCGCGTCGGCGACCTCCAGGAAGGCGACGACCGGTCCGGCGAACCCGGCGAGCTCCTCCAGGACCGTCGCGACGGCCGGCAGTGCGCTCTCGTCGCCGATGACGAGGTGGAACCGTGCGGCCGGGTCGGGTTCCCAGCGGCCGCCGGGCTCGGAGACGCCGACCCAGGCGCCGGGCTCGGCGGCGCGCGCCCAGGCCGCGGCGGGACCGTGGCCCTCGTGCAGGACGAAGTCGACGTCGAGCTCGCCGGCGGCCGGGTCGAAGCGGCGCACCGTGTAGGTGCGGATCGTCGGCCGCGGCTCGCCCGGGGGCCAGACCGGCCCGCCCGTGCTCGCCCGCGGCACGGCCGGGCGGTCCTGGCCCTCGACGGGGAAGAACATCTTGATCCGGCGGTCGGGGCCGTCGCCGGGGAAGCCCGCGAGCTCGTCGCCGCCGAGTGTCACGCGGATCATCCGCGGGGTGATCCGTGCGCTGCGCCGCACCTGCAGCAGCCGGGGTGCCGTCGTCGTCATCGCCGGACATTCTGCCGAGGGGTCTACGACGGGCGGTGTGCGAGGCCCGTCCAGACGAGGTCCATGAGGTACTCGGTCGCCTCGGCCGGCGACATCCGCGGACCCCCGTCGGCCGCCGACCCGCGCCAGAGCGCGAGGCGCTCGCACGCGCCGACGATGACGTGCGCCCATCCGGCCAGCCGCTGCGGCGCCGCGTCCGGGGCCTGGGCGGCGAGCATCCCGGCGATGAAGTCGGTCTGCTGGGCCCGGATCTCCTCCAGGGCGGCCGCGGCGGCTTGCGAGACCGACGCCTCCGAGTACAGCAGCGACCACGAGGGCTTCTGGGCGTCGAGGTACTCGAAGAAGGCCAGGGTGCCGCGGCGCAACATGTCCTCGGGGCCGTCGGCCGCCGCCGCGGCGGCGGAGGTGACGTCGAGCAGCTCGGTGCGCACCCGCGCTACACACGCGAGCAGCAGCCCCTCCTTGGAGCCGAAATGGCTGTACAACACGGGTTTGGTCACGCCCACGACCTCGGCCACCGCGTCCATCGAGGCGTTCTGGTACCCACGCAGGGAGAAGACCGACACGGCCGCGTCGAGGATCTGCCGCTCGCGCTCGGCGCGGGCGACGCGGCGCCGGGGCGTGCGGGTCTCCATGGCCGCCGACCCTACCGGTTCTAAGTTACCGGTGGTAAGTTACCGGCGGTAACAGCGAGGGAGGGTGCATGAGCGAGGGCAGCGCGGTGGCCGCGGGCGCGGTCGCCACCGTCGAGACCGTCATCGTCGGCAGCGGGTTCGCCGGGCTGGGCATCGCCGTCGAGCTCGACGCGGCCCGCCGTCGCGACTTCCTGATCCTGGAGAAGGGCGACACGCTCGGCGGCACCTGGCGCGACAACGAGTACCCGGGCTGCGCGTGCGACGTCGAGTCGCACCTCTACTC
>Ga0182736_1000587_pt1 | contig 51780 bp, 40 predicted proteins | sample eDN5th30CKraftBY_FD_128882 | JGI IMG/M metagenome (GOLD analysis project Ga0182736, IMG submission 128882) | Enriched backyard soil microbial communities from Emeryville, California, USA - eDNA 5th pass 30_C Kraft BY (version 2) (version 2) | ecosystem: Environmental > Terrestrial > Soil >... | reverse complement strand
TTACGTGTCGGATCGCGTCGCGTCGCCTACGGTGAAGCCCATGCCGATTGCCGTCACCGAGTTCAGCCGCCTCGAGCAGACAGCGTTTCTCACCGCGTACGCCCGCGCCCTCGACAACCGCTCGCCCACGCCGATCCTCGGCGACGAGTTCTCGGACCGGGTCGTCGGACTGATCGACTACGACTTCGCCGGATTCCGGATCCCGGCCAGCGTGGTGCGGCAGACGGCACTGCGAGCCAAGATGCTCGACGAGCGGGTCCGCAGGTATACCGCGGCGAACGCCGACGCGGTCGTGGTGGACCTCGGCGCCGGGCTCAACGAACCGCTGGCGCGGGTGCAGCCGCCGGCGGGCGTCGACTGGTACAGCATCGATCTACCGAATGTCATTGCGCTGCGCGGCAAACTGCTGCCGACCCGGCCCGCAGAGCACGCCCTCGCGGCCGATCTCACCAGCGAGGACTGGACGGCCGGCATCCCGGTCGGCCGGCCCACCATGGTGATCGCCGACGGCCTGTTCGCCTTTCTCACCGAACAGCAGGTCATCGCCCTGCTGGGACGCGTCATCGACCACTTCGAGACCGGCGAGCTGGCGTTCAACGACTACGGCCGGGTCGGCGCGATGAGCTCGCTGGCGATGAAGCTCGCACCGCGGGGCATGTTCAGCATGCTTCGCCACGTCTGGGCCAACCCCGGCTTCACCGACCCGCACACACCCGAGCGCTGGGACCCGCGACTGCGTCTCGTCGAGCAGGCCTGCCTGGCGCATGCCGCCGAAGTCGACTCGTTTCCCGGCGCGGCCCGAGCGGTCACCCGGCTTGCCGGCCGCTTTAAATCACTGGCCGGCAAAGCGCGGGTGCTGCGCTACAAGTTCTGAGCCCGCCGGAGGTCAGACACCGTCACAGACTGCGCCGAGGAAGTCGCACGGGTCGAAGTCCAGGCTGGCGAACGGGTCCGGGGGGATCAGGTAGTCCGGCACCTCAGGGGTCCACGAGTGGAACAGACTGTTCCATATCTGCATCGGGCCTTCGCCGGCGAACTCGATCAGGCCCGCCGAGGTGAAGTTGATCGGATCGGTCACCACGGTGTAGCTGGTGTCGCCGAGAGACATGACCCAGTAGTTCAGCTCGTGCGGTCCGACCCCGTTGATCGTCAGGTTGGTGAAATCTCCGATGTGGATCTGGTAGATCGACGACCCGGCGAGGTAGCCGAAATTGCCCAGGTCGCTGAGATCGAAGTCCTCGGGCAGGTCGGGGTTGACCGTGAAGTCACCGAATTGGTAGGCCGAGGTGGAGAAGAACGAGTTCCAGTAGTCCTCGATCTTGATGTTGTAGGTACCGGTGTCGATCACGTTGCCGTCTTCCCCGGTGTACTGCACGGTGTAGGGCTGGTCGCCCTTCCAGTCGGTGATGACGGGACGGACACCTTCGTACTTCCAGTCGCCGTCCAGCGGGCTACCCATCACCAGGCAGACCGCCCCGTCACAGGTCTCCCAGGGGCCGCCCTCGGTGAAAGGGTCCCCGGCGGCGTTCGCCGCGGACATCGGCAGCACCAATGCGGCGAACCCAGCAGCGGCGCCTACCCCGATCAGGGTAAGAAGACGACGCGATTTCCACATGACTGCCTCCGTTAAGCTTGTTGCACTTGCATACCTGTGACGCTCAGGTGACCAAACGTTACACGTGCGTTATCGGGTCCACATCAGAGTCTGATGAGTTTTTTTGTTAATACTGAGTTTTCGGGCGGCGTTCGGCCTGGCCACCCTACGTTGTGCTCTAGAATCCCGCCAGCGCGGCGTACTCGCTGGGATCGAAGTCGAGGCCGTACCACGGGTCATCGGGGATGAGGTAGTCCGGCACCGGGACATAACTGGAGTTATCGAGACTATTCCACAAAAGAGTGGGGGCCGCATCTCCGGCGTACTGGATGTAGTCCTGCGACGCCCCGTCCATTGTCACCACGGTGTTCACGTAGTTCGGCGTGGTGACGATCCAGTAGCTTGCGCCGTTGGCCGCGTCGTTGATCGTCACCTGGGTCGTGCTGCCGAACGTGGTGCTGTAGATGGCGGTTCCGGTCAGGTCGCCGAACGGGCCCGGGTCGACGGTGGCATCGGCCGGCGTGAAGTCGCCGTAGATATAGGTGGAGCTGGACATGAACTGCGACCAGTAATCCTCCACCTTGATGTCATAGCTGCCCGCGCTGACCGTGGAGCCGTCGGCTCCGGTCACCTCGACGTTGTACGCTTGCTCCCCCTTCCAGTCGGTGAAGAAAGGCCGAAAGCCGCTGTAGGTCCAGGAACCGGGTTCGTAGTCGCCCATCACCAGGCATGTCGTCCCCGCACAGGTCTCATAAGGGCCGGTGTCGGCGACACCGGCGTGCGCGAGCGCCACCGGCATGACGAACCCGGCGAACAGGGCGGCCGCTGCTCCCCCGAGCAGCGAGACGACACGGTTTCGCACAGACATCACAGATGGTCCCTTTCCCCCTGAGCCACACATGTTGTGTGTGAAGTTTCAGACGTTACACCGGTGATGCTGTGTTGTTATAGGAAACCTACCTAAACGTTACGTTGAGGTTTATCTCTCCGGCCGGGCCGGGACACCCCGCTGCGGCTCACACCCCATCCCGGCGCCGCCAGGTGCCGGCGGCGGATGGATCCCGCAGGTACAGGCGTCGATGGACGGGCAGGTGCACCGCATTCCCCACTCGATCACCGCCCGGGCGCGGGACAGGGATTCCAGCTGGGCGTCGATCTCGGCGAGCTTGGCCTGCGCCAACGCGCGGCTCGCCGGACGTCCGGGCACGTCGTCGGCGAACAACAGCCGGATCTCATCGAGGGCGAATCCGGCCGACTTGCACAGGCCGATGATCTCGAGGCGGGCCAGCACCGAGTCGTCGTACCGACGCTGACCGCCGACACGTGCCGGCGGCGCCACCAGACCGACCTGCTCGTAGTAGCGCAGGGTTGTCGCGGCGACTCCGCTCCGACGGGCCACCTCACCGATCGTCAGCCGGTCCGACAACACATCCCCTCATCCTTGACTTAGAGCCAACTCTAGGTTGTTCACTGGCGTCATGTCTGCACAACGACTCCACGTGCTGGGCGAAGCCCGCTACGCGCTGCTACGGTCCTTCCGCCGCGACGGCTCGCCCGTCCTCACGCCGGTGTGGTTCGCGCTCGATGGCGACACCCTGGTGTTCCGGACCAAGATCGGCCCCAAGACCCGGCGGCTCGCGTCGCGCCCGGATGTCGAGTTGACCGCCTGCGATTATCGCGGCCGGCCCCGTCACGACGCCACGACCGTTGCCGGGCGGGCCACGATTCTCTCCGGTGGCGAAGCCGAGGCGGCCAATGCCACGCTGCATCGGCGCTACGGCTGGCAGTGGAACGTGATTCCGATGATCCCGATCCCCGGGGTCACCAACGTGCACCGCGACCTGAGTGTCCGGGACAAGTTGCGGCGCACCAGGACTCGTTCGCTATGGCCGGACAGCGTGATCGTGCGGGTGGCACCGGCGGATGCCTGACCGCATCGCCGCTATCCGCCCAGACACCCGGGCCCCAGCAGCGCCTTGAGGTCGCCCATCAACGCCGAGGACGGCGTCACCCGCAGTGACGGGTCCAGTTCCAGCACGGTGATCCGCTCCCCACTGATCAGCCGCAGCTGAACCTGTGCCGTGCCGGGATGGCGGGTCAACACCTGCTTGAGTGCGGTGACCTTGTCAATGGTGCACTGCCGGGTCGGCAGACTGACCGCCAGCGGCCGGTCCGCGGCATTGCCGGAGAAGTCGGGCACCACCAGCTCGTTGGCGATCAGCGAGATCCGGTCGTCGCGGATGGCGACCTTGGCGTTGACCAGTACCACCGCGTCATCGACGACCTCGGCGCCGTAGGCGGAGTAGGTGTGCGGGAAGAACATCACCTCGATGCCGCCGGTGAGATCCTCCAACTGCGCTGACGCCCACGGCATTCCGTTCTTGTTCACCCGCCGATTCACCGATGCCAGAATGCCGCCCACCCGCACCTGGGTGTCGTTGGGGATGTCACCCTCCAGGATCGCCGGAATCTGGGTGTCGACCTGGGCGGCCAGCAGGTGCGCGATGCCGTTGAGCGGATGCCCGGACACATACAGCCCGAGCATCTCCCGTTCCAGGGCCAGCTTGTGCTTGTCGGCCCACTCCTCGTCGGGCACCCGGATGCCGAAAACCGCGTCGGCGCCGGCACTGTCGCCATCTCCCCCGCCGAACAGGTCGAACTGCCCCATCGCCTGGGCCTTCTTGGTTCCCAGCACCGAGTCGACGGCGTCGGTGTGGACCAGGAACAGGCCCTTTCGCGGATGCCCCAACGAGTCGAAGGCGCCGGCTTTGATCAGCGATTCGGTGACCTTCTTGTTGCAGGCGGCGATATCGATCTTGTTGAGGTAGTCGGAGAAATCGGTGAACCGGCCCTTGTGCGTTCGGGTGCTGATCAGCGACCCCACCACATTGGCGCCGACGTTGCGCACCGCACCCAACCCGTAGCGGATGTCCTTGCCAACCGAGGCGAAGTTCAGTTCGGATTCGTTGACGTCGGGCGGCAGCACCGTGATGCCCAGGCGCCTGCAGTCCGCCAGGTACACCGCGGCCTTGTCCTTGTCGTCACCGACCGAAGTCAACAGCCCGGCCATGTATTCGGCCGGGTAGTTGGCCTTCAGGTAGGCCGTCCAGTACGACACCAGGCCGTAGCCGGCCGCGTGCGACTTGTTGAACGCATACCCCGCGAACGGAAGGATGGTGTCCCACAACGCTTTCACTGCACGCTCGGAGAACCCGTTGGCCGTCATCCCTTCGTAGAAGCCCTTGTACTCGGCTTCCAGGACTTCAAGCTTCTTCTTGCCCATGGCTTTACGCAGCGCATCGGCCTTGCCCATCGTGTAGGAGGCCACCTTCTGCGCGATGAACATGATCTGCTCTTGGTAGACGATCAGCCCGTAGGTTTCGGCGAGGATGTCGCGCAGCGGCTCTTCGAGTTCGGGGTGGATGGGCTTGATCGCCTGGCGGTTGTTCTTCCGGTCGGCGTAGTCGTTGTGGGCATTCATGCCCATCGGGCCCGGCCGGTACAACGCCAGAACCGCGACGATGTCGTTGAACTCGGTGGGCTGCATGCGGCGCAGCAGGTCACGCATCGGGCCGCCGTCGAGCTGGAACACCCCCAGGGTGTCGCCGCGGCCCAACAGCTCATAGGTGGCCGGATCGTCCATCGGCAGGGAATCGAGGTCGAGGTCCACCCCTCGATTGGCCTTGATGTTCTCCAGGCAGTCACCGATGATCGTCAGGTTGCGCAGGCCCAGGAAGTCCATCTTCAGCAGGCCGATTTCTTCACACGACGGGTAGTCCCAGCCGGTGATGATGGCGCCGTCCTGCGGCCGCTTCCACAGCGGGATCGCGTCGATCAGCGGCTCGGAGCTCATGATCACCGCGCAGGCGTGCACGCCGGCGTTGCGGACCAAGCCCTCCAGTCCGCGCGCGGTCTCGTAGATGGTCCGCACGTCGGGATCGGTGTCGATCAGCGTGCGAACCTCGGCGGCCTCCTTGTACCGCTCGTGGGCCGGGTCGGTGATGCCCGACAGCGGGATGTCCTTGGCCATGATCGGCGGCGGCAGTGCCTTGGTGATCCGGTCGGCGATCGCATAACCCGGCTGTCCGTAGTGCACACGGGCCGAATCCTTCAGCGCAGCCTTGGTTTTGATGGTGCCGAACGTGATCACCTGAGCGACCCGGTCGCTGCCCCACCGCTCGGCGGCATAGCGCACCATCTCGCCGCGGCGGCGGTCGTCGAAGTCGATGTCGATGTCGGGTGCCGACGGACGCTCCGGGTTGAGGAACCGTTCGAACAGCAGGCCGTGCGGGATCGGGTCGATGTTGGTGATGCCCAGCGCGTAGGCGACGAGCGACCCGGCCGCCGAGCCGCGGCCCGGACCCACCCGGATATTGATCGAGCGCGCGTAGCTGATCAGGTCCGCGACGATCAGAAAGTAGGACGGGAATCCCTTGCCGCAGATGACATCGATCTCATAGGCGGCGCGATCGGTGTATTCCGCCGGCACCCCGGCCGGAAAGCGCCGTTCCAGGCCGGCCTGCACCTCGTGGCGCAGCCAGGACCCCTGGTCGTGTCCGTCGGGAACCGGGAACACCGGCATCCGGTCACGCGGGGTCCAGATGTCGGCGTAGGACTGCACCCGCTCGGCGATCAGCAAGGTGGAATCACAGGCGCCGGGGATGGTGTCGTCCCACAGCGCCCGCATCTCGGCGGCCGACTTGAGGTAGTAGCCGTCCCCGTCGAACTTGAACCGGGTCGGATCTGAGAGCGTCTTGCCGGTCTGCACACACAGCAGCGCCTCGTGGTTCGACGACGCGTCGCGGGTGACGTAGTGGCAGTCATTGGTGGCCAGCGCGGGTATGCCGAGCTTGCGGCCCACCTCCAGCAAACCGTCGCGCACCCGGCGTTCGATGGACAGGCCGTGATCCATCAGTTCCAGGAAGTAGTTCCCGGCGCCGAAGATCTCCCGCCATTTCGCGGCCGACTCCAGCGCCTCGCGGTCCTGGCCCAGCCGCAGCCGGGTCTGCACCTCCCCCGACGGGCATCCGGTGGTGGCGATGATCCCCTCGGCGTGCTCGGCGATCAGTTCGGCGTCCATCCGCGACCACTTGCCCAGCTGGCCTTCGAAGGAGGCCAGTGAGGACAGCTTGAACAGGTTGCGTAATCCGGTGGCGTTCTCGGCGACCATGGTCAGGTGGGTGTAGGACCCGCTGCCGGACACGTCGTCGCTCTTCTGGCCGGGGTCGCCCCAGTGGACCCGGCGGGTGTCGAAACGCGAACCCGGGGCGATGTAGGCCTCCACCCCGATGATCGGCTTGATGCCGGCCTTGGTCGCGGCGTTGTAGAACTCACTGGCCCCGAACATGTTTCCGTGGTCGGTCATCCCGATCGCGGGCATCTCCAGCCGTTGCGCCTCGGCCAGCATGGGGGCGATCTTCGCCGCACCGTCGAGCATCGAGTACTCGGTGTGGTTATGCAGGTGTACGAACGAAGATCCCATAGGACCGCCAGTCTATGGCCGGCCACCGACGGTGCTCGGCGTGTCGGCGGGTGTGTCTTCACACGCGCGCGTTTCTGCGGACAGCGGCCGCCGACGTGCATTACGTTGAGGTGCGTCTGAAGCGGAGGAGCTACATACATGAGCGTGTACCGGGTGATCGACATCATCGGGACCAGTCCGTCGTCCTGGGAGAACGCCGCGGCAGAGGCGGTGCACCGGGCCAAGCAGACCATCGACGACATCCGTGTCGCCCAGGTCGTCGAGCAGGACCTGACCCTCGACGACAAGGGTGGGATCGTCTACCGCACCAAGCTGCGGATCTCCTTCAAGATCCGGCCGCCGAAGTCGGCGAACGGCTCCAGCTAACAGCTGCGATGCCGCGCAGCTTCGATGAGCTGGTAGCCGAGGCCGTCGCCGCGCCGGTCGACGGCTGGGAGTTCTCCTGGCTGGACGGCCGGGCCACCGAACAGCGCCCGTCCTGGGGCTATCAGCGTCAGTTGGCGCGTCGACTGTCGGGTGTGGGGGCTGCGGTCGACTTGCACACCGGTGGCGGCGAGGTGCTGGCGGGCCTGGAGAAGTTGGAACAGTTCGGCGGGTTTCCGCCCACCATGGCCGCCACCGAGTCATGGCCGCCGAACGCCGCACGCGCCACCGAGCTGCTTCATCCGCGGGGCGTGGTGGTGGTGACCGTGCCGGATCGCCCGCCACTGCCGTTCGGCGACAGCGCATTCGATCTGGTCAGCAGCCGCCACCCGTTGGCGACCTGGTGGGACGAGATCGCCCGGGTGCTGCGGCCGGGCGGCCGCTACTTCGCCCAGCAGATCGGGCCGGCGACGATGCTGGAGCTCACCGAGTTCTTTCTGGGGCCGATGCCGCGCAAAGGCGCCCAATACGAGCCGGAGGCGGTCCGTGCCGACGCGGTGGCTGCCGGTATGGAGATCATCGACCTGCGGTCGGAGCGGCTTCGGGCGGAGTTCTTCGACGTCGGCGCGGTGATCTACTTCCTGCGCAAGGTGATCTGGACGGTGCCGGACTTCTCGGTCGACGCCCACCTGGACCGGCTCCGGCAGATGCACGAGCTCATCGAGGCGCAGGGCCCGTTCGTCGCCCACGCCACCCGGGTGCTCGTCGAGGCCCGCAAGCCCTGAATCAGCGCTGCAGAACGTCCAGGGCGTGCTGCAGGTCTGCCGGGTATTCGCTGGTGATCTCGATACGGCGCCCATCGCCGGGATGGGCGAAGGCCAGCGAGCGGGCGTGCAGCCACTGGCGTTCCAACCCGAGCTTTTTCGCCAGGGTCGGGTCGGCGCCGTAGGTGAGGTCGCCGCAGCAGGGATGCCGAAGGGCGGCGAAGTGCACCCGGATCTGGTGGGTGCGACCGGTTTCCAGGTGCACGTCGAGCAGGCTGGCGGCGACGAACGCCTCCACCGTGTCGTAGTGGGTGATGCTGTGCCGGCCGCCGGCGGTGACCGCGAACTTCCAGTCGTGACCGTGGTGGCGGCCGATCGGCGCGTCGATCGTGCCGCTGGACGGGTCGGGGTGCCCCTGCACCAGCGCGTGGTAGCGCTTGTCGACGGTGCGTGCCTTGAAGGCGCGCTTGAGGGCGGTGTAGGCGCGCTCGGAGAGCGCCACCACCATCACCCCCGAGGTGCCGACGTCCAGGCGGTGCACGATGCCTTGGCGTTCGGGCACCCCGGACGTGGTGATGCGGTAGCCGGCCGCGGCCAGCCCGCCCAGCACCGTCGGCCCGCTCCAACCCACCGACGCGTGGGCGGCCACCCCGGCGGGTTTGTCGACGGCGACGATGTCCTCGTCGGAGTACAGGATGGTCATGCCCTCGACCTCGGCCGGGGTGTTCTCCAACGGGGCCGGCGCCTCGGGCAGCCGGACCTGCAACCATGCGCCCGCGACCAGCCGGTCGGACTTGCCGGCGGGGGCACCGTCGAGTTCGACGTCGCCGTTCTCGGCCAGCGTGGCGGCGACGGTCCGGGACAGACCCAGCAGGCGGGCCAGTCCGGCGTCGACACGCATACCGGCCAGCCCCTCCGGCACCGGCATGGACCGTTCGGTCACGACCGCATCAGGTCTGGTCACCGGGGCGGTGCTCAGGGCGCGACTCCTCGGCATCGCTCCGCTTCGCCCCGTCATCCGCGCGGCGGCGGCCCACGGTGTCGAAGTCGAAGCCGAACACCGAGAGTCCGACCAGCAGGATCGCACCGCCCACCACCGCGGGGTCGGCGACGTTGAACACCGGCCACCACCCGATGGACAGGAAGTCGACGACGTGGCCCTGAAGGTGGCCGGGCGCCCGGAAGAACCGGTCCACCAGATTGCCCAGTGCCCCGCCGAGGATCATGCCCAACCCGACCGCCCACCACGGCGACACCAGCCGCCGCGACATCCAGATGATGCCGAGCACCACCGAACTGGCGATCAGCGTCAGCACCCAGGTATAGCTGGTGGCCATCGAGAACGCGGCACCGGAGTTGCGCACCAGAGTCCAGGTGACGGTGTCGCCGATGATCGAGACGGGCTGGCCGGGGGTCAGCATTTTCACCGCGAGCACCTTGGTGACGACGTCGACCATCAGCACAACCGCGGCCACCGACAGCAGCAGGCCCAGCCGCCGGGGCGGCGCGGCCGGCTCCGGCGCCTGATCGGCGGCCGGCTCGGTCGAGTCGGTTGTCTCGTCAGTCACGCCCCCCATCATCCCTTAACCCGCGTGCGGCATGATCGCGGCATGGTGTCCACGCGCCTCACCGTCATCACCACCGGCGGGACCATCTCCAGCAGCACCCAGGGCGACGGGGCGTTGCGGCCGGCCCGCAGCGGTTCGGATCTGCTCGCAGATGCCGGCGCCGCCGACGTCACCGTCGTGGACCTGATGGCGAAGGACAGCTCGGAGCTGGGGCCGGCCGACTGGGCTGCGCTCCTCTCCGCGGTCAACGCCGCCGTGGACGGCGGGGCCGACGGGGTGGTCGTCACCCACGGCACCGACACCTGCGAAGAGGGCGCGCTGTGGCTGGAACTCGGCTACACCGGCGACGCGCCGGTGGTGCTCACCGGGGCGCAGCGCAGCGCCGATGCTCCCGACGCCGACGGCCCCGGTAACCTGCGCGACGCGCTGATCCTGGCTGCGGACCCGGCGGCGCGCGGGCTGGGGGTGCTGATGTGCTTCGCCGGCCGGGTGCTGGCACCGCTGGGACTGCAGAAGGCGACCATCACCGGCCTGACCGGCTTCACCGGGTCGCTGCTGGGCACCGTTGTCGACGACCGGGTCGCCCTGTCCAGCGGCAAGACCCGGCCCTACCTCGGTGCGCCGGTCACCGTGCCACGGGTCGATATCGTCGCGCTGTATGCCGGTGCGGACGTCGTCGCACTGGATGCCTGCGCGGCCGCCGGGGCGCGCGGGGTGGTCTTGGCCGGGCTCGGGTCGGGCAATGCGCCGGCGCCTGTGGTCGACGGCGTGCGGCGGCACTGTCGGGACGGACTCGTCGTCGCGGTGTCCAGTCGGGTTCCGGACGGGCGGGTCGGCGCGGACTACGGCCCCGGCCGGGCCCTGGTGGACGCGGGCGCGCTGATGGTGCCGCGACTGCGGCCGCCACAGGCCCGGATCCTGCTGATGGCGGCACTCGCGGCCGGGCAGCCGGTATCCGACGTCATCGGCCGGTGGGGCTGATCTACGGCTCGTCCTGGACTGCCGCCGCGCCGGCGTAGCCGGGCCAGTCCAGGCTGTCGACCGGATCGGCACGGGCCAGCCCCGGCTCGTCGATCGGAAACGTCCGCACCGGCCCCGGGCCCGAGCTGCGCGTCTCGAATCGCACCGTGACCACCCCGTGGCCGGCCCCCTGCACCCAACCGTGCCCGAGCTCGCGGTGGACGACGTCGTCACCGACCCGCCACAGCGCCGGAGCCGGCAGGGAAATCGGCTCTGCCGCAGGTATTTCCGGTGACTCCGAGGCGGCGGGCTCGGGGAAGGCCAGATCCGGGAAGAGCGACTCCTGGCGGACGTCGGTCAACCCGGAAAACCCCACCCCGAGCAGCCGGATCGGTCCCACGTCCTGCGGGTCGAGCAGCAGCCGGGCTGCCGCCGAGGTCAGCACGGCGGCGTCGGTGGTCGCATAGGGCAGTGTCGCCGAGCGGGTCAGCACACTCATGTCGGCCTTCTTGAGCTTCACCGTCACCGTGCGGGCGCCACGGCCGTCGCGCAACAGCCTGCGGTAGGCGTGTTCGCCGATCGGCCCGACCTCGGCGCGCAACTGCTCCAGGGTGGTCAAATCGGTGGCGAAGGTGGATTCGGCGCTGATCTGTTTGGCCTCGGCGCGTTCGGCTACGGGGCGGTCGTCGATCCCGCAGGCCAATCGGTGCAGGGCGGGCCCGATCGTGGCGCCCAGAATGTCGGCGACCTCGGCGTCGGTCAGCGCGGCGAACTGCCCGATGGTGGCGATGCCCAGCCGGTGCAGCTTCTCCTCGGCGACCGGGCCGATCCCCCACAGCCGGCGCACCGGCAACCCGTCCAGCAGCAGCCGTTCCTCGGAGCGCGCAACCACCCGCACCCCGTCGGGTTTGGCCAGATCCGAGGCGATCTTGGCGATCTGCTTGCCCGAACCGGCCCCCACCGAGGCCACCAGGCCGGTCTCGTCGCGCACCCGGGCCCGCAACTGCTCACAGAACCGCTGCACGTCTTCGCCGCCGGCCCCGGCCAGCTCGGCCGGTTCACCGAACGCCTCGTCGAAGGACAACTGCTCGACCACCGGGATCACCGCGCGCACCGTCTCGAAGACCCGGCGGCTGGCCACCCCGTATACCGCGCCGCGCGGCGGTAAGACCACCGCCGCGGCGCCCACCAGCCGGCGCGCCTGGTGCATCGGCATCGCCGAGCGCGCGCCGAATACCCGCGCCTCATAGCTGGCCCCGGCCACCACGCCGCGGCCCCCCAGCCCGCCGACCAGCACCGGCCGCCCGCGCAGCGTCGGACGAGTGAGCTGCTCGACGGAGGCGAAGAATGCGTCCATGTCCAGGTGCAGGACCCACCGCGCGTCCACAGTGGTCGATCCTATTGGGCCGCAACTGCGGCGCGGCGGGTCGCCGCCGGACTAGCGTGAGATGCCATGGCGATGAATCTGGTTCACCGGCTGTGCTGCAATTCGCAGTACTGGGCCCGCAGCGTCGAACGCAAGCTGCTGCCGTGGGCGCTCGCCGGCGTGGACCTCGGGGACGACACCCTGGAGATCGGCCCGGGCTACGGCGCCAATCTGCGCTGCCTGGTGCAGATGACGCCGCAGTTGACCGCGGTCGAGATCGATCCGCCGATGGCCGAGCGGCTGCAACAGAAATACGGCTCGCGGGCGCGCATCATCAACGGCGACGGCACCGACACCGCGCTGCCCGCCGACAGGTTCAGTTCGGTGGTGTGCTTCACCATGCTGCACCACGTCCCGACGCCCGCACTGCAGGATCAGTTGTTCGACGAGGTGTTTCGCGTGCTCAGGCCGGGCGGCGTGTTCGCCGGCAGTGACGGCGTGCATTCGGCGACGTTCCGCCTCTTGCACATTCGCGACACCTACAACCCGGTGTCCCCCGAGACGCTTCCGGAACGGTTGCAGCGCAGCGGTTTCAGCGATATCGAGGTTTCGGTCGGCGGCGGGCGCCAACGCTGGCGGGCGGTCAAGCCCTGAGACGGTGGCCTACTTGGCCGACTTGGCCGGCGCGAGTTGCTGCGGGCAGTAGGTTTTGGCGGCGATCGCCGCGAACTGGGCAGCGCCGTTGATGGTCAGGGCGGGATTGGCCTCGCGCAGGTCGGTGAGAAGCTCGAGCCCGGTTTCGCCGTTGGCCGCCAGCCCGCAGACCGCCTGGCCGGCCGCCACGGCCTGCGCCGGGTCATTGAAAGTGATTCCCACCTGGTGCAGCGAGGCGATGAAATCGGTGGGGTCGACGGCGCTCGCCTCGACGACACCCGGTTCGGCATGCGCGGGTGCGGCGGCAACGATCGCCGCCACCGCGAAAAGCGGGGCGAACAACACTTTCATGCGGTCCTCCTGTGGTGGGGAAATACGCCGGCCGTCCGAACCGGGTCAGCCGAGCGCCGATTGCGGGCCGGTGGGCACCGCCTCGTCCTCGGCGCAGACATGCACGGCGTGAATTCCCGGCTTGAGTGACAGCTTGGCCACCAGGTCGTCGAGCCCGGCCTCATCGACGTTCCAGTGTTGCACCACGTCGGGCGTCTGTTGCAGCTGGGCGATGACCTGATCGAGTTTGACCGGAGCGTCGCGGTTCTTGGGGTTGGCCGCGACCACCCTGACGCCCGGCGTGGCCGCCCGGGTGGCGGGGCCGCCCAGCGCACCCCCGGTCAGGGCGCCCAGCGCCGCCGGGCTGAACAGGCCCCCGAGCTGCGCCGCCGGAGCCGCCCCCATCGCGGCGCTCGGCACGGCAACGGAGGCCAGCTTGATCGCCGGGGCCGCGGTGGCCCAGCTGGGGGGCACCGACAGGGCACCCACCGTCGAGGCGCTGCCGGCACTCGCCGAGGCCGCGGTGGCCAGCCCCCGGGCCAGACCCGCAGCCGGGACGGCTGCCGGGCCGGCGCTCATCAGCCCGCCACCCAGCGCGGATTTGGGGATCGCCGGCGGGCCCTGGATCTTGTGGAAGAGCCTGACCTGCGTCATACCCAGGTTGGTGGTGCCGCCCACCGCGTTGGTCCAGGTGGCCTCCGAGCCCACCGAGGAGTGGAAGTTCCAGAACGACTCGTAGAGCCCCGCCAGTTCCGGGTCCCCGGCCGCGACGTTCAGCGCATCCCCGGCCCCGTCGGAGTATTGCGAAGGGGACCCGGCGATGGCCTGCGCCAGCTTGGCGAGCGTCGACTGGGCCGTAGTGCCCGCCGAGGCCTGCGCCGCCTGGGCGGTCGCGGCGGCCTGGCCGGCCGCACCGTCGTCTGCGGTGGTCCGCGGCGGCGCGGTGAAGGCCGTCAGCTCGGTGGCCGACTGTGACGCCGTCGCGTAGCCGACCATCGCGGCGACGTCTTGCGCCCACATCTGCGCGTACTGGGCTTCGGTGGTCGCGATGGCGGCACTGTTCTGCCCGAGGATGTTGCCGGCCACCAGCGAGGCGAGTTCGCTGCGGTTGGCGGCGATCACCGGCGGGGGAACGATTCCGGCGAAGGCGGATTCGTAGGCGCTGGCGGCGGCCCTGGCCTGGCCGGCGGTCTCCTCGGCCTGAGCCGCCGTCGTCGACAGCCATGTCACATACGGGGCGGCGGCCGCCGCCATGGCTGCCGCGGCCGGGCCCTGCCATCCCCCGCTCAGCCCCGAGAGCACCGCGCCGTACGAGGACGCGGCGCCGTGCAGTTCGGTGGCCAGCCCCGACCATGCCGCGGCCGCACTCAGCAGGGGCGCAGCACCCGGACCCGAATAGATCAGACCGGAGATGATCTCCGGCGGCTGCGCCGCGAAGCTGTGAAAAACCATGTGCCGCGACTCCTTCGGCTACTTCTGGATCGGCGGGATGACGATGATGGTGGCAGTCGTGGCGATGTCCGGGCCCGCCGCCACGGCGTTGGTGACCTGCGTGACAGCGCCGATGGTGCGGGTGGAGGCCGCGCCCACGGCATGACCAACGGGCGCGCTGAGCGCCCGGCCCGCCAGACTCGAGGCCGCCATCTGCCCGAACATGCCGTTCTCGCCGTTGACGGCCATCGCGGGGGCCGCGTCGAACACGGCCTTGGGCAAGACCGACGCGACGGTCTGCACGCTCGGAGCCACCCCGGGAGCGGCCGAGGCCCAGCTGGTCGGCACCGACAGCGACCCGACCATGCCGGCACGGCCGATCGCCGCCGTCGCACTCGCCGGGTTCACCGCCGGCCCACCGGTCAGCAGCTCGCTCGCCAGCAGCGGCGACAAGGCCCCGGTGATGGGCTTGGGGTTGAAGAACGACCCCAGGCTTTGCGCGCCGTTGTTCATGCTCACCAGGCTGGAGCTGACCTGCCACCAGTTCTTGAACAGCCGCAGGATGCCCAGCGGCGAATAGGGGCCGTCGATGACCTTGATGAGGTTGGTGATGCTGTCCATGCCGTTCTTCAGGCCCGACGTCGCCTGGCTGGCCGCTGTGGACAGCGCGGTCGGATTGGTCGTCAGGGTTTGCAGGGTGCTCGGCACCTGCGACATCAGCTGTGACAGTGCGGACTGCGCATTCGAGCTCGCCGAGGACTGTGCCGCGTTGGCCACCGCCGCCGCCTGGCTGCCCTGTCCGCTGGGATCGGTGGTCTCCGGTGGCGCGGTGAACGGGGTCAGCTGGGTGGCGGCCGCCGCGGAGCCGGCGTAGGCGTACATCGCGGCCGCGTCCTGGGCCCACATCTCGGCGTACTGGGCCTCGGCGGCGGCGATCGCCGGCGTGTTCTGGCCCAGGAAGTTGGTGGCGACCAGCGACATGAGCAGCGCCCGGTTGGCCGCGACCACCGGCGGTGGGACGGTGGCGCTGAAGGCCAGCTCGTAGGCGCCCGCGGCCGCTCTGGCCTGCAACGCCGCCTGCTCTGCCTGCGCTGCGGTGGCCCTCATCCACTGTTCATACGGAGCTGCCGCGGCCGCCATCGCCGCCGAGGACGGTCCGTGCCACGCCGAACTCGCCAGGTCGGCTACCACCGACCCGTAACCGGTCGCGGTGGAGTGCAATTCATTGGCCAGCGCGTCCCAGGCCGTCGCAGCGGCCAGCATGGGAGCCGACCCCGGGCCAGAGTAGATTCTGGCGGAGTTGATTTCCGGCGGCAGGGCCCCGAAATCCATAGCTCTCCTTCGCTCCCGATCACTGACGCGCCCCCCGGACCGCGACGCCGCCTAACAACCCACCGACGATCAATCAGCCACGGTCAGGCGGCCAATTGCGCTCAGGGTGATGTGATCAGAAGGTTAGCCAGCGGCGGGCCGGTCCCCGGGCGGCCGAGACCGGTGTTCCCGACCGCTCGCGCACCGGTTCGAACGCGCCTGCTGCGGCGGGCGCAGGCCTGCGCACCGTGCCCGTTTCAGCACCGTGATCAGCGCGAATACCGATCCTTCGCCGTCGGGACCCGGTGTGGTTCCGCGCGCGGGGCGCCCGGCTGTGACCAAAAGAATCTGGCTGCGAGAAACTCGCCTCGCCACCGGGCCGGTGTGCCGATCAGGCCTTGGTGATCGACACCCGCACACCCTCGCCGATCTCGGCGGCGCCGGCACCCGGGTCGCCGAACTCGAACCCGGTGGCGAGGATCTCGCCCGCGATCAGATCCCGATGCGCCTGCGCCCACCCCAGCCGCCGGTCGGGGACCGACATCACGACGCTGATCCGGTCGGAGACCTGCAGTCCGGTGCTCTTGCGCAGTTCCTGCAGTTCGCGGATGCGGTCCTTGGCCCAGCCTTCGGCTTCGAGTTCCTCGGTCACCGTGCCGTCGAGCACCACCAGTCCGGCGCCGTCCGGCAGCGCCGCGGTGAACTCTGGATCGGCGGCCACCAGCTTGGAGGTGTATTCGCCCTCGCGCAGCACCACCGGCCCGGCGCTAAGGGTGCCGTCCGGGTTGATCACGCCCTCGCCCGCCTTGACGGCCTTGATCGCGGTCTGGACGTCCTTGCCCAGCCGCGGACCGGCCACCTTGGCGTTGACCGCCAGGTCGAAGCGGCCGTAGCGGTCGATGTCCGCCGTCAGCTCGACGGCCTTGACGTTGAGTTCGTCGGCGATCAGGTCGGTGAACGGCGCCAGTCGCTGCGGGCCCTCGACGGCCACGGTGAGTCTGGGCAGCGGCAGCCGGACCCGCAGCCGGTGCGCCTTGCGCAGCGAGGACGCGGCCGAACACACCTCGCGTACCTGGTCCATCGCCGCCACCAGCTCGGCGTCCGCGGGCAGGCTGCCGGGCTCGGGCCAGTCGGTCAGGTGCACCGACCGCTCACCGGTGACGCCCCGCCAGATCTTCTCGGTGGTGAGCGGCAGCAGCGGTGCGGCCAGCCGGCAGGTCACCTCCAGCACGGTGTGCAAGGTGTCGATGGCGTCGGGGTCCTCGTCCCAGAACCGCTGCCGGGAACGGCGCACGTACCAGTTGGTCAGCGCCTCGGTGAACTGGCGTAGCTCCTCACACGCCCCGGAGATGTCGCAGCCGTCCAGCGCAACGGTCAGGTCGTCGCGCAGCGAGGCCAGCTTCGCCAGGATGTAGCGGTCGAGCACATGGGTCGAATCGGTGCGCCACACCCCGGGTTTCGGCGCGTAGAGCGCCAGGAAACTGTAGGCGTTGGTCAGCGGCAGCATCACCTGGCGCACACCCTCACGGATGCCCGGCTCGGTGACGATCAGGTTGCCGCCCCGCAGGATCGGCGAGGCCATCAGGAACCAGCGCATGGCATCGGAGCCGTCGCGGTCGAACACCTCGTTCACGTCGGGGTAGTTGCGCAGCGACTTGCTCATCTTCTGCCCGTCGGAACCCAACACGATGCCGTGCGCCACACAGGTTTTGAAGGCCGGCCGGTCGAACAGCGCGGTGGCCAGCACGTGCATCATGTAGAACCAGCCGCGGGTCTGGCCGATGTACTCGACGATGAAGTCGCCCGGGTAGTGGGTTTGAAACCAGTCGGAGTTCTCGAACGGGTAGTGCACCTGCGCATAGGGCATCGACCCGGAGTCGAACCACACGTCGAGTACGTCGGGGATGCGCCGCATCGTCGAGGCGCCGGTCGGATCGTCGGGGTTGGGCCGGGTCAACTCGTCGATGTAGGGCCGATGCAGATTGTCCGGGCGTACCCCGAAATCGCGCTCCAACTCGTCGAGGCTGCCGTAGACATCGATTCGCGGGTAAGCCGGATCATCGGACTTCCACACCGGAATAGGTGTGCCCCAGTAGCGGTTTCGCGAAATCGACCAGTCGCGTGCGCCGCGCAGCCAGTTTCCGAAGATGCCGTCCTTGACATGCTCGGGATACCAGGTGATCTGCTCGTTGAGTTCGACCATGCGGTCCCGGAATTCGGTGACCCGGACGAACCACGACGAGACCGCCTTGTAGATCAGTGGGTTACGGCACCGCCAGCAGTGCGGGTAGGGGTGTTCGTAAGTCTCGTGACGCAGCAGCACCGGCTGATTGACCGCCGCCGGTCCGGTGCCGTTCTTCAGGTCGGCGATGATCGCCTTGTTCGCGTCGAACACATGCTGGCCCGCGTAGTCGGCGACGCTGGAATCGAAGCGGCCCTTGGCGTCCACCGGGGTGACCGGGGTGATGCCGGCGGCGTCGGTGGTGTTCTTGTCGTCCTCGCCGTAGGCCGGCGCCAAATGCACCAGCCCGGTGCCGTCGTCGGTCGACACGAAGTCGGCGGCCAGCACCCGAAAGGCGTCCGCCGAGTCCATGAAGTAGGGAAACGGCGGCCGGTACTGAAGCCCGACCAGCTCCGAACCGCGATAGCGGCCCAACACGGGTGGCTCTTGGCCGTCGGTGGCGCCGAATTCGCGGGCATAGGCGCTCAGCCGGGCCTCGGCGAGCAGGAATCGGCGCTCCCCCACCGCGACCTGCACATAGGTCACCTCCGGGTTGACCGCGACGGCCAGGTTGGCGGGCAGTGTCCACGGCGTGGTGGTCCACACCAACAGGTACGCGCCGGCCAGGTCATCGGCCGGTCCCCCGGAGCCCACGGCGAACCCGACGGTCAGCGCCGGGTCCTGACGGCTCTGGTAGATGTCGTCGTCCATCCGCAGTTCGTGGTTGGACAGCGGGGTCTCGTCACGCCAGCAGTACGGCAGGACGCGGTAGCCCTCGTAGGCCAATCCCTTGTCCCACAGCTGCTTGAACGCCCACAGCACCGATTCCATGAACGGCAGGTCGAGGGTCTTGTAATCGTTGTCGAAGTCGACCCAGCGGGCCTGCCGCGTGACGTAGGCCTGCCATTCGGCGGTGTAGCGCAGCACCGACTCCCGGCAGGCCTGGTTGAACGCGGCGATACCCATCGCGTCGATCTGCGATTTGTCGGTGATGCCGAGCTGACGTTCCACCTCGAGTTCGGCGGGCAGCCCGTGGGTGTCCCAGCCGAACCGTCGCTCCACCTTGTAGCCGCGCATGGTGCGATACCGCGGCACGATGTCCTTGACGTAGCCGGTGAGCAGATGCCCGTAATGGGGCAGGCCGTTGGCGAACGGCGGCCCGTCGTAGAACACGTATTCCTCGGCGCCGTCGCGGCGGGCGATGCTGGCCCGGAAGGTGTCGTCGGCGGCCCAGTAATCGAGGACCTCGGCTTCGGCCGCCGGGAAGTCGGGGGCACCGGCGGCCGGCTTCGGATAGCTGCGTTCGCTCACGTCTCTGTCGTCTCCCACGGCGCTCCCGGCTCGGGGACGACGCCGCGCCGGTTGCGCGAGCACCGCGGTACCACCCCGCTTGCCGCGCTGCCGGCGCGACCGCTCAACAAGGCTGTGACGGGCCTACCCGTTCGGTTCTACTGAGGCCCGTCGTTTGAGGCCCGTCGTTCGGGGCCGAGGCCTGTTCTTCCGAAGGCTCCCCGGTGATGGCCGGATCATTGCCGATGAGCCGATTGTACGGAGGGCCGCCGATTCGCCGGAGAGGGGTTCAGCCGGCAGGGCGCGCCCGGACGTCGGAGGCGGTCAGCGCGTGGTCGCATTGATCGCAGCGCAGCACGTCCTGCGGATGCCCGCCGCAGTGGCGATGTTCCAGCAGCAGTGGGGGCCCGTCGGGTCCGGGGTAGTACCGGTCGCCCCACAGCATCAGCTGGGCGAGCACGGGCAGCAGCGCCCGCCCCTTCTCGGTGAGGTGGTATTCGAATCGCTCGGGCCGGCTCTGGTAGCACTCTCGGCGCAGCACACCCTCGTCGACCAGGTGCGTCAGCCGCGCGGTCAGCACGCTGCGGGTGATCCCCGTGCTGGCGCAGAGCTCGTCGAAGCGGTGCCGGCCCAAGAAGACGTCGCGAACCAGCAGCAGCGACCACCGCTGCCCGATGACCTCGAGGGCACGAGCCACGGAGCAGAGCTGGTCGGGATATTCGCGGTCAAGCATGATGCGACCAGCATAGCCACCTGAGTTGCGTCATACGACCCACTTGGGGGTAGTGTGAGTCGCGTGATGCGACCCGCCGCCGGGACCGAGCCCCTCATCGCCGACGTGTCCGACACGGCACGCTGGATCGCCGCCTATCGGGCGGAGGAATCCCGCCGCCCCGACGCGATGTTCGACGACCCGCTGGCCGATCGGCTCGCCGGGCAGCGCGGCCACGCCATCGCCGCGGCGGCCCCGCCGATCGGCTGGGCGCTGGTGGCCCGGACCAAGCTCATCGACGATCTGGTGCTCACGGCGATCGACGAGGGCTGCGACCGGGTGCTCAACTTGGCGGCCGGCCTGGACACCAGGCCCTACCGCCTGGACCTTCCGGCGGACTTGCAGTGGGTGGAGGCGGACCTCCCGGGACTGCTGGCCGACAAGGAGCAGGCGCTGCACGACCAGGAGCCCCGATGCCGGCTGGCCCGGTATGCGGTCGACCTCGCCGATCCCGCCGCCCGCGACGCCTTTCTCGATGACGCGCTGGCGGGCGCGGGCAAGGCCCTGGTGCTGACCGAGGGCTTGTTGATGTATCTCGACGACCACGATGTCGTGGCCCTGGCGCAATCCTTGAAGCGACCGCAGATCGCGTGGTGGCTGCTGGAATTCTGGGGTGCGGGACTGCGGAAATGGATGGACCGCAAGACCGCCGCCATCATGGCCAACGCACCGTTCAAGTTCGGAGCCGAGAACGGGCTCGCCTACTTCGAGCAGATCGGCTGGACGCCCCTCGAAGTTGAATCGATATTGTTGGCGGCCAACCGATTCCGTCGACTGCCATTCTGGTATCGGGTAGCCGCCCGGCTACCCCAGCCGGACCCGCGCAATCCGGGCAATGCGCGCTGGAGCGCTGTCACCCGCCTCACCGCCCGCTGACGGTCCGGCCTTCCGCCGGCACTGCGCAGCGGATCTGGCGTCCATAACACGGTCGGGCTTCTACACTTTTCCCCGTGGGATTCAGCGCGTCACATGCCCGCGACGTGGTGTTGCCGCTGGCACAGGCGGCCTACACCGTGATGGCCGGTGCTGCGCTGGCACTGCCGACGGGCTTCACCCAAACCGCCCTGATCGAAACCGATCCCGCCCACCTGGCCGCGCTGCCCGAGCGGCACCCGGCGAAGGCGATGGCCAAGGACACCAACATCTTCGGACTGATGGGGCACGACACCGCCTCCGGCACCGTGTTCGTTTCCTTTCGCGGCAGCGCCGATGTTGCCGACTGGATCGCCGATTTCGACTTCCTCCCGGCGCCGTACGCGCCGGTCGCGGCGTCCATGCGCGGGTCCCAGCTTCGCCCCTCCTCCGGCGAGCCTCGCTGGACCGCCGGGTTCGGACAGGTGCACGCGGGATTCCAGGACGTCTACGGCTGCGTCCGCCACAGCATCGCCGCCAACCTTCCCGCGGCGGCCCGCGGCTGCCAGACCATCCTGATCACCGGGCACAGCCTGGGTGCCGCGCTAGCGGTTCTGGCGGCACCGGACGTCGCCCGCACCGTGCTCGACGGGCGCACCATCGAGCCGCGGGTGACGACGTTCGGCGGACCGCGGACCGGCCTGCCCGACTTCGCCGCCGCGTTCAATGCCGCGATCGAATGCTGCTATCGGGTAGTGAATTTCCTCGACATCGTGCCGCTGGTACCGCCGTCACCGTATGTGCACGTGGGCGCCGAGATCGCCGTGGACAGCGGCGGGGCCATCGATATCGGCTGGCGACACAGCCTGGCCGGCTATCACGCCGGCCTCTCGGCACTGCTGGCGGCGCAACAATGAGCCGGACGCGGCGAGTGCCGGTCGGCCTCGCGCTGGTGGTCGCCACCGCTCTCGCCGCGGTCGGCCCGGCGGCGCCCACGGCTTCGGCGAGTCCCGCGGTGCACCTCACCGGGTCGGCAGACGGCTTGGGAGGCGGCACGGCGCTGATCATGGGCGGCAGCGGCAATCCGCTGCCGGCACCGACCTACGTCGACGCCGCCGACATCCTCTACCTACAACCGCACGGGTTCACCGGCACACCGCAAGCGCTGTTCACCCCGGAGGGCTTCTACCCGACGACCGGCGTCAAGAGCCTGCCCGCCTTCGTCTCGGAAACCCAGGGCGCGCAGATACTCAGTGAGACGGTCAGCCGCCTGGTCGCCGGCGGAGGTGTGGACGCGGTGAATCCGGTGGTGGTTTTCGGCTATTCGCAAAGCTCCGCGCTGTCCTCGCTGGCGATGAGTCGGCTCGCCGAACAGGGTGTGCCGGCCGAGGATGTGCACTTCGTGCTGGTCGGCGACACCGCCGCCCCCAACGGCGGGTTGCTGGAGCGCTTCGATTTCCCGGTCGGGTCGAATCCGTCCATCCCGAGCCTGGGCATCACGTTCGGCTACCCCACCCCGGACCTCTACCCCACCGATGTCTACACACTCGAATACGACGGTTTCGCCGACTTCCCCCAATACCCCCTCAACCCGTTCGCCGTCTTGAACGCCCTGGCGGGTCTGGTTCTCGAGCACTTCACCTACCTGGGTCTTCAGCCCGATCAGATCGCCGGCGCCATCCCGCTGCAGACGGCCGCCGATTCGCTGACCCACTACTACATGATTCCGCAGGAGCATCTGCCGCTGCTGGATCTGGTGCGCTTCCTACCGTTCATCGGTAATCCGCTGGCGGATCTGGTGGAACCGGACTTGAAGATCTTGGTCAACCTCGGCTACGGCAGCATCACCGAGGGCTGGAGCCAGGGTCCCGCGGACGTTCAAACCCCGTTCGGACTGTTTCCGACCGATCTGGACTGGGCCGAGGTCTGGCACGCCCTGGCGAGAGGAATTCCGGAGGGCATCCTCGCCGCCGCCAGGGACCTGCTCGACCCGGAAAACTACGACGTGTTCGCGACCATCGCCGAGAATCCGGTGACCGGTCCACTGCTGCGGTCGGCGTACGCGGTCGGCGACCTGACCGTCAACCCGGCCATTTTTCTCGACGATCCGAATGCCGCGACGCTTACCGAGGTGCTCAACGCCTTAAACCTCGGATCCTCGGATGCGGCCCCGGACCCGCTGGCCCAGCTGCTTCCGATCGCCGACGTGCTCACCGCGTTGACCATCTCCCTGCCGGCCTACGACGTGGCGGTATTCCTTGATCGGCTCGAGGCGGGCAACCTCATCGAGGCGATCGGCCTTCCGCTTGCTGCCAACATGGCGCTGATCCCGATCGCGATCGGGCTCGGTCTGGGTGTCGGCCTCTAGCGCGCCTCCCGGCACTCCCAGCAATCGGGCATCAGCCCGGTTTCGATGAAGTCCATCAGCTCCGCCGCCTGATCCGGTTCCAGCGCGGTGTCGGCCGCGCGGTAGATGACCTGTTCCTCTTTGGAGTTGTGCACCGCGAGCTGGTCGAGCAGTAAGCGGCAGAGCGCGCCCATCCGCTCGGTGTCACCGCCGGCCACCAGTCCGGCCAGCGCGTCCATGGTGCGCCAGATCTCGCCGTGCTCGGTCATCATCACCGCGATCGGCATCTCCATGCCGGCGTGCCGGATCGGCGGAAACAGGATGCGTTCCTCGAGGTAGATGTGGCGGCGCAGGTCCTCCAGAGCTGCATTCAGCGCCTCGGCGTCCACCCGGCCGCCGATCAGTCCGGTCAGGAATCCCTCGAGACCGGCATCGACCTCGTGATGCTCACGCTCCAGGACAGCAGACGGGGGCATGTCGGGTTTCTCGGCGGCCACGGTGTTCTCCCATCCATCTCACACGGCGGCTTTTGCGCAGACCCAGCCGTCGGGCATCCGGCCCGCTTCGATGAACTCGGCCAGTTCGGCAGCCTGCTCCGGAGGCAGTCCGGTATCGGCGGCCGGATAGATCACCGGTTCCTCCACCTTGTTGTGTTCGGCCAGCAGTGCCGAAAGCCGTTGGCACACTTCCCGCAACGTGTCGCGGTCGCCCTCGCCCGGGCCGGCGAGCACCTTGTCGAGTTCGTCCATGGTGCGCCAGATCTCGCCGTGGCCGCGGATCATCCCGAACACCGCCATCATGTGGGCGCCCTTGCTGATCGGCGGGAACAGCAGCTGTTCCTCCAGATAGATGTGACGCCGCAGCACCGCCAGGGTGTGACGGAGGGCGTCGGCGTCCATGCCGCCTGCGTCCAGCTTATCCAGGAAGGCTCCGATGCCGGCGTCGATCTCCTGGTGCTCGCGTTCCAGTGCCGCCGAGAGGTTTTCGTCAGACATGTTGCTGGCCCCTCCGTTCAGACCAGCGCGGCGTCGAGGCTGATCTCAGCCCCGGCGAACAGTCGCGACACCGGGCACAGCGCGGCGGCGTCGTTGACGACCCGGGCGAAGTCGGCGTCGTCCAGACCGGCCACCCTCGCACGGATGGTCAGCTTCGACGTGGTGATGGTGGGCAGCCCGTCAACCTCCTCGAGGGTGACCGTCGAGCTGACGTCGAGCTGCTGCGGCGGGGTCGTGTTCTCACCGAGCTTGAGCGACAACGCCATTGCGAAACACGAGGAGTGCGCGGCGGCGGCCAGTTCTTCCGGGCTGGTCTTACCGCCGGGCTGCTCGGTGCGGGCCGCCCAGGTCACCGGAAGTCCGTCGAGAGCACCGCTGCTGCCCTGGCCCAAGGTGCCCGCCCCGGAGGCCAGCGGCCCCTCCCAGGTGGTCTGTACGGTGCGATCCGCGATGCTCATCCGCCGCCTCCCCTACCGGTGCGGACGCCGCCTGAGACAATCCGGAACCCGCACAGTATTTTTTACAACCAGGACTTGTTTAAATGCTAGTCCATGGGGCGGCGTCCTGGCCAGAGCCGGCCGGCACTAACTCAGCGGTCGTTCTCGTCCTCCGGCAGCTGAACAGCGGCCAGCACCTCGGTGGCGTGATCCTCGACGGGCGTGGGAGGCAGGCCGGACAGTTCCGGGAACGCCGTGGCCACCATGTCCTCGAACGTCCGGTCGGGCGCATCGGCCGGCTCCGCGGTCGCCGAGACCACCTCGTCGGGCGCCTCGGCGGCACCGGGGTCGTCCACGGCCTCGGCATCGGGGCCGGCGTCGGCGGCGCCGGTAGCCCCCGCATCCTCGCCCTCGGCCGCGTCGTCGGTGACGGTGCCGGTGTCCTCGCCGTCGTCCGCGTCGTCGGTGGCGGTGTCCTCGGCCGCGATGACCGGTAGTGCCCCGGGCGTCGCGCGCGCCGGATGCTCACGCACGTTCAGCGGCCACCAGAACCACCTGCCCAGCAGCGCAGCCATGGACGGCATCATGAAGGAGCGCACGATCAAGGTGTCGAACAGCAGACCCAGTCCGATCGTGGTACCCACCTGGCCCACCACCCGCAGGTCGCTGACCAGCATTGACGCCATGGTGAAGGCGAACACCAACCCGGCGGCCGTGACGACCTTGCCGGTACCGCCCATGGTCCGGATGATGCCGGTCTTGATCCCGGCGCCGAGTTCCTCCTTGAACCGGGCGACCAGCAACAGGTTGTAGTCACAGCCCACCGCCAGCAGGATGATCACCGACATCACCATCACCAGCCAGTGCAGGTGGATGCCGAAGATGTACTGCCACACCAAAACCGACAGCCCTACCGAGGCCCCCAACGAGGCCAGCACCGTCCCGACGATCACCAGCGAGGCGACGAAGCTGCGGGTGATCAGCAGCATGATGATGAAAATGATTGCCAGCGAAGTGATCCCGGCGATCAGCAGGTCGTAGTCGGCGATCCCCTGCAGGTCGTTGAAGAGTGCGGCGGTGCCGGCCACATAAACCTTGGCCGTCGACAGCGGTGTCCCCTTGAGGGATTCGGTGGCGGCCTTCTTGATCGTGTTCACCCGCGCCATGCCCTCCGGAGTCGCCGGATAGCCGTCGTGGGTGATGAAGAAGCGCGCCGCGTGGCCGTCCGGTGAGAGGAACAGCTGGATCACGCGTTTGAAGTCCGGGTTGTCGAAGGCCTCCCGTGGCAGGTAGAACGAGTCGTCGCTCTTGGCCGCGTCGAAGTCCTGGCCCATCGCGGCCGAGTCCCCGCCGACCTCCTCGACCTGCGCGATCATCCCGGACATGGTGCTGTGCAGGGTCAACATCATGGTCTGCAGGCTGCGCAGCGCGGCGATCTGCGCCGGCATCATCTCCAGCAGCTGCGGCGTCACCACGTCGACGTTGCTCATCACCGGCGCCAGCTCGTTGAGCTTGTCGGTGAGCTGGGTGGCGCCGTCCATCGAGGCGTAGGCCGACCGCAGTGACAGGCAGGTCGGGTCCCCGCGGCAGTCGTTCGTGTCGACCGTTTCGCGCAGCAATTTGGAGTTCTGGTTGAAATCGGCCATGTGGTGGCGCATCTGCTGAGCCAGATCCATCGCCTCTTGCGAAACGCCGGTCGCTTCATGGGTATTGGTGCCCAGTTGCTGCATGAGCCCGTACATCCGTTGCAGCGACGCGATCGTGCCCTCGAGATCATCGGCCTGCTTGCGCATGTCGGAGACCCGGTTTTTCATGAAGTCGAGGTTCTGCATCTGCCCGGCGCTTTGCATGCTGAGCAGGAACGGGATCGAGGTGTGCCCGAGCGGGGTGCCCTCCGGCCTGGTAACCCCTTGCACCAGGGCGACACCCTCGACGGCGAAGACGCTCTTCGCCAGCTTGTTGAGCACCAGGAAATCCGCCGAGTTGCGCATGTCGTGATCGGATTCGACCAGCAACACCTCCGGCAGCAACCGCGATTCCGGGAAGTGGCGCGACGCGGCCGCCCAACCGAGGTTGGCCGGGGTGTCCGACGGAATGAACGACGGGTCCTTGTAGCTGACCCGGTAGCCGGGCAGCGCCAACAGACCGATGAGCGCGACCGCGCTGGCCGCCACGAAGATCGGGCCGGGCCAGCGCACGATCGCCGTACCCACCTTGCGCCAGCCGCGATCGGACATCTTGCGCCGCGGTTCCAGCAGGCCGTAGCGGCTGGCCACGGTCAGCACCGCCGGGACCAGCGTCAGCGCGATCGCCACGGCGACCAGCATGCCGACCGCGCACGGGATACCCATGGTCTGGAACACCGGCAACCGGGTGAAGCTCAGGCAGAACGTGGCGCCGGCGATCGTCAACCCGGAGGCCAGCACCACATGGGCGACCCCGCGGTAGGTGGTGAAATACGCCGTTTCGGGGTCCTCGCCGGCGTGCCGGGCCTCGTGGTAGCGGCCGATGAAGAAGATGCCGTAGTCGGTGCCGGCGGCGATCGCCAACGTCACCAGGATGTTGATCGCGAAGGTGGACAGTCCGATCCACCCGTTGTGGCCTAAGAAAGCGACGATTCCACGGGCCGCCGCCAGTTCGATACCCACGACCGCCAACAGCAGCGCGACCGTGCTGAACGAGCGATACAGCAGCAGCAGCATCAGCGAGATCACCGACACGGTCGCCACCAGGATCTTCAGCACCGCGCGGTCGCCGCTGGTGTTCATGTCGGTGACCATCGGCGCGGGGCCGGTCACATAGGCCCGCACTCCCGGCGGCGCGGGTGTGCGGTGCACGATGTCGCGGACGGCCTCGACCGAATCGTTGGCCAGGGCTTCGCCCTGGTTGCCGGCGAGGTTCAGCTGGACCAGCGCCGCCTTGCCGTCGGCGCTCTGGGCTCCGCCCGCGGTAAGCGGGTCGCCCCAGAAGTCCTGGATGTGCTGGATGTGCTTGGTGTCCGCGTTGAGCTGGGCGATCAGCTCGTTGTAGTAGTGATGGGCGGCGTCGCCGAGGGGCTCCTCCCCCTCGATGACGATCATCGCCGCGCTGTCGGTGTCGGATTCGGCGAAGTCGTGTCCCAGCCGCGCCATCGCCTGAATCGACGGCGCATCCTTGGCGCTCAGCGACACCGGATGGTCCTTGGCGACCTGCTCCAGCGGTGGGACGGCGAGGCTCACCAGAAGCGTGATCGCCACCCAGCCGAGGATGATCGGCAGTGCAAACTTGCGGACCAACCCTGCCGCAGACAGCCGGCTAAGGCTCAGGTGGTGCGTTTTCGTCACTTTTGCAAAGCCCCTCACCAGACGATCTCCCCCAAGCGATCACTGTAACCCCCAGTTCAGGGCCGCGGCATCGGAAGCTACCCGATCACGTAGTCCGACAGCGGAAAGTGATCTTGCTCTTTGACCGCCGTGCGCACCGACGTCGGCCGGAACAGCGGGGCCTCCCCGGTGTTGTGGTTGAACCAGTAGGAATTCGACGTCGCGCAGTTGCCCAGGTGGAACACCGAGCTGTCCAGCAGGTCCATCATCCGCTCGTAGAACCGGGTGTTGGCCTCCTCGGTGACCTCGAAGGTCCGCGCTTGGCGCCGCTGCAGCTCCCCGAACAGCCGGTTCATGTGCCGCATCTGGTATTCGACGGTGTTGAACCAGGACAGGCCCACCCAGGCGAACGGGCTGGCCATGTTGATGAAATTCGGGAACTGCGGCGCGGTCATGCCCTGGTAGGCCTGGAATCGGGTCTCGCGCCACCACTTACCCAGGTTCCGGCCACCGCGCCCGACCACCTCGATCGCCGGCAGGTTGCCTTCCCAGACGTCGAAGCCCGTCGCCAGCACCAAGGTGTCGATCTCGCGTTTGGTGCCGTCGACGGAGACGATGCCGTCCGGTTCGATCCGCTCGATACCGGCGGTCTCCAGGTGCACGTGCGGCTTGGTGAACGTCGGGTAGTAATCATTGGAGATCGACGGGCGCTTGCAGCCGAAGTCGAAATCGGGGCGCATCTTGCGGGCCAGCTCGCGGTCCCGCACCGACATCAGCCGATGCAGGGCGGACTGGGCCGCCATCGCCTTGTTGAGGAACTTGAACCGCCGGTAGCGCCACATCGTCAGGACCATCATGAAGTCGGTGACATTGTCGGTGATCCATCGCACGATGCGCTGGGTGAACGGCACGCGGGCGAACATGCGCTGCACCACCGGCGGGAACACCACGTCGGACTTGGGTGTCACCAGGATCGGGGTGCGCTGGTAGACGGTCAGATCGGCGACGACTTTGGCCAGCTCCGGGATGACCTGGATCCCGGTCGAGCCGGTTCCGATGATCGCCGCGCGCCGCCCGGCCAGGGGGTATTCGTGATCCCAGGCCGCGGTGTGGATGATGCGCCCGGCGAAGGTGTCGATTCCGGGGATCTCCGGGATCTTCGGCTGGCACAGGAAGCCGGTGGCCACGATGAGGAACTGCGCGGTCAGCGTCTCACCGCCGGCCAGGCCCACCCGCCACACCTTGGCGTCCTCGTCCCACTGGGCCCCGTCGACGCACGTGTTGAAGCGCATGAAGCGGCGCACGTCGTACTTGTCGGCGACGTGCTCGGCGTAGGCCTGGACCTCATGGCCCGGCGCGAACAACCGCGACCAGTACGGGTTGGGCTCGAACCAATAGGAATAGGTGGTCGAGGGCTGATCGACCGAGAGGCCCGGATAGTGGTTGACCCGCCACGTTCCGCCGAGGCCGTCTTCGCGGTCGACGATCAGGATGTTCTGGTAGCCCAGCCGATTGAGTTGGATCGCCGCGCCCATTCCCCCGAAGCCCGCGCCCACGATGACGGCCTCATAGTGCTGGTCCTGCTGGGTCCCCATAAACAGAACACGCTACCGCAATCCGGCGACGCGCCGCTGTGCGCGCAGGTCAACCACATGCGAACACCAACCGCCGCAGGTAAAGTAATGGACGCTTAGCGGTCGCGGGATGGCGGCAATCACACCACGACAGTGCGACAGGTCTTAGTGTTCTGCCAATCTCGGCGGTAAGCTTCGGGCCAGCCGCGGACTTTTCTGCGCGCAGCCCAAAGACGGGAGAGTAGCGAAAATGCCGATCTGGATCGACATCTTCGGGCTGGTGGGCAGCCTGATGATTGCCGGCTTGGTATTTTTCGCCGTCGTTCGTGCCGTTGCGCGATACCGCCGCAACATGGACGTCACCGACGACCACCAGTACACCGCGACGCTGGCAAGCCTGTCGGAAAGCTCGGTACGACGCCGCTTCGATCCGTTCACCGACATCGACTGGGACGCGCCCGAACACGCCATCACCGCCGATGACCCGCGGTGGGTGCTGAAAGACGACCCGCTGGGACGCACCGAGTGGTACCGCAGCCAACCGTTGGACAAGCAGATCGCGATCGGGATGTGGCGGCAGGCCAACATCGCCAAGGTCACACTGCAGTTCGAGAGCATGCTGATCCGAGGTCTGGTCCAGTACGCGTCCCGGGTGCCCAACGGCTCGCCCGAACACCGCTACTGCATGCACGAGTCCGTTGAGGAGTGCAACCACGTCCTGATGTTCCAGGAGCTGGTCAACCGCATCGGATTCGACGTGCCGGGGATGCAGTGGTGGATGCGCTGGCTGTCCCCGCTGATGCCGTTGTACGCCGGGCCGTTCCCCAACGTGTTCTTCTTCGGTGTCCTGGCCGGCGAGGTGCCCGTCGATGTTTTGCAGACCAATGCGCTGCGCGAGGCCGGCTCCGGGCATCCGGTGGTGGAGAAGGTGATGGCCATCCACATCGCCGAAGAGGCCCGCCACATCTCCTTCGCGGACGCCTACCTACGTAAACGCGTGCCGAAGGTGTGGCGGATCAACCGGCTGTGGATGTCGCTGTACGTACCGTTCGTGATGCGGCTGCTGGCCAAGCCGATGGTGGTGCCGCCGCGCAGCTTCTTCCGGCAGTTCGACGTTCCGCGTTCGGTGCGCAAGCAGCTGCTGTCCGGCTCCCCGGAGTCCCGCCAGGAGCTGCAGGACACGTTCGCCGACATCCGCATGCTGTGCAGCGACATCGGCCTGATGACGCCCGCCGGACGGCTGATGTGGCGGGTCTGCAAGATCAACGGAGCGCCGTCGCGTTACCGCGGCGAGCCGCGGCGCGCGCAGGTGCCGGTGCAGGTTACCGGGGTCTAAAGCACCTCCTGAGCTGTGCCATACTTTCGGTATGGTGCGTTCCCCATCTCAGACCTTGGAAAAAGTCGGTGCCGATCTGGTGTACCGGATCTCGGCGATGCCGCTCTACAAGAAGGCCTTCAAATACTGGTACCCGTTCATGACCCGACGGATGGGGCACGACGACGTCGTCTTCCTCAACTGGGGTTACGAGGAGGACCCGCCGCTGGGCCTTCAGCTCGATGAAGCCGACGAGCCCAACCGCTACTCGATCCAGCTCTACCACCAGACCGCCAGCCAGATCGACCTGACCGGCAAGAAGGTGCTGGAGGTCAGCTCCGGCCACGGCGGCGGCGCGTCCTTCATTTCCCGGACCCTCAAGCCGGCCTCCTACACCGGCCTGGACTTCAACCCCGAAGGGGTGGCCTTCTGCCAGAAGCGCCATCAGGTGCCGGGCCTGGACTTCGTGCAGGGCGACGCGCTGAACCTGCCGTTCCCCGATGATTCCTTCGACGCGGTGGTCAACGTCGAGGCCTCGCACATCTACCCCGACTTCGCTCGTTTCGTCAGCGAGGTGGGCCGGGTGCTGCGTCCGGGCGGGCACTTCCTGCACACCGACTTCCGCGCCAAAGAGGACATCGAGTCCTGGCAGCAGACCCTTGCCAAGCCGCCGCTGCGCCTGGTCAACGAGCGCGACATCAGCCGGGAGGTCGTCCGCGGGCTGGCGGCGAACTCGCCGCGCTCCAACGAGCTGATCAACGAGCGGCTGCCGTTCTTCCTGCGGCGCTTCGGCCGGGAGTTCGCGGTGGTCGAGGGATCGCTGTTCTACCGCGATCTGGACCGTGGCGAGATCACCTACCGGATCTTCGACCTCGTCAAGGACTGACTCCACCGAACTGTTCGCAGCGCCGGAGCGGGCCGGGACTTGTTCCCCCGCTCCGGCGCTCTGTTTTCCGGCTGATGTCCCTTGAACCGGCGGGGCGAAACCGGGTTAGGGTGACGGCTGCAGTCATTGTCGGCCCGATCGCGGGCCGATCGCGCTGCAAACACGACGATCGTGACGAGGGGCTAGCCAGATGGACCAGAGGGACTTGACGCGTCGGCTTCGCTTCCGCGCCAGCCTGTTCAAGATCGGCATCGACGGACTGGTCGGGGTGGCGAGGGACCGGGCGACCGCCTACCGCTACGCCCTGACCGGCCGCGAGACCGCCCCGCTGACCGACTTCGACCCCTTCGCTCGCGAAACGATGCTCGATCCCTACCCGGGCTATCGCACCCTGCTGACCGGTCCCAAGGTCTGGTACAGCCGCAAACGCGGCATCTGGATCATTCCGGGCTACGACGAGGTCCGCCAGGCACTGCGCGACGACGAGGCCTTGTCCTCGGCGCAGAGCCAGGCCCGCTTCCGGGTCCGCTTGCAGACGATGAACGCCCAAGACCCGCCGGTGCACACCCGGCTGCGCCGGTCGGTGTCGCGGGCCTTCACCCCGCGCGCGATGAAGGCGTGGGAGGTCAACATCAACCGGGTCGCCGACGAACTCGTCGACGAGATGATCAGCCGCGGACGGGTCGAGATCGTCAACGATCTGGCCAAGCCGCTGCCGAACCGGTTGATCACGATGATGCTGGCGATCCCCCAGGAGGACCGCCACCAGTTCCTGGAATGGGCCGACACCATCAACGAGGCGGCGTTCGCACCGCTGACCCCGCGCGGCATGGCCCTGAACATGCGCTCGAGCCAGGCCGTCATCGCGATGCACCGCAGCCTCGACCCGATGATCAAGGCGCGACGCGCCGCGCCGGGCGACGACTTGATCTCGATGCTGGCGGCTCCGAGCGGGGAGGACACCCTCTCCGACGACGAGGTGTTCTGGAGCGCGTCGATGCTCGTCGGCGCCGGCAGTGAGACCACCACCAACCTGATCTCGGGCCTGTTCCTCACGCTGGCTCAGCGCCCGGACGTCTACGCCCGGCTGCGCGAGCACCCCGAGCTGATCCCCGCCGCGATCGAAGAGCAGCTGCGGCTGGTCTCGCCGGTGCAAGGGTTCTACCGGACCGCGACCCGCGACTATCGGGTCGGCGACCACACCATCCCCGCCGGTGCGCGGGTGCTGGTGCTGTATGCGGCAGGCAATCGCGATCCCGCGCACTACCCCGACCCCGACACCTTCGATCTGGATCGCAATCCGACCGACCACCTCGCGTTCGGCGGCGGTGCCCACTACTGCCTCGGCACGCACCTGACCCGCATCGAAGTCGGGCGGGTGCTGACCCAGATGATCCCGCGGGTCAAGGAGATCCGGTTGGCCGGAGAGCACCGCTACCTGGTCAACGCCACGATGCGAGGGCTCGAGCACCTGCCCGTCGAGCTGGTGCTCGCCGAAGCCGGGGCCGACGGGGCCGCGGCCGGCCTGCGGTCCACCGGCAGCCGATGAGCGTCAAGCCGAACGCGCTGGTCACCGGGGCGACGAGCGGGATCGGGGAAGCAACGGCCGACCGGCTGCAGGCCGCCGGTTACCGCGTGTTCGCGGTAGGCCGCAATCCCGAAGCGCTGCAGGCTCTTTCGTCGCGGGGCCTGATCGCGCGCGCCCTCGATGTCACCGACGAGGCGGCGGTGGAACAGCTGGTCGGCGAGATCGACGGCGGAGTCGACGTCTTGGTCAATTGCGCCGGCTTTCCGCTGACCTGCCCGCTCGAGCAGGTGGCGCTGGCGGATCTACGCCTGCTATTCGAAACCAATATCGTTGCAGCACTCCACCTGTCGCAGGCCGTGCTGCCGGGCATGCGGGAGCGCGGGAGCGGCATCATCGTCAACATCGGCAGCACCGGAGGGCGGTTCGCCAGCCCGGGGGCCGGCGGGTATCACGTGGTGAAATACGGCATGGAGGCGCTGTCACTGTCGCTGCGCGCCGAGGTGGCGCCGTTCGGCGTACGAGTGGCGTTGCTCGACCCGACCGCGGTGCGGACCCCGTTCGTCACCTCGCAGCAGGAGGCGCAGCACGCCTACGCCCCGGACGACCCCTACGGCGACTTCAAACGCCGCTATGCCGACAACACCCGGCGGCTGTCGGCGAAGCGCGGCGTGATGATCGAACCGGACACCGTCGCCCGAGCCGTGCTGCGCGTGGTGCGGGCGAAGAACCCCAGACCCCGCTATATCGTCGGCAGTTCCGGCAAGGCCACCGTGCTCGCCCGGGCGCTGGTGACCGACCGGATGTGGGATCGAATCCTGATGCGCGGGCTGCATGACTGACGTTCCGCACCCCCCGACCCAGCCGCCGGTTCGAAACCCCATCCGTGACATACTGCCTCGGTGGCCACGATGAACCGCCTGATATTCAACCCGGTATCCCACCGCGTCATGACGAACCCGTTCGTCTACCACCTGCTGTTCACCTCGTTCGTGACGAAGCGGTTCGCGACCCAGACCAAGATGCTCAGCGGTGACGACTGGTTGTTCCTCAACTACGGCTACGAAGAGGACCCGCCGATGGGGATACCTCTGGACGCCTCGGACGAGCCCAACCGGTTTTTCATCCAGCAGTACCACCGCACCGCCGCCCAGGCTGATCTGACCGGCAAGCGGGTGCTCGAGGTGAGCTGCGGCCACGGTGGCGGCGCGTCGTATGTCGCCCGCACCTTCAAGCCCGCCTCCTACACCGGCCTGGACCTCAACGAGACCGCCATCGAATTCTGCCGGGAGCGCCACCAGCTGCCCGGGATGGAATTCGTGCAGGGCGACGCCGAGAACCTGCCGTTCGAGGACGGCTCGTTCGACGTGGTGTTCCAAGTGGAGGCATCACACCTCTACCCGCACCCGGCCAAGTTCTTCCACGGCGCGGCGCGGGTGCTGGCCCCGGGCGGGCACTTCCTTTACACCGATTTCCGCCGCCGCAGTGAGCTGGCCCGCTGGGATGCCGAACTGGCCGACACCGGATTGCGCCTGGTGTCCCAGGAGGACATCAGCATGGACGTGTTGCGCGGCAACGAGAAGAACCTGGCCCGCAAGCAGGACATGATCGCCCACCACGGCAGCCTGGCCCGCTTCGCCAGTGCCGCGACCGACTGGACCTTCAACGGCGCGCTGAAGAACGGCGAATTCGTCTACCGGCTGTACAGCTTCGCCAAGGACTGACCGGCTCTGGCGGCGGCGCTAGAGTCCGAGGCCGCCGAGCCAGCTGTGGATGCGTTCGGCCACCGACTCCCAGCCCGGCTCCAGCATCATGTTGTGGCCCATGTCGGGAAAGAACTCCGCCTCGGTGCCGTAGGCACGCGCCGTCGCCTCGACCTCTTTGCGCGTGTGGGCGCCGTCCTGGTCGGCGCCCAGCACCAGCAGCGGTGTGGTGACGCGGTCCGGGCGGGGCAGCTTGAGCATCAGGCAGTCGATGCTGACCCGGGCGCTGTCCTCCTGCAGCCGCGCCGCACATTCGAGCACCTGCTCCTCGGGGGTGCGCTCCGAGAAGAACTTCTCCCGGGCCAACTCGGGCGTGTTGATGTAGGGCAAGGACCTGCCGGTGATCGCGACCTTGATGGCATGCCAGGGGTGGTTGCGCAGCCAGCGCAGGCTCGACCCGTAGTTGCCCCGCGGGGGAATCGATGCCATCAGGACCGCGGCCGGCGCGTCGCGGGTCTCGAGGTACTTCTGCACGATCAGCCCGCCCATGGAGTGACCGATCACCACCGGCTCCTCGGGCAGCGTGTCGGCGACCGATCTGACGTCCTCGATGTAGTCCTCGACGCTGCAGGTCCGCAGCGGCTTGTCGGTGGAACTGCCGCCGTGCCCGCGGAAGCTGACCGCCAGCGCGCGATACCCCTGGTCGGCGAAGTATCCGAGGAAATTCTCGTCCCAGCACCAGGCGCCGTGCCAGGCGCCGTGGACGAAGAGCAAAGGAACCGGATGGGCGTCGCTCACACAGCCCTTGTCGATCACCTCAAGCACCACACTGCTCCCCCTGTCCGGCGCACGGCCGTCCCCTGACGTCGACGATAACCGGGACTTCCCCCTACCCGTGTTGCGTGTCGACAGTGGAGTGCGCCGCGCCAGCAACGGTAGCAGCGGGCCGTGCGGCACGACCCGGTAGGCGACCACCAGCAGCCGGTTTGCCCACCCGGGCGTCACCCGGCCCTTGCCCGCGGCCAGGCCGTCGACCGCCGCCCGAGCCACCGTGTCCACCGACTTCCACATCACCGCGGGCAGCACCTGCCGGCGCTCCCCCGCGCGGAACCCGGCCGCGATGTCCAGGTGGGTGTCCACCGGACCGGGGCACAGCGCGGTGGCACTGACGCCGGTGCCCCGCAATTCGCTGCGCAGACTCTCGGTGTAGGAAGCGACGAATGCCTTGGCGGCGCCGTAGCTCGCCTGCCCGGGCAGCGGCCCGAACCCGGCGACCGACGACACGTTCAGGACGGCACCGCGTCCTCGCTCCACCATGCCCGGCAGAAACCTGGTGCACAGATCGACCACCGCGGCGACGTCGACTTCGACCAGGCCGAGTTGGCGCTCCGGATCCGCCTCCGCGACCAGGGCCACCGCCGCCAGACCGGCATTGTTGACCAGCACATCGGGGACCAGGCCCAAGTCGGCGACCCGGTCCGGCAGGGCGGCCCGGTTGGTGCGGCTGGACAGATCGGCCGGCAGTACGTGCACCGGGTGGGGATGCAGCTCCTCGGCCAGCGCGTGCAGCCGGTCGGCGCTGCGCGCCACCAGAATCAACTGGTGACCACGCCTGGCGAGCTCGCGAGCCACTGCCGCACCGATCCCCGACGACGCGCCGGTGACGATGGCCGCACGGCCGGGTCCGGGTGCTGGTAAAGCCACGTGACCCACCCTATCGTCCGGTGCGCCGCAGACATCCCCCCGGCAAATATCTGACCCGCACGCAAATTCCCGTCACCTCGACAGGCGCTGGGCTGAGTTCCTGTGTACGCTGACACGGTCGTGTGTCTGAGGTAAATGGGGGATTTGATGACGCATTACAGCTATCGATGGCTGACGGCGGGTCTGTTGGCGGGGAGCTGCGCCGGCTTGATGGGGCTGACCTCGATGCTCGGCGCGGGGGTCGCGCTCGGCGAGGACACCGCGCTCATCTTGGGGTCGGCTCTTCAGCCCACCCCGAAGGACTCCTACATCGACCAGGTCATGGCCGATTTCCTCAACCCCCAGAATCCGTTTCCCGGTCAGCCGACGTTCCCCGGCTACACCCCCGTCGGGGTGACCACGCCGGAGACCGATTACGGCCCGGGTCTGACCCAGGGCGTCGACGACCTCGACAAAGCGATCATGGAGCACCTGGCCAACGGTGACAACATCACCGTCTGGGGCTACTCGATGAGCGCCGCGGTGGCCACTCAGGAACTGATCAACCTGCTTGCGTTGCCGCCCGGCGAACAGCCGGATCCGGAGCAGCTGAGCTTCGTGTTGCTGGAGAACCTCGGCAATCCCAACGGCGGGTTCTTCACCCGCTTCGAGGGCTCGGGGATGCCGGTCACGCCTCCGGACGGCATCTACCACACCGACATCTACACCATCGAGTACAGCGGGGCGACCGACTTCCCGAAGTATCCGCTGAACTTCTTCGCGCTGGCGAACGCGATGGCCGGCTACGTCTACCTGCACCCGGCGCTGCTGCCGGGGTGGCCGACGACGTTCGACCCCGACTCGATCGCCGACGCGGTACAGCTGCCGACCGCCGAGGATGTCAACACCGACTACTTCCTCATCCCGACCCAGAACCTGCCGCTGCTCGACGGGATCCGGGCGTTTCCGGTGTTCGGCCCGGCGATGGCCGACCTGGTTCAGCCGGCGCTGCGGGTGCTGGTCGACCTGGGCTATGACCGCACCGATCCGGCCGACGTCGTCACACCCGTGTCGTGGAGCATGCCGCCGATCGACTGGGAGACCCTGACACAGAATCTCCAACTCGGCTTCGAGCAGGGCTGGATCGCCGCCCAGGTCGATCTGGGGATGCTCCCGGAGTCCGAGCTGCCGGATCTGTACCCGTACCTGCCGGACCTGTCCGGTTTGATCGGGGCCTAGGACGCGACGGCAAGTCGCCCATAGCAGGCCAGGGTCGGCCGGCTCCACCGGGCGACCCGGTGGCGACTAGGCCGTGACGGCGAACAACGCATCCCAGAGCCCTTGGATATCGAAGGGCCCGAGGATCCCGACGTTGTCGGCGATGTTGTACAGGTAGTCACCCAGGAAGTCGTGGATCTGCTCGACGCTGGGAAGAAAGTCGCTGGTGTCGATCACCGCGTCGGGCGGAAGCGGATTCTTCAGGTCCAGCAGCACCGTACCCAGCCGCCACAGCCACGCTTCGTAGTCGATGATCTCCGGGGTCGACACATTGGCGGTGCCCTCGTCGTAGGCGGCCAGCCATTGGTCGATCACCGGGTTGCCCGGCCACAGGTCACCGACCGCCTTGGCCAGCAGGAAGTAGCTGGGCACGTTCCAGTCCTCGGCGTTGAGGATGTTGCCGTCCGGGTCGGGCAGCAGGCACGGACCGGGGCAGAGCGGGCTGCCGGGGATGAACGGGTTGAATGCCACCAGCATCGAGGCGAGCACCGCCTGCATCACCCTGCCGAACTCCACCAGGTCGGGCAGCTGGAACTTCTCGGGGTCGAAGGGCTGCATCAGGCTGTTGAAGAAGTTGATGAACGGTTGGTCGAAGTTCATCTCGTAGGACGATCCGGCCCACGGCATCAACGGCGTGTTCGGGTCGATGTTCGGGTAGTCCTCGGGGTTCAGGCCCAGCTGCTCGAGGGTGCGACTGCCTTCCCAGTGGAACCCGTCGTGGGCCAGCCCGCTGTTGATCATGCCCGGTGAATTCGGGTCGAAATAGTAGGAATTGCCGTCCATCATGTCCGAGAACGGAACCTGGAACCAGTTCTCGATCAGCGGAAACTTTTGCACCCCCGTGATGATCAGCAGGCTCCACACCGCCTGGTCGATCCAGGTGAACCCGGTAATGGGGCTGGTCGGAATGGCCGGGAGACAATCCAGGCTGGCACAACTCGGGTGAACCGGGATCTCGACATTGGCCAGCATGGACAGCTGCTGGCCCAGACCCGGATAGAAGAAGTCCCCCTCGTGGCCGGCACCGGAGAGCTCTGGGAAGGGCACCAGCAGCTGGATGACCGACTCGAAGTGCCCCAGGTCGCCGGGGTCCTCGCCCCAGATGTTGGTCGGGCTGCCGACGAACCACGGGCCACTGAAGAACAGCGACCTCGACAGGGTGTCCAGCGCGTGGATCTCGTTCGCCGGAACGTTGAGCAGGGCTTGGAAGAGATTCAGCGGAACGTTCAGCAACGACTCGTCGGCGGTGAGGCGCCCGGTGAAGTGTGCCACCGCGGTCTCCGGGACGCCTGCTACGACCGGCGTGACGGCGATGAGCCCCGCGGTGGTGATTGCCAGCCCAGCACTACACCACGAGCGCAGGGCAGCAACCATCCCGACGATCCTCCAAATTTGTGAGCCGACGTACACCCCGAGAGACGTAAGCAATGTATCAAAGCTGCAGCTAAGTGCAACGTGTGCCGGCTGGCTACCGCCGGCGCCAGCACGGCGCCGAACGAATCACCCCGCGAGAGGCCGTAAACGCACGACTGCCCGGCCGCGCATGCGGGCCGGGCAGTCGTCGTGATGCGTTAGAAGGGGAACCAGCTGGAGATCTCGGCCCACAGCGCGTCGAGTTCGTTGACGAGGCCGCCTGAGGGGTCGGCGACCATGAGCAGGTCGTTCCAGACCAGCAGGGTGTTCAGGCCGCCGTAGTCGCCGATCATCTGCTCGTCCAGCGGCAGGCTCGGGTCCCAGGTCGGCGGCATGAAGTAGCCGGTCTCGGGGTTGATCGGCCATGGCCCCAGTAGGCCCGGGTCGGTCAAGAGCCCGCCATTGACGACCAGGTTCGGCAGGTACGGGTTGATTTCCGCGAGCTGGTCGATGATCGCGTTGTGGGTCGCGGTGTCGAAGGTGAACATCCCGCTCTGCAGGGCCGAGATGCCGGCGATGACCTGTTCGTCGGTCGAGCCGTTGGCGTCGCCCACGGCGTTCGCGGCACCCTCGGCCTCGGTCAGGTCGATCCACTGCTGGATCTGCGGGTTGGGCTCGCCGATGGCCTGGATCATCTTGACCAGGTCCAGGCTTGTCATCCCGCCCGGCGGGGCGAGCGGCGGCATGTTGCACAGCCCCGGGCACATCGGGCTGCCGGCGACATACGGGTTGAAGTCGATGACCAAACCGGCGATCAGGGCCTTCATGGCCTGGCCGACGTCGTCCATGCTGGCGAAGTGGAAGCCGGTGAGCGGGTCGTCGCCGTTGACACTCCAGTCGACCGGCTGCATCAGGCTGTCGAACCACTTCTGGAACGGGGCGAACGGGTCCAACTTGAATTCCAGACCCGCCCACGGCATCAGGTTGATGTGGTTCCCGTACTGATCGAGGACGGGTTCGCCGTTTTCGTCGAGAAGGTAATGCGTCCCGGGGAAGCCGAAGCCGTCCGGCACCGACCCGTTGGGACCCACGCCGGCGTCCGGGTTGGCGATGCCGCCGGAGGTGGGGTTGTCGGGGTCGCTGAACGGGCTGTCGGGGAACTTGTACCCGTTCAACATGTCCTGGATCGGGACCTTGAGCCAGTACTTGAACAGGTCAAGCTGGTCGGGGCCGTTGCTGAACTTGATGAAGAAGTTCAGCATCCGGTCCAGGTTGGTCAGGCCGGTGATCGGATCCAGCGGAGACATCGGGTAGCACTGAATCGAGTCACACGACGCACTGATCGGCAGCAGTGCGGCGGCGAACAGCGCGAACTGCTGCCCCAGGCCCGCGGTGCCGTTGGCCAGCGCCTCCGGATCGATCTCCGGGTCGTAGAGGCCCGAGACCTGCGGGGCGAACGGGAACAGGTAGTCCATGACCGCCATGAAGTGGCCCGGGTCGCCCGGGTCCTCACCCCAGATGTTGGTGGCGCTCGGGGTGAACCAGTTCCCGGTGAAGAAGAACGAGTTGGACAGGATGTTGGTCGCCTGCACCTCGTTGTACGGGATGTTGACCAGGTCCTGGAACAGGTTGAACGGGATGTTCAGGATCGAGGCCTCCGCCGCGAGCTGTACCGCCCGCTCGGCGGCCGTCAGACCCGACGCCCACGGCGCGACCGGCGCAACCGGGGCGATCGCGAGGGCACTTGCTGCCGCAACCGCCGCACCCGCGGTCGCGAATCCGCGCTGAGGCACCGCACGATGCGCACCGGCAGCCGCGGCCCGCCGCTGAGCACGATTTGCGCCAGCGACCGCGTACCGCCGCTTCGGCGCCGCGCGATGTGCACCACCGCGCTGACGCGTCACACCATCTATCACAGTTCCCCCTCTAGTCCCCAACGAACCGTGACAGCATAACCGCGTCACGGCTGGGTGTCTAAGCGAGCACGGGATAATTTACACGGGTCGCGAAATAAGGTCTGCTTAGTCGCACATAATGCTGGTCATCGGTAGTTCTTTGGCGCGAAATCAGTGATCCAGCCACGCGCGGTTGCCGTAGCCGTCCAGATGGACCACTTCGCCGACCGGACGGCGGGTGGTGGGGCCGTAGCGGCCGCGCGGCCAGCCCAGGGGAACGATGCAGCACGGCGTGACCGCGTGCGGCAGGCCCAGGATGCGCCGCGACGCCCGCTGGCTCCACAGCGGCAGCGTGATCAGCGAGGCGCCCAGCCCCATCGCCCGGGCCGCCAGCAGCAGATTCTGCACGCTGGGGTAGATCGACCCCCAGTAGGCCGACTCGGCGATGTGCGGCATCCGCACCACCGGCAGCCGCCCTTCTCGGGCGCCCAGGCGCAGGCAGGCCACCACCAGCACCGGTATCTCCGCGAAGTGGTCGATCTGCCACTCCATCGCCCGCGCGATGCCGGCGATCGCCGGGTCGGTCTTGAGCCTGCGGCGCAATACCACCCCGCGCTGGACCTTCCACGCCTGCCGGTAGCGCTTGGCGAGTTCTTCCTTGACATCGCGGTCCCGCACCACGATGAATTCCCAGTTCTGCCCGTCATTGCCGGTGGGAGCCCGCTGGGCCAGCTCGATGCACTTGAGCACCACGGCGTCGTCAACCGGGTCGGAGTAGACCCGCCGCACCGCGCGCTGGGTCATCATGGCCTCGCCCAGCGGCATGTCGAGTCGAGCCAGCGCCTCCGCCGTGCCCGGCACATGGGTGGGTGTGAACCGCGCCGCGTCCGGCCCTGTCATTTCTTGGTCCTGTCGCTCAGCCACTCCGCGGTGAACCGCTGGATCTCGGGGATTCCCTGGGCGAACTCCTTCGCCAGGAAGCTTTCGATGGGCCCGCCCACCAGCGGGATCTTGAATTCGATGGTCCCGGTCAGGTCCATCCGCGAACCACTGCCGGCAGGTTGCAGCACGGCGGTGCCGCCGCCGCGGCCCGGCGCCCCGATAACGGCGACATCGATGTCGCCGTTGACCCGGCCGTCCCCGGTGGGAGTCCAGACCTCGGTGGTGACGATATTGAGGTCACCGCGGTAGACCTTGGTCAGGATCCCCGGCAGCGCGCCGTGGCGCAGATCCTCGGTGACCACCACCCGCACCACGCCATCCGCGTCGACGGTCAGTGAGTCCAGTGTCTTCTCGCCGCCATCGAACTCGGCGTTACGGGCCAGCCAGTAGTCGCGCGAGCCGAACGCGGAATGCACCTGCTCGACACTCGCGGGCGACTCGAAGACGATGTCGAAGGAACGGGGCATCTGTGCCTTTCTCTCCCTGCTGTCGGCTATCTGCCGAACAAGCGGGCGGCCAGGTCCGCGGCGAACTTGCGGACCCGGTCCAGTTGCTCGGGTTGGACGTTGGTGGGAGGAAGGCGCAGACCCAGGTAGCGCTTCCGGTAGCGCCCGCTGCCCAGATAGCTGGTCAGCGACAGCATCGAGCGCAGCGGGTCGCCGGGGTAGGTGAAGTGGATCTCGTCGGTGTAGCGGCCACCGCACTGCTCCCCCAGCCGAGCGACCTCGGCGTAGTTCTCCTGCCAGTACTCGCGGCACACGGTGAACACCACAAATTGTTTGCCGTCCAACAGCTTTCGCGCCTCTTCAGTTTGCAGAAAGGACCGGATCGGCATGGCCGGCGCCTTCCACCAGGTCGGCGAACCGATACAGATCAGGTCGTAGTCGCCCTCGCGCACGGCGTCGGGGGTGCGGATCTCGCCGGTCTCGCCGCGCTGCTGGGCCTTGAGCACGCTGAGCATGTCCGGCCACACCCGCCGCATCGGGAACCGCGAGAACCGCTGTGCGTAGCGCGGATCGGTGAACTCGATCCCGGCTTTGACCACCTCGCAGCCGTGCTCGGCGAACACCTCGCCGGCTGTCTCCAGCACCTTGAGCGCCTGCCCGGTGAAGCTGTAATACAGCAACAGGATCCGCGGCGCCAGCCCGCCGTCCTTGGTCTCATCCGCCATGTGTGCCTCCTGGTTCATGCGGCGGTCCCAGCTTCGGCTCTCCTCCGTCGAGCCTCGCTGAAGCGCCGGGTTCGACCGTGCGGTGCATCGAGTGCCCGTCCAGCGTATTAGGCTCGCCGACGTGGCAGACAAGATCCCCGTCGACCTGCACGGTGCCGCCGCGACCATGCTGACGACGCTGTACCTCAAGGCACTCGACGCCGATTTCGACTCCCCGGTCTTGGGCGATCGCTTCGCCAAGGAGGCGGTCGCGCGCATCGACTTCGACTGGGACGCTCTGAAAGCCCCCGGCCGGTGGGCGCCCCTGGTGACGGTGCGCACGGCCCAGTACGACATCTGGGCGCGCCAGTTCCTGAACGCGCACCCGGGCGCCACCGTCATCCATCTGGGCTGCGGCCTGGACGCCCGCGTCTTCCGGATCAACCCGGGGCCGGAGGTGGCGTGGTACGACGTCGACCAGCCGCCGGTGATCGCACTGCGCGAGCAGATCTATCCCGACCGCCCGGGTTATCACCTGATGGCGACCTCGGCGACCGACCCGTCCTGGCTGGACGAGATCCCCGCCGATCGCCCGGTGCTGTTGCTGGCCGAGGGCATCAGCATGTACCTGACCGAATCCGACGGCGTGGCGCTGCTGCAGAGCATCGTCGACCGCTTCCCCGCCGGAGAACTGCAGATCGACTTCTACAACTGGTTCGGGATCAAGTCGCAGAAGACCCACCGGCTGCAGCGCCAGTCCGGTGCCACACTGCACTGGGCGGTCAACGCCCCCGGCGACATCCTCGAGAAGGTGACCGGTGTCCGGCTGCTGGCCGCCGCCAACCTCTTCGACGCGGAGACCTTCAGCCGGGTGCCCGCCCCATTCCGGCGATCCAGCCGGGTGGCTCGCGCGGTACCGCCGCTGCGCGGAATGCTGCAGTACCACCGCTACGCTTTCGGCCCGGTCAGCTGACGCCGGCTGCGGCCGCGTGCTGCGCGGCGATATCGCACAGCAGGGCGCGGATCGTCTCCACCGAGCGCTCCGGCTCGGGCCCGTGCGAGTGGTACTCGATGTTGAGCTGGCCGGCGAAGATCTGGGTGAAGTAGATGTCGATGCCGGCACTCACCGCGAAATACAGCTCACCGTGAGTGGTGGTCACCTCCACCCCCGGTGGGGTCCGCACCGGCGGCACCAGGCCGTTGTTGCTGAGCACCACGACGTCCGGCATGCCGGGCGGGTTGCCGACGTACTGCGGGCTGAAGTGCAGCCGGGACTGCTGGATGACGCCTTCGTCGAGGTCCTTCTGGAAGTTCTCGGCGATGTCGCGGGCCATGTCGACCAGGTCGGTCTTCGCGTCGATCTCGGCCAGATAGGTGGCCAGCCCGATCGGGTTGGTGCAGCCGGTGGCCGAAACCGGCGGTGACAGAAAGTATCTCAGGTCGACGGTGTAGACGTAGGGCACCGGGATGCTCAGTTTGCCGCGCAGCTGCCATTCGGCCATCAGCACCGCCGCCGAGAGCACCGCGTGCAGGCTCAGGTCGTGGGCCCGGCCGAAGGCGACCACGTCGTTGGTCTGGCTTTCGGTCAGCCGGCACGAGGCCATCGGCACCCGTACCGGCGAGGACGGTGTCTGGTCGGTGACGGCCCGGCGGGTGGGCGGAAGGTCGTAGGCGAACAGCGCCGGCATGAAGCGCTCGATCCCGGACCGCTTCTGCTTCTCGATCCCCCGGTCGGCCAGCACCGCTTCGATCGACTGCGGTGCCGGCTCGACATTGATCGCGCCGATTCTTCCGGTCGTGACCAGATCGGTGTAGAAGGAGAGCATCTCCTCGATCAGTGCGTACATGTGGTGACCGTCGGCGACGGCATGGTGCACATACAGGGTCGGCTGCGCCTGCCCGTCCCGAATGATCACCCGCATCGCCACCAGCGATTCGGTCTGGTCGAAATGCGGTGCGGGAGGCTCGGAGTCGGGGTGAGCGAGTTCGATGACCTCGATGCCGTCGGGCATCAGATCGTCGGTGACGAACTGATGCCGGCCGTCGGGCAAGCGCTCCAGTCGCCCGGTGAGGATCGGGTGCGCCTCCAGCAGCGCCTCGTAGGCCTCCGAGAGCAGGTCGATGTCGACCGGACCGGTGACGTGCGCCGCCAGACCCACAAAATTGTGGGTCTCGGCGAGCATCTCCTCACTGATCGCAAGCTTCCGAATGACCGACGTGGCAAACACTTTCCGGTTCTCCTAACCTAGGACAGCTCGACCAGGGTCATCTCGTCGTCGGTGGACTCCATGTCGTCTTCGGCGATGGCCTCGCGGACCAGGTCCATCACCGCCGTCGAGAAGTGGTCGGCGATCGAGCGCACCGCGGACTCCTCGATCCGTCGGCCGTCGTACCACCAGTCCAGGTGCAGCACTCCGGCGGTGCGGTAGGCCCGCAACTCCAACGCGTGCCCCAGGCCGGGCAGACCCTCGCGCACCGGCATCGCGATGTCGGGGTCGAACTGCACCGGTGCATCACCGGCCGACGACAGCTCGGGCAGCGCCCCGACGTATGCGAAGTGGATGTCGGCGGGTGGGACCGACCCGAACAGCCGCGCGGTCGGCGCATACAGGTAGCGCAGCAGCCCGTAGCCGATCCCGTAATGCGGCACCCCGCCCAGCGTCTGGTGGACTTCTTGCAGCAGCTGCCGTGCGCTGGTCTTCGCGTCGGTGGAACAGCTCAGCGCCACCGGGTAGACGGTGGTGAACCACCCCACCGTGCGCCGCAGGTCGACGTCGGGCTTGAGCACCGAACGGCCCGCTCCCCCCATGTCGACGGCCACCGTGCCCTCACCGACTGTGGATGCCAGCGCCCGGCTCAGCCCGGCCAGCAGGATCTCGTTGATCGGCACCCGCAGCCGGCGGCGGGCGTCGTCGATCTCGCTGGACTCGGCCGCCCCCAGCGTCGAGGTGAGCTTGGCCAGATCGGCCGCCGCCGGCGGTTCGGAGACCTCCGCGCCGACCCGCAAGGTGGCGGCTTTGGTTGCCTGCAACCAGTATTCGCGGCTCTCCAACACCGCCGGATGGGTGGCGAGCCCGGCGCAGCGCTGCGACCATTCGGCCCATCCGACGCCGACCGGCTGCAGCTCGATGTCGTTGCCCGCCAGCTTCTGGCCGAACGCGGTGAAGATGTCGGTCAGCAGGATGTCGCGCGACGCCTCGTCGCCGACGGCCGCGTGCAGGCTCAGCCCCAGATAACACACGTCGCCCGCCGAACCCCGGATGTAGAGCGCGGTCAACGGCGGGCAGGACAGATCCTGCTCGCGGATGTGTTCGGTCAACATGGTGCGCACCGCGTCGTGCTCGGCAGTCAGACCCTCCGGCAGCGAATGGGTGCTGATCTCACCGAAGTCGCCGGGTTCGGCGACGTGCTGTTCCCAGGTGCCGGCGCGCTCGGTGATGCGCAACCGCAGCGCGTCATGGTGATTGACCACCGCGGTGAGCACCGAACGCACGTCGTCGACCGCGACGTCGGGGCGCAGCCGAAGGATCAGCGGAATGCGCCAGTGACCGTGCTCGCGAACACCGTTCTCCAGGAAGTAGGTGATGTTCGGCGGAACCGGCGGGTGCTCGACGTCGCCGAGAGACTGGCGGCCCAACCCGCCGGCGGCGTAGCGGGCGGTCAGTGCCTTGGCCAGCGCCGACACCGTCGGATTGTCGTAGAGGTCCTGCGGGGTGAGGTCCATCCCCTCATGGGAGGCGGCCATCGCGACACTGATCGCCACCAGCGAGTCGCCGCCGATGTCGAAGAAGTTGGCATTGCGGTCGACCGAAGAGACCCCCAGGCAGACCGCCCAGATGCGTTGCAGCGTCGCCTCCATCGACGGCCCGGCCGAGCCGCCGGCACGGTCGGAGCCGCCCGAGCCGCCCGCCGCGGCCCCGTTGGTCGCCGCGGCGCCGGACACCCAGGTGGCACCGGCGTTGTGCTCCAGCCAATGCCGTTGACGCTCAAACGGATACCCCGGCACCGTGACGCGCTTGGGCTGGTAGTCACCGCGCAGCGGCGACCAGTCCACGTCGACGCCGGCAGCCCAGAGCTGGCCGAGCGCCAGCAGGAAGGCGTCCCGGTCGTCGCGGTTCTGGGCGTGGTGGCGCATCAACCGGACGGTCCGGTGCCCGGCGGTGAACTTGGGATGGCGGGCCGCCGAAGCGGTCAGCGTGGCCCCGGGGCCGACCTCCACCAGGACGCGGTGCGGATCGTTCAGCAGGGTGTCGATCTCGTCGGCGAAGCGCACCGTCGCCCGCACACTGCGTGCCCACGTCGCCGGGTTGGTGGCTTCGCTGGCCGCCATGTGAGTGCCGGTCAGGTTCGACAGCAGCGGGATCTGCGGCTCGCGCAGTGTCTGACGGGACAGGAAACCGGTGAACTCCGGAATCATCGACTCCATCAGGCGGGAGTGGAACGCATGCGAGGTGCGCACCCGGCGCGCGTTGATCCCGGCCTGCTTGAGCGACTCGGAGAACTCCCGGATGGCCGCCTCGCTCCCGGCGACCACACAGCCGTCGGGATCGTTGACCGCGGCCAGGTCGACCTCGCCGGTCAGGTATGGCCCGACCGCGTCGGGGCTCAGCGGCACCGCCACCATGACGCCGCGCGGGGCGGCGTGCATCAGCCGCGCCCGCATCGCCACCACCTTGATCGCGGTGTCGAGATCGAAGACACCGGCGACGGTGGCCGCGGCGTACTCGCCGATGCTGTGGCCCACCAGCGCCGCCGGACGCACCCCGTAGTGTTCGACCAGTTTCGCCAGCGCGTATTCCACTGTGAACAGCGCGGGCTGGGTGCGATCGGTGCGCTCGAGGTCGCGCGAGGTGCCCTCGAAGATCACCGCACGCAGGTCATAGCCCAGTTCGGCGTCGAATCCGGCGATGCAGCGGTCGAAGTACTCCGCGAACACCGGCTCGGTGTCATAGAGCCCGCGGGCCATCCCGATGTGCTGCGCGCCCTGACCGGGGAACAAGAACACCACCCGGTCGGTGTCGGCGGCACCCGCCGCCAGGTCCACGCCCTCGCCGATGAAGACGTTCTCGCTCTCCTCGGCTCCGAGCACGGCGGCGGCGTCCGCCCGGTCGGCGACGACCGCGGCCAGCCGCAGGTTCTCCGGCTTCCGGCGGGCCAGCGTGTAGGCGACGTCGGTCAGGTTGGCCGCATCGGTGTCCGAACCGTCATCTCCGGCCGAACCCAGTTCCTCGGCCAGGTCCGACCGCCCCTGCTGCAACGCCTCGGCGGTACGTGCCGACAGCAGCAGCACCTGGGGCCCCGGCCGGGGTGCGGGCTGCGCGGACTCCTCCGGCCACTCCTCGACGATGACGTGCGCGTTGGTGCCGCCGACTCCGAACGAGCTGACACCGGCGCGGCGGACGGATTGCTCAGTTTCCCAGGGTCCGTACTCGCCGCGGATCCGGAACGGCCCGTCGTCGAGATGCAGTTCCGGGTTCGGGCTGGTGTAGTGCAGCGTGGCGGGGATCGCCCGATGCTTGAGGCACAGGATGGTCTTGATCAGGCTGGCGATGCCGGCTGCCGACTCCAGGTGCCCGATGTTGGACTTGACCGAACCGACGTAGCAGGGTCCGGACCGCTGCTCCTCCGAGACCGCGAAAGCCTGTCGCAGGCCCTCGATCTCGATCGGGTCACCCAGCGGGGTGCCGGTGCCGTGCGACTCGATGTAGCTGATGGTGGAGGCGTCCACCTCGGCGACCGCGTGCGCCTCGGCGATCACGTCGGCCTGCCCGGCGGCGGTGGGCGCGGCGTAGGTCATCTTGACGGCGCCGTCGTTGTTCAGCGCCGAGCCCCGGATCACCGCGTGGATACGGTCACCGTCGTCGATCGCGTCGGCCAGCGACTTGAGCACCACCACGCCGACCCCGCTGGCGAAGATCGTGCCGTCGGCCCGCACGTCGAACGGCCGGCAGTGCCCGGTCGCCGACACCATCGAACCCGGCTCGTGCCAGTACCCGACGTGGTGCGGAACACGCAGCGACGACCCGCCGGCCAGCGCCATGTCGCATTCACCGTTGAGAATGCTCTGGCAGGCCAGGTGCACCGCCACCAGCGCCGAGGAACAGGCCGTCTGCACCGACAGCGCCGGCCCGCGCAGGTTGAGCTGGTGGGCCACCCGGGTGGCCAGGTAATCCTTGTCGTTCTGCAGCGACAGGTTGACCATGTCGAAACTGACGCCCTGCCCGATGATCTGGTTCGGGTCGTAGTGCGACATCAGGTTGTGCAGCAGGTAACCGCTGGTGGTGCTGGTCCCGTAGACGCCGACCGAGCCCTCGAGCTCGCCGGGCTGGTAACCGGCGTCTTCCAGGGCGTGCCAGGCTGTCTGCAAGAACAACCGGTGCTGCGGGTCCATGGTGCGCGCGGCCAGCGGGGTGAACCCGAAGAAGCCGGCGTCGAACTCCTCGATGCCGTCGAGCAGCGCGGCGCGCCGCACGTAGTTGTGGTTGGCCAGCGCCTTGTCGCTGACACCGGCGGCCCGCAGCTCGTCTTCGGACAGCGTCACGATGGATTCGGTGCCGCGCCGCAGGTTGTCCCAGTACGCCGTCAGGGTGCGGGCGCCGGGAAACCGCCCGGCCATGCCTACGACCGCGATCGCGTTGGGCGGCACTTCGTTGTTGGTGCTCACGTTCGGTCTCCTACTTTTCGCCGTGACGCCGCCCGCTGCCGCGCCGCGGCACGCTGCTGCGCCCGGCTCCGAACACCGCCGACATCGTTGGCGCCGTCCGCGGCTTCCGGCGCGGCGAGGCCCAGTTGCCGGGTCAGGTCGGCCGCCAGGTCGGTCAGTGAAGCGCCCTGCAGCAGCAGCGCCACCGGCGGCTCCACCCCGAAGTCACCGCGGACGGTGTTGCGGATGCGCACCGCCATCAGTGAATCCATGCCCAGCTCGGTCAGCGGGCGGGCGGGGTCGATCGCACTGTCTTTCGGGTAGCCCATGATCGCCATGATCCGACCGCCCAGCCGGGCGGTGACCACCTTGGCGGCCTCGGCGGCATCGAGCGTGCGCAGCCCTTCGGGACCCGGCCAGTCGTCGTCCTCGCTGTCGAGGTCGAGTTCTTCGGCCAGCGTCGCGAAATACCCGAGCTGCTGCAGTTCCGGGAAGGCCGCGGCCACCCGATCCAGGCGCAGCCTCGCGACGCCGATCCGGGAGAGGTCACCGCCGAGGATGGCCTCCAGCGCCTCCATGCCCTCGACCGGGTCGATCGGGTCCAGGGCGCTGAACTTGAGGTCCTGGGCGACCCCGACGCCGGACCACTGCCCCCAGTTGATCGTGATCGCCGGCAGACCGGCGGCCCGCCGCCACGCCACCAGGCCGTCCAGCCAGGCGCTGGCCGCGGCGTAGGACGCCTGACCGGGTGCCCCCAGCAGGGACGACGTCGAGGAGAACCCGACCCACCAGTCCAGCTCCTTGCCGACGGTCGCGACATGCAGCCGCAGCGCTGCCGCGGCCTTGGGCGCCCACACCCGGCCCAGGGTGTCCTTGTCGATGCCGACCACGATCTGGTCGTCGATGACCGCGGCGCCGTGGATGACACCGCGCAGCGTCAGCCCGGTCTGCTCCGCGGCGGCCACCAGGCTCTCCGCGACACCGTCGGTGGCGAGATCGCCTGAGACGACGGCGATCTGGGCCCGTTCTTCGAGCTCGGCCAGCACCGCTCGCTGCTCCTCCGACGGCTGCGAGCGGCTGTTGAGCACGATGCGGGCCGCACCGTTGTCGATCAGCCACCGGGCGACCACCAGGCCGATGCCGCCCAGGCCACCGGTCAGGATGTAGGCGCCGTCGCGCCGCACGCTCGGGGCCCCGGTGGCGGTCAGCGTGGCCCGCTTGAGGCGTTCGGCGTAGCGGTGCTCGCCGCGCCAGGCCACCACGTCGTCGGCGCCGGCCAGTCCCAGTTCGGTGATCAGCGCCGCGACCGGGTCGGCGTCGGCGTTGCCGGCGTCCAGGTCCACCACCGCGGTGTGCAGGTCGGGGTGCTCGTAGGCCAGCACCCGCACCAGCCCCTTGAGGGCGCAGATGGACGGATCACCGTGCTCGTCACCCACGCTCAGGCCGTTGCGGCCCGCCAGCCACAACCTCGGCGCGGTGCCGTGCCAGCCGCCGACGATGGTGCGCACCGTCGAGACGACCGACCAGACCAGATCGCGACCGCGGGTGGGTGCATCCGAGGCTTCCGAGCCGTCGAAATCCCCCCGAGCGGCCAGAACGACCACCCCCACCGGGGGCCGGTCCGGGTCGTCGGCGGTCCGCGAGAACGCTTCACGCACCGCGGGTTCGCTCCGCAGGTCCGCGGTGATCACCCGGCGGCTCTCGGAAGCGAACCGCTGCGCGAAATCAGCTGCGAGCGTTTCACTTTCAGACCCGTCGGTCAGCACCAGCCAGCTACCGTCGGCAGCGGCGGGC
>Ga0182736_1000586_pt1 | contig 51818 bp, 49 predicted proteins | sample eDN5th30CKraftBY_FD_128882 | JGI IMG/M metagenome (GOLD analysis project Ga0182736, IMG submission 128882) | Enriched backyard soil microbial communities from Emeryville, California, USA - eDNA 5th pass 30_C Kraft BY (version 2) (version 2) | ecosystem: Environmental > Terrestrial > Soil >... | reverse complement strand
GACGAGAGGACTACCCAAATTGCGTGTGACCGCGGGCCTGAAAAGCTGCTTTCTTTGCTTACTTTCTTTGCAGCAGCAAAGAAAGTGAGTGCCGCCCCGCACAGGGGCAACGCTAATAGACCGACACGAACACGGGATCCGGCGAAACCGGAAGCGAAAGCAAAAGCAAAAGCAAAAGCAAAAGCGAAAAACCAAGGCCAACGAAACAAAATCGAAGAATTAGCCCCAAAAAGGCATGCTCTTCGCGCAATAGCCATTGCGCCACCTCTCCGATAATGGCCCCGTCGCAAAAACCGCCCGGGCTTCGGTAAAAGCCAAAACTCAGCCCGCAAACGCTCAACTTCCCCGGCAATCGGCCGATATACAAATCAGCCATGCGGCAGCGCTCGATCCAACGCCGCTTCACCAGGATTCACGCATGTCCAATAACATCTTCAGCATTGGTCTTTCCGGTTTGAACGCGGCCCAATGGGGCCTCACGACGACGGGACAGAACATCAGCAACGCCGCGACGCCGGGCTATACGCTCGAGAAAGTCCAATATCAGGAGTCGCCCGGTCAGTTCACCGGCTCGGGCTATCTCGGCAGCGGCGTTCAGGCCGTCACCGTCACGCGCCAGTACAGCCAGTACCTGACGACGCAAGTCAACAACACGCAAGCGTCCAGCAGCGCCGCCAGCACGTATTACTCGCTGATCTCGCAGCTGAACAACCTCGTCGGCGATCCGACTTCCGGCATCTCGAAAGGCATCTCGAATTACTTCTCCGGCCTGCAGTCGGTGGCGAATTCGGCGAACAGTTCCTCCGCGCGCCAGTCGCTGATGAGCAGCGCGCAAACGCTCGCCGATCAGATCAACACGGCAGGCCAGCAATACGACCAACTGCGTCAGAGCGTCAACACGCAACTGACGAGCGCGGTCTCGCAGATCAACAGCTACTCGCAACAGATCGCCGATCTCAACAAGCAGATCAACATCGCCAGCGCGGGCGGCCAGCAGCCGAACCAGTTGCTCGATCAGCGCGATCAGCTCGTCACGAACCTGTCGTCGATGATCGGCGTGCAGGTCGTGCAGTCCGACGGCAACTACAACGTGTTCATCGGCAACGGGCAGCCGCTCGTCGTCGGAGGTACGCAGTACGGGCTGCAAGCCGTGCCGTCGCCGTCCGATCCGAGCGAGCTCACGATCGCCTACCAGAGCAGCAACGGCGCGACGCAGACGGCCGCGAACATGCAGTACCTCGACAACTCGGCGCTGACGGGCGGCACGGTCGGCGGTCTCATCGACTTCCGCACGCAGACGCTCGATCCGGCGCAGGCGCAACTCGGCGCGATCGCGACGAGCTTCGCCAATCAGTTGAACGATCAGAACGCGCTCGGTCTCGACCTCAACGGCCAGGCCGGCGGCAAGCTGTTTTCGACGAGCGATCCGACCGTCATCTCGAACGCGCGCAACAAGGGCACCGGCGTGCCGACGGCGACGATCGCCGATGGCGCACAGCCGCCGACGAACGACTTCACGGTCACGTACGACGGCAGCAAGTACACGGTGACGGACCCGGCAAGCGGCAATACACTCGGCACGATCGATCCGGCGACGGAGACGAACAAGACGATCAACGGCCTGAACATCGACGTGTCGACGCTCAGCGGCGTGCAGAAGGGCGACTCGTTCACGATCCAGCCGACGCGCGGCGCGCTCGACAACTTCAAGCTCACGACGAGCAACGGCGCGGCGATCGCGGCGGCGTCGCCCGCGGTGACGTCGGCGGCGACCACGAACACCGGCACGGCATCGATTTCCTCGGCGACGGTGACGAGCAACACGATGACGTCGGGCATCAACCTGACGTACAGCGCGTCGGCGAACGGCTTTACATCGGATGTCGATGTCACCGTCGGCACGACGACGTACACCGCGGGCACGACGATTCCGTACGACGCGAACAACGGTCTCACGGTCTCGGCGATGGGCGTTTCGGCGACCATCAGCGGCACGCCGAAGGACGGCGACGCGTTCGCGATCGCGCAGAACAAGGGCGGCACGAGCGACGGCAGCAATGCGCTCGCGATGTCGAACCTGGTGTCGGCGAAGTCGCTCAACGGCGGCACGGACACGCTGACGAGTTCGTACTCGAGCTATATCAACAACATCGGCAACCAGACGAATCAGCTCAAGGCGACGAGCACGGCGCAGACCTCGCTCCTCAACCAGGCGACTTCGGCGCAGCAATCGGTGCAGGGCGTGAACCTGAACGAAGAGGCGGCCAACCTGATTCAGTACCAGCAGCTCTATCAAGCGAACAGCAAGGTGATTCAGACCGCCGCGACGCTGTTCCAGTCGCTGCTCGGCATGTTCAACTGAGGCTAAACGCGATGCGTATTTCCAGTTCCCAGTACTTCAACCTGAACGTCGCTTCGATGAGCGACCAGCAAAGTACGCTTTCGTCGATGTATCAGCAGATCTCGTCGGGCAAGCGCCTTCTCACCGCGTCGGACGATCCGCTCGGCGCGGCGCAGGCGGTGCAGCTCACGATGAAAAGCGGCGCGCTCACGCAGTACGGCACGAATCAGACGACGGCGTTGTCCGCGCTGCAGCAGGAAGACGCGACGCTGAGCAGCGTGAGCAGCGCGCTGACGAGCGTGCAGACGCAGATCGTGCATGCGGGCGACGGTTCGCTCACCGATTCGGACCGCACGGCCATCGCGAACACGATTCAGGGTTTGCGCGATCAGCTCTTCAGCCTCGCGAACACCACGGACAGCAACGGCAACTATATTTTCTCGGGACTCAAGGGCGGCACGCAGCCGTACACGAACGACCCGTCGGGCGTCGGCGCGCAGTATTCGGGCGATTACGGCCAGCGCACGGTGCAGATCAGCGAAGGACGGACGATCCCGGTGGGCGACACGGGCGCGTCGATCTTCGGCAGCGTATTGCCGACGGAAAGCGATCCGGTGTCGAGCGCGGCCAGCACGAACACGGGCACCGGGACGATCAGCGGCGTGAGCGTCAACGATACGAGCAACGCGGCCAATGCGAGCACGTACACGATCAAGTTCTCGGTCTCGGCGACGGATGGCTCGACGACCTACTCGGTCACGTCGAACCCGGCGGATTCATCGTTGCCGACGAACGTGGCCTACACGGGCAGCACGGACATCGCGCTTGGCGGCCAGAAGGTGACGATCGACGGCACGCCCGCCGATGGCGACACGTTCTCCGTGGAGCCGGCGGCGTCGGGCAACAACGACATCTTCGCGACGCTCGACAGCCTCGTGAACGCGCTCAAGCAGCCGACGGGATCGCCGGGCGCGCAGGCGGCGCTGACCAACACGCTGACGACGATCGGCACGAAGGTGAGCAACACGTTCAACAACGTGCTGGCGGCGCAGACGGTGGTGGGCGGACGCGAGCAGCAAGTGCAGTCGACGCAGAGCGCAATGCAGACGAGTCAGACGCAGACGGCGAGTGACATCGCGAATCTGACGAGCATCGACCTCGTTTCGTCGATCAGTCAGTACGAGTTGACGCAGAGTTCGCTGCAGGCCGCGCAGATGGCGTTTTCGCAGATTCAGAAGATGTCGTTGTTTGATTACATTCAGGGTTGAGGGCGGCTTTTTTTGCTTTCTGCGTTCTCCCTTCTGCTTTCGCCGGATCCCGTATTCGCGTCGGTCTATTAACGTTGCCCCTGTGCGGGGCGGCACCTACTTTCTTTGCTGCTGCAAAGAAAGTAGGCAAAGAAAGCAGCTTTTCAAGCCCGCGGTCACACGCAATTTGGGTAGTCCCCTCGTCCTCGGTGGCACTCGCCTAAAGAGTGCCCTCATAGAACCAATCGGGCTTGGCTCGCGCACGATCTGCCGCCCGAATACGTTGAGCGCGCTGGTTCAGCACGAAACAGCTTCGGCGCAGCGCTACGCGCTGCCGTTGGGTATGCAAAGGAAGCCAACTCAGATCGAGGTGCGGTAGAAGAGCACGCGAAATGGGACGTTTCGTGTATCTCTATCGTGCGCGCTCAGACATGATGTTGCCGCTCGGCATCGTGAAATGACTCATCCTTGACGAGTCCCGTTGTCGCGTAGTTTCCGCCCCTCGGGCGGCCCTATCGCATGTATGGCGGTGCCCGCCACGGCCCGCTATTCGAGGAGGCTGCGTGGTAACATCCGGTCGACCTGCCAGCCCGCGCGGCAGCGAATCCCAGTATTCCGAACATCACAACGACATGAGCAACCACGAGCGGTTCAACGTCGTATATGACGGCCCTGCACTCGCGGAACATCGAATGGATGTGCGGGACCTTGCGCCCGCGCTCGTGGCCATCGCCGATTTGTTCACGGCAGCGAACAAGGAACTGAACGGCGATTCAGCCGATGTCCGGGTCGAAGTCAAAGGCAGTTTCAAAGCCGGTTCGTTCGAACTCGATCTCATCTTCGTGCAACAACTGCTGGCCCAGATCCGGGATATGTTCGCCGGGTCCAATGCCACGCAATTTCCAATGCTTATACGATCCTCACCATCCTCGGCCTCATCGGCGGCGGTGGCGGCGTCGTCGGGCTGGCACGCAAGCTGCGCGGACGCCGGCCACACCGAATCGAACAGGTCGGTGAAGTCTCGCATGTGTGGATCACAGAAACGGAGTCCGTCGAGGTCGAGGCCAATGTCGTGCGCCTCTGGCGAAATACCACCGTGCGCTCGAGTCTTAGCAAGACCCTGTCGCCTCTCGAGCGCGAAGGCATATCGAACTTCGGTATCGTGCGCGGCGAGAAAGTGGAACTCATCATCGAAGACGATGAGCTTGCGTCATTTGCATCATCCGACAATGACAGCGGCGAAGTGGTCTCGGACTTCGTTGCGAGAAAAGTCCTGCTGGTGGAATCCGTCGTATTCAAGGACGGAAACAAATGGCGCGTTCACGACGGCCAATATCCTTTTTTCGCCGCATTGGACGACGAAGTATTTCTGAGCAAAGTGAATAGCGGCGAACGCTTTGGAAAAGGCGACGTCCTCGTCGTCGATCTACGCCAAATTCAATCGATCGAAGCTGGCGCGTTGAAAAACGAGTATCGAATCATCAAAGTGCATGAGCATCGGGCGCCCTTGCAGCAGGCGCTTCTTTAGCGACTAAAGCGCCCCCGCAACCCGCCCAATCTGCGCAATCCCCACATCGAAAACCCGCTGAAAAAACGGCATCAGATTCGGCACCATGAGCTGCAACAAAAGCAGCCCGACGAGCATCGTCACCGGAAACCCGACCTGAAATATCCCGATCTGCGGCGCAGCGCGATTCAAAACGCCGAGCGCCAGATTGGCGATAAGCAGCGCCGCCACGATCGGCAACGCCAGCAGCAAGCCCGTCGAAAACACGCTCGCGCCATACCCGACCAACACGCGCCATCCCTGCGCATGCGAAGCCGACGCCACCACATTCGCCTCGATCGGCACGCTCTGAAAAGTCGCCACGAGCGCGCTCATCAACTGCAGATGGCCATCGAAGACGAGAAACGCGAGCATCGCCAGCGTGTTCAGATAGCGCGACACGACCACCGCATTGCCACCCGCGCGCGGATCGTAAAGCGTCGCGAAACCGAGGCCCATCTGCTGCCCGATGAACTCGCCGGCTGCATCGACGGTCGCGAACGCGATCTGCATCACCATGCCGATCGCCGCGCCGATCAGAAACTGATTCACGATGATCCACACGCCCGCCGCCGAAAACACCGTCGCCTGCGGCATCGCGGGCAGCGTCGGCGCGACGATCAGCGAGATGAAGGCCGCAAGCGCGATCTTCACGCGCATCGGAATCGCCATGTGGCTCAACACGGGCGCGGTGGCGATCAGCGCGAGAATTCGCACGAACGGCCACAGAAACGCCGTGAGCCAGCCGTTCAGCTGCGCATAGGTGACGGAGAACATCGAACGAAACTCAGCCCGTGATCGCAGGCGTGATCGTGAAAACGTGGCGCATGTAGTCGAGCAGCGTCGAGAGCATCCACGGACCGGCGATCACGAGCGTCACCGCCACCGCGATCAGCTTCGGAATGAACGAGAGCGTCGATTCGTTGATCTGGGTGGCCGCCTGGAACAGGCTCACCACGAGACCGACGACGAGCGCGACCAGCAACAAGGGCGCGGCGAGCAACAAGGCGACGTACATCGCCTGATGCGCCATCGTCATGACGGATTCTGGCGTCATTTCAAAGTCTCACGAAATCAGGAAACGAAGCTCTGCGCGAGCGAGCCGATCAGCAACTGCCAGCCATCGACGAGCACGAACAGCATCAGCTTGAACGGCAGCGCGATCGTCGAAGGCGAAACCATCATCATGCCCATCGACATCAGCACGCTCGCCACCACCATGTCGATGATGAGAAACGGAATGAAGATCGTGAAGCCGATCTGGAAACCCGTCTTCAATTCGCTCGTGACGAACGACGGCACGAGCAGCGAAAGCGGCACGTCTTCCGGTCCGTTCATCGGCGCGGCGTGCGAGATGCGCGCAAACAGCGCGAGATCCGATTCGCGCGTCTGCTTCAGCATGAACTGCTTGAAGGGCGCGACGCCGCGCGTCATCGCCTGATCCATCGCGATCTGGCCTTCGGAGAAGGGCTTGTATGCGTCGGTGTAAGCCTTGTCGAGAACCGGCGACATCACGAAGAACGACAGAAACAGCGCGAGGCCGACGAGCACCTGGTTCGGCGGCGTGCTCGTGGTGCCGAGCGCCTGCCGCAACAGCGACAGCACGATGATGATGCGCGTGAAGCTCGTCATCATCAGGACCATCGCGGGCAGGAACGAGAGCATCGTCAGCAGCAGCATCGTCTGCACGCTGAGCGAGTACGTCGTGCCGCCGTTCGGGCCGGGACTCGTGTTGAAGGCGGGCAGCCCCGCCGTGCTTTGCGCGAACGCCAGATACGGCGCGAGGCCGATTGCGACGGGCAGCGCGAGCTTCACGCCGCGCACGATGTTACGACTCACCTGCATTACTTGCTCCCGCCGACGATGCTTGCGAGGGCATCGAGAATGCGCTGACCTTGATGAACGACGAACGTGATGACCATGGAATCCTGCCTCTTTCGATAGCGTGAATTCTCGGCTATCGCGGCATGGGACGATGGGGCGAAAAGAGGGGGAAACCCGCGCCAACTCGTTCTATTGCGAACGTGCGCCGTAAACGCACATCGGGCGCGGTCCTCGCGAACCGCGCCCGATGCATCGGCAAGACTGACTTATTTGCCGGGAGAAACGAACTTCTGGAGCCGCTTGTTCGCTTCGCCGGCGAGGGCGTCGCGAAAGCGCTGCCCGAAGTTGCCCGCCGGCGGCGACGATTGCGCGGGAACGCCGACGCCTTCCACTTCCGCCGAGCCTGCGGGCATCGTGTGCAACAGACGCACGTTGCCAGGACCGGCGCCGAGCACGAGCCACGTATCGCCCACTTCGACGACCGCGACGCGTTCCTTGTTGCCGAGCGATGCGCCGCCCAAGACCTTCACGAGACCGCTGCGCTTGCCGCCCTGATAGCCGAACTTGCGCGCGAGCCATGCGCAGCCGAACACGAAGCCGATCACGATCACGAGTCCGAGCAGCGTCTGCAACACCGCGCCGAAACCGAGCGATGGCACCGCGGTGCCCGCGCCGACGCCCGAGGCGATCTGCGCGGCGTGGTTCACCGCGTTCATGTCGGCGGCATGGGCGAAAAGAGGCGCGGCGAAGAGCAGCGCAACGGCCAGGCGTTTCATCGATTCAACTTCCGGATGCGTTCGGACGGCGTGATGATGTCGGTCAGGCGAATGCCGAACTTGTCGTTGACGACGACCACTTCGCCCTGCGCGATGAGGCAGCCGTTCACGAGCACGTCCATCGGTTCGCCGGCGAGGCCGTCCAGTTCCACGACCGAGCCTTGCGCGAGTTGCAGCAGGTTGCGGATCGCGATCTTCGTGCGCCCGAGTTCCACCGTCATCTGCACGGGGATGTCGAGAATCATGTCGATGTCGTTGCGCGTCGACGGCGCCGCGGCCTTCGACAGCGGCTGGAACACGCCCGCGCTCGCGGCCACCGGCGCTTCGTTGCCGTTCTGCTCGGCGAGCGCGCTCGCCCAGTCGTCCAGCATCAGCTCTTCACCTTTTTCCGGCGCGCCGGGCGCGTCGTTCTGCATCAGGTCACTCATATCCACCTTCCTTCATCGTATCGCTCGCGCTGATCATCTTTTGCACGCGCAGCGCGTATTGACCATTAAACATTCCGTAGCCGCATTCCATCACCGGCACGCCGTCCACCTTCGCGACGACCTGCTCCGGAATGTCGATCGGCAGCACATCGCCTACGCGCATGTTCAGAATCTGCTCGAACGACGAGCGGATCTCGGCGAGATCCACCGTCAGTTCCACTTCCGCCGACTGCACTTGCTGCGACAGCACGCGCACCCAGCGGCGGTCCACTTCGAGCGCTTCGCCCTGAATCGGCGAGGAAAGCACGTCGCGGATCGGCTCGATCATCGAGTACGGCATGCAGATGTGCAGCGTGCCGCCCGTCGAGCCGAACTCGATCGTGAACTGCGTCACGATGACGATTTCGTTCGGCGTCGCCACGTTGGCGAACTGCGTGTGCATCTCCGAGCGCATGTATTCGAACTGCAGCGGCTTCACGCTGCGCCACGACGTCGCGTAATGCTCGAACACGAGATTCAGCAGTTTCGCGATGATGCGCTGCTCGGTTTGCGTGAACTCGCGGCCTTCGACGCGCGTATGAAAACGCCCGTCGCCGCCGAAAAGGTTATCGACCACGAAGAACACGAGATTCGGGTCGAACACGAACAGCGACGTGCCGCGCAAGGGCTTCACATGGACCAGGTTCAGATTGGTCGGGATCGGCAGATTGCGCGTGAATTCGCTGTATTTCTGCACCTTCACCGGACCGACGGAAATTTCCGCCGAGCGCCGCATGAAGTTGAAGATGCCCACGCGCATGAGACGCGCGAAGCGGTCGTTGATGATTTCGAGGCCGGGCATCCGGCCGCGGACGATGCGTTCCTGCGTCGCAATGTTGTACGGACGTACGCCGGCGGGCTTTTTCTCGTCAGCTTCCTGATCGATCTCGCCGGTGACGCCCTTGAGGAGGGCATCGACCTCCTCCTGCGACATGAACTCTTCGTGGCCCATGACTCTTTACTCGCTGATGCGGCGTTACTGAACGACGAATTCGGTGAACAGCACTTCCTCGACGCGCACCGGTTTCTCCGCCGTGCTCGCCGCGGTTTCGACCGACGCGCGCAGTTCGTTGGCAAGCTGCTTCTTGCCGTCGACGGTCGCGAGATCGTCCGGGCGCTTGCCGGAAAGCAGAAGCAGCACATGGCTGCGGACTTCCGGCATGTGCTCGGTGACGAGCAACTGGACCTTTTCGTCCTTCAGCTTGAGCGTGAGGCCGGCGCGGAGATAGTGCATGGCGCCGTCGTCCGACTGGAGATTCACCGTCAGCGATTCGAGCGGGAAGAACACGGGCGGCGGCTCCGGCGCCGGCTTGGCCGGACCATGATTCTTCCCGACGAAGAAGTACGCGCCACCGGCGCCCGCGCCGAGCAGCACGATTGCGCCGACGGCGATGATCAGGATCTTTTTGAGCTTCCCGCCTTTCGCGGGAACGATGGGTTGCTGGTTTGCGGTCGTGGTAGCCATGAAAATGCGTGCCTCTTTCGATAGGGTGAATTGTTGGCTATCGCGGTGTAAAGCGATGGGTCGAACAGAGGGGGGTTTTCTGGCTATTCCGTTCGATTGCTCCGGGCCTGCGCGGACCCGCTCTTCGATACCTATCTCGGCTTTTCGGACGGAAAACTTGAGGCCGGCGCGGGCATTGCGCCCGCGCGGGGAAAGAAAAGGGAAGGGAGAGCCCGGCGCAGTGGCGCGCCGGGGAACCGCTCAGAAGCGGTAATTCAGCGCGGCGAAAGCCGATCGAAGCCTTCCACGGCGATTCGGCCGGCGCGCTCGCGCTTCCTGCGTTTGCGGCGTTAGCGGCGGCGCGTCGTCGGCGCGGGCATGGCGTGCGAGCGCCAGCATGGCCACCGCCGCAACCTCTTTCATCGAAACGAATTGCTTCACGTCTTTCTTCCTTCCGCGCTCACGCGGTTCCATCGCGCAGTTCCCTGCGCAAAACCTTTCCGATATTGCTCTTGGGCAGACTCTCGCGGAACTCGACTGCCTTGGGCCGCTTGTAGCCCGTCAGGCGCTCCTTGCAATGCGCGATCAGATCGGCCTCGGTGAGGGCCGGGTCGCGCCGCACGACGAAAATCTTCACGGACTCGCCGGAATGACGGTCGGGCACGCCGACCGCCGCCGCCTCGAACACGCCGGGATGCGCGGCGACCACGTCCTCGATCTCGTTCGGATAGACGTTGAAGCCCGAGACCAGGATCATGTCTTTCTTGCGATCGACGATCTTCAGGAAGCCGTGTTCATCCATCACGGCGATATCGCCCGACTTGAAGAAGCCGTCGGCCGTGATGACGTGCGCCGTCTCGTCCGGACGATTCCAGTAGCCCGCCATGACCTGTGGCCCGCGAATGCACAACTCGCCGGGTTCGCCGGGCGCGGCTTCGTTGCCTGCGTCATCGCGGATCGAAACTTCCGTCGACGGCAGCGGCAAGCCGATCGTGCCGCCACGCTGCGTCGAGTCCGCCGGGTTGCAAGTCACGCACGCGGTCGTCTCGGTCAGGCCGTAGCCTTCGATGATCGGCACGCCCGTCTTTTCGAGCCAGCGCTGCGCCACGGCCTGCTGCACCGGCGCACCGCCGCCGACAGCCGCGAAGAGCCGCGAGCAATCGAGCTGCGCGAAATCCGGGTGATCGAGCATCGCGTTGTAGAGCGTGTTCACCGCCGGGAACATCGTGATGCGATAGCGCCGCAGCGTCCGGATCATGCCGCCGATGTCGCGCGGATTCGGGATCAGCACGCCCAATGCGCCGGTCTGGATCGTCAGCAGTCCGCACGCCGTCAGCGCGAAGACGTGATAGAGCGGCAACGCGATGGCCGTCGTGAGTTGTCCGGACGTGGGCCGCTGCGCGCGGGCCGGTTCGAGCCACGCCTGCGTCTGCAGCATGTTGGCGATCAGACTGCGATGCGGCAGCACGGCGCCCTTCGCCACGCCCGTCGTGCCGCCCGTGTACTGCAGAAGGGCGATGTCGTCCGGCTGCTGCTCGACCGGCGTGAACGCCATGTGCCTGCCGCGGGCGAGCGCCGCGTTGAACGCCGTGTGGCCGGGCAGGTTCCATGCGGGCACCAGCTTTTTGACATGCCGCGCGACGAAGTTCACGAGGCATCCTTTCGCGCCGAGCAAGTCGCCCAGCGTCGCGACGACTACGTGTCTGATGGTCGTCTCGTGCACGACCGCTTGCAGCGTTGCCGCGAAGTTGTCGAGCAGGATGATCGCTTCGGCGCCGCTGTCCTTCAGCTGATGTTCGAGCTCACGCGGCGTGTAGAGCGGATTCACGTTCACGACGACGTCGCCCGCGCGCAGGATCGCCGCGAGCGCGACCGGATATTGCAGCACGTTGGGCATCATGATCGCGACGCGCGCGCCTTTGCGCAGGCCGGTCGACTGCAGCCACGCGGCGAGGTCGCGCGAAAGCGCGTCGAGCTTCGCGTAACTGATGGACGCTCCCATGCACGCGAACGCCGGTTTCCCGGCGTAAAGGCGGAAGCTCTGCTCGAGCAGGTCGGTGACGGAGCGGTATCGGTCGGATTCGATCTCGGCAGGCACGCCGGATGGATACGATGCAAGCCAGGTTTTGTTCATGAAGTCATGTGGTTGTTGTTGTAAGAAATGCGCGCGCGGGCCACGTCGGCCTCAGAACTTCGCGCCGAACTGGAGATAGACGCTTTGAATGCCGCCCGGCGCGATCGCGTAGCCGTGATAGGCCGGGCCGAGCGGTCGTCGCGCCGACGAACACGCTGAGGCTCTCCTTCAGATCGCCCATGCGAAGTGCGCTGCGCTCAAACGTTGCGTTGCCGGCTTCGGCCATCGTGCCGAGATACACGTCGTTCACCGCCGTTCCGTTCGGCGACGCCACGCGAAACTGGTACGTCTGCTGGCTGTAGAACACGTAGTTCCCGGAGAACTGATTGACGCCATACGCCGCCAGATGTCGGAAGCCGCCGAGCGAGAACAGCAGGAAATTGGATCCCCAGCTCTTTTCCGCCGGGTTCACGCGCGGGCGGTTCACGCCGTCCTCGTGGACGAATTCGTGCGAGACGCTCTTGAAGTAGCCGCTCGTTTCGAGGCGCGCGAGGCGTTCGTTGATTTCGTGCGCGTCGTAGGCATCGCCTTCGTTGAGATCCAGCGCCCGCCGGACATAGTCGCAAAACCAGCGCGATCCGCGGCCGGGACTTGGGCGCGGCGTCGATTACGGGCGATGACGAACCTTGGGCGAAGGCGTCGGAAAAAGGGACGTGCAGGCAGAAAGCCAGCAGCAGTGAAACGAATGCGCGCATGACAAAGCGTCGCGCATGTTGCTGCGCGGCGGCAAAGGAGACGAGTCGCGCAGATTCTAGGAGCGCCCTTCAGACCGCCATCAGAGGAATACTAAATGTTGCACTCATGCTGTGTTCTGTCTCAGGACGATGCGGAGACTTTGAGAAAAGTCCGCCAATTGGGAGAACGCTGATCGTCGTTTGAGTCGCGATTGACTGGCCGGGGCCGGTTTCCATCTGGCGAGCGCCGCGTCGATCTGGCCGCCTTTGGGCGTCGCGATGGCGGCTCTCATGCTGACGCGCCGTGCGGCTGGCCTGCGGTCATCGGCGGACTCGCCGGCGCGCAGACGCTCGTCGGCGTGCTGCATCGGAGGAGCGTGCTGCACGCGCTTTTCGCCGCGCTTCTGCTCATCGCCGCACCCGCGATCGCGCTCGGCATCGTCGTGCGTTTCACGCACGTCCCGCTGCGCGGCCTCTATCTCCTGCGCGCGCTGCTTTTTGCGGCGCTCGTCTCCAGCGTGCTCGCGTGCGGCATCGACATCACGTCGGCGTCGTCGCATGTGCTCGACTTCCCGATGAACGCGCCGCTGCGCGGCGTCGCGCATTTCGTCGGCATGTTCGTCATCACGCCGGTGGCCTTTCAACGGACGATGCCCTCCGGCATTACATCGTCGTCGTCGAGCGCCTGCGCGCCGAATGTGCGGCGTGAGGCGCTGAGAAGGATCAGGCGAACGTATCGACGAGTCCGACCGTGCGTCGCACGGGCACGTTGATACTCGCCGCAACGGAATCGTCGGCGCTCACGCCGCCCAGACCACCGATTCCGCCCGACGCACGGCCGCCGCCGCCCGATCCCGAGCGGCCGTCACCGCTTTGTTGCTGCGACTGGCGCGTGAAGCCATCGGCGACGGACGCGCTTCCGAGACTGATGCCGTTCGCTTCCATCGCTTCGCGCAGCTTCGGCATCGCGGCTTCGATCGCTTCGCGCACCTGCGCATGCTGCGACACGAACAGCGCGTGCGCGTGGTTATCGGAGACCTGCAGCGTCACCTGCAACGGCCCGAGATCTTTCGGATTCAGCGTCAATTCCGCGCTTTGCTGATCCGCCTTCGACAGAAACACGACCTTCTGACTGAACGCGTCGTCCCAGCCGGAGCCGCCAACGTGCGGTGCGATCGCGGCGCTGGTCGCCGATGCCATCGCGCCCTGCGGACTCGACACCGCCGAACCCGCCGATGCCGTCTGCATCGCGACCGCGTGCGCGGCCGCGTCGGCGGCTTGCTTGTAGGCGGCGGTCGCGGCGTCGGCGGATATCGCCGGCGCGGTTTGCGCGGATGCGAGCGCGGCTGCGTCGACAGCCTTGTCGCCGGCCTTCGCATTCGCCGTCAGCCCGGGCAGGCTCGCGCCCTTTCCGCCTTTCGCGAAGAGGCCGCCCTGATCGTCGCCTTTCCCGCCCTCGCGCGCCGTCCCGACCGAACCGTTCGCCGCGGCATTCGCGGGCTGCGTGTTGTTCATCGAGGCGAGCGCGGCGGCCAGCGCGTCCTGCGCCGACTTCGCATCGCTGCTCTTGTGCGTCGTGTCTGTCGCTTTGTCGTCGCCGGTCGATGCGGTCGTCGTGACGAGCGATGCAGCGTCGGCCGCATCGGCGAGCGCGGACTCGGTATCGTCCGAGTCGGCGTCGGCTTCGTTCGCGGCGTCCGCGCGGGCTTTCGCTTGCGCAGCGGCGGCCGCATCCGATGACGATCCCGACGCCGGCTTCGACGCGTCGGCCGTATTCGTCTTGTCCGCAGGCTTCGATGCCTCTTTCGGCGCGTCCGTCTCGTCGGGCTTCGCGGCGGCCTGAGCATCGGATGCGTCGTCGCTCTTCGATGCGTCGTCGGAAGGCTTCGGCGCGTCGTGCACGCTCGATGTGTCGGCGGACGAATCCGCGAACGCCTGAGCCGCTTGTGCGTCGGCGTTGGCGCGGTCGGTGATGCCCTGGAGCGTCTTGCCGAACGACGCGCCGGCGCTCGCCGCGCGCTGCGCCGCGGAGTTGCCCGATGACGTGGCGCCGGAAAGCGCGCCGAGAAGAGAAACGGAGGACATGCTGAGCCTCTGGAAATATCGATGAATGGGTTACGACGAAGCCCGCTCGGCGCGCATGCGCAGCACCTTGGCGGCGTGTTCGTCGGATTCGCGCTGATCGACGCGCGCGGCCTTCTTCGCGAGGATCGCCTCGCCGCGTGCGGCCAGCACTTCGTAGCTGCCGAGCTTCTGTTTCTTGAGACGCCAGTCGGGTTTCGCCGCCTCGATGCGCTGATCGGCCATCAGGAGCAGCGTGCGCTGCTGCGCGATGGCGCTGTCGAGCGTATCGACGAAAGCCTGGAAATTGCGCAGCGTCTGCGCCGTCGTGCCTTGCTGCGCCGACGCCGTGAAACGCGCGTGATACTCGTCGCGATACGTCACGAGCGCGTTCAGTTGCGTTTCGATCTCGTTGCGTTCCTGCTGAAGCTTGCCGAGCTTCTTCGTGGCGTTATCGAGTTCCTCTTCGGCGAGTTCGATGAGGGTGTTGATCGGCAGATTCTTCGACATGGCGTGGCGATCCCGTAAGGTCTTTGTGCTTTCTTGTGACGAATGCTTCGGATACTAGTCGAAAACTATTCGAACAGTTGATTCAACATCGCGATGCTCGGCTCGAACGGCGCCTCTTCGCGAAAGCCTTGCTGCAAAAATGACTCCATGCGCGGATACAGCGCGATGGCGCGGTCGAGCAACTGGTCGCGTCCGCTCGAATACGCGCCCACGTTGATGAGATCCTTGTTGCGCTGATAGCGCGACAGCATCTGCTTGAAGAGACGCACGCGTTCGAGGTGCTTGTCGTCGATGATCGACGTCATCACGCGGCTGATCGACTGCTCGATGTCGATCGCCGGATAGTGCCCGGCTTCCGCGAGCGAGCGGTTCAGCACGATATGGCCGTCCAGAATCGCGCGCGCCGAGTCGGCGATCGGATCCTGCTGATCGTCGCCTTCGGTGAGCACGGTGTAGAACGCCGTGATCGAGCCGCCGCCTTCGGGACCATTGCCGGTGCGCTCGACGAGCGCCGGCAGCTTCGCGAACACCGACGGCGGATAGCCTTTGGTCGCGGGCGGCTCGCCGATGGCGAGCGCGATCTCGCGCTGGGCCATCGCGTAACGCGTGAGCGAATCCATCAGCATCAGGACGTGCTTGCCCTGATCGCGGAAATATTCGGCGAGCGAGGTCGTGTACGCGGCGGCCTGCATCCGCAGCACCGGCGACACGTCGGCAGGCGCGGCCACGACGACCGAGCGCGCGAGACCGTCCTCGCCCAGAATCTGCTCGATGAATTCCTTCACTTCGCGGCCACGTTCGCCGATCAGCCCGATCACGATGACTTCCGCGCTCGTGTAGCGCGCCATCGTGCCGAGCAGAACCGACTTGCCGACGCCCGAACCCGCGAACAGGCCCATGCGCTGGCCGCGTCCGACCGTCAGCAGCGAGTTGATCGCGCGCACGCCGACGTCGAGCACCTTGTGGATCGGCTCGCGATTCAGCGGATTGATGACCGGACCCGCCAGCGGCGCATCGACCTTGGCGCCGAGCGGGCCGAGCCCGTCGAGCGGACGGCCGGACGCGTCGACCACGCGGCCGAGCATTTCCCAGCCGACCGGCAGACGCTTCGCGCCCGCCATCGGATCGTTGATCGGCGCGCTTTCCAGCGGATACACGCGCGCGCCCGGCAACAGGCCGGCGACTTCGGTCGTCGGCATGAGAAAGAGCTTGTCGCCCGCGAAACCGACGACTTCGGCTTCGGCGGTCGGAATCGCGCTGCCCGGCGGCAGCTCGATGATGCATTCGGAGCCGACGCCCATCTTCAGGCCGACCGCTTCGAGCACGAGACCGGCGGCGCGCGTGAGACGTCCGCACGGACGCAGCGGCTTCGCGATCGCATTGCGCGAGCGCAGCGCGTCGAGCTTGTCGCGCCACGTGTCGATGTGCGGATTGCCCGCGATACCGGCCAGTTCGGCGATGGTGCGCGCGGCGAGTTCGTCGGGCGATTCGTCTTCCGCGCGCTCTTCGGCGAGCGGGCCGAACGACGCGCGCGCGAGTTCCTGTTCGAGTTCGCTCAGACCGTCCTGCGTGATCCGTTGATTTACCACGGCTTGCTTCTCCCCAACGCGGCCACGACGCGCTCCCAGCGCGACACGTTGGTCGCATCGATTTCACCGGTTGCGGCGTGCGCCTTGCAGCCGCCGCGCTCGACTTCCGGATCGGGCCGCACGGTCCAGCCGGCGGCTTCGAGTTCGTCCTTCAGATACGCATCGACGATAGCCATGTCGGCCGGATTGACGATGAGCGTCGGCGCGCCGCACAACTCCGGCTCGGACGCGATGACTTCGCGCGCCACGGCGACGAGCGCCGTCGGATCGAGTGCGAGATGCTGGCGCACGACCTGCTGCGCGATATCGACCGCGAGTTCCGCGAGCGATTCCGCGATGGCCGCATCGGCGGCTTGCAGCGCGGTCTTGAACGCATCGGCGATCTCGGCGAGACGCGCGGCCTGCGCGAGCGCTTCCTTGCGGCCGTCCTCGAAACCCTTCGCCTGACCTTGCTCGTAACCCGCCTGATACCCAAGCGCCTGCCCCGCGACGTGCCCCTTCGCGAGACCTTGCTGATACGCGTCGTCCTCGACGCGGCGCAGGTGCGCTTCGAGCGCGGCCTGTTCCGCCGCGCTATTGTCGACCTTGATCTCGACGGGATCGAACGACGCCATTTCCCAGCGCTGATACGCCGAGACCGGAGCCTTTTGCGCGCGGGTGTTAGACATATGCGTCCTCGGCCTTGCCGCCTAACTGGATCTGACCGTTTTCCGCGAGATTGCGGACGATCTGCAGAATCTTGCGCTGCTGCTGCTCGACTTCCGACACGCGCACCGGACCGCGCGAATCGAGGTCTTCGGCGAGCAGTTCGGCCGCGCGCTGCGACATGTTCGACAGGAACTTCTGGCGCAGCGCCGGCTGCGCGCCCTTGAGCGACACGATCAGCGTTTCCGATTCCACTTCCTTCAGCAGAAGCTGGATCGCGCGGTCTTCCAGATCGAGCAGGTTCTCGAACACGAACATCTGGTCGATGATCTTCTGCGCGAGCTCGGCGTCGTATTCGCGCACGTTCGCGATGACGCCTTCTTCGTGATTGCTCGACATGAAGTTGAGAATCTCGGCCGCCGTGCGGATGCCGCCCATCGGCGCGCGCTTCAGGTTGTCGCTGCCGGAGAGCAGCGTCGTCAGCACGTCGTCGAGTTCGCGCAGCGCGGCGGGCTGGATGCCGTCGAGCGTCGCGATGCGCAGGAGCACGTCGTTGCGCAGGCGGTCGGACAACAGCGACACGATTTCCGACGCCTGATCGCGGTCCAGGTGAACGAGGATCGTCGCGATGATCTGCGGATGCTCGTTCTTGATGAGTTCCGCGACCGCGCCCGAGTCCATCCACTTCAGGCCTTCGATGCCGCTCGTATCGCTGCCCTGCAGGATACGGTCGATCAGCGCGCCGGCCTTGGTTTCGCCGAGCGCCTTCGTCAGCACGGAGCGGATGTACTCGCTCGAATCCAGCGAAAGCGCCGTGTGCTGCTCGGCTTCGCTCACGAATTCGGTCAGCACGTTGTCGAGCTGCTCGCGCGTCACGTTTTTCAGGGCCGCCATCGTCGCGCCGATCTTCTGCACCTCGCGCGGGGCGAGATACTTGAAAACTTCGGCGGCTTCTTCCTCGCCGATCGACATCAGGAGGAGAGCGGCTTTATTCAGGCCTTCAGCGTTCATCGGACACCCAGTTCTTTACGACCGTCGCAACGATTCTCGGATCCTGACGCGCGACCATGCGCGCGTAGTCGAGATTGCGGTCGAATTTGGCTTTCTTGCTTTCATGACCGAGGAGACTCACCTCGGCATCCTTGTCTTCGTCTTCCAGCTTCGCCGTGCCGCCGCCGTCGAGCGACGGGCCGTCGAGCAGCGAGAGTTCGTCCGGTACGGCGAGCGTCGGCGCGGCTTCGGGCGGCGGCGGGAAGGCGCGCTTCATCGCCGGCTTCACCATGCTGAAGTACAGGAACAGACCGACGATGCCGATGCCCAGATACTTCGCCGCCTGAATGCCCATGCCGATCGATTCCGGCGTCTTCCACCACGGCACGTCGGGCGTCGCGTTCAGATCGGCGGAGAACGCGCTGTTCACGACGTTCACCGAGTCGCCGCGCTTGTCGTCGAAGCCCATCGCGTCCTTCACGAGCTGCTGGACCTGCGCGAGTTTGTCGGCGGCAAGCGGCGTCATCGTGACGTTGCCCTTCGCATCGACCTTCTTCTCGTAGTTCACGACCACCGCCACCGACAGACGCTTGATGCCGCCCGTCGCCTGCTCGTAGTGACGCACGGTGCGATCGACTTCGTAGTTCGTCGTCGTGTCCTTGCGCTGATTCTGCGGACCCGTTTTCGCCGATGCGCCCGCCGCGCCCGATGCCGCTGCGTCGACCGGCGCGGATGCCGGCTGCGGCGGCTGGTTCGACAGCGCGCCCGGCACGCCGCCGATGCTGCTGCCGCCGGATTCGCTCGACTCGCTCGACTGCTGGCTGCGGATCGCCGTGTTCTGCGGGTTCCCGTTCGGGCCGTAGCTTTCGGCGGTTTGCTCGAGCTTCGAGAAGTCGATGTCGGCGCTGACCTGCGAACGCGCGTTGCCGGCGCCGAAGAGCGGCGCGAGGATCGCGTCGATGCGCTTTTGCGTGTTGTGCTCGATCTGCTGCACATACTTCAGTTGCGATGCGTCGAGGCCGTTCGCGGCGTTCTGGCTCGTCAGCAGGTTGCCGTCCTGATCGACGATGTTCACGTTCTTGACCGGCATGTCCGCGACGCCGGACGCCACCATGTGCGTGATCGCCACCACCTGGCCTTCGTCGAGCACGCGGCCGGGGTACAGATTGACCATCACTGAGGCGGTCGGCAGTTCCTTGTCGCGCACGAAGACGGAAGGCTTCGGAATCGCCAGATGCACGCGCGCCGACTTCACCGACGAAATCGAGCCGATCGTGCGCTCCAGCTCGCCTTCCAGCGCGCGCTGATAGTTGACTTGCTCGGCGAACTGGCTGATGCCGAACTTCTGGTTGTCCATCAGCTCGAAGCCGACCGAGCCGGCCTTCGGCAAGCCCTGGCTCGCGAGACGCAGACGCGTTTCGTGCACCTGCTCGGCCGGCACGAGAATGGCGCCGCCGCCGTCGGAGAGCTTGTACGGAATGTTGCCCTGCTGGAGCGCGGCAACGATTGCGCCGCCGTCCCGGTCTGACAGATTGGAAAAGAGCACGCGATAGTCCGGCTGGCGTGACCACATGACGAGGCCCGCGACCACCATCACCAGAATCGCGACGGCCACGATGAGCGGCACGCGCGGATTCGAGCGGAACTGGTTGAGCATCGGCATGCGCTGCGCGAAGCCGCCGAAGTCGGCTCCCGCGCCGCCCGCGAGGCTCGCGCCGGCGGTGGCCGTTCCGGCTGCGCCCGGCTGTGCGCCCGCCAGGCCCATTCTGGCGTCGGGCGTGATGAGTGAGTTGTTGGGCGTTTCCATTTAGCGTCGAAGCTCCGAATCCTGAGGTTCCCCTCCGCCGCTTCCCGCTTCCATGTAAGCGGCGGTGGAGGACTTTTCACGATGGGGATTATCCGCAGAAGATTGCAAGTCGATTCGGCGAATAGAGCGGGGTTTTCCCCGTTCTTCCCGCGCTTTGAAAAACCGCCGGCTGCTAATCTTTTTCGTACTCGGCGAACCTCCGCAAATGCGGGCCGGGCATCGGGTCTGCGCCACGAGCGGCACCCGTTATTTCCTGTCATCCGGAGTCAACATGAACTTTCCGATCAATCCGCTTTCCTCGGCTATGTCGGCCATTCAGTCGATGGCGTCGCAAGCCGCCGGCGGCACCGGCGCCGCAAACGCCGCGTCCGTCGCGTCGGGCGCCGTCATGGGGCAGAGCGGGACATCGGGCGCGGCGAGCGCCGGCAGCTTCGCCGACGCGCTGAAATCGTCCATCGACAAGATCAGCGACAACCAGAACAAGGCACTCGGCGAGGCGCACGCATTCGAAATCGGCGCGCCGAACGTGTCGCTCAACGACGTGATGGTCGACATGCAGAAGGCGAACGTCGGCCTGCAGTTCGGCCTGCAGGTGCGCAACAAGCTCGTGTCGGCCTACAACGACATCATGCAGATCTCCGTCTGACGGTCTTCACACGATCCGTCCCTCGATCCTCGCGATTGCTCTAGAGCCTTGAGTCCTAAAGCTTTGCCGCGTTTTTCCGATAACCCCGGTAACGGCACGGCGAACGATGGTTCGCCCGCTTGAGGCGGGCGGCACGCTCGTCTCTCACCGGTTTTACCGGACCCACACGGATCAGGACGAGCGGCACGGCGTCCGCTTGAAGCCCGCGCACGCTGCGGCATCGCATAAGGAGAACCCGAGAGATGTATTCCCCAGGACACGCAGGAGCCAGCGCCTACGCACGCGTGGGCGTTCAGACAGGGGTGATCGGAGCGAGCCCGCACAGGCTGATCGTGATGCTGTATCAAGGCGCGCGTCAGGCGATCGCGCAGGCGCGCATGCATCTGCAGCAGAACAACGTCGGCGCGCGCGGCGCGGCGATCGGCAAGGCCATCAGCATCATCGAGAGCGGATTGCAGCAGGCGCTCAACAAGGATGCGGGCGGCGAGATCGCGCAACGGCTGGACGCGCTGTACACGTATATGACGCGCCGGCTGCTCGAGGCGAACATCAAGCAGAACGAGTCGATGCTCGTCGAAGTCGACGGCCTGCTCGCGACGCTGGAAGAAGCCTGGGTCGGAATTGGACAGGAAGTGGCGCAAATGACCGCCGTGCCCGCATGACGGGTATGAGCGTCGACTGCCTCGAAAGAATGAAGACGACACAAGAATATTTCGCCCACTACGAGGCCATTGCGGCGGTTTCCGGTCAGATGCTGGTGGCCGCGCGCGGTGGCGAATGGAGCGAGCTGAAGGCGTTGCAGGGCACCTATCGCGAGCTGGTCGACCGGCTGAAGGAAGTCGATACCGGTTCGGATCTCGACGAAACCGCCCGCGCACGCAAGCTGGACCTCGTGAAGAAGATTCTCGCCGACGACGCCGCGATCCGCGATCTGACCTCGCCGAGTCTCGCGCGCCTGTCCGCGCTCTTCACGGTCAACAGCCCGGCCCGCGTACTGAAGAAAATGATCGGACTGCGCTAGCCGCGGTTCCGCGCCAGCCGGACGATCCGGCCGGCGCTTACGAGGATGGGGGCATGACTGGACTCGATTCTGCGATCGCATCGTTGCTCGCCAGCCGCACCGAGCTCCTGATGTCCGCGATTCGCGCGCCGGGCGGCGTGAGCGGCAGCGGCGTGACGGGCACGAGCGTCGGGCAGACGACGCAGCCGGACATGCCGCAGACCGTCGGCGCGCCCGCCGTGGCGGCGGGACCGGCGGCGTCGGCGCAAACCGAGCTTTCCAGCGTCGCGCGCACGCTCGACGTGATTTCGCGCTTCGGCGGCGCGACGCCCGCGCTGACCGGCGACACCCCGCTCTGGCCGACGCCGCCGCGCCCCGCGAGCGCCTTCGCCGCGCTCACGACCGGCCTCTTCGATACCGCTTTCTCCTCCAATGCCGCCGCCGTGGCGGCCGCGCGCGCCGCGACGCAGAATCTGCCGCCGCTGCCCGCCGCCGCGCTGGCGACGGCGCTCGCAAGGACCGTCGGCGAAAGCGGGCTTTTCTACGAATCGCATCTGGTGCAATGGCTCGCGGGCCAGCGCAGCGCGGCGTCGCTCGGCAACGAACCGCAGGCGCGCGTCGATGCCCGTTCGATGTCCCTGCCGTTCGAGCTCGCCAACGCCGTCACGCCGGCCGACACCGGCCTCGACGATGCCCGCGCGCCGCAGCTCGCGCCCGATCTGCCGGATTTCCACGGCCGCCCGATCGCGACGCCGCAGACGCCGCAGCAGGCGGCCGCGCTCGCGGCGTCGGTGCGGGATGCGTCGCCGTCCGAGCTCTCGAATTCGCAGAACGGAACCGCGAACGGCGCCAACGCGCAGACGGCGCAACCGAGCCGGCACGAATCGGCGCTGCAGGCGTCGCTCGCGGCGGGCATCCATCCGGCGACGCTCAATGTCGTGCGTCAGCAACTCGACGTGCTCGCGAACGAGCAATTCCGCTGGCAGGGCGAGGCGTGGCCCGGCACGCGCTTCGAGTGGGAAGTCGCCCGCGAACCGCGCGATCAGCGCGCTTCCGACGACGCCGCCGACGAACGCGCCTGGCGCACGCGCATCACGCTGTCGCTGCCCGCGCTCGGCACCGTCGACGCCGAACTGGTGCTGTCGGGCGACAAGCTCGTCACGCGCATCAAGGCGGGCGACGCGGGCGCGCGCCGTCTCGCCGCCGACGGCGCCGCGTTCGCGCGTCAGCTCGAAGCGGCGGGCATCGCGCTCGCGTCGCTGTCCGTGCGTTCGATGGACGGCACGACCGATCTCGCGCTTTCCGGCGACAAGACCGCCGCGAAAAAGCCGGTGCGCTCGCCGCTCGAACATCTGTTCCACCCGCCGCACGGCGATGGGAGTGAAACATGAGCGGCCAGGATCATCCGCCGTACACGCGCAGGCAGGCGACGGCGCTCGCCTACGACGCGGGCAATCGCGAGGCGACGCCGCGCGTCGTCGCGAAGGGCTACGGCATCGTCGCGGACATGATCGTGCAGCGCGCGAAGGAAGCGGGGCTGTACGTGCACGAATCGCCGGAAATGGTGTCGCTGCTGATGCAGGTCGATCTCGACGCGCACATTCCGCCCGCCTTGTATCAGGCGGTCGCGGAATTGCTGTCGTGGGTGTATCGGCTGGAGAACGAGGAGCCGTTGAGGGAAGCGGGGCGGGTGATCCGCTGACGCTTTCTCAGGCGGCGAACGCCCGCGTGACGATCGCCGCGTGATCGAAGCGTCCGGGCAGCGTGCCGTACACGCGCCCGTTTTCGCCGCGCGCGTCGCCAAGACGCGATTCGATGAACGCATCGGCGACATCCTGCGGCGCGTGCCGCGCGAGCAGCACGCCCTGCGCGCACAACGTCAATTGCTGCGCGATGCGCCGGGCCGACGCTTCCCGGATCGACGGATCGTCCGTCAGCATCGCAATCAGCGACGACAGCGCGCCCGCCAGCGCCGGATGCGCGCCCGCCGTCGTCTTCCAGTCGTCGATGAGCGCGTGCGCGGCGTCCTGCTCGCGCTCGAACGCGCGCAGGACGTCGAGGCACATCACGTTGCCCGAGCCTTCCCAGATCGAATTGACCGGCGCCTCGCGATAGAAACGCGCCATCGGCCCGGTTTCGACATAGCCGTTGCCGCCCCAGACTTCCATCGCTTCGCCGGTGAATTCGAGCGCGCGCTTGCAGACCCAGAATTTCGCGGCGGGCGTGACGATGCGCCGCCACGCGCGTTCGGCGAGCGCTCCGCCTGGCGCGGCGCTCTGCTCGAACGCGCCCGCGAGCCGCATGAACAGCACCGTCGCGGCTTCGGATTCGAGCGCGAGATCGGCGAGCACGTTGCGCATCAGCGGCTGATCGACGAGATGCGCGCCGAACGCGCTGCGCTGCCGCGCGTGATGAATCGCCTGGACGAGCGCCGCGCGCATCAGCGCCGCACTGCCGATCACGCAATCGAGCCGCGTGAAATTCGCCATCTCGATGATGGTCGGCACGCCGCGTCCCTCGTCGCCGATCATCACGCCGTAAGCATCGAGAAACTCCACTTCGCTGCTCGCGTTCGAGCGGTTGCCGAGCTTGTCCTTCAGGCGCTGGATCTGGACCGCGTTCTTGCGGCCGTCCGGCGCGAAACGCGGCACGTAGAAGCACGACAGGCCGCCTTCGTCGGCGGTGCGCGCGAGCACGAGATGCGCGTCGCATTGCGGCGCGGAGAAGAACCACTTGTGACCGACCAGCCGATAAGCGCCTCCGCGTCCCGTCGCGCCGTTTCTGTCGATGGCGTGCGCGCGCGTGCGGTTGCTGCGCACGTCGGAGCCGCCCTGTTTCTCGGTCATGCCCATGCCGATCATCATCGAATGCTTGCCGGCTTCGAGCGGAATGTCGCGCGGATCGTGTTCGCGCGAAAGCAGCGCGTGCGAAACGCGCGCGAACAGGTCGGGTTCGTGGCGCAGAACGGGGATGCTCGCGAAGGTCATCGTGATCGGGCACAGCGAGCCCGATTCGAGCTGGCCGTGCAGATAGTAGCCGGCGCAGCGCGCGGCCATCGATCCGGCGCGCGCGGACGGCTCGAACGGCATCGCGTGCAATCCCTCATGGCGCAGCCGCCGCAGCAGTTCATGCCACGCCGGATGAAACTCGATGGCGTCGATGCGCTCGCCGCGCGGACTGTGCGTCGCGAGTTCGGGCTCGTGGCGGTTGGCGAGCTCGGCCAGCGCGACGACGTCCGGCTGCGTCAGCGCCATCCCGTCGCGCGAAAGCGTCTGCACATGCCAATGCGCGCCTTCGCGTCCGACGGCGGCGACGAGCGCCGGATCGAAGGCGAACGCGTCATAGCCGACGAGCGGCGAGGCCTGATTCGTGACGTCGTGGGTTTGCCCGAACGGGCGATCGGCGGGATCGGACATCGTCGCTCTCCTTCTGCGGTGATTCGTCGCTGTCGGACGCGCGCAACAGCGCTTTCGGCGGATCGGCCGTCCGGGCGTCATCTCGAATTCAGGAATCATAGGCCGCGCACGGATCGGCCGTGTAGAGGCACCGTTCTTTTCGGGATCGATCGGGAATTTTTGATGCGCGCTCCTAAAGCGCCGCTCACTGAGATAAATCCGATTGTTAATCCCGCCCCGATGACGCGCCGGAACCCGAACCTATAATCGGCACGCCTAATTCCGGCGATTGCAGTAACGCCTTTCACGGAAGCATTCTCAATGAGCATCAACCTCAATCAACTTGTCCAGGGCGCTTTGACCGAAAGCGTGTTGCAGCATGTCGCCGGGCGCATCGGCTGCGCGCCGGAATCCGCGCGGCGCGTCGTGTCGCTGTGCGGGCCGGCGCTGATCGGCGCGATGATGAACAAGGCGTCGTCGCTCGAAGGCGCGCGTCATCTGTTCGCGGCGATCATGTCGCCGGCGACCAACGCGCTGATCGCCGAAGAACTGCCGCACTTCGTCGTGCAGGACGAGGGTTTCAAGACGCTCGTCGACAGCAGCGAAAAAGCCGATGCCGAAATCGCCTCGCGCGACAATCTCAATCTGCTCGCCGAGCGCATCGCCGAATACACGGGCGTCGCGGCGAGCGCCACGCGCACGCTGACCGGCGTGGTCGGCGCGACGCTCTTCGGCGTGCTCAAGCGCTATCTCACGCAGCACAACGGCAATCCCAGCCAGCTTCCGACGCTGCTCGGCCATCAGTTGCCGGTCGTGCGCGCGAACATGACCGACGCGTTCGCCAACGCGCTCGGTCTCGGTTCGGTCGGCGCGTTTCTCGCGGGTGTCGCATCTCGGCTGAAGGCGGTGTCGGCGCATCTGGAACATCCGGCGACGCAGGAAGCCGCCGTGTTCGCGCAGCCGCAGGAAGCGCCCGCCGCCGCCGATCACGCCGTGAAGGAAGACGCGGGCCGGAAGAAATGGTGGTGGATCGCATCCGCTGCCGCGCTCGCGATGTTCGCGGTTCTGGCCGGTCGCGGCTGCTCGACGGACAACAAGCCGGAAGACGCCGCGCCCGTCGCGAAGCCGGACGCCGCTTCCGACGCGAGCGCCGAGACGGCAACGGGCGCGACGGCCGCCGCGGCCGATCAGGCGTCTGCGCCGGCCGCGCTGCCTTCCAAGGACGCAACGATGTCCTTCGTCGTCGACGCATCCGGCGTTCCGACGCTGACCGCCACCGTCCACGACGAGCACGAACGCCGCGAACTGCTCGACACGCTCGCCGCGAAGCTCGGCGCGGACAAGTTCAAGGCGGACATCGCGGTCGATCCGGACACGAAGCCCGCCGCGTGGATCGCGAAACTCGACGGCCTGCTCCCGGTCATGACGCTGCCGGGCGCGCAAGTGCGCGTGGTTGGCGACAAGATCGACCTGAGCGGCCGCGCGGGCGATTCGAAGCTCGGCTGGCTGGACAAGCTGAAGGCGTTCTTCGGCGACGGCTGGACGATCGGCGCAACCGACACGACCGCCGCCGCAAAAACGCTCGCCGCGTCGGACGCTGCCGCGAATTGCAGTGCCGCCGACGTCGCGAAGAATCTGAATCTGCGTCCGATCAAGTTCGGCTTCGCGTCAAACGAGTTGCCGCGCGCGGCGCTGAACGAACTCGCCGAATCCGCGAAGGGGCTGAAGGATTGCGACGCGAACGGCAAGCCGATCAAGCTGCAGATCGGCGGCTACACGGACAGTTCGGGCAATCCGGCGGTGAATCTCCACTTGTCGGAAAAGCGCGCGCGGTCCGTGCGTTCGTATCTGATCCAGCGTGGCGTGCCGGCCGACACGCTGACGGCGGAAGGTTTCGGCGACGCGCATCCGATCGGCGACAACGCCACGCGCGAAGGCCGCGCGGCGAATCGGCGAATCGAATTCAAGGAACTGAACTGATTCGGGAATCGCGCGAGCCGCTGTAAATGACGCGCCGGTCCGCTCATCGCGGGCCGGCGCGTTTTTTTGCGTGGATGTCACCGGTTTCGCGGAAAGCCATCGGCCATGAAATCCTGATCCAGATTCGCGGGCAGCATTTCCCGCGCGACCTCGATCCACGCGCGCGCCGCGTGCGACAGATAACCGTTGCGCCGCCAGCCGAGCGCCATGTCCCAGTGAATCTCGGGCGCGACGACCGGACGGCAGGTGAACGCGTTCGCGTCGAGACGCCGGCAGTACGGCGCGGGCAGCAGCGCGATGCCGATGCCTGCCTGCACGAGCGCCGCCATGAAATCCCAATGCCCGCTGCGGCCGACGATCGTCGGCGCGAAACCCGCCTCACGGCACGCGTTGAGCACGACGTCGTTGAGCGCGAGGCTCTCGCCGTAGAACACGAACGGTTCGGCGGCGAGATCGGTGAGCGCGACTTCGCGGGCGTCGTCCCAGCGCGAACCCTTCGGCGCGACGAGCCAGAGAATCTGCCGGCTCACGGGCAGGACGTCGAACATCGCGGTGTCGACCGGCTGCAAGACGCCGCCCAGTTCGAGCTCCCCGTCGATGAGCGCCGCCTCGATCGCCTTCGAGCCGCGCTCGAACAGCTTCAGCTCAACTTTCGGATAACGGCGACGGAACGCGGCGATGGCCGGCGTGAAGAGCGATCCGCCCATCGGCGGAATGCCGATCGTCAGCGTGCCGCGCCCGAACGTGCCGAGATCGTTCAACTCCGCTTCCAGACGCGCGTGCGCCGCCAGCACCTCGACGCCGCGCTGATAGACGATCTGGCCGGCGTCGGTCAGCACCATCTGACGCCCCTCGCGCAGAAGCAGCGGCGAGCCGACCTCGTCCTCCAGCGCCTTCACCATCTTGCTGATGGTCGGCTGCGTCACGAACATGTGTTCGGCGGCAGCGGTGAAGCTCTTCTGCTTCACCACTTCGATGAAGTACCGCAAGGCACGCAATTCCATCGTCGGCTCCGAATTCCAGTTTGGAATGATTCGAATAAGGTTAAGTCATTTTTATTATGCAAGGTGCGCCCATATACTCAGCCTACGGGATAACCCTAATCAGTCGCCTTCAGCCCACGAGAGCCGCCATGTCCACCGCCCTGCCGATCAAAACGCCGTCCGCCTTCGCCCGCTTCCTGCGCGTCGCGGTGCAGTCCGCCGCGCTCGCGGGGATCTGGGTCGTAGCGGATTTCGTCGCGCGCACGCTGTCGCTGCCCGTGCCGGGCGGCGTGATCGGCCTCATCGCGCTGCTCGCGCTGCTGTTCTGCGGCGGCGTCGCGCCGCGCTGGGTCAAGGCGGGCGCGGACTGGCTGCTGTCCGACATGCTGCTCTTCTTCATCCCGGCGGCGGTCGCGGCGGTCCAGTACGGCGGCCTGTTCATGGAAGACGGCTGGCGGCTCGCGCTCGTGGTCGTCGGCGGAACGTTGATGGTGATGGTGGCCGTGGCGTTCGCCGTCGACCGTGCGGCGCGCCTGGAACGCCGTCTCGCCCTGCGCCGTGTGCTCGTCGCGCGACACGCGGCCCGCGCCTGAGCGAGCGGACATGAACCACTTCTTTGCCTCGCTTCTCGAAGACGACGCCGCGCGCCTCATCGCGGCCGGTTGCTTCGTGCTGACCGTCGCGCTGTACTTCGCGGCCAAGCATCTGTACGCGCGCTTCCGGCGGCCGTGGCTCACGCCGCTTCTGGCCGTGCCGGCGGTGCTCGCGGTCATCGTCGTGATTGCGCGCATTCCGTACTCGGTCTATTACACCGACACGCGCTGGCTCATGTGGCTGCTCGGACCGGCGACGGTCGCGTTCGCGGTGCCGATCTATGAGTACCGCGAACTCATCAAGCGGCACTGGATTTCGCTGACCGTCGGCGTGACGGTCGGCATTCTGGTGGCGGTCGGCGGTTCGCTCGCGCTCGCGAAGCTGCTGCATCTGTCGCCGGAATTGCAGCGCAGCCTCGCGACGCGTTCCGTGTCGACGCCGTTCGCGCTCGCCGTCTCCGACAAGATCCACGCGCCCAAAGACCTCACCGCGCTCTTCGTGATCGCGACGGGCGTCTGCGGCATGCTCTTCGGCGAAATCGTGCTCGCGCTCGTGCCGCTGCGCACGCGGCTCGCGCGCGGCGCGTTGTTCGGCGCGGCGGCGCATGGCGTCGGCACGGCGAAGGCGCGCGAACTGGGGAGCGAAGAGGGCGTCGTCGCGAGTCTCACGATGATGATCGCCGGTGTCGTGATGGTGCTGCTCGCGCCAGTGCTTTCCGTACTGCCTTTCTGAGCGCTTGCGCGCGCCGCGAAAGTCCCTCTTCGGCGTCTCGAAAACGCATTCGCCACACGAGACTTTGCTACAATCGACGCTCGTTTCCGAGGAGCGTTGCGACGGGCGATTCATCGAATCCGCCCGCCAGGCTCGGAAGCATTCAATCCGGACGGTTCGAAAGCGCCAGGCAGTCAAGGCGCCCGCTGAGCCACCGCATCGAACGGCGCTCACGTCAACATTTCTAGTCTTTTTAGAAAAGGAGGGCGTGATGAACGCCGCAGTTCTCGATTCCAACGGTTCCAAGGATTACATCGTTGCCGACATGTCGCTTGCCGCATGGGGCCGCAAAGAGCTCGACATCGCCGAAACGGAAATGCCGGGTCTCATCCAGACGCGCGAAGAGTACAAGGCGCAGCAGCCGCTGAAGGGCGCGCGCATCGCCGGCTCGCTGCACATGACGATTCAAACGGGCGTGCTGATCGAAACGCTCACGGCGCTGGGCGCGGACGTGCGCTGGGCATCGTGCAACATCTTCTCGACGCAGGATCACGCAGCTGCAGCGATCGCCGCGGGCGGCACGCCGGTGTTCGCGTTCAAGGGCGAATCGCTCGACGAATACTGGGAATTCTCGCATCGCATTTTCGAATGGCCGAACGGCGAATTCGCCAACATGATTCTTGATGACGGCGGCGATGCAACGCTGCTGCTCATCCTCGGCGCGAAGGCGGAAAAGGACCGCTCGGTCATCGCCAAGCCGACGAACGAAGAAGAAATCGCGCTCTACAAGTCGATCGCGAAGCACCTCGACGCCGATCCGACGTGGTACTCCACGCGCCTTTCGCACATTCAGGGCGTGACGGAAGAAACCACGACGGGCGTGCATCGCCTGTATCAGATGGAAAAGGAAGGACGCCTGCCGTTCCCCGCCATCAACGTGAACGATTCGGTCACGAAGTCGAAGTTCGACAATCTGTACGGCTGCCGCGAATCGCTCGTCGACGGCATCAAGCGCGCGACCGACGTGATGATCGCCGGCAAGATCGCGGTCGTCGCGGGTTACGGCGACGTGGGCAAGGGCTGCGCGCAATCGCTGCGCGGTCTGGGCGCGACGGTGTGGGTCACGGAAATCGATCCGATCTGCGCGCTGCAAGCCGCAATGGAAGGCTACCGCGTCGTGACGATGGAATACGCCGCGAGCCGCGCCGACATCTTCGTCACCGCGACGGGCAACTATCACGTCATCAACCACGATCACATGAAGGCGATGCGCAACAACGCGATCGTCTGCAACATCGGCCACTTCGATTCGGAAATCGATATCGCGTCGACGCGTCAATACACGTGGGACAACATAAAGCCGCAGGTGGATCACATCGTCTTCCCGGACGGCAAGAAGATCATCATTCTGGCTGAAGGGCGTCTCGTGAACCTCGGCTGCGCGACGGGCCATCCGTCCTTCGTGATGTCGAACTCGTTCACGAACCAGACGCTCGCGCAGATCGAACTGTTCACGCAGGGCAAGAAGTACGAGAACAAGGTCTACGTGCTGCCGAAGCATCTCGACGAAAAGGTCGCGCGCCTGCACCTCGGCCGTATCGGCGCGGAACTGACCGTGCTGTCGGACGAGCAGGCCGGCTACATCGGCGTCGACAAGAACGGCCCGTTCAAGCCGAACCACTACCGCTATTAAACGCTGACGGCAGCCGTAACAGGCGCGGGCGTGACGACCACGCCCGCGCGATTCAACGCATCAACCGGAGATTTCTCGATGACCGTGCTGCTGACATGGCTGATCAACGCGCTCGCGCTGCTGATCATCACCTACCTCGTGCCTTCGATTCATATCCGCAGTTTCGGCACGGCGCTCATCATCGCGGTGGTGCTGGGTCTCATCAACGCGATCATCCGGCCTGCTCTCATCATCCTCACGTTGCCGGTGACGATCGTCACGCTCGGGTTCTTCATACTCGTCGTGAATGCGCTGTGCTTCTGGCTGTGCTCGTCGCTGTTGAAGGGCTTCGAAGTATCGGGCTTCTGGTCCGCGTTCTTCGGCTCGATTCTCTACAGCATCGTGTCGTGGCTGCTGTCGGCGCTGATCTTCGGGAATCGCAACTTCGGTTGACGTTGGACCGCGCGCTGCCGTGCGTCAAAAAACATCATGAAACCGATCGAACTCTCATTCGAGTTTTTCCCGCCGAAGACGCAGGAAGGCGTGGACAAGCTGCGCGCGTCCCGCGCCGAGTTGAAGAAGCTCTCGCCCAAGTTCGTCTCCGTGACGTTCGGCGCGGGCGGCTCCACGCAGCAAGGCACGCTCGACACCGTGCTCGAAATGGCCGCGGAAGGCTTCGAGGCCGCGCCGCATCTCTCGTGCATCGGCTCGTCGAAGGACAGTCTGCGCGCCATTCTCTTGCAGTACCGCGAGCACGGTATTCGCCACATCGTCGCGCTGCGCGGCGATCTGCCTTCGGGCATGGGCGAAGTCGGCGAGTTGCGCTATGCGTCGGAACTGGTGGCGTTCATCCGTCAGGAGCACGGCGACTGGTTCAACATCGAAGTGGCCGCGTATCCGGAGTTTCATCCGCAATCGAGGTCGCCGAAAGCCGATCTCGAAAACTTCGCGCGCAAGGTGAAGGCGGGTGCGAACTCGGCGATCACGCAGTACTTCTTCAACGCCGATTCCTACTTCAAGTTCGTCGAGGAAGCGCGCAAGCTCGGCGTCGACGTGCCGATCGTGCCGGGCATCATGCCGATCACGAACTTCTCGCAACTGATGCGCTTCTCCGACATGTGCGGCGCCGAAGTGCCGAAGTGGATCGCACGGCGGCTTGAAAGCTTCGGCGACGATCGCGAGTCGATCCGCGCGTTCGGCGTCGACGTGGTGACGGGCCTGTGCCGCCGTCTCATCGATGATGGCGCGCCGGGTCTGCACTTCTACACGCTCAACGGCGCGTGGGCGTCGAAGACGGTTTGCGAACGTCTCGGCTTCAAGAGCGTCTGATCAGCATCAATGTTCACCCGCGCGGCGCTCGCCGCGCGGTTCTTTCTCTGAATCCCCTTACCGTCGTCTTTTTTGCGTTAGCGCGCGCCTATCCGAGCAATATTTCGTCGCCCGATGTATCAGGTGCGAACATGCCCGATAACCTACCCTTATCGGAGCGCCACCGACGACAAACTCTAGTGGGGAAAACCAAGTACACGTGTCACTTTTGTTCGTGCTAGGGTAGCGCCCACTTTGCGCGTGTGCTTCGAAAAAAGCGGGGCGGCGCGATCAAGTACACTCGCGCTACGTCGGCCAGAAGCCGGCATCGACTTGGAGGAAACATGAACAAAAACAGCCTGTTGCGAGCCATCCGCGGATCGGCGCTCGCAGGCGCCGTCGCCACCGCGACGCTCTTTGCAGCAACCGCGGCACACGCCGCGGGAATCCCGAACAAGACGCTCGTGTATTGCTCGGAAGGCAGCCCGGCCGGCTTCGATCCGGCGCAATACACCACCGGCACCGATTTCACCGCGAATACCTTCACCGTCTATAACCGTCTTGTCGAATTCGAGCGCGGCGGTACGAAGGTCGAGCCGGGTCTCGCCGAAAAGTGGGACGTGTCGTCGGATGGCCTCAGCTACACGTTCCATCTGCGTCACGGCGTGAAGTTCCAGACGACGTCGTTCTTCAAGCCGACGCGCGAATTCAACGCGGATGACGTGATCTTCACGTTCAACCGCATGCTCGACCCGAACAATCCGTTCCGCAAGGCGTACAACGTCCAGTTTCCGTACTTCACGGACCTCGGCATGGACAAGCTGATCTCGAAGATCGAGAAGGTCGATCCGTACACCGTGAAGTTCACGCTGAAGGAAGTCAGCGCGCCGTTCATCCAGAACATGGCGATGGAATACGCGTCGATCCTGTCCGCCGAGTACACGGACAAGCTGCTGAAAGACGGCAAGGCCGCCGACATCAACCAGCAGCCGGTCGGCACGGGTCCGTTCATCTTCCGCAGCTACACGAAGGACGCGACCATCCGCTTCGACGGCAATCCTGATTACTGGAAGCCGAACGCCGTGCAGATCAGCAAGCTGATCTTCTCGATCACGCCGGACGCGGCCGTGCGCGTGCAGAAGCTGAAGAACAACGAATGCCAGGTGATGAGCTATCCGCGTCCGGGCGATATCGCCGCGCTGAAGTCGGCATCGAATGTCGATACGCCGTCACAGGCGGGCTTCAACGAAGGCTATGTCGCGTACAACGTGACGAAGAAGGGCCTCGACAACACCGACGTGCGCCGCGCGCTCGACATGGCGATCAACAAGAAGGCGATCATCGATTCCGTGTATCAGGGCGCGGGCCAGCCGGCCACCGCACCGATGCCGCCGACGCAGTGGTCCTACGACAAGAACCTGAAGGGCCAGACATACGACACCGCGAAGGCGAAGGAACTGCTCGCGAAGGCGGGCTTCCCGAACGGCTTCGAAATCACGCTCTGGGCGATGCCGGTTCAACGCGCGTACAACCCTAACGCGCGGCTGATGGCGGAAATGATCCAGGCCGACTGGGCGAAGATCGGCGTGAAGGCGAACATCGTTTCGTACGAGTGGGGCGAGTATCTGAAGCGCGCGCACGCGGGCGAACACGATGCGCTCCTGATCGGCTGGACCGGCGACAACGGCGACCCCGACAACTGGCTCGGCACGCTGCTCGGCTGCGACGCCGTGAAGGGCAGCAACTTCTCGAAGTGGTGCTACAAGCCGTTCGACGAACTCGTCGTGAAGGGCCGTTCGACGACCGATGTCGCCGCGCGCACGAAGGCTTACACCGATGCGCAGCAGATCTTCGCGCAGCAACTGCCGTTCTCGCCGATCGCGCACTCGACGGTGTATCAGCCGGTGAGCAAGAAGGTGACGAACATGAAGATCGAGCCGCTCGGCTACGTTCGCTTCGATGGCGTCGGCATGCAATAAAGTTTGTCTACGGAACGCTTTTTGCACTAAACCATAGTTAATCGAACAGGTCCGGCGGCGCGGGTCCACAAGATCCAAGCCGCCGGTCACGTTTTGAGTCCTCCCAATACCGAAAAGGACGATCCATGTTCCGATTCGTTTTGCGACGCATAGGAATGGTGATACCGACGTTCATCGGCATTACGATTCTCGCGTTCGCGCTCATCCACCTGATTCCCGGCGACCCCATCGAAGTGATGATGGGCGAGCGTGGCGTCGATCCCGCGATGCACGCCGAAGCCATGAAGCGCCTCGGTCTCGACCAGCCGCTGCCGGTCCAATACCTCACCTACGTCGGGCACGCGCTGAAAGGCGATCTCGGCACGTCGATCATCACGAATACCAGCGTGATGGGCGAGTTCCTCGCGCGCTTTCCGGCGACCGTCGAACTCTCCATCTGCGCGATGATCTTCGCGCTCGTCGTCGGCTTGCCGGCGGGCGTCGCGGCGGCGCTCAGGCGCGGCACGGTCGTCGATCACGGCGTGATGGGCACCGCGCTCACGGGCTATTCGATGCCGATTTTCTGGTGGGGCTTGATCCTCATCATGTTCTTCTCGGCGAAGCTCGGCTGGACGCCGGTGTCGGGCCGCATCGCGGTCGAATACGACATTCCGCACGTCACCGGCTTCATGTTGATCGACGCGCTCTTCTCCAGCGACGAAGGCGCGTTCACCTCGGCGGTGTCGCATCTGATTCTGCCGACCATCGTGCTCGGCACGATTCCGCTGGCGGTCGTCGCGCGCATGACGCGCTCGTCGATGCTCGAAGTGCTGCGCGAGGACTACATCCGCACGGCGCGCGCGAAGGGTTTGTCGCCGCTGCGCGTGGTCGTCGTGCATGCGCTGCGCAACGCGCTGATTCCTGTCGTGACCGTGATCGGCCTGCAGGTCGGCACGCTGCTCGCGGGCGCGGTGCTGACCGAGACGCTGTTCTCGTGGCCGGGTGTCGGCAAGTGGCTCATCGACGCCATTTCGCGCCGCGATTATCCGGTCGTGCAAGGCGGCATTCTGATGATCGCGACGCTCGTGATCGTCGTGAACCTGGTCGTCGATTTGTTGTACGGCGTGTTGAATCCGCGCATTCGCCATACTCGCTGAGGAAAACATGTACCCCCACGCTCACACTTGTTCGCTGCCCCCCAAGGGGGCGCATGCCTCGCTTGAGGCCGCTCGGCGCGAGGCATAACGAATGGCTGACGTTCAAAACAATCTCCCGCCGGGCGCGCTCACGCCGCCGTCCGGGCGCATGGTCGCGGCGCGCGAATTCTGGGCGAATTTCTCGCGCAATCGCGGCGCCGTCGTCGCGGGCGTGATCGTGCTCGTGCTGATTCTCGTCGCGCTGCTCGCGCCGCTGATCGCACCGCATAGCCCGATCGAGCAATATCGCGATTACGTGAAAATTCCGCCCGCGTGGCTCGAAGGCGGCAACCGCATGTTCCTGCTCGGCACCGATGAAGCCGGCCGCGACATTCTCTCGCGTCTCATGTACGGCGCGCGGCTGTCGTTCTGGATCGGTTTCGTGTCGGTCGTGCTCGCGCTGATTCCGGGCGTCGTGCTCGGTCTGATGGCCGCGTTCTTCCACTGGCTCGATACGCCGATCATGCGCGTGATGGACGTGCTGCTCGCGTTGCCTTCGCTGCTGCTCGCGGTCGCGGTCGTCGCGGTCATCGGGCCGGGGCTCGTCAACACGATGCTCGCCATCGCCATCGTCGCGCTGCCGGGATACGTGCGTCTCACGCGCGCGTCGGCGCTCGGCGAATTGCAGAAGGAATACGTGACGGCATCGCGCGTCGCGGGCGCGGGCACCGTGCGCCTGATGTTCTCGCAAGTGCTGCCGAACTGCGCCGCGCCGCTGATCGTGCAGGCGACGCTCGGTTTCTCGTCCGCGATTCTCGATGCTGCCGCGCTCGGCTTTCTCGGCCTCGGCGTGCAGCCGCCGGCGGCGGAGTGGGGCGCGATGCTCGCATCGGCGCGCGATTACATCGAAAGCGCATGGTGGATCGTGACGATGCCAGGCCTGTCGATCCTGATCTCGGTGCTCGTCATCAATCTGCTCGGCGACGGTCTGCGCGATGCGCTCGATCCGAAACTCAAACGGATGGGCTGACATGAACGATCTTCTGACTATCCGCAATTTGCAGGTGACGTTCGGCGGCACGCAGGCCGTCGATCGCATCGATCTGTCCGTGAAGCCGGGCGAAGTCGTCGGCGTCGTCGGCGAATCCGGCTCGGGCAAGAGCGTCACGATGATGGCGCTGATGGGCCTCATCGACGCACCGGGCAAAGTAACCGCCGATCAGGTCACGTTCGACGGGAAGGACTTGCTGAAGGCGTCGGCGCGCGCGCGTCGCAGGATCATCGGCAAGGACATCGCGATGGTGTTTCAGGACGCGCTGACGAGCCTGAACCCGAGCTACACCGTCGGCTATCAGATCAAGGAAGTACTGAAGCTGCACGAAGGTCTGCGCGGCGATGCGCTCGACAAACGCGCGCTCGAACTGCTCGATCAGGTCGGCATTCCGGACGCGAAGAACCGCATCAATTCGTTTCCGCATCAGATGTCGGGCGGCATGAATCAGCGCGTGATGATCGCGATGGCGGTCGCATGCAATCCGAAGCTGCTGATCGCCGACGAGCCCACCACCGCGCTCGACGTGACGATCCAGGCGCAGATCATGGAACTGCTCGTGAAGCTGCAGAAGGAACGCGGCATGGCGCTCGTGCTGATTTCGCACGATCTCGCGGTCGTGTCCGAAGTGGCGCAGCGCGTCGCGGTGATGTACGCGGGCGAGATCATCGAAACGAATCATGTGCCGACGATCTTCAGCGAGCCGCATCATCCGTACACGGAAGCGCTGCTCGCGGCGATTCCCGAACATTCGCGCGGCGCGGAACGTCTCGCGGCGCTGCCGGGCATGGTGCCGGGCAAGGACGATCGCCCGAGCGGATGTCTCTTCGCGCCGCGCTGCAAATATGTCGTCGACGATTGCCGGAAGGCGCGGCCGAATCTGTATCAACTCGACAAGAACGATCCGGCCGTGCGGGCGCGCTGCATCAAGCCGTTGAACATCGATGTGGTCGTGGAAGGAGGCGCGCGATGAACGCCGTACCGAAGGAATCGAATCAGGACATCGTGCTCGCCGCCGACAAGCTCACGAAGCATTACGACGTGAAACGCAGCGCGTTCAAGCACGGCACGGTGAAGGCGTTGAACGGCGTGTCGTTCGAATTGAAGCGCGGGCGCACGCTTGCGGTCGTCGGCGAATCGGGATGCGGCAAGTCCACGCTCGCGCGTCAATTGACGATGATCGAAGCGCCCACGTCGGGCCGCTTGCTGATCGAAGGCGACGATGTCGCGGGCGCGAGCCGTGCGAAGATCGCCGAGTTGCGTCAGCGCGTGCAGATGGTGTTCCAGAACCCTTTCGCGTCGCTGAATCCGCGCAAGACCGTCGAGCAGACGCTCGGCGAACCGCTCGCGATCAACACGAAGCTCTCGTCGACGGAGCGCGCCGAGCGCATCGCGAAGATGATGCGTACCGTGGGCTTGCGGCCGGAGCATGCGTCGCGTTATCCGCACATGTTTTCGGGCGGGCAGCGTCAGCGCGTGGCGATCGCGCGGGCGATGATTCTCGATCCGCAGATCGTCGTCGCCGACGAGCCGGTGTCCGCGCTCGACGTGTCGATTCAGGCGCAGATCCTGAATCTGTTCATGGATCTCCAGGCGCAGTTCGGCACGAGCTACGTGTTCATCTCGCACAATTTGTCGGTGGTGGAGCATATCGCCGACGACGTGATGGTGATGTACTTCGGCGGCGTCGCGGAAGTCGGCGACAAGAAGACGATTTTCGCGAAGCCGCGCCATCCGTACACGCGCGCGCTCATGTCCGCGACGCCCGCGATCTTCGAGGAAGACCGGCGCATCAAGATCAAGCTGCAGGGCGAGATGCCGTCGCCGCTCAATCCGCCATCGGGCTGCACGTTCCATCAGCGCTGCCCGTATGCGATCGAGCGATGCCGCGTCGAAGAGCCGAAACTGCGCGTGGTCGATGGACGTCAGGTGTCGTGCCATCGCGCCGAGGAGGTCGGCGAAGCCGAAGTCTGAATCTCGCCGGAAGGCTGCACGACGCGTCACGCGAATGTTTTAAGATGTCGATCGTGCAGGATTCAACCGTCAAGCCGCGCTTTTCGCGCGCGGCGTTCGCCAAAACGACAGCCCTCGTGCTGTCGTTCTTGCTGTTTACGGCGGGTGTCTCGGTGTCGCCTTCGGGCTTCGCGGTGGTCGGATCGCGCACGCCGCAGGCCGCGGGCGATGCGGGGTCCGCCGCCGCGCCCGCCAATCCCGCTCCGCCGCCGCGCACGGACCGCTCGACCGGCACGACCGCGAGCGGCCCGGTGCGCGCGCAGCCGCCGCGCATGCCGTTCTACGTCGCGACCAAGGGCACGACGACCATCTATCTGCTCGGCACGCTCCATGTGGGTTTCGCGAGCGACTATCCGCCCGAGCAACCGTTTCGCAAATCGATACTCGCGGCGCTCGATGCATCGCCTACGCTCGCGCTCGAGATTTCCCCCGACGATCTCCTGCTCTCTCAAGACGATGTGAATCGTTATGGCATGTGCCGCAGCGCGTGTCTGATCGACTATTTGCCTGACTCGATGTGGAAGAAGGTCGAGGCGCGCATGCGCAGCAATCCGGCGGCGCTGAAGGAGATCCGGCATACGCGGCCATGGCTCGCATCGATGCTGATCGAAACCTACGACACGTTGAAGGCCGGGTTTCAAAGCGAGTACGGAACCGAGGCGCAGTTGCAGAACGTGTATCTTCGTGCGCGCGGGAAGATCGTCGGACTGGAAACGCTGAACGAGCAGATTTCGACATTCACGCGGCTTTCGTCGGCGCAGCAACGCGAAATGCTCGCGCAGGATCTCGTGCAGACGCCGGCGGAGAACGTCGCCGATGTGAAGGAGTTGCACCGGCTGTGGCGCATCGGCGACGCGGATGCGCTCAAGGCCTGGGACGACGCCAAGTCGAGCAAGCTGGCGCGGAACAAGGCGCTCGCGGCGCAGGTCGACAATCGCGTGGTGTATCAGCGGAATCAGCGGTTCGTGCAGCGGATCGTCGCCATCGCCGCGCCGGATAAACCGGTGTTCGTGGCGATCGGCGCGTTGCATCTCGGCGGGCCGCGGGGCGTGCTCGAGCTTCTGAGAAAGCGAGGGTTCGTGGTGGAAGCGGGGTGATCGCCAGATCGCCGGGCCAGCCGTCGACGTTATCGGCGCGGCGCGACCGGTGACGGCGCCGATTCCCGTTCGAGAATGTCGACGTTGCCGTAGTACATCGAGCGCTCGGTCACGTCGGACGGTCGCGTCATCCACCACCATTTGTAAATGCCGAGCTTGAGATATGCGTTCCGGTCGCCCGGATACGCATTCGCGCAAGTCTCGCACCGAGCGACGCGCGTTCCGTTCATATAGAGATCGGTTCGCGGATGAAGGCCCGTATCGTCCGGACGGTATCGCAGCAACCAGTCGACGACTTTTCCCCTGTCGCCCGAAGGCGCGCCGAAATCGATCGCATTGACGGGCTTCCCGGGGCCGCCACGGATCTCGAGCCGGTATCGCCCGCCGGCCAGCATCAGCGAGACGGGCGGGGAACCTGCGGAGGCGCCCTGATGCAACTGGAAGGTGATTTCCGGTTGCCGTGAATCGAGCCGATAGTCCGCGGGGATGACCGTGGACCACCGGATCTCGTATTCCTTGCCGATCGCGAAACGCGCGATGCGCTCGAAGCCGATTTCGGCACGCGGCGATCCGTTCGCGACGCGCGAGAAGTCGTCGGCACGGCTCATCGACAACTTCAGGGCGACGCCGCCAGCGACGGGCATCGCGACGGTGTCGAGCGATTCGGGCCTCGGCGTGTGGATCGTCAGGCGCGGATCGACGCCTTTGCTCCACTGGCTCCGATAAACCAGCGCATAAGGGCGATCGCTATCGCTATCCGCGAGCACCGAGCACGCGGACAGCAGCATCGCGAAAACGGCGGCGAGCAAGACCGGCTTACTTGACATCAGGTTCTGCGGCGCGTCATCGAAGCGAGCGAAGCCCGCGCAAGCATCAACGCGAATTTGTTGTTCGTCACGAAGTAGCGGCGCCACATGCGGCGCGGCTCCTGAAAGACCCGGAACAGCCATTCGAGCCCGCAGCGCTGCATCCAGACCGGCGCGCGCCGCACTTTCCCCGCGACGACATCGAACGTGCCGCCGACGCCCATCACGAAGTCGACGCCGAGTTGTTCACGCCATCGGTTGATGAAATTCTCCTTTCTCGGCGACGTGATCGCGACGAACAACAGCCGCGCCCCGGACTGACGTATCTCATCGACGACGCGCTTTTCGTCGTCCCAGAAATAGCCGTGATGACGGCCTGCGATTCGCAATCCGGGATATCGGGCCGTGACCACGCTGGCCGTGCGATCGACCACGTCTTGCGTGGCGCCGAGAAGGAACACCGGCAACGCGCGCTCGGCGGCCATTTCCAGCAAACGCCCGAACAGGTCGACGCCCGCCACGCGCTCGCGTACCGGGAAGCCTAGCAGCCGCGCGCCCCATACGACGCCCATGCCGTCGATATTGACGATGTCGCAGGCGCGCACCGACTCCGCAAGCGCTTCGTCCGTCTGCATGTGAACGAGCTTTGCGACATTCACGACGACGTGCTGCGTGAATACCCGCTGCTCGACGCGTGCGCGAATCCAGTCGACGGTTTCGTCCATGGTGGCGACGTCCATCGGGCATGAAAAGATTTCTATACGGTTCATGTTTGAGAGAAGTAGTGCGAGGACACGGTCGGTCGTATCAGTGCAAGGCCTTGTCGTAAGCGCTCACCAGGCATTCGACCGTGCGTTCGATGGTGAAACGATCGAGAAAGCGTTGTCTCGCTGCGGCAGCCAACTGCGTGCGCAGCGCCGGCGACGTGATCAGCTTGGCGAGTGCATCGCAGAGTTGATCGGCGGCATCGGGCGACACCAGCAATCCATCGCGCCCGTGAACGATGGCGTCCGTGACGCCGGGAATGTTCGTGGAAACGATCGTCGCGCCGTACGCCATCGCTTCGACGATGGCCACCGGAAAACCTTCACTGCGCGACGGCAAGACGAAGATGTCGGCATTCGCGAGCAACTGCGCCTTTTGTTCGCCCGTCGCCCATCCGAGGTGCTCCACTTCCATAGAAAGATTTCGATGTTCGACGTCCGTCAGGAACGCTTGGAGGTCGCCGCTGCCAGCGACAAGCAGCCGATACGGATGGCCGAGCCGTTTCAGCCGTTGGGCGGCTTCGAGCAGCACCTTGATGCCTTTGGCTTCCACGAGCCTGCCGAGGAACAGAATGGTTGGCGGCTGCGCGCCGGACCTGCCGAGCGCCACGTCCGACGCGGGATCCGAAATGCCGTTGTAGATGAGCTGACGCTTCTCCGGATGGCAGAGCCGGTCGCGATCCAGCCACGCTTCCATGTCACGCGACAGGCAGATCACCTGAGCAGCGCGCTTCCACATGAGACCGACCGCCTTGCGGCACAGCGCGGGAAGCGTTTCGATGTACTGCGCCATCGCGCCGTTATGCAGATGCAAGATGTACTTTTGGCGCAAGCCGATGCACGTCATGGCGAGGAGCCACTTTCTGAGCAGCGAGCCACGGACCGACGTGTGAATATGGACGATGTCGATATTCCGCGAGACCGCTCCGCTCACGACTTTCCACCACGCGCGCGCAAACTGCCGGATGCGTCGCAGCCCACCGCGGGCGCCGCATGTCGCCGCGAAGCTCAGCGTGTAGCCCTGCGATTCGAACAGCTCGCTGCGTTGCGCATATCCGCCGATCACGGAAGCGATACCGCCCTGCGCCGACATATCCGGGCCGACGTGAAGCACCTTTTGCACGGCGCGACCATGCGCGCCGGCAGACCTCGAAACACTCATCCTTCACTACCTTGCAGTTCAAATCGTTGACGCGAGCGCTTTCATCGGTCGCGGACATCCTCGGTGGACGAAGCGGGCAAACCGCCTTCGAAAGCTTCGCGAGCGCGCGGCGGCTTCTGCCGGCGCCGGTCCATCTCGCGGCCGGCGGCCCAGGCGAATACGGCGCAGAGATACAGCGCCGGCGTTTTCGTTGCGAGCGAGTTGTTGGTCATCGCCGTCATGAAGAAGGCGACGAACATTACGGACAAGCGACGACGGGTCCGGGCGTCCCGGTCATGTGCGATCCTGCGCAAACAGATCCAGATACAGGCGAGCAGCAGTAACGTGCATCCCAGGCCGAACATGAGCACGTACGCGACCAGAAAGTTCTCGATCACGCCGATATCCGCCCGATCCATCATGCGCGACACCGCGTCCGGGTCCGTTCCGGCGAGGACGCTTCTCCAGTCGAGGTAGTTCAGGATTTCCACGGACTGCAAACGGACGCCCGAACTGCTGTCGTAGGCGCCGACATTGGCAATCCGGTCGCCGAGCATGCCCGACGCCAGCATCCAGCCGACGAGGCCAATGGCGAAGGGCGCGCCGAGCGACACCAGCGCCATCCGGCCGACGGACCTCAGCCCGAAGCGAATGGACATCAGCGCATTCAAGGTCAGATAGACCATGAGCGCGCCCCGCGCGCCGAACGCCGATAGCGCCGCAGTCGTCAGTACGAACACCAGAATCGAAATCGCGGACTTGCCGCTCAGTTGCAACGCGACGGCGACTGTGACCAGGATCAGCGCGTTATTCAGCGGATGGCCGTGCAGGGCAGTCGCACGAAAATAGCTGCCGTACCATGTGTCGATTGGAATGAACTGCGTCTGCGTGACGACCTCGAAAATCGCCATCGCGCTTTCGAGGATCACGAATGCGAGACCCAGCCGCAAGGTGCGCCGCACCGTGCGTTGATCCATGAACGGCGCGACCGCCGCTATCCAGAACATGGCAAGGATCGTGTCGACGGCGAAACCCAGCGCCTGCGCGCCCGTGACGATCGCTTTCAGAATGAGGACGGCTATCGTGAAGACCGAGCACGCAATCGGTGTCCGGAAACTTCGGCAAGACACGCCGACGGTCCCGCCGTGCGCCTGAGCACAAGCACGAGCACCGCGCCGACCGTGAACCAGACGTAAGGGTGGACCTTCAATCCACCCGCGCCCTCGTTGCCCGAATAGTTGAGGCCGAGCAGATTCAGGCCGGCTCCGCTGAGGAACAGCGCCAGCGACACGGCCGCGAGATACATGAACGAAACGACGTTCGAGACGGACAGCCTCACGACTACGCTCCGGCTCCCTGAGTGGCCTTGTCATCGTGGGCCTGCAAACCGAGTTGCTCCAGATAGCGATCTCCGATTGCTTCAAGGGAGAACGCTCCGGCTCGCGCGATCAGCGCCGGCTTGTCGACGTCGCCGGTCAAAGACTCGATGATGGCCGCTGCCAGTGCTTTCTCGTCGTCCACGGGCACGAGGCGTCCGTACTTTCCGCCGTCGAGGATCTCGTCCGGCCCGTGTTCGCGACGCGTGGACACGACCGGCAGTCCGAATGACAAAGCCTCGACGATCACATTGCCGAACCCTTCGCGCTTCGAGGAGCACACGAAAAGATCCGCGTTGCGATAGAGCTCCGCGACATCGCCGGCGAATCCGGGAAGACTGACGCTATCGGACAAACCCAGTTCACGGACCAGCGCCTCCAGACGAGCGCGGTCCTTGCCCTCTCCGGCGATGACGAGCGTGGCGTCGCCGCGCGTCTTCAGCACGGATGCGAACGCGCGAATCAGAACGTCGAAGCCTTTTTGCGCGCCCAGCCGCCCCACAGCGAGCACGGCGGCTCCACGCGGCTTCGCGTTCGCGACGGCGCCCGGTATGAAGCACGGGTTATGAATGACGACCACCTTGTCCGGCGCCCGGCCTTTGAGGCTGCGCTGGAGATCCTGTGCGACGCCTGTCGAGACCGCCACGATGGAATCGCTCGCCTGATAGAGCCATCGCGCGATCGCCCACTTGATTTTTGCCTTCGCGCTGGTCCTGTGCAGAGACCCGTACACCGAATCGGACGGAGCGAAGACGGAGTGCTCGCTGATCACCAGGCGCGTCCGGCTTGCGCCGAACAGTCTGGCCGATACGGAAATCAGGTTGGCATAGGGCAGAAACGACAGCACGGCCTCCGGACGTCTCGTCCTGATCAACGCACGCAGTTCGAGCACGCGCGCGAGATGCCCGGTCTTGCTCGCGACGACGACTTCGACGCCGGGTGGCAACTGATAAGCGGTTCCTTCCGTGTGAACGAAGAAAAACGGCCGGAAACCCTTCGAGACGAAGTGCTTCGCAATTTCGACGGCGACGCGCTCGGCGCCTCCGCCATGCAAGCAGGGAATATGAAACAGAACCTCGCGCTTGCCATTCATAGCTTGCCCCTCAGTGCTTCCCGAATGGAGCCCACGTTCGCGCCAACGCACATGCCGCAGAAGAGCGAAAGCGCGACGATCGCGGAAAGGCACTCCGTCCATATGCCGGCATGGCCCGCGCGATTCAGCACGTCGTTCGATAGCTCGCCAGCCGCCAGAGCCGCCGCGGCGAACGCAGACAGGAGGATCGCACCGCACACCACGCGCCCCAGATCCACGATGCCCCGCGCGAATGCGGCGCTGATGAGCAGCGCGACGACGTTCACCGCGAGAAGGCCGCGCACCATGCCGCCGCATCCGGCCATGCGCGCGCCGAAATATGTTGCGGCTACCGCGAGCGTCATCGTCAGAAGGTTGATGCTCATCAGCGCCTTGGTCCGCGCGTGCAGGTGATACGCCTGGTCGAAGAAATGCGCCCTGAACGCGGCAATCGTCGCGATCGCCAGCAGCGGCAGCACCAGTGGCAGCGCCGCGTTTCCGATCGACGGTCCCAGCATCAGCGGGAGCGCGACGTCACGCAGCACCATAACAACGATGGACACCGCGAACACGCAGGCCAGCATCAGCAGGCCGAGCCGGGCATGAAACGCGCGGTGCCCGGCTGCGGACCGCGACGCCTTCTCGCGCAAGAGCCACGGATAACACGGCGTCACGATCAGCAGGCAGGCGGCCGAGATGGCGTTGGTGATGAGCCCGCTGGCGGCGGCGTAGATACCGACGACGGCCGGTTGCTCGAACATCGCCAGAATGGGACGGTCGAGGCGCGTCATCGCCGTCGTGGCGATGAACACGGGTATGAGCGGCAATCCGTAATGCAGCATGGCGCGCAACTGATCCACGCTGAAGCGCGCGTGACGCATGACCGCAACCCTGTCGAAGCCGCAGAGAATCGCCTGCAGCACGAAGACGGCGGCGGTTCCGTACAGGGTCAAGGTCATGGAATGCGTCAGTGACCACGCGATCAGTCCCGCGAGCGTCGCGCCGACGGTGAGCAGGAACGACGCGAATGCGTATCGCAACACGGCGCTGCCCGCCCGCGCGATTTCCTGCGTGTAAAGCGCCGCGCTTTTCGCCAGCGCGAGCACGCCGACGGCGAGCCACACCTGGCGGCTGCCGGCCTCGAACGCGAGCGCCAGAGCGATGGCGGCCAGCGCGACGAGTGCGATCGCCAGCCAGACGAGGTGACTCGTCCGCAGGTACGCATCGGCGTCGTCGTTCCGGGCCGAGGCCGTCCAGAAGCGCACGAAGGCCAGCCTGTGCCACTGAAAAACGACGGCCTGAAACGCCTCGACGAGCGCCAGATAGACCGCGAGCTGGCCATAGACCTGCGGGCCGAGCACGCGTGCGTAGGCCATCAGCGATACCACGCCTCCGGTCACGGATACGGCATAGCCCGCGGTAAGGCCAAGGCCGCGCCTAGCCACGAGCGAGCACTCCACGTGTATCGATCAGCACCTTCGACAGCATCCGGTTGCCGTCCATCGACGTGAACTCGCGGTGATCGACCAGCAGCACGATGATGTCCGCCGCGTTGATCGCGTCGGCCATGCTCATCAGTTCGATCTTGCCGCGCAGCGGCTGCGGCAATGCCGAAATGTTCGGTTCCACGGCGACGATTCCGCCGATGCGCGCATCCGCGAGCATGGCTACGATTTCCAGCGCCGGACTCTCCCGCAAATCGTCGATGTTCGCCTTGAAGGCGAGTCCCAAACACGCGATCACCGGCTCCTTGAACCGCGCGGCCGCGCGTTTGACGCGCTCGACCACCCAGTGCGGCTTCGAATCGTTCACGGCGCGCGCCGTGCGAATCAGGCGTGCTTCCTCGGGCGCCGAGTCCACGATGAACCACGGATCCACCGCGATGCAATGCCCGCCGACGCCCGGCCCCGGCTGCAGGATATTCACGCGCGGATGCCGGTTCGCGAGCCGGATCAGTTCCCACACATTGATATCGAGGCGGTCGCAGATCAGCGACAGTTCATTCGCGAACGCAATGCCCACGTCGCGCGACGCGTTCTCGGTCAGCTTGCACATCTCGGCGGTGCGCGCGTCGGTGATGACGCACTCGCCCGTGACGAAGGTTTGATAGAGCGCGCGCGCCGCTTCGCTGCAGCGCCGCGTCATGCCGCCGATGATGCGGTCGTTCTCCACCAGTTCACGAATCACATGTCCCGGCAACACACGCTCCGGACAATGCGCGATGCGAATGTCCGACGCCTCGCCGTTCTCCTGCGGAAAGCTCAGATCGGGCCGCATTTCTGCGAGCCATTTCGCCATCTGTTCCGTCGCGCCGACAGGCGATGTCGATTCCAGCACGACCAGGTTGCCTTTCTTCAGAACCGGCGCGATGGCGCGGCTCGCCGCTTCGATATAGGACAGGTCGGGCTTGTAGCCGTCGGTGAAAGGAGTCGGCACCGCCACCAGAAACGCATCCGCCGGTTCGGGCGACGTCACCGCGCGCAAATGCCCCTGCGTCACCGCGGCGTGCACCAGCATGTCGAGTTCCGGCTCGACGATATGAATCTCGCCGCGATTGATGGTATCGACGGCATGCTGATTCACATCGACGCCGATGACTTGCTTGCGGCGCGCGGCGAACGCGGCCGCCGTAGGCAAACCGATATAGCCGAGACCGATGACGGAGATTGTCTGGAATTCCATGACTGTGCTTCTTCTATCTTCTATTGCGAGAGGTGATCAGGCGGCCAGAGCCGGGCGAAGCTCGAACGCCTGCAAGACGGCGGCGATGCGATCGCATGCGCGGCCGTCGCCATAAGGATTCGCGCCACGGCTCATCGCCGCGTACGCACGCGCGTCGTGCAGCAGGTGCATGACGTTGTCGACGATGTCGGCGGTATCGGTGCCCACGAGCTTCACCACGCCGGCGTCGACCGCTTCCTGACGCTCGGTGGTATCGCGCATCACGAGCACCGGCTTGTGCAGCGAGGGCGCTTCCTCCTGAATGCCGCCGGAATCGGTGAGGATCAGGTCGGCGCGATCCATCAGCCGCACGAACGGCAGATAGTCGAGCGGCTCGATGAGATGCACGTTGCCGATGCCCGTCAGCAGACGGTTGACGGGTTCGCGCACGTTCGGATTCAGATGCACCGGATACACGATGTCGGCATCCGGCGACGCATGCGCGATCTGCGCGAGCGCCGTGCAGATGCGCTCGAATCCGCCGCCGAAGCTCTCGCGGCGATGTCCCGTCACCAGCACGAGCCGGCGTCCGGACGCGAAGGAAGGCAGGGCGTCATCGGCGCGCGCGCGAAGGGTGCCATCGCTCGCGAGACGTTCGCGAACCTGCAGCAACGCATCGATGACCGTGTTGCCGGTCACGACGATGGTTTCGTCGCGCACGCCTTCCGCGAGCAGGTTATTCCGCGCGCGTCCGGTCGGCGCGAAATGCAGCGCGGCCAGTGCGCCGGTCAGCTTGCGATTCGCCTCTTCCGGCCATGGCGACGCGAGATTGCCGGTCCGCAGCCCCGCCTCGACGTGCGCGACCGGAATGCGCTGATAGAACGCGGCGAGCGTCGCGGCCATCGTCGTCGTGGTGTCGCCGTGCACGAGGACCATGTCCGGCCGATACGCGGCGAGCACGTCGCGCATCCCGGCGAGAATCGCGGCGGTGACGTCGTAAAGATCCTGACCGCGCTTCATGACGTTGAGATCGAAGTCGGGGCGGATGTCGAACAGCGCGAGCACCTGATCCAGCATCTCGCGATGCTGACCGGTCACGCACACGCGGCATTCGAAGCCGGATTCGAGCGCCATCCGCTTGACGAGCGGCGCCATCTTGATCGCTTCGGGACGCGTGCCGAAGGTGAAGAGCAGTTTTTTCAATCTTGACCTTGAGGAATGCAAAGAGTCCGATGGCTTCATGACTTCGGGCTTCCATACTGGGAGAAGGCCCCGTAGGACATCCCGCGGGACGGCGTGTCGGTAAGCAGTGCCCCGTCGACCGACACACCCGCGCTCGTGAGCTGACGCATGGCCTGGCCCAGCTCGGCGGCGGTATGGCAGCCGTGCCGGACAACGAGGAGAGTCGCATCGGCGTGGCGGCCGATCAGGCCGGCATCGGTGACGGCAAGCACCGGCGGCGAGTCGATGATCACGAAGTCATAGAGCGTCCGCAGCTCTTCGAACAGTTGCTCGAAGCGCCCGCTCAACAGCAGTTCCGATGGCAAATCGGGCGTGCCGCCACCCGTGATGACATCGAGCCCCGGCAGCACGCCCCTGCGAATCACGCTTTGCAGACTGGCGCCGCCGATCAATTCCGCGAGGCCCGATGCGCGGGCCAGACCCAGAACACCTTGCAGATCGCCGCGCCGCATGTCGGCATCGAGGAGCAGCACGCGTTCTCCGCCCGCAGCGAGCACGGTCGCGAAATTGACCGAGATGAACGATTTGCCGATGCCGGGGCGCGCGCCAGTGAACATCACGATCTTGTTGCGCTTCCTTAGAACGCCGAACTGCAGCGCCGTGCGCAAGCTGCGCAGACCTTCGATGGCGATGTCGTTCGGCGACGCGCTTGCGAGCACCCGAGGCTTCGCCGGATCGCGTTCGCGCGATGCGTCGAGCGACGCCTGGCGGTCGGAGTGGGAGATGAGCGCATAGACAGGCAGATCGATCGCCGCTTCGACCTCCGCCGGCGTTTCGAGTCCGCGACTGAGCATCCGCCGTCCGAGCGCGAGGCCGCATCCGGCGAGAAGTCCGAGCACGAGCGAGAGCGCGAGCGTGAGCGCCTTTTCGGGCGCGACGGCCTTCTCCGGCACGACCGCGTAGTCGACGGTGCGGACGTTGCCGAGTTGGCCCGCCCTGAGCACGCGTAACTGCTGCGTGCTGTTGAGCAGACTGGTGTACAGGTCGTTGCTGACCCGCACATCGCGCAGAAGACGCACGGCGTCTTGTTGCACCGACGGCAGCTCGCCGATCTGCCGCTCGTAGGTATCCGATTGCCGCCGCAATTCGGCGATGCGTGCGTCGACCGCCGTCACCGATGGATGCAGCGCCGTGTAACGCTGAACCAGGTCGACGCGCTGCTGCTGAAGCTCGATGAGCTTCGTCTTGTTTTCGACGACGGTTTGAAGCAGCAGCTTGCTTTGCTCTTCCAGATCGACGGCACCGTGCTGCGCGCGAAATTCGTTGTAGCGTGCTTCGGCCTGGTCGAGATCGGCGCGCAATTGCGGCAACTGATCGCCCAGAAACGCGAGCATCTGCTGCGCCTGTGCCGATTTCCGGTCGACGTTTCGTTGCACGTAGAGCGTCGCGATCGTGTTGACCGTCTGCGTGATGCTTTCGGCATCGGCGCCGTCGAGCGTCATTCCGACGATTCCGGACTGCTTCGTCTTTTCCGCGATCTTGAGGCCCTGCTGCAGATCGGCGATGGTCCGCTGCGTCGACAGGCGCGTCACGTCGAAGCGCGTGCCGGGCCGCGCGCGCAGCGATGTCACGGTGAGTTCGACACTGTCGTTGCCCGTTCGCGCGGACGCCGGCTGGCCAGCCGTTCCGCGCAGGATGGTGGCGCCGTCGGCCGATTGCAGTTCGTAGCGCCCCGCGTCGCCCGCGATCAGCGTGAAGGGCTTCCCGTGCCAGCGCGCCGGCACGTCGAATTTCGACACGGCGATGCGCTCGCCGCCCCACGCATAACCGCCCAGGCCGGGCGGCGCGCCGTTGAGGCCGTCGCCGGCCAGGAAACGGACGAACGGCTTGCCGACGAGCGGCGCATAACGCGGCTTCGCATCGATATCGAGGTGCAGACGCGCGACCGCGTCGCCGATCACCGCGCGCGAGCGCATCAGTTCGATTTCCGCATCGGTGCTGGCCTTGTTCTGGAACAACGCCGCGAGATCGCCGAGCTTGTCGTTGAGCGAGCCCGTACCGCTGTCGTCATCGACCTGGAGCAGCGCGTCGGCGCGATAGGTCGGCGTGGCGAGGAACGCGTACAGCGAACCGATCAGAAACGTGCACGCCGTCGCGGCCGCGATGAGCCCGCGGCTCTCGCGCAGGACGCCGAGAATCTCGAACAGGCGAATTTCGTCGTCGCCTGTCGTGTCGGAATAGGTCTGTGATGGTTTGACTTGAATGTCTTTCATCGTTGCACCGCCAATGCGCGGCTCCATTGCGAGACGCCCGCGCGGATCTGCGCGAAAGCCAGGTCGAACACCGCGCGATGGCGCTTGTAGGGATCGGCCACGTCCGCGCCCGTTTCGTCGCAAAGGCGGAAGACCTTGCCGCGAGTGAATGGCCAGGTCGTCTCGATCCAGCGGCGCTGTTCCTGGGTCATCGTGAGAATCAGATCGGCTTCGCGGACGAGAGCGCCGTCGAGCTGTCTCGCGACGTGCGAGTCGAGCGGGATGCCGTGCGCATCGGCCATGTCGGCGATGGCCGGATCGGCTGGATGCCCGGCGAGCGCGCGCGTTCCCGCCGAAACGACCGGCAGGTGCGGCAACTCGCGCGCGAGCATCGCCGCCGCGAGCGGACTGCGGCAGATATTCCCCTCGCACACCATCAGCACGGAGCGGATCATTTCGCGAGCACTCCCGCCGTGAGGCCGGCGTTGACCAGCGGCATCAGCAAACTGATCACGCGGTTGAAGCGCACGAGGCCGCTGCCGTCGACATAGACGATGTCCTTAGGCTGCAGCTCGAATTCGTTCGCCACGAGCATCGACACGGGCGAACGGCTGTCGAGGTGAAACACTTGCGGTGCGTCGTCGTCCGGGCGGATCACGAACATCTGCGCGGTGTCCGCCGTGTTCGGATTGATGCTGCCCGCCTGCGCGAGCGCATCGGCGAGCGACATGCGGCCGTCGCGGCGCGGTGCGGCGCGGCCCGGCCTGCTCACTTCGCCCATCACATAGACGACGTTGTCGTCGCGCGATGCGACGCGCAGCAGGTCGCCGGACTTCAGATACAGCGTCGACGGGTTGAGCCCTTGCGCGAGCAGTTGCGGCACGTCGATCCGGTGCGAGGCGCCGCCGCGCACCAGCACGACATCGCTCTGATCGGCGTTGTCGCTGAAGCCGCCGGCGCGCGCG
>Ga0182736_1000585_pt1 | contig 51956 bp, 44 predicted proteins | sample eDN5th30CKraftBY_FD_128882 | JGI IMG/M metagenome (GOLD analysis project Ga0182736, IMG submission 128882) | Enriched backyard soil microbial communities from Emeryville, California, USA - eDNA 5th pass 30_C Kraft BY (version 2) (version 2) | ecosystem: Environmental > Terrestrial > Soil >... | reverse complement strand
TCGAGCCGACCTGGGGCGGCGACATCAAGACGCGCATGGACGCCCAGGCCCGCGCGTTCGAGGCGGCGCGCGCGCCCGCCCCGGTGGCGCTGCCGCCGGAGGATACCGCGGCCGCCGCCCGCAACGTCGTCGATGCCGCCGCCAACGCCGCCGCCACCGCCGCGCCCACCACCGGGGTTGCGGAAGAACGCGGCGCGGAGGATCCCGAATGAGGGCGCCGGTCTCCGGCTTCGTACCCGCCCCCCTCGCGCAGCTGCCGTGGAAGGTGCTGCTGCTGGTGATGGCGATCGGCGGGTTCGGCCTGATCGTGCTGTTTTCCTCCGCCGGGGGCAGCATCTCGCCCTGGGCGCTGCCCCAGGCGGTCCGTTTCGGCGCCTTCCTGTGCCTCGCGATCGTCATGTCGCGGGTGAAGCCATCCTTTTACGCCGCCGCCGCCTTTCCCACCTATGGCGTGCTCGTCGTCCTGCTGGTGCTGGTCGAGTTGCTGGGCGCGGTGCGCGGCGGGAGCCAGCGGTGGCTCGACCTGGGATTCATCCGCCTCCAGCCGTCGGAATTGATGAAGCCCGCGATCGTGCTGACGATGGCGCGGTTCTACGCGATGCTGCCGCCGTCGGAAACGCGCAAGCTCTACTCCCTGATCCCGGCCGGCGTGCTGGTCGGCGTGCCGTTCCTGCTGGTGCTGGTCCAGCCCGACCTGGGCACCGGGCTGATGATCGCGTTTAGCGGGATCACGGTGATGTTCCTGGCCGGGGTGCCGTTGCGCCTGTTCGTCGGCGGCGCGCTGCTGGTCGCGGTGGCGGCGCCGCTGGCGATCAACTACGGCCTGCACGATTACCAGCGCAACCGCATCCTGGTGATGCTCGATCCCGAAAGCGATCCGCTGGGCAACGGCTATCACATCAGCCAGTCGAAGATCGCGATCGGATCGGGCGGGCTGACCGGCAAGGGCTTTCTCAAGGGCACGCAGAGCCATCTCGACTATCTGCCGGAGGGACACACCGACTTCGCCTTCGCCACCATGGCGGAGGAATGGGGCCTGCTCGGCGGGTTCTTCCTGATCGGGGCGTTCATGGTGCTGATCCGCTGGGGCATCAACGTCGGGCTGCGCGCGGGCGACCGCTTCTCCCGCCTGGCGGCGGCGGGGCTGGCCTCGACGATCTTCTTCTACGTCGCGATCAACATGGCGATGGTGATGGGCATGGCGCCGGTGGTCGGCATCCCGCTGCCGCTGGTCAGTTTCGGCGGATCGGCGCAGATGACGATCCTGATCTGCCTGGGGCTGCTAATGGCGATCGACCGCGAGAACCGCCGCATCCAGCAACGCTGGTAGCCCGCGCCCGCGCGCGGAAATCGGCGCGATGGCAAGAACAGTCGCAAAACCCCTTGCAATCCCCCGGAGGCACGCTAAATCGCGCCCTCCGATCGCAGCCGTTCGCGGCTTCCTACCGGAACGGACGCATAGCTCAGTTGGTAGAGCAGCTGACTCTTAATCAGCGGGTCCTAGGTTCGAGCCCTAGTGCGTCCACCATTTTTCAATGACTTAGGTGTGAAGTGCAGCGCATCCCCGCGCGCGGGGCACCAATGGGGCATCAGAACCAACAAAGCCTAAAAAAGTTTATGGCGGCCCTTGTTTGTTTCTGATCCGTTCCTATTATCACTGTGCCCTTGGAATTGGCCAACGGGTGCGGTCGTTTACACTGTCAACCTGCAAGAGCCATATGATTACGGCGATGCCGTGGATCAGCCACTCTGCGAGTTGCAGCGGCGAGACTTCGATCTTCAACAATCGGACCTCCTCGACCATACAATACCACCTAGCGTTTACAGGCTCGCGTGGTTGCATTTGCGAGAAGGCAACCACGGATGGTGGCGTGCCTCTGGGGGGTCTCGCGGCGCAAGCCGGGTTCAGAGCCAGAACTATCCCCCAGAGACTGCTAGAAATGAGGGGGAATGGGGAAGCCGCCTTGGTTCAAACCACGACGCTACAAGCACTTCGATGTGCCGATTGGCCGCGACTGGGCAAACGCGCTCACCCCTGAACATGTTTCGGCCCACTCTTGGTCGCCCCTGCTTCACTGGATCAAGGAAACGCCCCGCTACCGCCTGAACGATCAAGGCGTGATGGAATTAAAGATAAAGCCGCGCGACATCATGCACGCTTCGCACCGTGATGCCTGCATTCTGGCCAAATACTCGCACGAGCTGACCGGCAAGCTGGATGCTTGGTATGCCGCGAATGGGTTAGGCGCGGCCGTGATCGCCTATCGTTCGCTTGGCCAATCCAACTACCATTTCGCCGCAACCGCACAGGTCTATGTGCGGGAACATCAGTCAGTCGAAGCCATGTGTTTCGACGTGACCGGTTTTTTCGACAACATCGACCACAAGCGCCTCAAGCAGCGGCTCAAATGGCTGCTAGGCGTCGATGAACTTCCCGATGACTGGCACCGCGTGTTGCGCGCCGTCACTCGCTACAACCACGTTCGCAAGTCCGATTTGAAGGCCCATCCCGTTTTCGGCCAACGGTTGAAGCAACGCGGTGCGGATCGCCCATTGGCGACGGTCAAGGAGTTGAAGGAGGCAGGCATTGTCATGCGGCCAAATCCCAACACCTATGGCGTTCCACAAGGCACGCCGATTAGCGCCAGCCTGTCCAACCTATATCTGGTCGATTTCGACATGGCGATGAAGGCGCTAGCTGACCAGCTTGGTGCACTGTACCAACGCTATTCCGATGACATCCTCATCATCTGCCAACCTGAACACGCCGATCAGCTTGCCGCTGCCGTGGCGGATGCGCTCACCAACGTAGCCTTGGAGTTGCACGAGGACAAAACCGTCCGCCTGCGCTTCACCGGCGATGAGCGGGACAACTTCCAGTATCTCGGATACCAGCTTGGACTTGGACCGGCGCTGATCCGCCCTGGCTCGCTGTCGCGGCAGTGGCGATCAACTAGGCGGGCTATTCGCCGCTCTGAACGAAAAGCGGAACGGCTCGCTAAGTCAGGACAAAACGATAAAATATACACGAGCAAATTGCGTGGTCGATTGACCCATGTTGGATTACGTAATTTCTTGGCCTATGCCGATCGTTCATCGGATGAGCTTCAAAGTAAGGCGATAAAGCAACAAATGAAGGCGTTGAGGAAATTTGCCTTGCGGGGTCTGGCGCGGGTGAAGGCCATCAAAAACAGCTAGAAGTGACTCAGGTAATATCGAGACACGTTCGATCGACAGGAGCACCAAACACCTTGACCGACCGTTAAGGTGGATCATACTAAACAGACGGCAATGAAGCGGGGGGTGTTTGCTGATCTCATACCAGTCGCAACTCCTTCAAGAAATTTGCTTTCAGTCGTCCCTTGCCATCCAGCATTTGGGAGCAGAAGCTGCGGTTTGCTTGCAGGCGCGACACTCTGACATTCAAGCTGCGCGCAACGTGTTCGAGCTATTGGTTGGCCAGGTCACCGTCGAAGGAAACCTGTGTAAGCTGACCGTTCCGGATATCCTTTCAATCGTGATGGCTCCCAACTATGGCGCTGGCGACAGCGGCACCCTTTACGATTGGTCAACCGTTGGGCGTATTAAGGTGATGGGGATCAACGATGTTAGATGAGGCAATGATGGAGAAGCCCGATTGGGTATCCCCGCCCGGCCACACCATCGTCAGCATCCTAGAGCAGCGTGAATTGTCGGTCGAGCAGTTTGCAAACCAGATTGGGCGAAGCCCGACGGTGGCGCAGAAAATACTGGATGGCATTCAAGCCATCGATGTGGATGTGGCACGGGCACTTTCCAGAAGTCTTGGAGCTTCCGAAAGTTTCTGGATCGCAAGAGAGCACGATTATCGGGCAAGCATATCGCCGCCGGAGCAAGTTAGGATTGCGAGCTTGTCGGACTTGCTCGACAAGCTACCGGTCAGCGATATGCGCAAGTTTGGATGGATTCAAAAAGCCCAGAGCCGAGAAGACCAGATCGCAGAGTGTCTCGGCTTTTTCGGCGTTTCGTCGCTGGCACAGTGGCAGGGTCGATATGAAAGCGCATTCCACCAAGCTGCCTATCGCCGCTCGACGGCATACGCTTCATGCGAAGTAGCTACCACAGCTTGGCTTCGGCAGGGAGAAATCGAAACACAAGACGATGTAGTTGAGAACTGGTCACCAGAGATGCTGGAAAAGCAGATTCCTCATTTCCGTCGCCTGACATGGTACAAAAGCCCGGACCTCTTTCTACCGAAATTAAAAGAAGCCTTTGCTAAGGCCGGAGTGAAATTTGCGATTGTAAGAGCACCGAGAGGATGTGCTGCAAGCGGAGCGGTGCGGATTTTGGCTGACGACACACCGCATATGCAACTCAGCTTCCGCTATCTGTCCGACGATCAGTTCTGGTTTTCACTATTCCATGAAATCGCGCATTTGCTCCTACATTATGATAAGATGCCGATCCTAGAGAACACTGAGCTTGCCGAGAGCGCATGTGAGCGCGAAGCGAACAAGTATGCATCACAGGTTATTGTCCCGGTGCACCACCATGAGCAGATGCTCTCACTCGGTAGCTCGCGGTTTCCGATCATCGCGTTCGCAAAGAAGGTTGGTGTCGCACCCGGACTGATCGTAGGGCAACTTCAGCACCACGGCATCATTCGTTTTAACCAGATGCAGCACCTAAAGCGGCGTTTCTGCTGGTCTAACTAGCCTCGAAAATGGACGTATTTTTCTGGCCTCTTCTGCCAGTTGCAAAGTGCATCCTCGATCACCTGCGGACTAACATCCAAATGCTCAGCTAATTCTGCGCAGGCACTTTCCAACTGCTTCAAGTTTTTCGCATTGCCAAATAGCAACCTCGCTCCGGCCACGGGGCCGGTCGACCCAGCGATGTAAGCAATGTCAGGGAGAATCGGAGCGATCAATAAGTTGCTGAGATTGCAAAGGAGGTCAAACTTTCCCAGACGACCGAGTTTGGCGACCTTATCAAGCTCCCTATAGAGATAAGCGAAAACATCTTTCGGATTTTGGCCAACGCAGCCTTGCACGTGGCTTATCAACGCCTGATGAGATCCGTAGGTGAGAACCCATTCGATGTAAGTTGCGACAGCATGGCCGGTGCCCTTCGGGCCGGGTTTTAAGGTCTCGAATTTTCGGTGATTGCCAAAGCGCCGGGAGCGTCCTGCACTCGTAAGGTGGGGATAGATGCCCGCCAGCCAGTGTTCAATCGCCTGAGGATTTTGGCAGGCTGTAGCCCAATCCCAAACGCCGCCCTGTCCGAACCTCCCGTAAAAATCCTCCGTCAGGTTCCAGCCATCAGTTTTGTGCTTTCCGAAGTGGGTTGCGAGGTAAACGAGCCAATAGGCGTCATCAGTCCGCCCCGCCTTATGCAACGCGGCGCTACCACCAAAGGGCTGGAAGCTGCCTGAGTAGGGGGTGTACAGACTGACCGATCTCGCCCTTGCTGACGTCAAGCGGAGATATTCGATCCGGCGAATGCTGTCGATAAGTTGAGCAATCAACACCGATTTGCGAATGGCGCTAGTCAGCCCGACGAGTGGAAATCCGGGGAAGGCGTCAAGCAAATCGGAAATCTCATCGGACTTTTGTTGATCTTTAACTCTATCCTGCATTTAAATCACCTAAATCCAGCTCGTCCTGAATCAGCCCGTTCCCCGGCGTTTTTTTCAGAACTATCGGTCGCTTAACAAAAAAGTTTCTATAGAAGCTGCTATTAGTTTTTGAGAAGTTTTCTTCGAGCACCCTCGTTCCTCGTTTGAATCTTATGTCAGCGCAGCGTAGAATTACCAGAGATAGGTCAAACCAATATTCAGGAAGTTTTATCTGCGATGCATTGGTTATAACGCCTTCTCGAATCTTCTTCTCGATATTGAGGAATGCAGACAGATTTTCAAGCTGACAGCCGGTAGGCATCTTAGGCATGGCGAATGTAGGATTCTGGAAACCTTCATCAAGGTAATCGCAGGCCCCGCTCACATGTTGCTCATACAGATGCAGACTCGTGGCAAAGTGGTGATATTCTCCAACTTTTATGCCAAGTGCACGCGCTACAACCTCCTGCATCATCGTGAAACAGAAGACGTCGTGCGGAAATCCCCAATAGGCATCGTTAGATCGCATCATTGCGACCAGATGCAGGTGCTCACGCCGACGAATGAATTGTAATGCGGTGGTACAAGGGGCTTCGGATCGCCCCGGTTCAAGATCGCTGGATTCAAGAACCGAAATGACCGCACGGCGGGTGTCAGGCTTACGCTTAAGTCGATCAATTACACGGTCAATTTGTTGAAACGAGCGACCAAATTCGCCAGTTCCCATGAAGCGCGGCCCATAAGCATCCTCAATCGCACCAACTATGCCTTCTGGCGGATAGTTCGGGATATAGAAACGGATAAATTCTAAATCGGCACTGCCGCTCATGTACCAGCAAAATTCGCCAAGAGCGGAGATAAGGCGCCCACGGGTATCAGTAGCGCTAATCCTAGCGCGCGGGTCTTTCAGAACGATCTTTGGGCCAAGAAGGTCTTGCCCCTTCCCCTTGCCAGCGTCAAAGGTGTCAGTGCTATTCAAAAGCTCAGAGTAGAGCTTTCGAAGAATTTCATCCAGATAGCGCCCCTCGATAATCACGCAGCAACATAGGCACCCTTCAACCGTTTTTGAAACACATTTCGGCTTTCAGTGCCAATGGCTGCGGACGAAAACGGTTCAGGCAACCTTTCCCTCCTTGAGAACCGATTTGCCTCCTAAGTGCACCTTTTCACAGTCAAAGGTTCACGCCGCATGTCGAGATTGCGAGCTTCGATCAGTGCGTTGTATTTCGCGGCTAGAATTTCGCGCTCGATGGCAATCTCGTTGCACATTTCGATAAGCTGCCGTTCGCGGGCTGTATAGCCGGGGGCAGGATTAGGCGTGGCGGTTGACTGCGATGAGGCGCTATCGCACCCGGCGCATAGCAGTGCGAGAATTAAGATCGTGCGCTTCATGGCGGGTCTATTGGGGTGACCGCTGAGGAACGTCGGCCAGCCTACCATCGGGTCCGAACGGCAATCCCACAGATCGAGCATTCGCGCCGAGCATCGATCCCGTCGAATGCACCCAAACAAGGCGCTCGCTTCCATCGGCGTTGGTCACGACCTGATTGGGCCGTCCAAGCAGGCCGATCACCTCCGCCTTGGTCATGCCGACCTGTAGACGATCGACCGCCGCCACGTCGTAGTTCGTGCCCATCGATACGCAGCCCCACAGCACAACTGCCGCAGCCAAAATGATCGACGTTTTCATAGTAACCCTCAAAATTTCGGATTGGCCTTGGGGAAGCCCGAAAAAGGCGCAGGTTCGCAATGGCCTTCTTGCTTCGTGATGCGCGTAAGCGCCCCTCGTCCGCCGATTATAAGGGTCTGGTGCAAACCAGTTTCACGGTTCACCTGCTCGACATAGCGAAAATACCGATCAGGCGTGTCCGTGGTCGTATCGATGAACTTGATCGTAACGGCATTGATATCTGCGAATTTTTGAGGCGTCTTGCAGCCTTCCGCGTCATCTTTGCACCAAAGGCCGGCTGTCGTATCTACCCGGTAAGTGATCGTGTAGGGCTCCGACTTCGAGCCGCTATATTCTGTCTTTTCCGTGGTGCCGGTACATACGAGGTTGAAGGTCGCAGCCGCCGCGACTGCTAGGTATAGCATTTGATTTCCCCCGGAAGTCGATGGCGGTACGCCCCCGCTTTCGACTTCACACCAAGCCCTGGTGATCGGGGAGTTAGTAAACCGTACTGAAACGGTCCCTACGACCTTTAGGCTGGGAACCCTGGACATACGTCGCAGGCTCCCCGACCATAAAGGGTCAAGGTTGTGTGGACCGCATCGGGCGGTCCAACCGTTCAGTAAGGGGTTACTAAGCCCCAGAACCGTGCGTGGCGGTTCCGCCACCTGTATGGGACAGTGGATGCTCTCACTCAACAGAAAGCTGACCGACCTACCCCAAGCCACAGTATTTCGTTGAATAGCCAGCTTGAGCGACACGCAGCCGCCGTCCGGAGAGCCGGAGGTTGGGCCTGAGACGTTGCCGGCCCGGGTGTATGATGCCGCTCCAGACGCAGGAGGCTTTCATGGGCGGCATCGGATCGGGCGCGCGGCGCTCAACGCATATCGGCAATGTCGAGGAAATGCTGGCGCTCGACATTCGCGCATTGCGGCGGTTGGGCGTCGTTCGCCCCAGTGAATGCACGTGCGACACGGTGCACTGGTCGATTGGCGGCCTCAGCGCATCCAGCGCACGCCTTCGCGTCGATCTCAGCGACATTGAACGTGGCGGCGTCATGGCGATCAGCGGCGATATGCGCGATGGTGCTATCAATCAGCGCGTCGCCATCGAAATGGTGCCATCACCGTTCGGCGGCCAACGTTGCTATTTCATCTGCCCGTTTACGTCACGGCGTTGCGAAGTGATCTACTATGCGGGAGGTCTGTTCGGCTCACGCGAGGCACAGCGGCTTAGCTATGCCGTGCAAGGCATGGACGAGGTTTCACGCGCCCGCCGCAAGGTCACCAAGCTACGTAGCCGCCTGTGCGGGTCGGGTGGTCGACCCCGCCCGCGTGGACCCAATCGGATCGACACCGTGAGATGCCTACGCCAAGCGGAATTTGAAGCCAAGGCGCTTTACCTTGACCGGCTGCGCGCACTTGCTGATCGGTCTGATTCCCATTGGATGCCCAGCGAAAGGCGATAGCCCGCCCGAGATACGGATTTCCGCGCATTTGGGATCGCCGACCACCTGATTCATAATCAGCGGGTCCTGACGGAAATCCGCTGCTCTTGAAAATCCGAAATCTTCAATCTGCCGCCGATATGACCCGCAACGCGCGGAAATTCGCCGATCCGGAAAAACACGCAACTGATGCCCCATTGATGCCCCAAAAATCTTGAAGCCGTCCTGGGGTTACACCTGACAGGCGCTCGCCCATGTCCTTAATAGGCCAACGGTCAACAACGCGAGTGACCGTTATGGAAAAGCCTGCAGATTACGACCACCTCATGCAACACGCGCAAAAGCGGTTTCCCGGCGCAAGAATTGATATCACCTATACGGACGAAGAGATTATCCACATTGATGTGGACGGGCATCGCTTTACCTTCGAGATCGGCAGCGACGATGACGCCTATATCTTTAGCGACGGCGTGGCCGTGTTCGAAATTCCACTTTTTCTTGATCCGACCTGGGATTGCACCTGACGGGTTCCGGTCGCCTATCTTAATTGATCTTTCGTTCACATCGAAAGGAACGACATGACTATGACCGTTTCAAAGAAGCCCGACTCCACGCCGCAGCCGAAGGATGACGCCAGCCCGAAGGTCGACAAGCCGCCGGTCGTTACGCTGGACCAGCTCGCCCGCGAAATGAAGGTGCCCCCTCGCGATGCCCGGATGCTGCTGCGCCTAGCGGCGAAACAGACGAAGCTCTACCCGACGCTGGGCAAGGAGCACGTCGCGAGGCAGCCGTGGTCGTGGACACCCGGCTCGAAAGCGCTGGAAGAGGCGCGCAAGGCGCTGGCAGCCGCCCATACTGAATGAGAGGCGGGTCCAGCGACCCTTGCGCGCCGAACTGGCCGAAATGTCCCCGAAGAGCGTTTCGGCCAGCTTTCTAACGTCCTCCGCGCTGCTCGAAAGAGCGCCAACGTTGTATGTATGCACATTTGGCGCCCTTTCAGTCGGGCAGCTTCCATTTCGCGCCCGGCCCCTTGCCGCTGACGATGCCCAGCTTCTTCTTGGCTCGGTCCAGCGTGCGCTCCTGCACCCCCTTCTTTTTCATAGCCGCGATGACGTCCCGTGCCTTGGCTGGTCCGGGGGTGAGATAGTCTTCAAGTGCGCGCGCCGCCCGGTCGAGGACCGAGTCCTGCACCGATGATTGCGCCACCAGTTCATTGGCCGACATCTCGACCGGCCCCTGCCAGACGACTCGCGCCGGGCCGCCTTTGGGAGGTGCGCAAATCTCGAACGCCTCCGACCCCGCCTCTTTCGCATAGCTGCTCTTGTAATGCGCCAACACGCGCCAGTCGGCTTGTGTGGGGTGAGGCGTGACGATCATGCCTGAGCGAACGGCCCCACCGAAGGCCATCGATCCCTGCCCCATGTGCATCGCATTGTCGGACGCCTGCTTCCGCAAGTGCCGCGCGATCAGGATGGCGATGTCGAACTCCTTCGCCAACCGGTGCAATGGTCGCATAAAGGCATTGGCCTCGTTGGGCCGATACATATCCACACCGCCACCCATGAAGTTGGTGAGCGGGTCAATAACGACCAATGTCGGGTCGTGGCTGCGGATTTCCCGGCGCAGAATATCAACGCCCTCCTCGTCCAGAGTAAAGGAACTATCGATCACCCTGATCTTATCGACATCCGCGCCAATCGCTTCGAGTCTCGGCCGCAACACGCGGCTGGGGTCGTCCTCGTCGTTCAGCAGCAGCACACGGCCTTTGCGGGCAACCGGCATATCGCCAAACATGCCCGTTCGCGTGACGCCGGCCGTCATGCCAAGGCTGAGAAACGATTTGCCCATGCCGGGGTTGCCATCGAGGATCGATGTGACGCCGATCGGCACGAGAGGCTCGATCAAATATTCGACCGGCAGCGTCTCAAAATCCGCAAGGTCTTTGAAATGCTCTTCCTTCTCGATCTGAGCGACCTCTGACCATGCCCCTTCGACCACCTCGGCAAATTCCTCATCCGTGAGGGGCGGTGCGTTCGCGGCCTTGTCGAAAGATCTAGCCATCTTTTGGGCCTGAGCCTTCGACATGCCCCTCAACACCCATTCCATGATGGCGGATCGTAACTCCCTTCCACGGTCCTTGCCGGTCAGCCGAAGCCGTTTCTTTTTCGGATCGGTACTCATCGTCCGCCCTCCAGCCGTGCCCGGATGCGGATTATCTGGTCCTCTGCGTTGGCGAGATCGGCACCCCATTTTGACGTGAAATAAGGGTTCACAAGCAGCACGGCGGCGATTTCGGAATCCGCTGCGCCCGCCTCGATCATGCCCACGACGATGAGATAGACCGCGCCGGACCGGTCGCGTCTCATGACGCGCCTCGCAGTCATCAACGTGCCCGCCTGAAGCCCCATTTTACGCCGGTAACGTCGCATGATTTTGTAGGGATCAAGGCCGGTGATCTCGACCTTTCCTGCACCTATCGCAGTAGTCCCCGCCGAAGCCGCAAGAATCGAGCGGGGGAGCTTCTGCGGCCGGGGGTCATAGACCTGTAGGGTGACGGCGGGCTTCCGATATTGCGGCTTGTGGTTGATGGTGCCCGGAAGCCGCAGCATTTTGGTGACCGACCAGCCGCCTTTGTCACCCCCGTCCTTCGCCCAGATGTTGCGCGATATTTGCTCGGCGATGTCGCCTGGCGAAACCTCGCGCCATAGCCAAATACCCTGAAATCGGCCCGGCGATGTCGCCCACAAGATGTTGGGCTGAGGGTCGTAGGCATCGGGATCGGCATCATCGATATCGCACCACGCACACCGGCTAGGCAATGCGAGCGCCATGCGCCTGTGCGGTCCTGCAAAGGCGTTGGGACAAAAATAGATGTCGAAGCGATCGGCAGGATGTGCCGCAATGATCGCCGCGAGTTTTGCACCCCTGTCGCCCCTGATCGCGTGATCGCGCCAACGATCGCCACGACGGGTGGCGATGAAGGTGTAGGCGCGGGGTTCATAATCCCACAGGTCCACAAGGAACCGGATTGCCGCCTCAGTGGCGGCGCGACTTTGTTTGCCGGTCGTCAGCGGCCGGTAGCGCCACGGCATCACCGCCGTGCCTCCTTGGCGAGGCGGGCGAGATGTTCTTCGACTTCCCGTAGATTCCAATAGACTTTCTGACCAATGCGGAAGCGGCGAGGAAAAAGGCCCTTTTTCTCCCAGGCGTGAAGCGTGGACCTCGCGACACGAATGCCGCACCGGCAGCGCAAGCCGTCGGTGTCGATAACCAGTGGATTTTGCATATTTTTGGCTCCTTTCATCGAATGGAGCCAAGGCAGATATACCTATTCGAATGCTTGTTCCGGGGGTGTTTCCGGCTCAGAAACCTCCCTTGACAGGGTGCGGTTTCCCAAATGGCCGATGATAATTCGCGCCAAGTCTCTCAGGTCCTTTTCGTCAGGATGCTGGTCATGCATCAGGTGGTAGTGATCCTGCACGGCGGCGACCAGCGCGCTTGGCTTGCGTAACGTTAGATCATCAAGGGCAAGTTGCCACGCAAGGCAGCAGATTTCACGCCAGTCATGTGTGACCGACTTGCGCGCGGTCGACGGACGCAATGTGTCGAGGAATCGCGTCAAATCGGAGCGCCCGATGAAGAGAACGTCCCATTCCTCGGGCGCCCATGTGAACTGGCTTCGAGGGATATCAATGCGGAAAAACGGCTTGGAGAGCCGCTGCCGGTCCAGATCGGTATAAGCGCCCTCATCGTCCTGTCCAAAGGCGCGAAGGCGGCCTCCGACCAGCCATTCAAAAATGCGCTTGCTGGCTGTCTCTGCACGATCCCATGCCGCAACGTTGTTCGCCTCTGCACGGGGTTTCCCAAGCTCATCAAGATCGGTACGTCGCCAGTCGTCAATCAGCTTCGACCCAATCAGGTCGGTGGCGTCCGCAAGACACAGATAGTCGCCAAACGATGCTGGCCCCGCCGAAATATCAGGCAATTTGTTCAAGGAACGCTCCCCATTTCTCCAGCGCGACGCGCTTCTCGTCGGTATAGCCATATCGGTTGTAAACCGCAGCCACCCCGGAAATCTCCCCGCTGATGTGGTTCAGGACTTTCTCGACGATGTGCGGCGCAACGCCCGCCCGCGCCATGCCTGAGGCCGCCGTGCGGCGAAGGTCATGCAGCCGCCAGCCCGATGTGCTCGACTCTTCCGAAATGCGCCGCAGCATCTTCGAAAACCCGCTGACGGGCGTTCGGCGGTTGGTACTGAACACAAGGTCGCAGGCGTCGAACACCGGCACCGCATCGAGAACACGCATGGCGAATGGCGTCAGCGGCACGGTGTTCGCCTTGCCGTTCTTCGAATATTCCGCCGGTATCTCCCACACCGCCGCATCGCGATCGATGTGGCTCCAGCGCATTTCCGCTAGCTCGCCGCGACGTTGGGCGGTGGCGAGCAGGAGCAGGACGAACGGGCCGAAAGGGAACGGCTCCGCCTTCGAAGCCTTCACGATGCGCGCGACCTCATCATCCGACAAAACCCTGTCGCGGGCGCGCTCCCGGCTGGGTGCGCTGATCCCGAGGATCGGATTGGCGTCGATCAAGCCCCGCTGCGCGCTCCAGTTCAGGAATTTGCGCGTGTGGGCGTGGATACGATTCGCCTGATAGAGCGCGCCGCGTTCGCTGGCCGCATCCACGATCCCCAATATATCCACCTTCGTGATCGACCGGATATCACGCTGGCCAAGGACGGAGACCAGTTCGCGGTTCAGGATGCGTTCGGCGGCTTGGTAGCTCTTGTTGCGAGGCTTGGCATAACTGCGAATGAAATCCGCGACCGCCTCTTCGACGCTGGTGATCGTCCGTCGCCGCTGTTGGGTCGGGTCAACCCCTTCCTCGATCAGCCGCAGGATATCCATCGCCTTCTCGCGGGCTTTCGCCAGCGGTGTTGCGGGGTATGTGCCAAGGACTTCGCGGCGCTGTTCGAGACCCCAGCGATAGTTGTAGACGAAGGTCTTTCGCCCCCGCGTCGTGATCCTCACGCCGAAGCCGGGGAAACTCGCATCACGGATATCAACCCGCTTCACGCCTGCCTTCGCCGTTTCCAAGAACCTGTTCGATAATACTCTTCGCACGGTCGCCATCCTTTCGATGGCAACCTAATAATCACCGATTTCCGTATTTCTCAAAGAAATAATCTGCCGTGGACAGCATGATGCGGAAAAGTTCATCCTGACACAGAATTCAACAATGCCTATAATCCGCAATCGACCGGGGGGTCTATTGGATCGAAAGCCCATGCAGTTGCACGCACCACCTTCCGCGACACTATTTCTTGGTTTTCAGAGTCACGTAATTTCGTGATTTCTGGCAATGGTCGGGAATCTCCCGGCTGTAATGTTGTCGAATGCCCCTCTCATGCCGCCTTTCTACGACCGCGCTTCGGTTTGGGTGCGGCGGTACGCTCTGCCCTAATGCGTTCCAGCAGGATGGTGGCGGGTTCGTCGGCTGGGTCTTGTGGCACCAGCTCACCCTGGAAGGCTTTGGCGAGAATGGTCTGATCGAGATGGTCAATCAACTTGCGGGCGCTGGTCGCGTCGGCGGCGAGGCGATCGATCCATGAAAACGCCACGGTAACACGTCGAGCGATTTCCCGCTGTTCCGCTAGACATGGAAGCGGTATAGGAGTTGTCAGAATATCATTCGAGCTAATGTGTGGCAGGTCGCTTCCGGTCGCCTGCGTAACAGCATGCTCGATGAAGTGCTGGCTATTGATGAGGTGCCAGACATAATCTGGCTCAACCAGTTCTGAGGGCGCGTATCGCGCCACACGCTGGACAAGCAAGCATCCGGCGTCCTGTGCCTCAATTCGCGCGACCTTCAAGCCAGAAGAGATTACCGGGCGATCCATTGCGATCACGATATCTCCCGCATCAAGGCTATACGCCCGATATTCCTCTGCTAGCTCTACAGGTAGCCGAGCTTCGTCATCCCATGTGATCTTGCCGGGGGCGATGTTCGCACCTCTCAACAGTCGAACGCCATCTGGTGCATACCACTTGCTTTTGTAGGCATAACCAACTTGCAGACGGCCAACATCGGCAAGCTGAGCATCGAACCAGCCAGTTGGTACTGGAAGTGCACCCACCGCACGATTGACATGCAGCCGCGAGCCCCGCCGGGCATTCAGATAAGCCTCTCGCTGGGCTTTGAGCGAGGCCAGTTCATTATTGCTCCAGCTAGCTGAACGATTCTGCTCGCGCCAATCCCGCGTCAAGTCGCCCCGGAAGGCGGCGGCGAGGACGGCTTGTTTGTATTTCTCGACGAGGCGCGGGATGTGGTCGAGGTGGTCTCGGGCGCGTTTGGATTTCCCGGTTAAGCTGTCGATCTTCGCCACGATCCGCCGCTGTTCGGGGAGTGGAGGAAGAGCGAACGTTTGTTCTTTTAGGAAGTTGGCAGGCACGCGCCGTTGACCAACGGCCCCTGTCATCAATGCTTCGGCGTCGTTCCGAAACGATTTTTGCCGGAGGTAGCGCCATATAAAGTCCGGCGAGATGTCCCCTAAGGGCCGCACCACATGAAATTCAGTTGAACCGCAAGCCATGCCATTTTCTAGGCCGCGCGCTACTGCGATCTTCCCGTTTTCCATGCAAGGCGTGATCTTAGCGAAGATCACATCTCCGTCGCGGAATTGAGTGTAGCCCTTCGATACTTCGGCAAACGGCCGGATCGAGGGACTGACTATTTCCCCTTCGGTGTCGCTGACTGCGGGCATCGGTACAAACGAGATATGCGTATCGGCAGCAACATCACCAAGGCGGCCGGGATTAATCTCCGCCAAATCATCGAGGGTGGTTTCTGCCCACCCATGTGGCAAATGGTTCATTCCGCTGCCTCCGCGATGGCAACGGCCTCCTCAACACTATCCGGCTCCAGTTCCTCCGAAAGCGTTTCAATCTCCTCTAGCGCGGCTTTAAGGTGCCCGATGATGGCGGCAGCGATATCCTCCGGCTCGGTCAACGCCTCCTCGGCTTCCGCCTCGGTATCACGCAGCCAGGTGATATCGAGATTGTCGTTGCGACCAGCGACGACCTCCCGATCGAACTTGCGCCAGCGGCTGTCCTCGCCCTGATCCTGCCGCTCAGTCCCCCCATTGGGATCGGAACCATATACGACCTCGAAATCAGCGAAATCGGCAACGGTTAAAGGGCGGGTCTTACCGAAAGCAGGCATGTTCGCCCGCATATCATAAACCCAAACAGCCTTGGTGTTGCCCTTGTCATTCTTGCCGCGCTGGAAGAACAGCACGTTAGTCTTGACGCCCTGGGCGTAGAAAATGCCGGTCGGCAGACGAAGGACCGTGTGGAGGTCGCACAGGTCCATCAGCCATGTGCGCAGGCGGCGACCTGTGTTGTCCTCAAACAGCACATTATCCGGTACCACGACAGCGGCGCGGCCGCCCGGCTCCAGCGCGCGGACGATATGCTCGACGAAGGCAAGCTGCTTGTTCGACGTGTCGGCGGCGATCGAGAAGTCTGATCGGGTCGGACGACCGCCGCCCTTCTTAGTGCCGAACGGCGGATTGGTCAGGATGAGATTGGCTTTCGGCAGCGCCTCGCCATCGGGCGACAATGTATCGATATTCTCGACGCCGCCTTCGATGCCGTGCAGCAGCAGGTTCATCATGCACAGGCGATGCGTATCGGGCACCAGCTCTGCCCCTGCGAATGCGTTGTGCCGCTGGAAGAAGGCTTGCGCCTCCGGCAGCTTATAGAGGTCGTCGGTGTGATCCTTGATGTAGCGATCAGCCGCGACGAGGAAACCCGCCGTTCCCGCCGCCGGGTCCTGCACAATCTCCCCCGGCTGCGGTTGCATCAACCGCACGATGCAATCGATCAGCGGACGCGGCGTAAAATACTGGCCTGCGCCCGATTTCTTGTCGGAAGCATTCTTCTCCAATAGCCCTTCATAGAGGTTGCCCAAGCCCTCTTCGCGGGCCGAAAACCAATCGAGCTGGTCGATGTTGGAGGTGAGCGCCTTGAGATTGGTCGGCTTGCGGAGCCGGGTTTGCGCATCGGTGAAAATGGCGCTGACCAGCCCATCCTTCGCCTTGCCGAGTTCGAGCAGCATGGCTTTGTAGTAATCAAGCTGTTCCATCCCCTCACGCTTGGCGAGGATGCCCCAGCGATAGCCCTCCGGCAGGCGATCTTCCTTGCCAGTTTCCTCCAGCATCTTGAGGAACAGAAGGAAGGTCAGTTCAGTGACATATTCGTTATAGGTGACCCCATCGTCGCGCAGGACGTTGCAGAGGCCCCAGAGCTTGGCGACGATATCGGTGGTCGTGGTCATTTAGGCGGTCTTCTTCCACAGTTCTTCGTTGATACCGGCAAGGATGCTTTCAAGCTCCCCGCCGAACACCTTATTGAGGCGATTAAAGCCGCCATCGGCGACAAACGGCTCCTTGTCGATGGCTTCGCGGTCCACCACGATCTCTTTCGCGATCTGCTCCCCGATCCGGTTCAGCCAGCGCTTTTGCGGTTCGGTCCATTGGCGGCTGGACATGATCGCTCGCATGGCCGCGCGCACCCGATCGTCATACGGCACCAGCGGATCGCCGAGTGCCGCCTGCCTCACGAAACCGATGATCGATGCGGCGATATCCTCATTCTTCGCATCGGCCCAGGCACGGCGCAGATTGGCATCGGAATAGCCCTCGCGGTCGAGCGCAAGGCGCAGTTCCTTGAGGTCGGCGCGGGTCAAATCACGTGGACGTTGGACAACGAGCTTCAACGCAGCGATCTTGTTCACATTGTCGCGCACAAAGGCCGCGAAGCTATCGAGGAAATCTTCCGGTTTCTCCGCCTCGCCATAGCCGCGCGTCACGCCGATGATCTCATCATCGTGATGCGAGATCGGCACGAAGCGCGGATTGTCGCCATCGGCCTCCCAATCGAGGATCGGCCCGATCGCAGCGCGATCCTTCAACCATGCGGCAAGGCCGGGAGCATCGCCGGACAGCACACGTTGCAGCATCGCTTCCGGCGTTTCGCCTGCAACCGACTCGAACTGCTGGCGGGCTTCGTCAGTGAGCTTATTGAGGCGGCGGCGCAGCTTCACGGCAAGCTGTTCGCGGATCGTCTCGCGCTGGGCATCGTCGGACGCCTCGGTCATCTCACGGACAAGCTGTGCAAAGCTGATCGACGGGTTGACCACGACTGGCTTCATGTCGGTCAGGTTCTGGAGATGCGGATAGAGGTCCACCGCGTCGAAGATGCGGAACACCTCCTTGCCGATCTCATCGCAGCGGCGCGTCGCGCGTCCGATCATCTGTTCATAGAGGATGCGGCTGTTGACCCGGCGCAGGAACACAAGATTGGTAATCTTGGGGACGTCAATGCCGGTGGTGAGCAGATCGACCGTGACCACGATCTGCGGATTGGCATCGTTGCGGAACGACCGGATCAGGTTCTTCACCCGGTCCACGCTGCCGGTGATCTTCTTGACCGACGCATCGTCGATTTCGCCATAGGCTTCGGCAAACGCCTTCTTGATCGCGCCGACCACGATATCCGCATGAGCATCTGTCGCGGCAAAGATCAACGTCTTTCCGGGAAGCGCCGGATCGATGTGCCGCGCCAGTTCCTCGGCCACCACACGGTTGAATTCCGGGGTGATGACCTGCTTGTTGAACGCCTCGACCTCGAACCGGATTTCGTCGGGTGCATGAGCGAGATCGACTTCGCCGGTGCGGGTGTTCAGCAGGGGAAGCTCTTCATCCTTCTCGAACTTGATCCCGGCGCGCGCCAAGGCGGTTTCGATGCGGATTGGCGGCTCGTGATCGATCAGGAATCCATCGATCACCGCTTCGCGATAGGAATATTTGAAGATCGGATCGCCGAAGATTTCCGTGGTGTGCAACGCGGGGGTGGCGGTAAGGCCAACCTTCACCGCATCGAAATAGTCGAGCACTCGGCGATATTTGGAGATGTAGTCATCCTGCCCCCGGAAGCTCAATTCGGCGTCTGACATCTCACGGTCGAGCAGATAGCCCCGGTGGCATTCGTCGATCACCATCAGGTCATATTGATCGACGGGCGGTGCCTCAGACGTATCGGCGGCAAACAGCACGCGCTTCACAAGACCCTGAATGGTGCAGATATGGACCTTGGTTTCGACATCGGGCGCGACATCGCCCAGCCCCTTCAACCCGAAGATTTCAGCGAAGGTCTTGCCGGACACCACCTTTGTGGTCGAAAATTCCCCTTCGGTCTGATCGCCAAGCGCGCTGCGATCGACGACGAAGCAGATACGGCGGAACCGCTTGGCCGACAGCAGACGATAAAGCATCGCAATGGCGAGCTTGGTCTTGCCGGTGCCCGTGGCCATCGCGATGAGCATAGTACGCTGTTCGGCCGACAGCGCCTTTTCCACCGCACGGATGGCACTTTCCTGATAATGGCGCAGCGGGAAGCCGAACTCGAAAGGCTGTGCCTTCAATACGGCGTCAGCGGCATCCTGATCGACCTCCAACAAGCCCGACAGGCCATCGGGCGTCGGCCAATCGACCAGCGCACGGCGATGATTGGCGGCACGGCGCGTATCGCGGAACCAGATGCCGCTCTCGGTTTCGATTTGCTTCAGGTATGAGCGGCCGTTGGCGGCGAACACGAAAGGCACCTTGTGGTCGCCCCAAGGCCCACCAGCAAATGCGAAATCGGCGCTGTCTTTGATCCCCGCCGAGTAGCGTTCGGCCTGGTCGATCGCCGCCGACACATTCTTGCGCCGCCGCTTGGCCTCCACGACGCCGACCAGCGTGGTCCCGACGAACAGAGCATAGTCGGCTGGCCCGCTTGCCGTCGGCCATTCCGCAATTGCCATGTTGCGGCCCTTGGCTGGACGCACACCGGCACTGTAACGCAGCGAGCCGGTGTCGACCTCCCACCCACGATCGCGAAGCTGCTGATCGATAAGGGCGCGGGTTTCCGCCTCGTCCAGATCGATTTTGGCGGCGGCCTGCTCCCCCAGCTCAACGAGGGATACAAGCTCCATGCGTGGGGCAGCTTCCGCCGTGGCCTGTAGCGCTGCAAGCTTTTCCGCAATGGCGGCCTTTTCGGCCTCGACCTCCTGCGCCAATGCTTCCCACGTCGCCCGCTCTTCGGCTTCGCGTTTCAGCCGTTCCTCACTTGCCTCACGCGCACGGGCGTGTTCCTCCGCTTCCCGGCGAGCACGCGTTGCAGCATCTTCGGTGTCCGCGACCTTGTGGCGGAGCGCTTCGATTTCTTCGCGGAGCGCGGCTGTGGCATCGACCGGTTCGGGCGGCGGAACGAACGCGCCAGCAGAAAAGGCCGCGTCCCGTCCGTATGTCCGATGAAACCAGATGCCGAGGGACCAAGCGAATTTGAGCGCGGTCAGTGCAGTGGCATGATTGCCCTTTACTTCATGCACGGCGGTGTTGCCCGCCTTGCGGAGCGCATGGAAAATGTCCGCGGCTTCTTTCGGAATGAGCCGGTCATAGGACAGCCGCCGCAGCGTTTCCTCAAAGCTCTCCCGCTCGTCGCGGTATACGGCGTGATGGGCGGCTACCAGCTTAGTCATCAACTCGGCGAACTGGCGCAACTTGACGATCGCCGTCGAGGGATCGTCGCGGAAATAGCGTTCCGCGAGCCCTCCCAGCGTTACCAAACGCCCGTCGTGCTTGGCCAGAAAGTCGAAGTTAAGTGATTCCATTCGCCCCCCGCCTGAACCTCCTAGCCGATCACTTTAAAAATGTCTTTGCCTTCAATAGGTCACGCAAAAGGAACGACACCATAACTGTGAAATTCGGCGCGGGGATTTATTCCAATCGCGCCGCCAGTCGCACCATTAGGTCCATACGCTCATGAAAAATGGCCACCACAAGGGCGGGCGCATCATCGCGCGGCAGGCAGAAGATATAGTGATGCTCGCAACGGACCATCCGCAAACCCTGATAGAGCGCCGACATGTCTTTGAAGAAGCCCTCGCCCGCCGCGACGCTTTCCATACCCGCTTGCAGCTTGGCAACATAGCTGCGGGTCTGCGCATCACCCCATTGCTTGCGCGTATAGCGGATAACGTCGCGCAGATCGGCTTCCGCCGCCGCCGACAGAACATAGCCGACGGTCAAGCGCGGCTATCCCGGCCCAGCTCTTCATCAACGATGGCATCAACGCTCTTGGTGGACACGCTGCCCGCCAAGCCTTCGGCGATCCGTTGGCCCAGCAGAGTTTTCAATTCCTGCCACGCTGAATCTTCCCCCGCATCGGCGGAAAACAGGCGCTCAATGGCATATTGCTTGATCGTCTTGCCCTGCAATGCCGCCAAGGCTTTTAGACTTTGGTGCTGCTGGTCGGTAATATCTATGGTCAGTCGACTCATGGGAACCTCGCATATCGCTCGATCCCCACATTACCACAAATGTGCATTTGTGGTAACCCGTCGATATGGCGCTCCCAAGCCTCGCTTTGCAGCTATCCAAACAAGGCATTTTTAGGGCATCAGACGCGTGCAATTGAATGAAACAGAGTGAAATCGATCCGAACGCATCACTACACCAAAGATTCGCATTGCCAATGCGTTACGCTACAAGATCGAACAGAATAATACAGTAAAATCAGACACTTAGTGAAACTCTTAATCAGCGGGTCCTAGGTTCGAGCCCTAGTGCGTCCACCAAATTCCACAATAATTACAGCTACTTACCCCATACGGGGATCGCTCCTACATGCTGCCACGAATGTCGTGTAAGAGCAGTGTAAGAATGCGGGGTTCTCTACTCCTCGCACCACGCTCCCTCGGCCGTGACCTTGCCTCCTTCAATAGTCGCGAAGCATCCGGGATTGTATCGCGTCGCATCGCAGACCCCCATCGCTGTCTGGCCTGGTTCCGGGAGACGTGTTTGCGGGTCACCATCGACGCTCAAGAGGCATCGCCCCTGACAATCGGCGCTGCCGGTGCACGTTTTTCCGCCGTCGGTGAAGCGCATTTGACAGATGGGGTAGCCGAAAGCGCTGCGGCTCTCATATCCTCCGCCGGCCACGCACATCTGGCGTTCCGTTGAGCTAAGCTTCGGCGGTGTAGCGCAGCTTCCTAGAAAGATTGCCGTGCTCATCACGACCAGCGGCAGTGCTCGGGACATAATCATCGAAGCAACGTCTCATGATACGATGCTTGCAGCAACGGGGTTCGTTAGCAGTATATCGTGGCAGCACCCCACGCCCGAAGGCGTAGGGTGCTGCCAGCGTCAGGGCGGAAGGAGGTGTCGCCTACCCCCGCTGCGACCAGGCTCTGGGGCGCTCCCGAGGGGGACTGACCACCAAGTGGCACATCGCGGTCGACACGTTCGGCCGTCCCGTCCGCTTTATTCTCACCGGCGGCAACGCTAGCGACGCGCGGTCCGCCATCCCGTTGCTGAGCGGCCTCGATGCCGTTCATGTTATCGCCGACAAAGCCTATGACGGCCATGCCATCCTCGACCACATCGAGGCCACAGGCGCGCAGCCGATCATCCCGCAACGCACCTGCATGCCCCGCAAACGGGCGTTCGATCCCGTCAAGTACAAGCTCAGAAACCGCATCGAGCGAACCATCGGCAGGCTCAAGCAACTCCGCCGCATCGCAACCAGATACGACAGAATCCCTCAAAACTACCTTGCCAGCCTTCACCTCGCCGCGCTCTCATTCTGGTACTGAATGTCGATTCAGCCTAAGGGTCAAGACTTGCTGATCAGAGCCAGAATATGACGCTGGCAGCGAAGGCGATGGCGGAAAAGACGGCGGTTGGGCACGTTCGTAGCGTCTGGCGACCCGCCACCAGTCCTTCGGTTCAGCCCGTTCAGAAAACGCTCTAATTCTCCGCGGCGATCAGGTTGAGCGCGGCGTCGACCGCCCTGGTTGCCGATGCATCGTCGGGCATGTCGTTCGCATAGGCGGCGAACACCAGCGTCTGGCCGCTGGCGGCGGTGAGGAAGCCGGCCACCGCATTGGCCTGGTTGAGCGTGCCGGTCTTGGCGAACACCCTGCCCTCCAGCGGGGTGCCCTTGAACCGGCGCGACAGCGTCCCGTCGACCCCGCCGACCGGAAGCGTGGCGCGGAACGCCGCACCCCATGGCTGCTGTGTCGTCCAGCGCAGCAGCGCCACCGTCGCGCGCGGGGTGACGCGATTGTAGTTCGACATCCCCGATCCGTCGGAGAGATCATAGGACCAGCGCGGCACGCCGATGCCGGTCAGCATCGCCCGCATCGCCACCTGTCCGTCGGCGATCGATCCGCTGCCGGCGATGCGCGAGACCCGGCGCAGCAACAGATCGGCGTGGAGGTTCTGGCTGACCTTGTTGGTCAGCGTGAGGTCTTCCGCCAGCGGGGGCGGCGTCAGCCGGGCGAGCGGCACCGGCAGCGGCGCGGCGGCGGCGGGCGCCGCGCCCCGGATCGCCGGATCGTCGGCGGGCGCGAGCGGGCGGTGGCGCACGTCCACACGCCCCTTTACCGTCACGCCGCGCTCGATCAGCAACGCCTTCAGCCGCGACGCGGCGAAATCGGCGGGATCGTCGATGCCCAGGCGCAGCGTGTGCGTGTCGCCGACGGCGATCGTCCCATCGATCACCATTGCCCGTGCGTTGACCGCGCGCGCAAACCGGATCGCGGTCTTTCCGCCCGACGGCACCGTCGTCACCCGGTTGTCGATCGTATAATAGGGAAAGCCCGACACCAGCGCCGGCTGCCCCGCCTTGCCGGGACGGACCTCGATCGCCAGTTCATTGTCGTCGATCGTCAGTGCGGAGATGGCGGTGCCCGAACGCGAACCGATGTTGTTCCAGCTCATCCCCGGACCCCAGCGTTCGTCGGGGAACAGCGTGTCGTCGCCGATCACATCGCCCACGCGCCGCGTCGCCGCCGCCACGGCATCGGCCAGCGTCGCCAGGCAATCGACCTTGCAATCGGGCGCGCTCGACAGGCGCGCGTCGCCATTGCCTTCCAGGATGACGTCGCCGCCTTCCAGCCGCACCGCCGCGCCGCCGGTGGCGTCGGGCTGGTCGATCGCCGGCATCCGCGCGAACGCCAGCGCGGTGGTGTAGATCTTGGTGTTCGAGGCGGGGACGAAGCGATCGTCGGGCGCCAGCGCGACGATCTCGCGCCCTTCCAGCGTCGCCACCACCAGGCCGAAGCGCGTGCCGGGGCCCTGCTGGTCGCGCAGCATCGCGGCGACCCGTTCGGGCAGCGCGGGCGGGTCCGCCGCCACGGCGGGGGCGGCGGTGGCCAGCGCCAGCGAGAAGATGAGGCTAGCGGTCGTCCGCTGAGCGATAGACGGCTTCATCAAGCTCTCCTTCCCAGCGCGCGACGGTGGTCGCCACCACCAGATTCGCGCTGGCGCTGGGGACGGTGCGGGTCATGTCGAGCAGCCGGTCGAACGGCAGCACGAAGCCGACCACCAGCGCGGTCTGTTCCGGCGACACCCCGACCGCCGACAGCACCGCCGCCAGCATGAACAGCGACGCCGACGGCACGGGCGCGGTGCCGAACGACGCCAGCGCGCCGGTCAGCAGCACCATCGCATAGACGGTGAGCGTCATCGGCACGCCGAACGCCTGCAATGCGAACAGGCTGAGCAGCCCGACGTACATCGCCGTCCCGTCCTTGCCGATGCTGGCGCCCAGCGGCAGCACCGTCGAATAGACCGATCGACCGACGCCCAGATTGTCGCCCGCGACGCGCATCGCCACCGGCAGCGTCGCGCCGCTGGAGGCGGTGGAAAAGGCGATCGCCAGCGCATCGATGATGCCGCGAAAGAACGGCAGCACCGGCAACCGCGCGAGCAGGCGCAGCACCAGGCTGTGCACCACCGCCATCTGGATCAGCGATCCCACCACCACCGCGATCGCCAGCCAGCCGATGTTGACGAACACCGCCGCGCCGTTTGCGGCGACGGCGTTGGCGATCAACGCGAACACGCCGAACGGGGTCGCCTCCATCACCAGCCCGACGATGCGCAGCAGCACCGCCGACATCGATTGCAGCACCGCCGCCAGCGGCCGGCCCGCATCCCCGGCCAGCACGGTGCCGACACCGACCATGATCGCGACGAAGATCAGCGCGAGCATGTCGCCCTTGGCCAACGCTTCGACGATGTTGAGCGGGATGATGCCGATCAATTGCTGATAGGGCGTCACCGCCGGCCCCAGCGCGTGCGCGGTCGCCGTGCCCAGCGGTGCGCCGACGCCCGGCTGGATGATCGTCGCGACCAACATCCCCACCGACACGCCGACGAAGGTTGTCAGCGCGAACAGCCCGACGGTGCGGCCGCCCAGCGTGCCCAGCCGCTTGGGATCGGCCAGCGTGGTGATCCCGGACGCGATCGTCACCAGCACGATCGGCGCGACCAGCATCCGGATGGCGCGGACGAACAACTCCCCGATGAACGCGACCGACGGCGTCGCGCTGGGCCATATCAGCGCGAACAGCAGGCCAAGCGCCAGCCCGCCCAGAACGCGCTTCCACAGCGCGATCGCAAACCAGGCGCGCATCACGCGCAACTTCCCTTGGGCGTCACATGGTATAGCGCGCGACCGGCGGCGACGCCGGTCGTCTTCCCATTGTCGATCGCGATCCGCCCGTTGACGATCACCGTCCGCACACCCGACGCGAACAGTTCGGGCTGGTCATAGGTCGCGCGCGACGCAAACGTCTTGGGATCGAACACGACGACGTCGGCGAAGGCGCCGGCGCGCAGATGCCCGCGCCCGGCCAGGCCAAAGGTGTCCGCGGTCAGCGACGTGCTGCGTTCGATGAACGCGCGCAGCGTCAGGACATGGTCCTGCTTCACGTACTTGTCGTATTTGCGCGCGAACGTGCCGTAGACGCGCGGGTGGCCGGGCGACGCGTCGGAACCGGTCATCACCCACGGCTGGCGCATGAAGGCGGCGATGTCGCGCTCGCTCTGGTTGAACGAGACGACGCCGGGATCCTGGACCCGGATGGTGGTGATCGCCGCCGCGACCGGGTTTTGTTTCAGCCGTGCCGCGACCTGCGCCAGCGTGCGCCCCTTTTCGGCGCCCTCGGTGATCAGCAGCTTTTCCGGGCCACCGCGCTTGCGCAGGTTTTCGGTGATGTCCTTGGCGAGCCGCTCCTGAAGCGAGCGATCGTCGAAGCGGCGCAGCAACGCCTGCCGCCCGCCGTCCTGCGCCCACAGCGGCATCAGCGACGCGACCAGGCTGGTCCCCGACGCCGACCACGGATATTGGCTGGCGGTAACGTTCTGACCGGCCCGGCGCGCCGCGTCGACCTTGGCGATGATCGCCGGTGCGGTGCCCTCGACGTCGACGCCCAGCGCCTTGATGTGGCTGATGTGCGCGGGCATCCCGGCCGCGCGTCCGATCTCGATCGCTTCGTCGATCGCGGCCGCGAGCCCGACGGTATAGCTCGATTCGTCGCGGATATGACTGTCGTAGACACCGCCGCGCGCGCCTGCCTCACGCGCCAGCGCCACCACTTCCGGCGTCTTCGAGAAGCTTTGCGGCGCGTAGAACAGGCCGGTGGAAAAGCCGATCGCGCCCTGGCACATCGCGGTGGCGACCAGCGATTTCATCCGCGTCAACTCGGCGTCGGTCGGGTCGCGGCGCGCTTCGCCGATCACCTTCTCGCGCACCGGACCAAAGCCGACATAGGTGGCGTAGTTGATGCCGACCGGGCTGGTCCGTGCCCGCGCCAGCGTCGCCGCGACATCAGGGTCGCCGCCGCCGTCGTTGCCGATGAACGCGGTCGTCACGCCCTGCATCAGGAACGGCAGCACCAACCGCGTCCGCGCGTCCGGATTGGCCAGCATGTCGCCGGCATGGGTGTGCGGATCGATGAAGCCGGGCGCGACGATCATGCCCCTGGCATCGATCGTGCGTACGGGCGCGACATTCAGGTGTGGCCCGACGTCGACGATGTGGTCGCCCTTGATCGCGACATCGCCGGTGAACGGCTCCGCGCTGCCGGTGAAGATCGTGCCGCCCCGGATCACCAGGTCGACGCGATAGATCTTTCCCGGCGCCGCGCCGACCACCGTCGCCATGATCGCCCCGGTGGCGGCCAGCCGGCCGATCGCGCGTCTCGTGTAGGTTCCCCGCATCGGTGCATCCTTTCGGAGCTTGCGCAGGCGGTCAAGCGCGTCACCGATCGTTTCGCGGACCCGGTCTATAGCTGTGGGTTATATGTCCCTTGAGGTCTTCGGGATAGAAATAGATCGGGCGCAGGTCGCCGTCGGCATAGCGTTTCGCCTGATCCCCGAAGTGGGGTGACGCCGGATCGCCGCTCTCCCCGCCCGCCGAAACGCCCCAGGCGCGCACGCGCGGGCCGAACTCGACGATCGCGACGAAGCTGTTGCCGCTGGTGCCATACCAGCGCCGCGTACCCGGATAGGCCCGCGCCCCGAACGACGCGAGGCTGCCCCAGCGCGCCGACGCGAACGGCACCGGAATGCTGGGCCGGGCGTCATCGAAGGTCTGGACGATCGCACCGTCGTTGCGCTGGAAACGGTTGACCTCGCCCCACGCCACGCGCCAGCCGCCCCATTCGCGCTGGAGCCGGTCGACCGCGCGGTCGAGCGCCGCCAGCCGTTCGACCGGGGTGAGCCGGTCGGCCATCCAGTCATAGACATTGGCGCGTGCCGCGGCGGCCGGCCGCGCTGCGGTGGTCCACAATTCCTCGCCCCAGTAGTTGGCGAGCGTGGTCGGCTCTGACGTCGCCGACCAGCGCCCGTCCCACGGCCGCAGCAGCGCGACCGGCCCGGCCAGCCGAGCACGCAGCGGATCGTTCGCCGACAACCCCTCCCACGCCGCGACGAGCGGCGGGATCAGCCGGGTGAAGCCGGGCTGTGCCGGATCATAGGCGATCTGGCGCAGTCCCTCCGGCGTCAGCGCGCGCGCCTGCGCCAGCAGCGCGGTGGCATGGTCGCCACGCGGATTGGCGCCCGCCTGGTCTATGTAGCGCGGGAACGCCGCCGCGCGTGGACTGTCCGCCCCCGCCGCGCGCCACGGTGCGTCGTTGCTGTTGTACAGCCAGCCGCCGGAGGGATCGCGCACCTGCGGCAGCTTCGCGGTTGGGGTCAGCCCGCGCCAGTCGGCGGCGGGATCGCTGCCGTCGACCGGCGCGCGATAGTCGAGCGCCGGGCTGCGCACCGGCACGAATTGCGGGTGGAGCAGCGCGATATGGCCGTCGGCGTCGGCATAGACGGTGTTGTTCGACGAATTGGCCTGCCGCTCGGCGACCTTCAGATAGGTGGCGAAATCGCGCGCCTTGGTCCTGAGCCAGCTCTGTTCGAGCGCCGGCACCGGCTTGTGCATCATGGCAAAGGCGATCCACTTGCCCCCCTCCGCGCGGACGATCGGGCCGTGATGGGTGGCATAGGTGGTGAAGGTGCGGCTGGCGATGCTGCCGTCGCCGCGCCGATAGCGAACTGTCACCGGCTTGACCGTCACCGGGCGCAGCATCTTGCCGTGCCGATAGAAATGGCGATCGCCGACCGTCTCGATCGTCTCGGCGAATTCATCGACCGAATCGACCCCGCTGCTGGTGTGCATCCAGCCCAGCCGCTCATTGAACCCCTGATAGAGGAAGAACTGCCCCCAGGTGGACGCGCCATAGGCGTGCAGACCCTCGTCGCTCTTCATCTCCAGCTCGGATCGGAAGAAGAAACTGGTGTGCGGGTTGATCAGCAACAGCGCATGGCCGTCGCGGGTTAGCTTCGGCGCGATGGCGATGCCGTTCGACCCGCTCGGTTCGTCACTGTGCGGGCGTTCGAGAAGCGCGATCCTGGGCGGCGCGCCATAGAAGCTGGCGAGCTTGCGCAGATCAGCGCGTTCGATGTCGCCGCCGATGCTCCCTTCGGTGAACGACAGCGCCATCCACGGTTCGAACCGGGTGAGCACGCGCGGCTTCACCTGCGGGTGCGACGCCAGATAATAGTTCAGCCCCGCCGCCCAGCTATCCATGAGCTTGCGCAGCCACGCCGGGCTTTTGACATAGTCGGCTTTCAACGCGACGGGATCGACATAGAGGCGCTGGCGAAGATCCTGCCAGATCGCCTCCTCGCCCTCCGCCTCCGCGGTGCGTCCCAGCGCGGTAAGCAGATTGGCCTCGACGCGCGGGAAGTCATCCTCCGCCTGGGCATAGATCGCGCCGAACACCGCGTCGGCGTCGCTGCGGCCGTAGACATGGGCGATACCCCAGTCGTCGCGGGTGATCGTCACGCGGTCCGCCTCGGCCGGTCGTTGATCGGGCGCGGCGCCGATCAGCAACGACAGCGGCAGCAAAGCGACCAAGGCGAGGCGGTTCATGCGCGTATCTCCAGTTCGGGCAACGCCGCGCCCAGCCGCTCCAGCGCGGCGTCGAGCGTGGCATCCTCCTTGGCAAAGCACAGGCGGACCAGATGGGTAACGGGCGCTTCGGCGTAAAAGGCGGAGATCGGGATACCGACCAGGCCGGCCCGCTCGATCATCCATTCGCAGAACGTGCGATCGTCCATCGCGATGCCCGACGCGGCGAGATCGATCGACAGGAAATAGGTGGCGGCGCTGGGCGTTGTGCGCAGCCCGATCGCCGCCAGTCCCGCCGCCAGCCGATCGCGCGAACGCTGGAATCCCGCGCTGGCGCCCGCGATCCAGTCTCCATGTTTAGCCAGCCCCTCAGCCACCGCCCATTGCAGATTGGGCGGGGTGGTGAAGGTCAGGAACTGGTGCGCGCGCGCCAGCCCCTGCGCCAGCGCCGGGGCGGCGCACATCCAGCCGACTTTCCAGCCGGTGAGCGCAAAGATCTTGCCCGCCGATCCGATCTTGACCGTCCGATCGCGCATTCCCGACACGCCGATCAGCGGGCGGTGTCGGGCGCCGTCGAACACGACATGCTCCCACACCTCGTCACAGATCGCGATGACGTCTCGCCCGACGCAGAACCGCGCGATCGCCTCAAGTTCCGCCGCGCTCATTATTGTGCCGAGCGGATTGACGGGGTTGTTGAGGATGATGAGGCGGGTGCGCGGTCCGGCCACCGCCTCCAGCATCGCCTCGGTCACGCGCCATTCAGGCGGTTCCAGACGGACCAGCCGTGCCACCCCGCCGGCGCGCTCGACCAGCGGCAGATAGGCGTCGTACAGCGGCTGGAGCAGGATCACCTCGTCCCCCGGCGACACCAGCGCAAGGATCGCCGCCGCCAGCGCCTCGGTCGCGCCGGAGGTGACGATCACTTCTTCCGCGCTCAGGTCCAGCCCCTGCGCCGCGCGGTAATGATCGGCGACCGCCAGCCGCAGTTCGGGGATGCCGGCCATCGGCGGATACTGGTTCGATCGCGCGGTCAGCGCCTCTGCCGCCGCGCGCAGCACCGGCGCGGGGCCGGGACCGTCAGGAAAGCCCTGCCCCAGGTTGATCGCCCCGCTCGCCCGCGCCCGCGCCGACATCGCTTCGAAAATGGTGGTGCCGAGCGCGGCATAGACGGGGTTCATCGGCGGCATCCGAAAAAGGAAAATTGCGGGGACGGCGTAGCAACTCGGCATTGCCGGCGAAACCTGCGGCGCGCTATTCGCACGCCATGGCCTCCGATCCCCTTCCCGCGCCGGCGGTCCCGGTGGACCAGGCGAGCGCGGTCGCGGCGCTGATCGCGGCGGCGCGGCGGCTCGACCGGCGCGGGCTGGCGGCGGCGACATCGGGCAATCATTCGGCCCGGCTGGCGGACGGCAGCATCGCGATCACCCGGTCGGGCACGCACACGGGCCGGCTGACCCCGCTCGATTTCATGCGGATCGACGATGGCGGCGCCCCGATCGATCCGGGCCGCCCATCGGCCGAAACCGCGCTGCACCTGATGCTCTACCGGCGCTTTCCCGCGACCGGCGCGATCCTCCACTGGCATTCGCCGGGCGCGGTCGGCTGGAGCCGGGCAGCGCGCGACGACCGATGGGTATTCGCGGGGCATGAGATGCTGAAGGCGTTTCCGGGCGTCACCACCCATGACACGCGCCGCACCCTGCCGCTGGTCGACAACAGCCAGGACATGGCCGACATCGAATCCGCGCTGGCGCCGGTACTGGGCGCGGCCGACGCGCTGCCCGCGTTCATGATCCGCGCCCACGGCATCTACGCCTGGGGCAAGGATGTCGACGAGGCCGAGCGCGTCGCCGAGGCGATCGAATGGCTGATCGCCGCCGAACTGGCCGAACGGAGCTTTCGCGCATGACCGAGCTGACCCGCTTCGATGAAGGGGGCGGCGCGCCCGACCTCCACACCAGCGATCCCGATGCGATCGCGGCGGCGATGCGCTTGATCGGCGTGCGCTTCGAGCGCTGGCCGCTGCGCGCGCTTTCCGACGACGCGAGCGGCGACGAGGTGATCGCCGCCTATGCCGCCGACATCGCCCGGCTGAAGGCGGTGGGCGGGTACCGGTCGGTCGACGTGGTGCGGATGATGCCCGATCACCCCGACCGCGCGGCGGCGCGCACCAAATTCCTCGAGGAACATCGTCACAATGAGGATGAAGTGCGCTTCTTCGTCGCGGGCGAGGGGCTGTTCACGCTCCACAGCGGGGGCAAGGTCCACGCGCTGTTGTGCACCGCCGGCGACCTGATCTCCGTCCCCGCCGGGATGCCGCACTGGTTCGACATGGGGCCAAGCCCGCGCTTCACCGCGATCCGGCTGTTCGTCAATCCCGACGGTTGGATCGCGCATTTCACCGGCGACGATATCGCCGCGCGCTTCCCGCGCCACGAGCCGGTCGCGGCCTGAGCCGATGCCCGCGCCGCCCCGCGCCATCCTCCTCGATATCGAGGGGACGACCAGCAGCATCGCCTTCGTCGCGGAGGTGCTGTTCCCCTATGCCCGCGCGCATCTCGCGGATTATGTTGCGCAGCATCGCGAGGCGACCGCGCCATTGCTGGCCGAGGTTCCCGGCGACGATCCGGTCGCGACGTTGATCGAGTGGATCGACGAGGATCGCAAGGAAACCCCACTCAAGACGTTGCAGGGGATGATCTGGGCGGATGGCTATGCCGACGGCACGCTGAAGGGGCATGTCTATCCCGACACTCCCGACGCGCTGCGGCGGTGGAAGGCGGCGGGGGTGCCGGTCCACATCTATTCGTCGGGATCGGTCGCGGCGCAGAAGCTGATCTTCGGCCACAGCATCGCGGGCGACCTGACCCCGCTGCTGTCCGGCTATTTCGACACCCGCGTCGGCGCCAAGCGCGACGCCGGCTCCTACCGCGCCATCGCCGCGGCGCTGGACCTGCCCCCCGCCGCCATCCTGTTCGTGTCCGACATCGCCGCCGAGACCGACGCCGCGCGCGCGGCGGGGCTGGCCGCGCTGCTGATCGACCGCGCGGGCGATGCCGGCGACGTCGCCAGCCTGGCCGAGGTGTTGCCGTGATCCTGGAGGGGAAGCCCACCCGGTCGATCACCCGCACCGCCGACGGGCGCGGCGCGTGCATCCTCGACCAGCGGCTGCTGCCGTGGGAAGTGCGATGGGTCGAACTGCGCGACGCCGATCAGGCCGCGCGCGCGATCCGCGAGATGTGGACTCGCGGCGCGCCGATGATCGGCGCCACCGCCGCCTATGGCCTGGCGATGGCGCTGGCGGCGGACCCGAGCGACGACTCGCTGGCCACCGCCGACGCGATGCTCCACGCCACCCGCCCGACCGCGATCAACCTGCGCTGGGCGCTCGATCGGGTGGTGGAGACGGTGCGCCCGCTGCCGCCCGCCCAGCGCGCCGAGGCGGCCTTCGCCCGCGCCGACGCGATCTGTGACGAGGACGCGGCGCTGTGCCGGGCGATCGGCGAGCACGGGCTGGAATTGCTGCGGGCGCTGTACGCGCGCCATCCCGGTCGCCCGCTCAACATCCTCACCCATTGCAACGCCGGCTGGCTGGCGACGGTCGACTATGGCACCGCGACCGCGCCGATCTACCTCGCCCATGACGCCGGTATCCCCGTCCATGTCTGGGTGGACGAAACCCGGCCGCGCAACCAGGGCGCGCTGCTCACCGCGTTCGAGCTGGCAAACCACGGCGTGCCGCACAGCGTGATCGCCGACAATGCCGGCGGGCTGCTGATGATGCGCGGGCAGGTCGACGCTGTGATCGTCGGCACCGACCGCGTCACCGCCAACGGCGATGTCTGCAACAAGATCGGCACCTATCTGAAGGCGCTGGCGGCGTACGACAACGGCGTGCCGTTCTATGTCGCGCTGCCCTACACGACGTTCGATCCGGCGACACAGAGCGGCGACGCTGTGCCGATCGAGGAACGCGACGGCAACGAGCTGGCGTGGCTGACCGGCCCGACCGCCGACGGCGCGCTGGCGAGCGTGCGCGTCACCGCCTCCCCCGTCCGCAATCCGGCGTTCGACATCACCCCGGCCAGGCTGGTGACGGGCTATATCACCGAACGGGGCGTGCTCGACCGGATCGGATGATTATGTATGGCTGTACAACCATACATAATGTCACACGAACGCGGTCCCGTTCCGCCGCCCACCCTGATCGAGCAAAGCGTCGAGCAGTTGGAGGGTTCGCGACAGCCGCTCCCGCGACAGCCCCCCGCCGATTGAGACGCGCAACGCCGCCGTCGCATCGGCCGGATCGACCGCGAACGCCGCCGCCGGCACCACCGACAGCCCGGCCGGGCGCAGCGCGTTGACCACGTCGCCCGCCGCCACACCATCGGGCAGCGGCAGCCACAGATGGTATCCCTGCGGATGCGCCGCGAACGGCACCTCGCTTAAGATCTCCCGCGCCAGCGCCATCCGCGCCACCGCCTCCGCGCGCACCTCCCCCGCCAGCGCGTCGATCCCGCCGTCGCGCAGCCACAGGCTAGCGATCGCGGCGTTGAGCGGCGGCGCCATCACCGCCGTCTCGTGCAGGTCGGTCGCCAGCCGCCACGCGTGCCTGACCGACGGCGCGCGCAGATAGGCGATGCGCAGCCCCGGCGAGATCAGTTTCGACAGGCTGGCGACGTGCCACGTCCGCTCCGGCGCCAGCGCCGCGATCGGCGGCGTCGGCGCATCGGGCAGCCGGCCATAGGCATCGTCCTCGATGATGGTGAGGTCATGGCGCCGCGCCACCTCCGCCAGCGCCGCGCGCCGCGCCGCGCCCATCGTCGCTGCGGTCGGATTGTCGTTGGTCGGCACGACGTACAGCGCGCGGATCGCCTGCGCGCGGCAATGCGCGTCGAGTGCGTCGGGGTCGATCCCCTCGTCATCGCCCGCCACCGTCACCAGCGGGATGCCATAACGCCGCGCCAGCGCGAGAAAGCCGGGATAGACATGGCGCGCGACCGCCACCGCATCGCCGGGCGACAGCACCGCCCCGACGATCGCGTGCAGCGCGTTCTGCCCGCCGCTGGCGAGCAACACCGTGTCCGCCGAAGCCTCGATCCCGATCGCGCGCAGCCACGCGGCGCCCGCCTCACGGTCCGCGACAGCGCCGCCGCCGGGCTGATAATGGAACCGCGCAGCCGCCGCCGGCCCGGTCAGCACCGTCGCGACCGCGCGCCGATAGCGATCGGCAAGCGTGCCGCCCAGCGGATCGGGGGGCAGGTTCATGCCGGTGTCGGGCGGCGCGGCATCGCCCGAGGCTTCGTCCGCCGCGGCCCCGCGCACGAAGCTGCCCCGACGCCCGCCGCCTTCGATCAGGCCGCTGCGGCGCACCTCGTTATAGGCCTTGGTGACGGTGGTGAGATCGACCGAAAGCCGTTCGGCCAGCGTCCTTTGCGGCGGCAGCCGGTCGCCCGGGCGCAGCGCCCCGCCGTGGATGTCGCGCGTCAGCGCGGCCGCGATCGCCAGATATTTCGGCCCATCTTCTCGCGACAGGTCTGGCGTCCAGTTTTGCATGTCAACGCCTTGCTTATGCATGTTGTATGTATGGCATACATTGAATATATGCGCTGGGCAATCCGCGACGATTCGCGGGCGCATGCAACAGGAAGACCCCATGGCCGAAGCCGCCGACGAATTGCAGCAGGATTGGCCCCGCCTCGATCCGGTGCGGACCGGGATCCGCGGCAAATGCCCGCGCTGCGGCCAGGGCGACCTGTTCGAGGGCTTCCTGAAGCTGCGCCCGCAGTGCGACCATTGCGGACTGAGCTACAGCTTCGCCGATCCGGCGGACGGCCCGGCCTTCTTCGTCATCTGCTTCGGCTGCGTGCCGGCGGTGACCTTTGCGCTGTTGCTCCAGATCTACGCCGATCCGCCGATGTGGGTCCACCTGGTGACGAGCCTGCCGTTCCTGATCGTCACCTGCCTGGCGCCGCTCCGCCCGCTGAAGGGCTGGCTGGTGTGCAGCCAATTCTTCTACCGCGCGCGCGAGGCGCGGCTGGTCAAGCCGTAGCGCGAGCGCCGCTGTTCAGCCGTCGATCCGTTCGTTCACAACCCGCCCTGCGGCCCTGGGTCCCCGGCCTTCGCCGGGATGACGGACGAAAAGAACGAAAGCCCGCCCGCCGCCGAAAGCACCGTAGCCCGGCCGGAACAACCCGCGCGCGCAGAGCAACACCCCGCGCCTCCGAACGAACAAAAGCCTTCGCGGCTTCGCGTGAACGCAATCCACCCGCCGCCGCGCGGCACCCGCCAGCCCTATTCCGCCCCGGCGCGCCCCGGCTCGCCCGCCCGGCGCGGAGCGTCTGACACCACGCCGCCGCCGGCCAGGTCGGTGACGAAATCATAGCGATCGCCGCGATAGGCGGATCGGGTGAACTCGACCGGGCGGCCGTCCGCGACGCGGGTCAGCCGCTCGATGCGCAGCACCTCGGCATTTTCGCCGATCGAAAGGATTCCCGCCTCGGTCGGGGTCGCCAGCGACGCGCGGATGCGCTGCGTGCCGGAGATCGGCCGCGCTCCGGTGGTCTCCAGCGCAGCATAGAGCGAATCGCCCAGCGCATCGAGATCGGGCAGGAAACTCGCCGGCACCACGGCATGTTCGATCGCGAGAGGCTCGCCGTCGGCCAGCCGCACCCGGCTCAGTCGCGCCACCTGCGCGCCCGCCGGAAGGTCGAGCATCGTTGCCTCCTCCTCGGTCGCGACGGCGTGGCGGCGCATGATCCAGATCACGCCGGGATCCTCCCCGCGCGACCGCGCCTCCTCGCTGAAGCTGCTCAGCACCGCGCCCGCCGCCTCGATCCGTCGCGCTACGAAGGTGCCCGATCCCTGCCGGCGAACCAGCAGCCCTTCGGCGATCAGCGTTTCGATGCCCTTGCGCACGGTGACGCGCGACATGCCGGTCATCTCCGACAGGTCACGCTCCGACGGCAGCGCGTGGCCGGGGCCGACCCCGCCGCTGGCGATATGATCGCGCAGGTTGCGGGCGAGCTGCAGGTACAGCGGCGTGCTGTCCGACTGCGAACTTCCCAGTTGGTCACGCATCGCCAGCCTCGATCGCGGCGCGCAGATTATGGTGGTGCCGCAACAACGTCGCGGCGGCGCTGTCACCGTCCATGCCCCGCGCGATCAGGATCGCGCGCGCGATATCGTTGCCGGCATGGGTCAGCGCCGCACCGGCGCGTTCGGCGGAGACCTGCGCGACGTCGCGGACGATGGCGTTGGCGCGCCCCTGCAACTTGACGTTCGATACGCGCATGTTGACCATCAGCCCGCGATAGACCCGCCCCAGCCGCAGCATGATCGCGGTCGACAGCAGGTTGAGCGCGACCTTCTGCGCCGTCCCCGCCTTCATCCGGGTCGATCCGGCGACGATCTCGCTGCCGGTATCGGCCAGGATCGGGTGTTCGGCCCCGGCCAGCAGCGGCGTGCCGGGATTGTTGGCCAGCCCGATCGTCAACGCGCCGGCCGCGCGCGCCGCGTCGATCGCGGCGACGGCATAGGGCGTGCGCCCGCTCGCCGCGACGCCGATCACCACATCGTTCTGTCCAATATCGGCGGCGGCGATTTCCGCGCGCGCCGCCGCGTCGTCGTCCTCGGCGCCTTCGGCGCTGTGGGCAAGCGCGTCCATTCCACCGGCGAGCAGGAACACCAGCCGCTCGTCCGGCCAGCTATAGGTCGGCGTCAATTCCACCCCGTCCTGCACCGCGACGCGGCCCGACGTGCCGGCGCCGACGTAGACCAGCCGACCGCCCTCCCTTAGCCGCGCGGCGGCGGCATCGGCGGCGGCGGCGATCGCCCCGGATTGATCCTTCAGCGCGGCGATGGCCGCCATCTGCCCCTCCAGCATCGCCTCCACCGCCAGTGCGGTCGGCCAGCGATCGAGATCGGCATAGCGTGGGTCCACCGTTTCGGTCGTCATTCTTTTTCAGCATCTCGTCGTCGGTTGGGGATAAAACCACTCTAATACCGAAACTGGCATTTGCCCAGCATTGGTATTATGCACCGGCGCGATGACTACCAGCCTGATGTTTGCGGAAGCCGCCGAAGCGGGCGCCGCCGCCACCCGCCAGGTCACCGCCAACCGCGATCGCGTGGCCGGGATCACCGATCGGTTGCGCACGATCGACCCGCCGTTCGTGGCGACGCTGGCGCGGGGCAGTTCGGATCACGCCGCCAGCTTTGCCAAGGTGCTGTTCGAGACGCGGCTGCGCCTGCCCGTGGTCAGCCACCCGCCGTCGATCGGGTCGCTCTATCGCACCACCTCACCAAGGCTGGCCGGGGTGCCGTTGCTCGTCATATCGCAGTCGGGCCGCAGTCCCGACCTGATCGCCGCGGCCCAGGAGGCGAAGGACGTCGGCGCGATCATCATCGCGATGGTCAATGATGAGCAGTCGCCGCTGGCGGCGCTGGCCGATCACCTGCTGCCGCTCCATGCCGGCCCCGAACGCAGCGTCGCGGCGACCAAGAGCTTCGTCGCGTCGCTGGTCGCGGTGACCCAGTTCGTCGCCGCCTGGTCTAACGACGATCTGCTCAGCCAGGCGATCGGCGAGGTCGGCAGCGCGATTGACCGCTCGTTCGCCCTCGACTGGAGCGCGGCGTTGCCGCTGCTCACCGGACCGCGATCGCTGCTGGTGCTCGGGCGCGGGCTGACGCTGCCGATCGCGGGCGAGGCGGCGCTGAAGTTCAAGGAGACCTCCGCGCTCCATGCCGAGGCGTTCAGCATCGCCGAGGTCGCGCACGGCCCGATGACGCTGATAGCGGCAGGCGATCCGGTGTTCGTCTTCGCGCCGGAGGATCCCGCGCGGGAGGGCACCGCCGAACGCATCGCCGCCTTTGCCGAACGCGGCGCGCGTGTAATCGCGGCGGGCGACGACGCGGATACGGCGGGCGCGGCGATCCGCCTGCCGATCGTGCGCCATGCCCATCCGGTGATCGGCGCGATCGGCCAGATCGCCAGCTTCTACCGCCTGGCAGAGGCGCTGGCGCGCGCACGCGGTCGCGATCCCGATCACCCGCCCTATCTGGCCAAGGTGACCCGCACGCTATGACCGCTACCGCAATCGTCGGCGCGCGCGTGCTGTCGCCACACGGCGCCTCCGCCGCCCATGGGCTCCTGATCGAGGATGGCCGCATCCTGCGCCTGCTCGAGCGGGACGAGGCGCCGGCGGCGGACGATGTCGTCACGCTTGACGGCGGGTGGCTGCTGCCCGGCTTCATCGATACCCAGGTCAACGGCGGCGGCGGCGTGCTGTTCAACGATGCGCCCAGCGTCGACGGCATCGCCGCGATCGCCGCCGCGCACCGTCGCTATGGCACCACCGCGCTGCTGCCGACACTGATCAGCGACGATCTGGCGGTGATCGACCGTGCGATCGCCGCGACCGACGAAGCGATCGCCGCGGGCGTGCCCGGCGTGATCGGCATCCATATCGAAGGCCCGTTCATCAACGCCGACAAGCGTGGCATCCATGACGCCGCCAAGTTCCGCACGCTCGACGATGCGGCGCTGGCGCTGCTTACCCGGCCCGGCCGGGGGGTGCGGCTGGTGACGCTGGCGCCCGAACTGGCGCCGCCGGGGATGATCCGCGCGCTGGCGGCGGCGGGGGTGGTGGTCGCCGGCGGGCACAGCATGGCCGATCACGCCCAGACCCGCGCCGCGCTGGACGAAGGGCTGGCGGGGTTCACCCATCTGTTCAACGCGATGACCCAGCTCGGCAGCCGCGAACCCGGCATGGTCGGCGCCGCGCTCGACGATCGGGCGAGCCATTTCGGGCTGATCGTCGACGGCCACCATGTCGCCCCCGCCACGCTGCGGATCGCGCTGGCGGCGCGCGGGGTCGACGGGGCGATGCTGGTCACCGATGCGATGCCGTCGGTCGGCACCGACCTGACCCGGTTCAGCCTGATGGGGCGCGAGATCACCGTCGCCGACGGCGTGCTGCGCGGCGCCGACGGCACGCTGGCCGGATCGGCGCTGACCATGGCGGAGGCGTTGCGCAACGCGATCGACCTGCTCGGGGTCGACCTCACGATTGCATCGCGGCTGGCGAGCGCCAATCCGGCGCGCTTCCTCCGCCTGGACGGCGATACCGGCACGATCGCGCCGGGGCTGCGCGCCGATCTGGTCCATCTGGACGAGGATCGCCGCGTCACCCGCAGCTGGATCGGGGGCGCGCTGGCGGAGGTCGGCGAATAGCGTCGGGCGGCGCCCGGCGGTTCGGGCGGATAGGCAGGCGCGTCAGGCCGCCCGGCGATATCCGGCAAGGTACAGCGCGCCGTCGAGCGGATCGCCCAGCGCCTCGCTCAGCCGCGCGACGGTACGCTCGCGCAGCCACGGCCGCATCCGCTGCGACAGCCCGCCCGCCAGCGCGCAGCGCGGCGCTCCCCGTTCGAAGATCGTCTCGATGAACCGTTCGATATGCTGCGCAGCATCCTCGACGATCGACCGCGCGATCGCGTCGTTGGCCTCGGCATAGTCCATCACCAGCGGGGCGAAGGCGGCATAGTCGCGCGGCGTCGCCTCATCCATCCACGCCACCGCCCGTACCGTCTCATGATCGAACCGCGCGGTGACCGCGCTGCTCAGCGGGGTCGGCTTGGTCCGCCCGTCGAGCGCGCGCAGCGCGTGGCGCATCGCGCTCAGGCCCAACGCCGCGCCGCTGCCCTCGTCGGAGATCGGAAAGCCATAGCCGCCGATCGCGAAATTCTTCCCCTCATGCCGGATCTGGGCGATGCTGCCGGTACCGATCACCAGCGTCGCGCCGTCCTGTCCCATGTGCGCGCCGATATTGGCGATCACGGCGTCGGTTTCGAAACGCACCGCCTCGAACGGCCACGCCAGCCCCTCGATCCGGGCGCGCACGCCGGCGCGGGTCAGCCCGGCGATGCCGATCCCGGCGGCGATGGTCGCGGCCTGCGCGTCGTCGAGTCCGGCCATCGCGATCGCCTGGCCCGCCGCCTCCATCAGCGTCGCATAGAGCGTCTCCAGACCGACCCGCGTGTTGGCCGGCCCGGTCTCACCGACGCCCAGAATAGTGCCGTCGGCGTCGATCAGCCGGCTGCGGCAATGGCTTCCGCCCGCGTCGATTCCCAGGAAATAGTTCATCGTCGATCCTCGCGCGCGGCTCATAACTGGTATTGAGGTGGTATGTCCATGAGCGCCCCGCCCGGCTCTACCCGCCCCGCTCAAGTTGCAACTCTCCTTTAACCGTCCCGATTTGAGATTTTACAAGTCACTCTAACTCTGGTCGATCCAATATTTCCCTATTCAGGACGGATTACGCACTATTACGTCAGAATCATCATTTTGACCTATAGAAACCATTGACTCGATCGCCCAAGAACATGGTAAACGATCCATGTAATCGGCCGGCGGGGAAGTGTTTCCTTGTCGCCGGGGCGTGTATCGACGTTGCTTATCTCCTCTGATACCCCAACTTCTGGCGGGCCGCTGAGTCACAAGATGAATCTCCGTTGCGTTCTGTGCGGACACCGGCCGTCGTTCCACACCACTGTCCACCGGGGCCTCGCGTTCAGCGATTGCGAACGATGCGGGCGGGACATGATTCGGTCCGGCGCGCGCTGGGTCGCGCTTCCTCCCGCGTTGCGCGCGGTTGCGCGCCATCCCGGCCGATCCACGCCCCGCCCCCGCCGCGCGCCCGGACGGATCAGCGGCGCGCTAACCTGTGTCCGGGTCGCGGCAGCGTTGCTGGTGTGGAGCGCGATCGATCGCCTGCGCGGCACCGGCGCGGAGCATTCGCCGCGCGCACGACGGCTGGCGACGCGTTAGAATCGAAGCGCGGGCGCAAACTGGCTTGTGCGGCGCTTTCCTTGGCTGATCCACGGCCGCGCGCACGTAGCAGGATTGCTTCTCCCGACTGCGCCCGTTCGCAAAGACAAGGCAGGGTCCAGTCCAGATCGGGCGCTGTCCGAACAGGCGTGCGCAAAAGGAGTCGCCTCCCCAATCGGTATACGTTATCCGTATATCGCTCGCACGCTAAGCGTTCGAAAAGGGGGGAATATGGGGATGTTTCGTCGTTTTCTGGGGGCGACCGCCCTGCTCGGCACCGCTGCCGCCTGCCCGGCCGCCCATGCTGAAAGCTTTCGCGTCGAACTGGGCGATAAACTGCCGCAGGCCAGCTACGACGGGCGCGTGCTGCTGATCTTCAGCAAGGACCCGAAATCGGAGCCGCGTTTTCAGGCGGCGCGCGGGCTAGAATCCGCGCAGATCTTTGGCGTCGACGTCAATGATTTCAAGCCGCGCCAGTCGACCGTGATCGGCAACGGCATCACCGGCTACCCGCTCGAATCGATGCCCGAGATTCCGGCCGGCACCTATTGGGTGCAGGCGGTGCTGAACAAGTACGACACCTTCCACCTGTCGAACGGCAAGGTGGTGAAGCTGCCCGCCGCGCGCGGCGCGGGGCAGAACTGGCGCAAGGAGCCGGGCAACCTGATCAGCAAGCCGGTTCAGGTGACATTCGATCCGAAGCGGCCGGGCGAGATCAAGCTGGTGCTCGACACGGCGCTGCCCCCGGTTCCGGAACCGCAGGACACCGAGCACGTCAAATATTTCAAGTTCAAGAGCCCTAGCCTGTCCAAATTCTGGGGCCGGGACACCTATCTCAACGCCTATGTCCTGCTGCCCAGGGATTTCGACAAGCATCCAGAGGCGCGGTATCCGCTGATCATCAACCACGGCCACTTCCCGCAGGGCTTCGCCAATTTCCGCACGACGCCGCCCGACCCCAACGCGCCGTGCGTCTATGCCGCGCGCTTCCAGATGGATTGCTACAACCGCATCCAGGAGCAGGAAGCCTATGATTTTTACCAAAAATGGGCCTCGCCCGATTTCCCGCGAATGCTGATCATCGAGATCGACCATTCCAATCCGTATTTCGATGACAGCTATGCGGTGAACTCCGAAAACCTGGGGCCGTACGGCGACGCGATCCAGTATGAATTCATTCCGGCGCTGGAAAAGAAATTCCGCGGCATCGGTCAGGGTTGGGCGCGGTTCGTCTATGGCGGGTCGACCGGCGGCTGGATCGCGCTGGCGGCACAGGTCAAATACCCGGACGAATACAATGGCGCGTTCGCGTCATGCCCGGATTCGATCGATTTCCGTCAGACCAAGGTCATCAACATCTATGATGACGACAACGCCTATTATAAGTTCGGCATGTTCGGCAGCGTGCCGATCCCGATCAACCGCGACTATCTGGGCCACGTCAATTGGACGGTGGAACAGGAGAACCGTTACGAACGGGTGATCGGCGACAAATCGCGCTCTGGCGGCCAGTGGGACATCTGGGAGGCGGTCTATTCGCCGATGGGCGAGGACGGTTACCCCAAGCGCATCTGGGACAAGACCACGGGCAAGATCGACAAGTCGGTCGCCGCCTATTGGCGCGAGAACTACGACCTGCGCCACATCATGGAGCGCGACTGGGCGACATTGGGGCCGAAATTGCGTGGAAAGATCCACCTCTATGTCGGCGACATGGACAATTTCTACCTCAACAACGCCGTCTACCTGACCGAAGAGTTCCTGAAGAAGACCAGCAATCCCCCCGCCGACGCCGAGGTCGCCTATGGCGACCGCGCCGAGCATTGCTGGAACGGCGACCCGACCCAGCCCAACGGCATCACGCGCCTGCGCTATAATTCGATGTACGTGTCGAAGATCATGAAGCGGATCGCGGATACGGCACCGGCGGGCGCCGATGTGACGAGTTGGCGGTACAAGTAAGCGGTTGCTCCCCGCCCCGGCGCGCAGCCGGGGCGGGGAGCAACCGAAACGCGGCCGGGCGCGGAGCGCGTCCGGTAATCGGCGGCCGGTGGCGGCAACCTCGCGAGTTGCCCTGCTTCCCTCAACCAAGCGGCATGCCCGCGCGGGCGGAAATCAGTTGTCGCTGAGGGCGGCGAGACTCACTGGTGCCGACGAAAACCGATTCCCGCCTGCGCGGGAATGGCGGGTTTTGGTTTGGCCTGGTCTGGTTTTGAGGAGCGGCCGGACAGGCATCGTGCGATACCGTCGGGGCGCCGCCCACGGTCGTCCGACCTCACTCCCGCTGCCTCAATCCTCCGCGCGGATCAGGTGGAATTTGGTCTGGCGGCCGTCAATGTAGCGGACGGTCTTGCCGTCAAAGAACGCATCCTCCTCGCTCTGGAAGGCGACGGTCTGCCCGTCCCATTCGGGCACCGCAGCGGTCGCGGTCAGCTCGATTGACCAGGCGATGTTGGGGCGCAGCCGATATTCGCCGTGCGGTACGAAATTCTGCTCCTCCGACAGGCCGATCGCGCTGCCCGCGCCGTGGCCATGATAGCCGATCGGATGCGAATAGATCCGCGGTTCCAGACCTTGGGCGATCGCCTTGGCCCGCGCCGCGGCCAGCACTTCGTTGCCGGTGCGCCCGACGCGGAATTCGGAGGTTACCGCGTCCTGCACGCCGTTGTTGGCGAGCAACCCCGCCTTCAATCCCGCCGGCGCGTCGCTCTCCCCGTCGCGCAGCACATAGGCCATATGCTGCGTATCGGTGTTGAAGCCGAGGTAGACGATGCCGAAGTCGACGCGCAGCATATCCCCCTTCTCGATCACCGACGCTTCCTCGCGCAGGATGCCGGGCGTCCCACGGCGCTGGACAGAGACCGACGGCTGGAACCAGGAATCGAGCCCCAGGTCGCGCACCCGCTGGCGATACCACCACACCAGATCGAGGTTGGTGGTGACGCCCGGCTTGATGACCTTCCCCGAAAAGCCCTCGCCGATGATCGCATGGGCGATACGGACGATTTCGGGATAGCGTTTCATCTCGGCGGCGGTGCGCGTTTCCAGCCAGCCGATCGCCAGCGGAAAGCCCGACACCACCCGCGATTTCTGTTCGGGCGTCAGCACCGCCAGCAGGTCGTTGTACTGGCTGTAGGTCATGCCGTCGGCGAAGGCGAGCAGCGACGATGTGTTGAGCGCGATCTTCTTCGGATTGCGCTCGCTGATCACCTCGGCCAGCCGCTTCCACTGGTCGGGCTGCTTGTCCATGTCCCACGATCCGGCGAACATCTCGCCCATGCCGTGCTTGCTGATCACCAGCCGCTCGACCGGCTTGCCGTTGCCGGGGTCGAAGAACACCAGGATCGTCCGCCGCCGCGCGCGCAGGTTGGTGGCGTTGAGCATCGTGGAGACCACCGGGTCCTCCAGATATTCGCGCGCCACCAGCACCCACATGTCGATGCCGTGTTCGCGCATCAGCGCCGGGGCGACGGTGTCGAGCCGCTCCTTCAGCCACGCGTCGCGGATGTCGGCGCGTTCGCGCTCGGGCGCGATGCGCGGATAGGCCGGGCTGGTCGAGGCCTCGCCCTGATCCTGCGCGACCGCCGGGGTCGCGCAGGCAAACAGCAACGGCAGCGTCAGTGCGAAACGCATGGACATGTCGGATTCCCCCGGTTGAAAGATCAGTCGAACGGCTTGTCGATCGAGGGCGGCGGGACGGAGAAGAACTTCGGCCCCGACGGCGTCATGTAGAAGCAATCCTCCAGCCGGATGCCCCACACGCCCGGCGTATAGAGGCCCGGCTCGTTCGAGAAGCACATGCCGGCCGCCAGCGGGGTCGGTTCGCCATGGACCAGGTTGACCGGCTCGTGCACGTCCAGACCGATGCCGTGCCCGGTGCGGTGCGACAGGCCCGGCAGCTTGTAGCCGGGGCCGTAGCCGATCGAATCATAATAGGCGCGCACCGCGTCATCGACCTTGCCGCACGCCACGCCCAGCTGCGCCGCCTCGAACGCGACTTCCTGACCGCGATGCATCTCGGTCCACACCTTGCGCTGCTCCTTCGACGGCTCGCCGAAGATGAAGGTGCGCGAGATGTCGGAGTGATAGCCGTCGACGGTGCAGCCGCAATCCATCAGGATTACCGACCCGTCCTTGACCAGCTGCGGCTCCTTCAGCCCGTGCGGCGCGGCGCTGGCCTTGTCGATGGTGGCACCGCCCGATGCGGTCTCGCCGCCGAACGACGTCGTCGCGGCGTTCATCAGCCGCATGATGTCGCTGCCGGCCATGCCGCGCTGGATCTTCGCCCCGACCGTCCGATAGGCGGCGATGGTGATATCGCTGGCGCGCTGCATCAACGCGATCTCGGCCGGGGTCTTGATGATCCGACAGCCGTTGACCACCGGGGTGCCCGACACGATCTTCACCCCCGGCAGCGCGCGCTGCAGTCCGAACACGGCGAAATAGCGCGTCGTTTCCTCGATCCCGATCTTTCCGCCGGCCAGCTTCTTGTCCTTCAGCCAGCCCGCGACCACCAGCGCCGGGTCCTCATGTTCCTGCCACACGCGGACTTCGCCCGGCACCTGCAGCATTTCGTGGACGCGCGGTTCCTCGAAACCGGGCGTGATCATGCAGATCGGCCCCTCGGCGGGGAGCAAGGCGGCCGTCAGGCGTTCGCTGCGCCCCCATTTCACGCCGGTGAAATATTGCAGCGTCGATCCGCCCTCGACCAGCAGCGCGGCGATGCCCTGCGCGCGCATGATCGCCTGCGCGCGACCCAGCCGTGCGTTGCGTTCCTCGCGTGTGATCGGCGGGGCGACCGCGATCGGCGTGTTCTGCGGCGCGGGCGGCACCTGCGCGAACGCCGCCCCACCCCCGAATGCGGCGACCGCGCCGGCGCCCGCGGTCAGGGTCAGGAACTCGCGGCGCCCGGTTTCAATCATGCTCATTTGGTCTTCCCCTTCTTGCCGCCGGCCAGATCCTTCAGCAGCGCATCCCAGTAATCGAGTTCCTTGTAGAACGACTTCAGCAGCAACCGTTCGTCGGTGCCGTGCGCCCGGCTGTCATCGGGGCGCACCATCGCCAGGCTGCCCGCGCCATAGGCGGGGATGCCGGCGCGGCGATATTCGCGCCCTTCGGTACCGCCCGACGACTGGCTGACCTCGACCGGGGCGCCGGGATAATTGACGTGGATCGCCGCGCGCAGCGATGCGAACAGCGCCGGATTGACCGGCGAGGCCGGGCTTTCGACGCCCTCCCCGTCGAGCGTGATCTTGATCGCCGGGTTGCCGATCGCCTTTGCCAGCGTCGCCTGAACCTCGGCCACGCGAACGCCGGGGGAGATGCGGCAGTTGACGGTGGCCACCGCGTTCTGCGGCAGCGCGTTGGGGGCGTTTCCCGCCGACAGCATCGTCGGCACGCACGTCGTCCACAGCGCGTTGCCGGCTTCCGGATGCTTCTCCAGCGTGTCGCGGGCGGCGGCGTTGTCCGGGTCGGTCAGCAAGCTGGTGAGCGCGGCCCCCGCCTCGCCGCCCAGCTTCTCGGCGCTGCGCTTGGTCATCTCGCGATTGATGTCGTTGAACCGCACCGGAAAGCGCAGTGCCTGCACCGCCTTGATCGCGTCGGCCAGGTCGAAGATCGCGTTGTCCGGGCGCGGCGCGGAGCTATGGCCGCCGCGGTTTGTCGCCGAAATCAGGAAGGTCGCGAAGGTCTTTTCGGCCGACTGGATCGAGAACATCGGCCTGGACCCGTCGCGTTCCATCGATCCGCCGCCGGCATCCGAATTGAGCGCGTATTCGGCGCCCTTGACCCATGGATGCTGGGCGTTGCGGCGAGTGGTCAACATCCCGGTTTCCTCATCGCCCGAAAAGGCGAGGACGAGGTCGCGGTCGGGCACCCAGCCCGATTTCTTGAGGCGGATGAAGGTGGTGGCCAGCGCGGTCATCCCCGCCTTGTTGTCGCTGGAACCGCGGCCATAGAGATAGCCGTCCTTTTCCACCGGCTTGAACGGATCGGTCGCCCAGTTCGACGCGACCGCATCGACGACGTCCATATGCGCGAGCAGCACGATCGGCTTCTTGGTGGTCTTGCCCGATCCGCGATAGCGCACCAGCAGCCCCTCGGTGGTCTCGCCGTCGACCTCGACCGGGGTGGTCGCGATATCCTCGGCCGCGAAACCGGCGGCGCGGAACCGCGTGCTCAGCGCCTCGGCCAGCTTGGGCACCTGCCCCTGCCCCTTCGCGGTACGGATGCTGATCGCCTGCTCGACGATCTCGCGCATCATCGCTCGATCGGCGTCGGTCACCGTCGACTGTGCGTGAGCCGACGACATCGCGAGAAGCGACGTCGCCACCCCCGCTACCAGAATGACAGCCCGACGCCCCATCTCTCCATCCCCTTTTAACATATAACAAAAAGGGGAGGACCGATCATCGTCGATCAGCCCTCCCCGAAGTCACCCTGACCCGCGGCTCAGAAGCCGAGGTTGAAGCCCGCGAACAGGTAACGACCCAGCGAGTCGTAATATTGCGGGTAGGTATTGCCGTTTCCGCCATCCTCGATCGCGGTGCTGCTGGTCAGCGGCGGATCGGTGTCGAAGATGTTGTTGACGCCAATGCGGAAGTTGAAATCCTTACGGATCTGATAGCCCAGCGTCAGGTCGAAATAGTTGCGGCTGCCCAGCTTCTCGTTGATCAGCGCATAGCTGCCCGCCAGCGCCGGCTGCGAACTGGTCTGCGAGATCTTGACCGCGTCGGTATAGCGCCAGTTGAGCGTGACCGACAGATCCCACGGCGTCGACCACGTCGTGGTGAACTTGTGGCGCCATTTCGGACGCGGACGGCCGCACAGGCCGGCGTAGAGACCCGAGCATTCATAGACGTCGGCTTCCGGCGAGTCCGGCAGTGGCGTGGTCTTGTAGCTGCTGAGGTAGGTGCCGACGAGGTTGAAGTTCAGCCGGCCCAGATTGGCCAGCGGCACGCGATAATCGACGTTGAGGTCGACGCCCTTGGTCTGCAACGATCCGGTGTTGACGTTGAACCGCTCGAAATAACCGAGGTCGCCGCCGAACGAACCCGTCTCCGGGTTGCGCTGAAGCAGGTTGCAGAAATAGGCGTCGCCCGTCGCCATGCAGTTCGGCAGCGCGAGGTTGGGATTGACGCTGCCGACCAGCCCGTCGACCTTGATGTCGAAATAGTCGACCGACACGGTCAGGTTCCGCACGAACCGCGGCTGGAATACCGCGCCGAACGACAGCGTGTTGGCGGTTTCCGGCTTCAGATCGGGGTTGCCGCCGATCATCGCGCTGAACTGGCCGGCCGGGTTGTCGATGATGTTGCCGTACATCGCCTGCGTCACGCCGGTACGGGCGCATTGCTCGAACGTCGCATAGGGCGTGGCGCCCGAGCACGGATCGAAGCTGCCGTTGGCGTTCTGGGTCAGGTTGACCTCGAAGCGCTGCTGCCGCTGGAACAGCTCGACCACGTTCGGCGCGCGCACCGCGCGCTGATAGCTGGCGCGCAGACGCAGATCGGAAACCGGCGCCCAGTTGGCTCCCAGCTTCCACGCATCGGTCTTGAACCGGGCGACCGCTCCGGTCAGCTGGTCGAGACCCTTGTAATCCGAGTAGCGATAGGCGCCCTCGATCGAGAGCAGCTTGAAGAACGGCATGTCCTCGACGATCGGGAAGTTGGCCTCGCCGAACACTTCCTTCGCCTCGGTCCATCCCTTCATCGGCAGCTCGGGCTCACCCGCCGCCTGATACAGCGCATCCGGGCGATAATCGACGCCGTTCTTGCGGTATTCCACGCCGAACGCGATGCCCAGACCATTGTCGGTCCACGGTGCCTTGACGCCGTAACGGCCCAGGTCGCCGTCGATCGACAGCACGATGTTGGCCAGGTTGGTATCGCCGGTGATGCCCTTGGTCTCGCCGATATATGCCGCGGCCTCGGGGCTCGCCGCCGCGCCGAAGTAATCGAGCGGGACGCAATTGGGGTCGTTGTTCAGCGGATCGGCGTCGGCGTTGATCTTGCAGACGATCTGGCCGGCCGAATTGCGCACCGCGTAGAAGGCGTTGTTGGTGCGGATGCGGTTGGCGTCGCCGGTGAACTGCTCACGATAGGCGACGTTGGCGTAGATGCCGTACAGGTCGTAGTTGAACCCGTCGAACAGCGACCCCTTGGTGCCAGCGACGATGCGGAAGCTGCTGTGGCGCAGGTCGTCCTGGCGGTTGCCGCCCTCGACGTTGCGGCGGGCCAGCGCGATGTTCGGCAGCACGCCCTGCGGCGAGACATAATTGCCGTTCGCATCATAGTTGCTGCCGGTCGAAAGCCCCAGCGCGGTACACAGATATTGCGCCTGCGCCGCGCTCAGGAACGGATTGTCGCAGTTGATGCCGCGCAGGCCGTTGGAGGTGTTGTAGATACCACCGCTGTTGTTGCCCGGCGCGATCTGCGACACCGAATGATCGTCGACGAAGCTCAGTTCGACATACGGAATGATGTGTTCGTTGAGCTCGTAATGTGCCGACGCGCCGAACATGTAGCGTTCGTCCGGACGCTGGTAATAGTTGGCCGGCGCGAAATTATAGTTGGCCGATCCGTCAACGAAACTGCCGTTTGACACACGGAACTGGGTCGGCAGCTCCGGGATGCGCGTGCCGCCCGAGTTGGTCAGGTTGGCGGGCGCGTTGTTGGCCGATCCCGAACAGGTGAATTCGCTGCCATTGGTGCCGGCGGAACCCAGCGCGCAGGCCGAATAGTCATAATCCTTCTGCAGGACCGGATTGACCTTGCGGTAGGTGGCATAGGCGGTGACGTTGCCGCGCCCTTCCGCCAGGTTGCCGCCCAGGACCAGCGAATAGTCCTGCGCGAAGCCGGTCCAGACATTCTTGTCGGCGTTGGGGAACATGCCCGGAAAGCGGTCGTCCCACGACGAGATCAGGGAACGCAGTTCGGTGCGGTCGTTGCTGTGCTGGAAGCCGGAGACGTTGGCGCTGACGCGCACGCCCTCGAAATTCTCCTTCAGCTTGAAGTTGATCACGCCGGCGATCGCGTCCGAACCATAGACGGCGGAGGCACCGCCGGTCAGCACCTCGACGTTCTCGATCAGCGCCTGCGGCACCTGGTTGACGTCGGCCGGGGTGTATTTGGGCGAGCCGTAGGGCAGTCGGCGGCCGTTCACCAGCACCAGCGTGCGCGACGGCGACAGGCCGCGAAGATCGACCTGCGCGGTGCCGGTCGCCTCGTTCGAGTTGTTCGACCCCTGCGCCGCGAACACCTGCGGCAGCGAATTGACCAGATCCTCGGTGCGGACCGTACCGCGCTGGGCGAACTCCTCGCCGCTGACCTGTGTCACCGGGCTGACGCTCTCGAGATTGGCCGATCGGATGCGCGATCCGATGACGGTGATTTCCTCGGCCGGCGCCTCGGCCGCGGTCTGTGCCATCGCCGGCAGCGCGCCGAGTGCGCCAGCGCACACCGTCGTCGCGAGCAGGACTCTTCGGAAGTTCACGTGACCCATTTCATATTCCCCCTGATTGCGATGAAGTACACCTTCAAATAACGGCTATGACTCCCGTGCCGCGCTTGAAGTTATTTGTATCTCCAGCTGGTCAAATCCGCTCCCTTCGGGGATGCTTCCTGCATCCTCTTCAACATGGTCGGTACGTACATCGTGTGATAACGCAGCCGCGAAATGCCGTTGGGCTGCGTATGGTCGCCGTTCCAGCAGTGTTCGGCGCGATCGCCGTAATCGACCTTGGCATCCGCGGGCGGATTGGCCTTCTTCAGGAAATCCTCGGTCAGGTAGACGGCGTTGTTCAGGTAATAATTATCCATGTCGCCGACGTTGATATGGATCTTGCCGCGCAGCTTTGGCCCCAGCGTCGCCCAATCGCGTTCCATGATGTGGCGCAGGTCGTAATTTTCGCGCCAATAGGCGGCGACCGACTTGTCGATCTTGCCGGTCTTCTTGTCCCAGATGCGCTGGGGATAGCCGTCCTCGCCCATCGGCGAGAACACCGCTTCCCAGATGTCCCACTGGCCGCCCGAACGCGATTTGTCGCCCAGCACCAGTTCGGCGTGGTTCTCCTGTTCGGCGAGCAGGCTGACATGGCCCAGATAGTCGCGATGCGACGGCTTGGGCACCTTTCCGAACGGTCCGAAGTTATAATAGGCGTTGTCGTCGTCGTAGATGTTGGTCACTTCCATCTGGCGGAAGTCGATCGGGTCCGGGCAGGCGGCGAACGCCCCGTTATATTCGTCCGGATATTTGACCTGGACGCCGAGCGCTTCCCAGCCGCCGGTCGAACCGCCGTACAGGAACCGCGCCCAGCCCTGCCCGATCCCGCGGAACTTCTGCTCCAGCGCCGGGATGAATTCATAGGTGATGGCGTCGCCATACGGCCCGAGGTTGGCCGAATTCACCGCATAGCTGTCATCATAATAGGGGTTGGAGTGATCGATCTCGATGATCAGCATCCGCGGGAAGTCCGGGGAAATCCACTTCTGGTAGAGGTCGTAGGCTTCCTTGTCCTCGACGCGGTTGTAGCAATCCATGCTGAACCGCTTGCTGTAGACGCACGGCGCGTTGGGATCAGGCGGCGTCGTGCGGAAACCGCCGAAGGTCGCCGGGAAATGGCCGTGATAGACCACCAACGGGTAACGCGCCTCAGGATGCTTGTCGAAATCCTTGGGCACCAGCACGTGGCCGGTGACGAACATGTCGCGGCCCCAGAACTTCGACAGGCTCGGACTCTTGAACTTGAAGTGGCGGATGAATTCGTCGTCCTTGGGCTCCGCGATCGGCGGCAGGACGGTGTCGAGCAGCACCTTGATCTCGCCCGCGCGCTTGGGATCGAAATTGATCTGGACCGGCTTGCTGATGACGTTGCCCGGCTCCTTGCGCCAGTTCTGCCCCGCACCGCGCGCCGCCGGCAGCTTGACCGTCTTGCCGTTCGACAGCTTGAACGTGTCGTATTTGTGCAGCACCGCCTGCACCCAATAGGTGCCGGCCGGCACCTTCGACAGGTCGTCGAGCGGGTAACCCATCACGCCCGGCGTTATGGTGATCGACTGGCCGGCCTTCAGTCCGTCGACATTGGCGCCGAAATATTCCGCGCTCTCATAATCGGC
>Ga0182736_1000584_pt1 | contig 52036 bp, 43 predicted proteins | sample eDN5th30CKraftBY_FD_128882 | JGI IMG/M metagenome (GOLD analysis project Ga0182736, IMG submission 128882) | Enriched backyard soil microbial communities from Emeryville, California, USA - eDNA 5th pass 30_C Kraft BY (version 2) (version 2) | ecosystem: Environmental > Terrestrial > Soil >... | reverse complement strand
CGAGCGAGTACCACGCGGCGATGGCGGACCAACCGCCGCCGGCGTCGGGCGCGGGCAGCGCCGTGAGGTCGGCGACGGCGAACGCGAGCTCCGGGAAGCGGCGGCGGGCCTCCTCGACCATGCCGGACGAGAGGTCGAAGCCGGTCACGTCGGCGCCGGCGGCCGCGAGGTGGAACCCGACCTGGCCGGGGCCGCAGCCGGCGTCGGCGACCGGCCCGCCGTCGGCGAGGTCGGCCAGGCGCTCGAGCAGCCAGCGGTCGAACGGCTTCGAGTCCAGCTCGTCGACGAGCTGGTCGGCGTAGGTCGTGGCGAGCGCGTCGTACGACGCGACGACCTTCGCGTCCCGCGCCGCCGCACCGTCGGCGATGACCGCATCGCGATCGACCACGGGCGCGGCGGGTCCGCTCGCACCCGCGGCACCGGTCGACGGCGCCACCTCGACCGGGCCGAGGAGGTGGATCCAGCGGTGGTCCTGCTGCCCGGGCTGGCGCTCCAGCTGGCGCACGAGCGGCTCGGGTGCGCCGGCCATCGCCTGCAGCTGGCGCTCGACCGCCTCCCGGTCGGCGAAGCCGTGGAGGCGCTCGGTGCGCGTCTTCAGCTCGCCCGGGGCCTGGGCCCCGCGCAGCAGGAGGACGGTGAGGATCGCCCGTTCCGCCGCGTCGATGCCCAGCCGCTCGTCGAGCACCTGCCGGTACTTCACGGCCCGGGCTCCGCTGCTGGCGTACACCATGCGCGTGATGCCCTTGACCTTCAAGACGTCGAGCGCATCCACGATGGTGCGCTCGTCGAGGTCCATCACCGGCTCGCGGCTCGAGCTCTGGTTGCAGGCCGTGCGCAGGCCGTTCAGCGTCATCGGGTACGACGCCGGGACGGTCAGCTCCTTCTCGAGCAGGCTGCCGACGATGCGCTGCTCGACGGCATCGAGCTCCGGCAGGTCGACGGCACCGAAGGAGGGGTCGCTCATGGGCCCGGACGATACGGCCCGGCGCGCCCCCTAGCGTCAAGGGATGCCACCCGGCCCCTCCGATCCGTCGCCGGCACCCGCCGAGCCGCCGATCCCCGAGCGGCTGGCCACCCTCGACGACGCCGACGCCACCGACGTCCACCGGTTCCTGGGGGCACACCCGGTCGCCGACGACCCCGAGGGCGGCGTCCGCTTCTCCGTCTGGGCGCCGAACGCATCCCGCGTGTCGGTCGTGGGCGACTGGAACGGCTGGGACGAGGCGGCCGACCCCATGGCGCGCGTCCCCGACAGCCCGTTCTGGACCCGCTGGACCCCCCACGCCCGCGTCGGGCACCGCTACAAGCTCGCCGTCACCGACCACCTCGGCCGGACCGTGCTCCACGCCGACCCGGTGGCGTTCCGCAGCGAGCCCGCGCCCGACACCGCGTCGATCGTCCACCGCAGCACCCACCCCTGGGGCGACGGAGCCTGGATGGCCCACGCCGCCGCGCCGCTCGGCGAGCCCATGTCCGTCTACGAGGTCCACCTCGGCTCGTGGCGGCGCACGTGGGACGGCGGGGAGCGCGGCTTCCGCGACCTGGCGGACGACCTCGCCGCGTACGTCACCGACCTGGGGTTCACCCACGTCGAGCTGCTGCCGGTCATGGGCCACCCCTTCGCCGGGTCGTGGGGCTACCAGGTCACGTCGTACTTCGCGCCCGCCGCGCGCTGGGGCGAGCCCGATGACCTGAAGCACCTCATCGACGTGCTGCACCAGGCCGGCATCGGCGTGATCCTCGACTGGGTCCCGGCCCACTTCCCGAAGGACGAGTGGGCGCTCGGGCGCTTCGACGGCACCCCGCTGTACGAGGACCCCGACCCGCAGCGCGGGGAGCACCCCGACTGGGGCACCTACGTGTTCGACTTCGGACGCCAGGGCGTCCGCAACTTCCTGCTGTCGAACGCCCGGTTCTGGATCGAGGAGTTCCACGCCGACGCGATCCGCGTCGACGCCGTCGCCTCGATGCTCTACCTCGACTACTCGCGCGGGACCGGCGAGTGGACGCCCAACGTCCACGGCGGCCGCGAGGACCTCGAGGCGGTCGAGCTCATCAAGGGCCTCAGCGTGCTCGTGCACCGCGACGACGTCGGCGGGTTCACCATCGCCGAGGAGTCCACCGCCTGGCCCGGCGTCACCCGACCCGTCGACCACGGCGGGCTGGGGTTCACGCTCAAGTGGAGCCTCGGGTGGATGCACGACACGCTCGACTACTTCGCCCGGGACCCGATCCACCGGAAGTACCACCACCACGACCTCACGTTCGGGGTGCACTACGGGTTCAGCGAGAACTTCGTGCTGCCCCTCAGCCACGACGAGGTCGTCCACGGCAAGCGGTCCCTGCTCCAGAAGATGCCCGGCGACCGCTGGCAGCAGCTCGCCAACCTGCGCGCCCTCTACGCGTGGATGTGGGCGCACCCGGGCAAGCAGCTGCTGTTCATGGGCGGCGAGATCGCCCAGGCCCGCGAGTGGAACCACGACGCCGAGCTCGACTGGAGCCTGCTCGAGGATCCAGGGCACGCCGGCGTGCAGCACCTCGTGCGCGACCTCAACCGCTCCTACCGGGAGCGGTCCGCGCTGTGGTCCCGCGACGTCGACCCCGACGGGTTCACCTGGCTCAACAACGACGCCGACATCAACGTCTCGGCGTTCGTGCGCCGCGGCGCCCAGCACGACGGGAAGGCGGGCGAGCAGCTGGTCTGCGTCGCCAACCTCTCGCCGACCGTGCACTACGACCACCTCGTCGGCATGCCCGCACCGGGCCGCTGGCGCGAGGTCCTCAACACCGACGCCACCGCCTACGGCGGCTCGGGCGTCGGCAACCTCGGCGCCGTCGTCGCCGGCGGCCCGCCTGCCCACGGCCAGCCCACGTCGGCGCGCCTCACGCTGCCCCCGCTCGCCGTCGTGTGGTTCGAGCCCGAGGGCGGGTGACGCCGGTCAGGCGTGGGTGAGGGCGTCGTCGCGGCGGAGGAGGCCGTCGAGGATGCGGAAGGCGCCGAACGCCGCCAGCCCGAGCGCGACCAGCAAGAGCAGCAGCGGGCCGTAGGGCGCGGTGGTCAGCTCCCGCAGGGCGTCGTCGAGGCTGCGGCTCTCGCTCGGGTCGTGCTGGCGGCCGGCGTCGATCAGGAACCAGCCGATCAGGCCGAAGGCCGCCGCCCGACCGAGGTAGCCGACGGTGCCGAGCCGGCACACCCAGGGTTTGCGGGCGGCCGAGACCCGGCTGAAGTCGAGGTCGTCCGCGAAGGAGCGGGTGACGGCCTTGCGGACGTTCCAGGCGGCCACGCCCAAGCCGACCAGGCCGGCGGCGACGACGAGCCACGGCCCGCCCGGCCAGTCGAGCACCGTGCTGGTGGACTCCTTCGCCTTGTCCCCGCCGGAGCCGCCGCCGTCCTTGGTGAGGAGCCGGACGGCCACCGCGACGAACGACAGGTAGATCACGGCCCGGCCCACGTTGGCCGCCCGCTTGGCGAGCGACCCGGCGTCGTCCCCGCCCCGCTCGCCGACGACGGCGAGCCATCCCCGCCAGGCGGCGTGGGCGAGCAGCCCGAGGGTCACCACCACCAGGATCGCCCGACCCGCCGGCTGCCGGGCGATGGACTCGAGCGCGCCCTGCTGGCTCGGCTCGGCGCTGCGGTCGCCGCGCGCCACCTCGACGGCGAGCAGCCCGACCACGACGTAGAGCACGCCCTGGGTCACGAGGGCGACCCGCCCGACGCGGGACGCGTGCTGCTCGACGTCGTCCGTCGAGGCCGAGGCCGTGGCGGCGGTGCGGTGCAGGAGGTGGGCCACGGCTCACCACTTGCCCGCGCCCGGCCGTTCGATACCTCGCCCTGGTCAGCCGCCGAGCCGAACACCCGCGCGATCGGGAACCCTTCGCTGTCACTGCGCGCCGGTAGGGTTTCGTCCATGGCTGAGCGACCGAAGCGGCAGAGGACCAGCACCTCCAACTTCGGCGTCGGCAAGCGCGAGAACCACGACGCCTCCGGCTTCTACGAGCGCTTCCCCATGCCGGAGATCTCCGACGACCAGGAGCTGGCGCCCGAGCCCATCGTCGACCAGATCTTCCACGGCAGCGCCACCGACATGCACCAGGTCCCGGACGCGTCCGTGGCCCTCGTGGTCACGTCGCCGCCGTACTTCGCCGGCAAGGCCTACGAGGAGGCGCTCGGCGAGGGGCACATCCCGGCCAACTACGTCGAGTACCTCTCGATGCTCGAGGACGTCTTCGCCGAGTGCGTGCGCACGCTGGAGCCGGGCGGACGCATCGCGGTCAACGTCGCCAACCTCGGCCGCAAGCCGTACCGGTCGCTGTCGGCCGACGTCATCCGCATCCTCCAGGACCGGCTCCGGCTCCTGATGCGGGCGGAGATCGTCTGGGTCAAGCAGCGCGGCGCGTCGGGCTCGTGCGCGTGGGGCTCGTTCCAACGACCCTCCAACCCGGTGCTGCGGGACCTCTCCGAGCGCATCATCGTGGCCAGCAAGGGCCGCCTCGACCGAGCCGTGAGCCAACGCCGCCGCCACCAGCGCGGCCTGCCGTCCGAGGGGTCGCTCTTCCGCGACGAGTTCATGGAGGCCACCACCGACATCTGGGACATCGCCCCCGAGCGCGCGTCCCGGGTCGGCCACCCGGCCCCGTACCCGGTCGAGCTCCCCGAGCGCCTCATCAACCTGTACACCTACCGCGGCGATGTCGTGCTGGACCCGTTCATGGGATCGGGCACCACGGCGGTCGCGGCCATCAGCACCGAACGCCACTACCTCGGCTACGACACCGAGCCCGCGTACATCGAGACCGCCAACCAGCGCATCGCCGCCGAGCGGGCGCGCCTCGCGGCGGTCGAGGCCGCGGGCCAGGCGCCCCTCCGCGCGGCCGTCATCACCCCCGCAGCAAAGGCAGCCGACGACCCCGACGAGCCGTTCGAGGTGCGGGGCGTGCGCGAGGGCCTGGCGGCGAAGGAACTGGCGAAGACGGCGATCGAGGACGCCGGCTTCACCTCCATCACCGAGAACGCCACCCTGCCCGGCGGCATCGAGCTGCGCTTCGTGGCCGAAGCGCCCGATGGCCAGGTCTGGCACTTCGACGTCGCCGGAGGCTTCACGCTCTCCCGGCCTGGCCTCCGCCGCGCCGAGACCATGTACAAGGCCATCGCCAAGGCGGCGGTCCTCCAGCAGACCCACGAGGACACCCCCTTCGTCCTCCTCACCACCGACCTCCCACCCGAGGGCAGCCCCGGTCGGGTTGCGCTCGACGCGGTCGTTGGTGATCGTCGCCCCATCCGCGACCTCATCGTCCTCAGCTCCCGCGAGGACATCGAGCGGTTGCGGGCGTCGGCTCGCGCCACCTGACCGGAAGGCGAGTCCCATGCCCGATCTGCCCCGCCCCCGCCTGAGCGGCCGCGCCGCGGTCGCCGTCGTCCGCAGCGACCCACCCCAGGTGTTCCTCGCCGAGGACGACGAGGTCCTGGGCCGGGTGCTGGCCATCAAGCTGGTGGCCCAGACCCCGCCCGAGCAGCTCGGCTCGTTCGTGACGGAGATCCGCGACGCCCTCCTCGAGGAGCGCTGGGCGGACGCCGTGCTCGCCTGGATGAGCGCCACCGGCGACGTCGTCGACGCCTACCCCGATGACACCGTCTGGACCGAAGGCCAGCTCGATGCCGAGGCCGCCGCCCTCGAGATCCGCCTCGCCCCGATCTTCCGAGCCGGGCCGCCGGGTCCCCCGGCCTGACCAGCGGAACGGACCCGCCCGAGCCGGAATAGTTGATTCATCAACTATGTTCCTGTGAGGGCATCGGAGGACCCGCACCGGGGCCACCGCAGACCGAAGGGATCGGCACCATGCCTGCAGTCACCGTCGACGACATCCTCACCCTCCCCCGCCTGGCCGAGCCCGACGCGGCCACCAGCACCGATCGCAAGATCAAGACCGTGACCACCGGCCCGAAGGGCTTCGAGGGTGAGGGCTTCCCCGTCACCCGGGCCTTCGCCGGCGTCGACCTCGCCGATCTCGACCCGTTCATCCACATGGACCAGATGGGCGAGGTGGAGTACGCGGCCGGCGAGCCCAAGGGCACGCCGTGGCACCCGCACCGCGGGTTCGAGACCGTCACCTACATCATCGACGGCACCTTCCTCCACCAGGACTCCCACGGCGGCGGCGGCGTCATCACCAACGGCGGCACCCAGTGGATGACCGCCGGCAGCGGCCTCCTCCACATCGAGACGCCGCCCGAGTCGCTGGTCCAGTCCGGCGGCCTCTTCCACGGCATCCAGCTGTGGGTGAACCTGCCCGCCGCCCAGAAGTGGGCGACGCCGAACTACCAGAACCTCGAAGCCGAGGACGTCACGCTGCTGACGTCGCCCGACGGCGGGGCGCTCATCAGGATCATCGCCGGCGACCTCGGCGGCCACCAGGGACCGGGCAGCACGAAGTCGCCCATCACAATGCTGCACCTCACCATCGAGCCCGGCGCCCAGGTGCGCCTGCCCTGGCCCGAGCACTTCAACGGCCTGGTGTACGGCCTGTCGGGTGCGGGCACCGTCGGCCCCCAGGGCCGGCCGCTCGCCACCGGCCAGCTCGCCGTCACCGCCCCCGGCGACGTGCTCACCATCGGCGGCTCGGCCAGCCCGGACTCCCGCACCGACGCCTTCGACGTGCTGGTCCTCGGCGGCCAGAAGATCGGCGAGCCGATCGCCTGGCAGGGCCCGTTCGTGATGAACACCCGCGAGGAGCTGATCCAGACCTTCCGGGACTACGAGGCCGGCAAGCTCGGGGTCATCCCCCCGAACGCCCTCGGCATCCGCTGACCTCAACCGCTTCCGACCACGAGAGGAGCCGGCCCCACGGGGCCGGCTCCTCCGCGCGGGTCGGCGGGTCCGGCGTCGTCGCTCGACGGCCGCTCGTCCGTTCTTGTCGTCGTTTTGCACCCCAGAGGTGTCGTTCGACGACAGGTTCCGACCCGTCGCCGTTCTTGTCGTCGATCGGCACCCCAGAGGTGTCGTTCGACGACAGGTTCCGACCCGTCGCCGTTCTTGTCGTCGTTCTGCACCCCAGAGGTGTCGTTCGACGACAAGAAGCGGTGGGACGCAAGCGACCACGACGACCCGGCCCCGGTTCCACCCCAGAACGAGAAGAGCCGGCCCCGGGGGGCCGGCTCTCCTGCGTGGTGGGGTGGATCAGTCGATGACCGGTGAGGGCTCGCGCTCGCCCTCGTCGACCACGTCGCCGCCCGCGCTCTCGCTGGGACCGTCGGCGTCGATCGGGGTGCCGTGGAGCACGTCGAGCGTGCCCTCGAGCGAGCGGTCGTCACCGAGGTCGTCGGTGGCGGTGCCGCCGGGGCTGGTGGCCTGCATGCCGAAGTGCGACGGCAGCAGGAACCAGGCGGCGACGGCCGCCGAGATCACCACGATGGTGGCGACGATGGCGGCGGCCGACAGGCCGTCGACGAACGATGACTTGGCCGCGTTGGCCAGGTCGGCACCGGCGGAGCCGCCGAGCTCGCCGGCGACCCGGAGGGCGCCGGCCAGGCCGGAGTCGGCCATGGCCTTGGCCTGGGCGGGGAGGCCGGTGATGGCCGGGGCCAGGGTGCTGGTGTACTGCGAGGTCACGACCGAGCCGAGGACGGCCACGCCGAGGGCGCCGCCGAGCTCCCGGGTGGTGTCGTTCATGGCCGAGCCGACGCCGGCCTTGCCGAGCGGCACCGACGACATGATCAGCGTGGTGAGCGGCGTCATGGTGGTGGCCATGCCGGCGGCCAGCGGGAGGATCGAGCAGTAGATCAGCACCAGCGAGCTGTCGGTCTGGACCTGCGAGAACACCGCCATGCCGACGGCGATCAGGCCGAGCCCGACCGGCACCGCACGGTGGGCGCCGAAGCGGGCCACCACCTTCGGCATCTGCGGGGCGATGGCCATCATGACGGCGGCCATCGGCAGCTGGAGCAGACCGGACTTCAGCGGCGAGTAGCCCAGGACGAGCTGGAAGTACTGCGCCACCAGGAAGAACGTGCCGAACATGGCGAAGAAGGTCAGCGTCATGCCGCCCGAGGCCACGCTGAACCGGCGGTCCCGGAAGAGGCGCAGGTCGAGCATGGGGAACTTGGCCTTCGACTCCCAGATGGCGAAGAGGACCAGGGCGACGATGGCGATGCCGAACGTGGCGAACGACTCGCCGGACAGCCAGCCGTGGGTCGGGCCCTCGATGATCGAGTACACGAGGGCGACGAGGCCGACGATGGAGAGGAACGCGCCCAGGAAGTCGAGCGGGCTCTCCTCGGGGTCCTTCGACTTCGGGACGAGGATGGCGCCGGCGATGAGGGCGGCGGCGATCATCGGCACGTTCACGAGGAAGACCGAGCCCCAGTAGAAGTGCTCGAGCAGGAAGCCGGAGGTGATGGGGCCGACCGCGGCGCCGGCGCCGGAGATGCCGGCCCACACGGCGATGGCCTTGGGCCGCTCGTGCGCCGGGAAGACGTTGGTGAGGATCGACAGGGTCGACGGCATGATGAACGCCGCCGCCAGGCCCATGATCGCCCGGGACGTGATGACCAGGGCCGAGGTGTCGGCGGTGGAGGCCAGCACCGTGCCGAAGAGGAAGACCACGAGGCCGAGCTGCAGGGCGCCCTTGCGACCGAAGCGGTCGCCCAGGGTGCCGGCGGTGAAGAGGAGGCCGGCGAAGACGAGGCCGTAGGCGTCGACCATCCACTGGAGCGACGAGGTGGAGGCCTCGAGCTCTCGGGCCAGCGTCGGGATGGCGACGTTGAGGGCCGTGTTGCCGATGATGACGATCATCAAGCTGGTGCAGAGCACCGCGAGGATGGCCCATCGCTTGTTGTAGATCGCGGGTTCGATCTCGTGCTGGACGGGTGGACTGGTGGTGGTGCTCATGTGTGCTTTCCCCGCACTCTCGCGCTGTTCGCGGTTTCGCTACGTGTTCGACTCAGAACTCTAGAGACGGTGTTGGCGCGATGCACCGCTGCTTTCGCTGGTTTTTCGTGTGACACTTGCCACGACCAGCCCGCGTCACGTTCTCGCTCTGTCCGGTTTTCGCTACGATCCGGTCTCGTGGGACGTCCTCGCAGCGAACAAGCGCACCGCGCCGCCATCGAGAGCACCATCGAGGTGCTCCTCGAGAGCGGCGTCGACGGCGTCACCCTCGATGAGGTCGCCGCCCGCTCGGGCGTCGCCAAGTCCACCCTCTACCGGCACTTCGGGTCGAAGGAGGCGATGATCGCGATCGCTGCCCGGGGCTGCGTCACCGAGCACCCCACGCCGGACACCGGGAACCTCGAGGACGACCTCATGTTCCTGTTCGGCCGCTACGAAGAGGCCGACCAGGTGAAGCAGTTCCCGCAGCTGTTCCCGATGCTCATCGACGCCGGCACCCGCGACCCCAAGATGCAGGAGGTCGTCGACGAGGTGATCAACGAGCGTCGCCGCCCGATCTACACGGTGGTGAAGCTGGCGCAGATGCGCGGCGAGGTCAGCCCCGACCTGGACCTCGATGCTGCGGTGGCCACGATCGTGGGCCCCCTCACCTACCGGCGCATCGTCGAGCGCAAGGAGGTCACGCACGAGTTCAAGGTGCAGACGCTCCGCTGCGCCGTGGCGGCCCTCCGCTCCACGGCCGACCGCACGGCGGCGCCGGCGGCGGCCCCCGCCCCCGCCTGACCCCGAACCCCGCCCGCCGGTTCAGTCCGGGAGGCAGGCGCGCACGTCGTCGAGCGTCGTGCGCGGGTTGGTGATGCAGATCCGCAGGACGGTCTCGCCGCGCCACGTCGTCGGCACCACGAACCCGACCTGGTCGATGAGCAGGCGCGTGCTCCACGCCGCGTAGTCCTCGGGCGCCCAGCCCTTCCGCCGGAACACCACCACGGTGAGCTCGGGCTCCACCACCAGCTCGAGGTGGTCGAGCGTCCGGATCAGACCGGTGGCCGCCTCGGTGGTGGCGATCGTCGTGTCGATGGCGTCGCGGTAGGCGTCGGTGCCGTGCACCGCGAGCGAGAACCACGTGGGCAGGCCCCGGGCCCGGCGGGTGAGGTGCGGGGCGTAGTCGCTGGGTGACCAGTCGGCGGCCTCGGTGAGCACGTCGAGGTAGCCGGCGTGCTGGGTGAAGGTGCGCTTCGCCAGCCGGGGGTCCCGGTAGATGATCGCCGCGCAGTCGTAGGGGGCGAAGAGCCACTTGTGCGGGTCGATCGTGAGCGAGTCGGCGCGGTCGATGCCGGTGAAGCGGTCCCGCCGGGTGGTGGAGCACAGGGCGGCACCGCCGTACGCGGCATCGACGTGGAACCAGGCGCCCAGCTCCTGGGCGGCATCGGCCGCCGCGGCGATGTCGTCGATGGTGCCGGCGTTGGTGAGCCCGGCCGTGGCGACCACGGCGCACACCGCCTCGCGGTCGACCGGCGGCAGGTCGTCGACCGCGGCCTCCACCGTGGCGGCGGTGATCCGATCGGCGTCGTCGACGGCGATCGGCCGGGACCGGAGGTCGAGCAGCTGGAGCGCCGAGGCGTTCGACGAGTGGGCCGCCTCCGACAGCAGGACGATCGGTCGCCGCTCCTCGCGGCCCGGGTCGGCGTCGCGCCACACGGTGCGGGCGACCGCGAGGGCCGACAGGTTGGCGATCGACCCGCCCGACACGAACGTGCCGCCGGCGGACTCCGGGAGGCCCGCCAGGTCGGCCAGCCACCGCAGCGTCTGGTTCTCGGCGTAGACGGCGCCCGACCCTTCGAGCCACGACCCGCCGTAGATGCTGGTGGCGCTGACGATCAGGTCGAAGAGCGTCGCCGCCTCGGTGGGCGCGGCAGGGATGAACGACAGGTACCGCGGGTGGTCGATCGACAGGCACGCCGGGCCGAGCACCTCTTCGAACAGCCGCATCACCTCGACCCCGCCCAGACCCTCGGGCGTGATGGTCTGGCCGGCCGCCTCCTGGAGCTGCTCGAGCGTGAGCGAGATGTCCAGCGGCGGCGGGTCCATCTCCATGCGCTCTTGCGTGAACGCGAAGACGAGCTCCATCAGCTCGTGCGCCTGCTGGTCGTGGACGTGCATCGCCGTCGAGCGTACGACCGCCCTCGACGGGCCGCCCGGGGTCGGGGCGGCGAGTGGGCCTCAGCCGCTGAACGGCATCGGCGGCACCGGGCCCGCCGACGGGATGGCCGCTGCGTGCTGGGTGACCGCGGCACGCAGGACGGCCTCCTCCTTCTTGGCCATCCAGACCGTCTCGTGGCCGACGCCGACCTTGACCCGGCCCAGCGACTCCTCGACGGGCTGCACGTAGCCGTGGCCCATGACCGAGACGAGCTTGGTCGCCTTCCCGGTCATCAGCGAGCGGCTGGCCAGAGCCACGCCCTGGTCGGCGATGACGACGGCACGGGGCGGGCTCAAGAAGTGCTGGACGATCAGCATCGGGAGCAGGCCGATGAGCACGAAGCGACCCGTCGCCAGCAGCAGCAGGATCGAGAAGGCGACCGAGGTGCCGAGCATGGCCAGCACCACGATCACCGGGTTCGCACCCGACCGGCCGATGGCGTAGCCGGTGACGGTCGCATCGGGCACCAGCTTCTGGGCCGCCTTGGCGTGCTTCCGCCGCGTCCGATCGTTCATCGCCATGTGCGCCTCCTCGGCCGTTCCGCCGTCCGCCCGCCACCCGGTGCGGCGGGGCGGTCTGCCTCCCTCGTCGGCACGAGGCGCCATCATGTGAGGCCGGTGCCGCGGGAGCACCGGAGGGGGAGCGCACGATGGAGCACGACGGGTCCCAGCCGACCTCGGTGGCACGAGCGGGTGAGCAGGTGGTCGTGGTGGTCGCCCATCCCGACGACGAGACGTTCGGCTGCGGATCGCTCATCGCCCAGGCGGTGGCCGACGGCGCCCGGGTCAGGGTGATCTGCTGCACCCGGGGCGAGGCCGGCGAGCGCGTCCCGGATCCGACCACCGACCACCTCCCCCTGGGGGACGTCCGGGAGGCCGAGCTGCGGGCGGCAGGCGAGGTCCTGGGCGTGGAGCGGATCGACCTGCTCCCCCACGCCGATTCAGGATTCGACGGCGACCTGGCTCCGGGCACGCTCTGCGCCGTGCCGGTCGAGCAGCTGGCCGACGACCTGGCCACCCGCTTCGCCGAGCTCGGGCCCGACGTCGTGGTCGTCCTCGACGGCAGCGACGGCCACCGCGACCACCTCCACGTGCTGGCCGCGGTGCAGGAGGCGACCGCTCGGCCCGGCGCGGCGCCGGTCCGCCTCGTGCAGACGTCGCTGCCCAACAGCATCATGCGCCTCTGGGTGGAGGAGATGCGGGCGACCCGCCCCGACACCGTGTACCTGGAGCTCGACGTCGACGCGCTCGGGCGGCCCGACGCCGAGCTGACCGAGATCGACACGTCCGCGGTCCTCGCGACCCGGGAGCAGGCGATCGCCTGCCACCGCTCGCAGCACACGCCCTTCGACGGGCTCTCCCCCGACCTGCGCCGGGCGTTCCTCGCCACCACCCACGTCACGATCGACGAGGTCGGCCCGGCCTGAGCCGCCGCTGACCTGGGTGGGCGGGAGTGGAGCTGATCGGAATCGAACCGACGACATCTGCCTTGCAAAGGCAGCGCTCTGCCAACTGAGCTACAGCCCCGGGCGGGGCCCATCGCTGGGCGACCCGGCCGAGCGAGGTTAGCCAGCCGCAGCGGCGGCTCGGTAGCCCGAATCGTCGTCGCGCAGGGTGAGCGGCTCGCGACGCTCCGCCTTGTGTGGCCTCGGTTCGACGCGGCTCGGCGGTCAGGCCGCTACGGAGCGAGACGGAGGATGGTGCTTTGCCACCGTGGGTGGCCTACGCTTCGCCGTAGGTACACACATGTCTGGAGGGGCAGCTGTGGCGATTCCGCGGGCAACCGGCGATGGTCAGCCGATGGACGAGGGCGATGATGGCATCGTCATCGACATCACCGATGCGGCGATGGCGCGCCGTGCGGCGGTGGAGGGCGAGGCGCTGCTCTCGGTCGCTCCCGACGGCGAGCTGATCCTCGACCTCACCGACGACGCCCTCGCGGCGGCCGAGAAGGCCGAGGCCGCCAAGGCGGCCAAGGCGGCGGCGGCACGCGTCGTGAGCGGTCGGCCCAACGACCTGCGCGACGGCCACCAGCTCGTCACCATCACCGGCGGCGACGCCTGGATGGAGGCCGAGGCCTTCGTCTACGAGCGCTACGTGAGCCTCGGCTACGCCGACCACTCGAGCCGCAAGCGCGTCGAGGAGCTGGCCCGCTGGCACGACCACTCGCGCTTCCACGCCGTGGTCGAGGAGGACGGCACCTTCGTGGGCACCGTCCGCACCATCTTCGGCCCGTACCAGGACCTGCCGGTCGGCCAGTTCGAGCGCACCAACTTCGACGACCCGAACCCGCTCTGCGAGCTCTCCTCGCTGGTGGTGCGCCAGGACTTCGGCGGCAGCGGCGTCCTCGACCACCTCTTCCGGGCCGGCTGGGCCGACGCCCTGCGCCTCGGCGCCCGCGGCATCGTCGCCCTCATCGACACGTGGATCTTCGACGTGCTGTGCGACCTGTACTGCATGCCGTTCTCGCAGCTCGGCGAGCCCCACTTCCACATGGGCGGCGACGTCGTCCCCGTCGTGATGTCGACGAGCCAGTCGGCGATGTCGCAGATCGCGCACCACAACCCGGACTTCTACCGGTGGAACATGGAGGCGCTGACGCCCGACGAGGTCCGGCGCTTCGGCCTCAACAACCTCGCCGGCATCGACGTGCTGGCCGAGCGGGAGCAGGCCAGCTCCGAGCGCTGACCCGTGCGGGCTCGGGCCCGCACGCGGCAACCAGCCTCGGGAGGACCAGCCTCAGACGGCGGGGGCGTGCGCCTCGGCGCGGGCGGTGCGCACCTTGCGGACGATGCCCCACACGGCGTTGGCGCCGAAGATGGCGATGAGCACGCCCAGCACCACGTACACGGTGGTGGGGAAGGCGGCGTCCTGCTCGGAGCCCGCCCAGAGGATGTACCCGTAGGGCGCGAAGAAGCTGATGGCCGCGATGCCCGCCCACTTGCTGGCGCCCGACAGGTCCCGGTCGACGAGCGCGCCGACGACGCGCGCCGTGCCGATCGCGTACGGGATGGCGGTGATCAGGTCGATGAACCCGAACACCCAGATGTTGAGGCCGTACTTCTCGAGGGTCTCGCGGGCGACGAAGAAGCGCGCCAAGGTGAACACCACGATGCTGATGACCCAGGAGATCTCCAGCCGCTGGCGCAGCTTGGTGCGTGGGCGGTCGGGGAAGTGGGCGCCCTCCGTGTCCGGTGAAGATCCCGTCAGCTGCCCCATCAGGACGTCCCCTCAGTCACCCTGCGTGGCGCCACCGTAGCTGCTCGTGAGCGAAACGGAAATATCTTCGTCGAACGACCTGATCAGGCGCGGACAAGACACGACACGCACGTTCCCATCGGACAGGCTGTAGGACGGCCGACTCCGGCCGACGAGTAGGGGTACATGCGCCAAAGAATCTGGATCGTCTTCCTCGGTGTCGGCGTCGCGCTCGGCTCTGCTGCAGCGCTGCTCGGCCAGGACGCCCAGGGCATCGTCGCGCTCCCGCTCGGGATCGCGGCCACCGCCGTCGGCCTCACCACCTCCCGCCGCGCCGTCAGCGAGGAGGCCCGCACCACCTGGACCTACTTCGGCCTGGCGGGCACCGGGTTCATCCTCGCCGGCATCAGCCGAGTCGCGCTCGGGGCCGTCGCCCCGGACCTGAAGACGTACCCCTCCCCCGCCGACATCTGGATCGCCCTCGCCTACGTGTGCCTCATCCTCGGCACCTACCAGATGGGCACGATCCGGTCGTTCGGCAAGAACATGGCCGCCCACCTCGACGGGCTCATCGTCGCCATCGGCTCGGCCACGGCAGTCTGGGCCCTCGTGCTGTGGCCCTACATGGTGAACGACAGCCAGCCGATCGCCGACCGCCTGGTCAACGCCGGGTTCTCGATCCTCACCACGATCCTGCTGGCCGTCACCGTGCGCCTCGCCGTCGGCCCCGGCGTCCGGTCGTTCCCGTACTACCTGCTCGCCGGCGCGGTCGGGCTCCTCTTCATCTGCGACATCGCCGCCACCCTCGCCTCGGTCGACGGCCAGCGCTCCGGCGCCTCGCTGCTCGCCGGGCCGTTCATCTACACGTTCTACGGAGCAGCCGCGCTCCACCCGGGCATGCCCCGCCTGTTCGAGCCGCCATCCGAACGGGTCCTGCTGCTGACCCGCAAGCGCATCGTGCTGCTCGCCGGCGGCCTGCTCGTGACGCCCGTGATCCTCGTGTGGGTCGACGCCTTCGACAAGTCGGTCGAGCTCTCGGTCCTCGCCGCCGGCTCGGCGCTGATGGCGCTCGTCGTCCTCGCCCGCTTCCGCCTCCTGGTGCGGGCCCAGGAGCAGGCCGTCGAGCTGCAGGCCATCCAGCGCGAGGCCAACGCCGACCTCGCCGCCGCCTCCAGCCGTCACGCCATGCACCGCGCCACCCTGCGCGCCGTCGTCCGCCTCGCCGGCGACACCCCGGGCCTGCGGGTCTCGATCGCCCAGGTGGCCGGCAACTCCCTGCGGGTCCTCGACGCCATCGGCCAGGACGCCGAGTCCGCCGTCGGCACGTCGATCTCGATGGACCACGTGCCCCAGCCGCTCGTCGACGGCCTGGCCGGGCTCACCATCACCTCGGTCGACCACGCCGCCCCCATCGACCTCGCCGCATCCATCACCGGCGGTGCCACCGCCAGCGTGCTCGTCGCCCCCCTCAGCGCCCAGCACGAGCTCAGCGGCGCCCTGATCATCAGCTCCCGCCGCGCGGCCGACCCCACCCTCCGCCAGAGCGTGGAGACCCTGGCCTCCACCGTGTCGCTCGCCCTGGAGAGCGCGGTTCTCACCGAGAACCTCCTGCGCCGCCGCAGCGAGCGCCGCTTCCGGGCCCTCGTCGAGAACTCGTCGGACATCGTGCTCGTCGTCGACTCGGCCCGGCAGATCACCTTCGCCAGCCCCGCCGCCCACCGGCTCCTGGGTCTCAACGAGAAGGCGCTGCTCGCCAGCCACCCGGCCCGCTGGGTGCACCCCGACGACTGGCCGGTCCTCGCCCGGGTCCTCGACGGCACCTCCGCCCAGCACCACGACGAGACCGACAGCGTCGAGGTCCGCATCCGCCACATCGACGGCAGCCACCGCTGGTTCGAGATCCGCACCCGCGACCTCGAGCACGACCCCGAGATCCAGGGCCTCGTCGTCACCGCCCGCGGCATCAGCGACCGCAAGGCCACGGAGAAGCAGCTCGCCGAGAGCGAGGCCCGGTTCCGTGCGCTCGTCCAGAGCTCCAGCGACGTCGTCGCCGTCGTGGGCGACAACGGCTGCTTCGCCTACATCAGCCCGGCCGTCGCCGAGATGCTCGGCTACACCCCCGAGGAGCTCGACGGCACCCCCGCCATCGCCCTCGTCGCCCCCGAAGACGTCGCCACCTTCCAGACCACCTACCCGGAGCTGTCGCAGAAGCGGCTGCCGTCGGGCGACCTGGTCACCCGGCGCATCGAGACCCAGCTCCGCCACCGCTCCGGCGAGCTCCGCACCGTCGACATCACGGTCACCGACATGCGCGACGAGCCCGCCGTCGGCGGCGTCGTGCTCAACGCCCGCGACATCACGGTCCGCAAGGCGCTCGAGGCCGACCTCCGGTTCCAGGCCCTCCACGACACGCTCACCGGCCTCGCCAACCGCACGATGTTCACCCAGCAGACGGCCGCGTCGCTGCGCACCACCAACTCGCTCGAGACCGTCGGCGCCCTGTTCATCGACCTCGACGACTTCAAGACCGTCAACGACTCCCTCGGCCACGCCGTCGGCGACCAGCTCCTCCAGGAGGTGTCGACCCGGCTGATCACGTCGCTGTCGTCCGAGGACCTCGCCGCCCGCCTCGGTGGCGACGAGTTCGCCATCCTCGTGGTCGACTCGCCCGACCAGGCCGGCGTCGTCGCCCTCGCCGAACGGGTCCTCGCCCTCGTCGCCCAGCCGTACCGCATCCAGGGCCGCGACATCCGGGTCACCGCCAGCATCGGCATCGCCTTCGCCGACGACGAGAGCGTCGACGCGGAGGTCCTGCTCCGCAGCGCCGACGTCGCCATGTACCTCGCCAAGGACCGCGGCAAGAACCGCTACGCCGTGTTCGAGGACCACATGCACACCAGCGTGTTCGAGCGCCTCGAGCTGAAGGCCGACCTCGTCCGCGCCATCGACGACGGCCAGCTCCGCTGCCACTACCAGCCCATCGTGTCGCTCCAGACCGGCCGCATCACCGGCGTCGAGGCGCTCGTGCGCTGGGAGCACCCCACCCGCGGCCTCCTCTACCCCGACGCCTTCATCCCGCTCGCCGAGGACACCGGGCTCATCGTCCCGCTCGGCCGCTGGGTCATGCGCGAGGCCTGCCAGCAGCTGCGGGCCTGGCAGCTGCGCCTCCCCGCCAGCTCCACGATGTCGATGAGCATCAACCTCTCGGTCCGCCAGCTCATGCACGAGCAGATCATCCGCGACGTCCGCGAGGCCGTCGACGACGCCGGCCTCGACCCCTCCACCGTCACGATGGAGATCACCGAGACCACCCTCATGCACGACACCGAGATGACCCGCGAGCGCCTGGCCGAGCTCCGCGAGATCGGCGTGTCGCTCGCGGTCGACGACTTCGGCACCGGCTACTCGTCGCTCCAGTACGTGCAGCGCTTCCCCATCGACATCATCAAGATCGACCGCAGCTTCGTCACCGGCCTCGGCACGAACCCCGGCGACGGCGCCGTCGTCCAGTCGATGATCGAGCTGTCGCAGCGCCTCGGCGTCCACACGGTCGCCGAGGGCATCGACCGCCCCGAGCAGGTCACCCTCCTCCAGTCCCTCGGCGCCGACCTCGGCCAGGGCTACCTCTTCTCGAAGCCCGTCGAGGCCAACCGCATCAGCGCCCTCCTCGACTCCAGCCCCCACGAGAACCCCAAGTTCCTCCTCCACTGACGAGGTCAGGGCCGCGCTGCGTCGGGCGTCGTCCTGCGGTCGGGACTCTCTGAGGGGCTCGCAGGACCACCCCCACAACCGTCTTTCCCGCCGAAGCTCCGGCGTCGCTTGAGCCCTGTCGAGACTGGCTCGGCTTCGACCCACCGAGCGCCCATCCGGTGCCCACTCCCACCGCGATGGCGCGTCGCTCGGCGGGCCTCCAGGCGAGCATCGCTTACGACAGGACACGCTCCTTGTCGCCGGCTCGTTCGCACGGCTTCGCAACTCGTCTGCTGCTGACGCAGCGTCGGGAGGACGGGAACCGGAAGGTGGGTCAGGGACTCGACAAGATCCGGGTGGTTCGCGTCAAGGACGCGTCAAGGGGGTTCCTCGCGCGCGCGTGGGGGGCGTAGGCCGGGCGGCATGAGGAGACCACTGTCGGATTCTGAGGTCATCGGCGGGGCGTCGGGGGCGATCGTCGCCCTCGTCGTGGCGGGCGTCATGGGCGGGTTCCGGGGCGAGGTGACCCACGCCAACGCCGCGCTGATGCTCGCGCTCGTGACCATCGCCGCCGCCACCATCGGCGGACGGTGGGCCGGCGGCGCGACGGCCCTGGCGGGCGCCCTCGGCTTCGACTACTTCCTCACCAAGCCCTACGACTCGCTCGCCATCAAGGACGGCAGCGAGATCATCACGACGATCCTGCTGTTCCTCGTCGGCATCGCCGTCGGCCAGATCGTCGGACAGCGGGTCCAGGCCGAGCGCGGCAAGCGCGACGGAACCGAGGAGGTCGGCGGGCTCTTCCGCGTGGCCCGGCTCGTGTCCGACGGCGCCCCGCTCGGCGACGTGGTCGGCGCGGTCGAGACCGAGGTCGCCGCCGTCCTCCTCGTCCCGGGCTGCACCTACACGCTGCTCCCGCCGGACCTCCCCCGGCCGCGCATGGACGAGACCGGGCGGATCGATGCCTCCTACGTCCACGTCGAGGACGGCTTCGCGCTCCCGTCCGAAGGCGTCGCCGTCCCCGTGCGCAGCGCAGGCGCCACCGTCGGCTGGCTCGTGTGCGACGGCCCCGAGGGCCTCGTCGGCGTCTCACCCGATCGCCGCCGCACCGCGCTCGTGCTCGCCAACCTCCTGGGCACCGCCGTCGCCCGCACGGACGTCCCCGCCGCCTGACACCCCGGCGGCCCGACCCGACGACGCCCGGTCCCCACCCGCCGGGGCGTCGCCGGGCGTCGACCGACAGGGCGTCGACAAGATCGTGGCGAGTGGCGTCAAGAGGGCGTCAAGGCCGTTCCCATCGCTCTGACCTGGGCGTACACCGGGATCCATGAGCGATCTGATCTTCCTTGCGGTGGTCGCCGGGTTCTTCGCACTGGCCGTCGGGCTGCTGCGGGCCTGCGAGCACATCGTCGGCCCCGACCCGGCCGCCAGCACGACGGCCTCCACGACCGCCAGCCCGGCGAGCGCCGCGGCCGAGCCCGTCGAGGCATCGGCATGAGCGCCGACAACCTGGTCGGGCTGGTGCTGGCCGTGGCCATCCTCGGCTACCTCGTGGTGGCCCTCGTGTTCCCGGAGCGGTTCTGATGGCGGCGTCGAGCTGGCTCCAACTGCTGGTCGTCCTCGTGGTCATCGCCGCCGGCACCCGGCTGATCGGCCCGTACCTGGCCGCGGTGTTCGGCGATGCCGAGCCCGTCGACGGCGACGACCGCCCCCGTCGGGCGAAGGCCCCCGGCGATCGGTTCTTCGAGCCGATCGAGCGCCTCGTCTACCGGCTGTGCGGGATCGACCCGAACCAGGAGCAGCGGTGGACGAGCTACGCCGGTTCGCTGCTCGCCTTCTCGTTCGTGTCGATCGTGGGGCTCTACGCCCTGCTGCGGCTCCAGCACGTGCTGCCGCTCAACCCGAACGACGCCCCGGCGGTGCCGAGCGCGCTCGCGTTCAACACCGCGATCAGCTTCGTGACCAACACGAACTGGCAGAACTACGGCGGCGAGCTGACCATGAGCCACCTGAGCCAGATGGCCGGGCTGGCGGTGCAGAACTTCGTGTCGCCGGTGGTCGGCCTCTGCGTGGCGATGGCGCTGATCCGCAGCCTGGCCCGCCGCCGGATCTCGGTCGTCGGCAACTTCTGGGTGGACCTCGTCCGCGGCACGGTCCGCATCTTCCTCCCCCTCGCGGTGCTGGTGGCCATCGTGTTGATGAGCCAGGGCGTGATCCAGAACCTGGGCGGCTTCCACCACGTGACCACGCTCGCCGGCGGGTCGCAGGAGATCCCGGGCGGGCCGGTGGCCAGCCAGGAGGCGATCAAGCAGGTCGGCCAGAACGGCGGCGGCTTCTTCAACGCCAACTCGATGCACCCATTCGAGAACCCGAACGGCTTCACCAACCTGCTCCAGGTCGTGACGATCCTGCTGATCCCGTTCTCCCTCACCTACGCCTACGGCCGCATGGTCCGCGACCAGAAGCAGGGCTGGGTCCTCTTCGGCGTGATGGCGGTGCTGTGGGGTGCGAGCTTCGCCCTCGCCACCGGCATGGAGGTGCGGGGCAACCCGGAGCTCACCCGCCTCGGCGCCGACCAGTCGATCACCGCGACCCAGGCGGGCGGGAACCTCGAGGGGAAGGACACCCGGCTCGGCGCGGCGGGCTGCGGCCTGTTCGCCTCGGCCACGACGGGCACCTCGACCGGGGCGGTGAACTGCGCCCACGACTCCATGACCCCGCTCGGCGGCATGAGCCCGATGGCGAACATGATGCTCGGCGAGGTCTCGCCCGGCGGGACCGGCGCCGGCCTCTACGGGATGGTGATCTTCGCCCTGCTGTCGGTGTTCATCGCCGGGCTGATGGTGGGACGCACGCCCGAGTACCTCGGCAAGAAGATCCAGGCCGCCGAGATGAAGCTCGTCGTCCTCTCCATCGTCATGGTCCCGGCCGCGGTGCTCTGCTTCGCCGCCGTGTCGGTGGTGATGGGCACGTCGAAGGCACAGGTCCTCAACCCCGGGCCGCACGGGCTGAGCGAGGTGGTCTACGCGTTCACGTCGGCCGGCAACAACAACGGCTCGGCGTTCGGCGGGCTCACCGGCAACACCGATTGGTACAACACGACGCTCGGCCTCTCGATGCTGGTCGGCCGGTTCTTCCTGATCGTGCCCGTGCTCGCCATCGCCGGGTCGCTGGTCCGCAAGCAGAAGGTCCCCGCCACCGCCGGCACCTTCCCGACCGGCACCCCGCTGTTCGCCGGCCTGCTCACCGGCGTCGTGCTGATCGTCGTCGGCCTCACCTACTTCCCCATCCTCTCGCTCGGCCCGATCGTCGAGCACCTGTCGATCTGAAGGACGGCTCCGTGGACACCCTCACCATCCCCGACCCCGCGGCCGAAGCCCCGGCCTCCGCCACGCCGGCGGACCCGCCGGCCGGCCCGAAGACCCAGCTGTTCGAGCGCTCGATCGTCCGGCGGGCTGCGGGCGACGCGCTCCGCAAGCTCGACCCGCGGCAGATGGCCAAGAACCCGGTCATGTTCATCGTCGAGATCGGCAGCGTCTACACGACTCTGCTGTTCCTGAAGGACCTGCCGACCGCCGGCGAGCCGCACCTCTTCACCGGCCTCGTCGCCGCCTGGCTGTGGTTCACGGTGCTGTTCGCCAACTTCGCCGAGGCCATCGCCGAGGGCCGGGGCAAGGCCCAGGCCGACACCCTCCGCAAGACCCGGTCGGAGACCACGGCCCGGGTCCGCCTCCCCGACGGCACGCTCGAGGAGCGGCCCTCGCCGCAGCTGCGCCCGGGCGACCTGTGCGTGGTGCGGCCCGGCGAGGTCATCCCCGGCGACGGCGAGGTGGTCGAGGGCATCGCCAGCGTCGACGAGTCGGCCATCACCGGCGAGTCCGCCCCGGTCATCCGCGAGTCCGGTGGCGACCGCAGCGCGGTGACCGGCGGGACCGGTGTGCTCTCCGACGAGATCGTCGTGCGCATCACCCAGGAGCCCGGCGCCGGGTTCATCGACCGGATGATCGCCCTGGTCGAAGGGGCCGAGCGGCAGAAGACGCCGAACGAGATCGCCCTCAACATCCTCCTGTGCGGCCTGACGATCATCTTCCTGCTGGCCGTCGTGACGCTCCAGCCCTTCGCCATCTACTCGGGTGGCGAGCAGTCGATCGTCGTGCTCGTCGCCCTGCTCGTGTGCCTCATCCCCACCACGATCGGCGGGCTGCTGTCGGCCATCGGGATCGCCGGCATGGACCGGCTGGTGCAGCGGAACGTGCTGGCCATGTCGGGCCGGGCGGTCGAGGCGGCCGGCGACGTGTCGACCCTGCTGCTCGACAAGACCGGCACCATCACCTACGGCAACCGGATGGCGGCGGCGTTCGTGCCGGTCTCCGGTGTGGCCGAGGAGGAGCTGGCCGTCGCCGCGCTGCGGTCGAGCCTGGCCGACGAGACGCCCGAGGGCCGCTCCGTGGTCGCGCTGGCCGCCGAGCGGTACGGGCTCGACCCGACCGAGCAGCTGGCGAACGCCGAGCTGATCGCCTTCACCGCCCAGACCCGCATGTCCGGCGTCGACTTCGACGACGACCACGACGGCCGTGGCCGGCGCCAGATCCGCAAGGGCGCCACCGACTCGCTGGCCCGCTGGGTCACCGAGCAGGGCGGTGCCGCGCCGGCGGACCTGGCCGGCATCGTCGAGGAGATCTCCACCACCGGCGGCACGCCGCTCGCCGTCGCCGACGGCACCCGGGTGCTGGGCGTCATCCACCTCAAGGACACGGTGAAGGCCGGCATGGCCGAGCGCTTCGACGAGCTGCGGGCGATGGGCATCCGCACGGTCATGATCACCGGCGACAACCCGCTGACCGCCGCCGCGATCGCGGCCGAGGCCGGCGTCGACGACTTCCTCGCCGAGGCCACGCCCGAGGACAAGATGGCCCGCATCCGCGCCGAGCAGGCCGGCGGGAACCTCGTCGCCATGACCGGCGACGGCACCAACGACGCCCCCGCCCTCGCCCTCGCCGACGTCGGCGTCGCGATGAACACCGGCACCCAGGCCGCCAAGGAGGCCGGGAACATGGTCGACCTCGACAGCGACCCCACCAAGCTCATCGCCGTCGTCGAGATCGGCAAGCAGCTCCTCATCACCCGCGGCGCCCTCACCACGTTCTCCATCGCCAACGACGTCGCCAAGTACTTCGCCATCATCCCGGCGATGTTCGTGGCGACGTTCCCGGCGCTCGACACCCTCAACGTGATGCGCCTCGGCTCGGCCGACTCCGCCATCTTGTCGGCCGTCATCTTCAACGCCCTGGTGATCGTCGCCCTGATCCCGCTCGCGCTGCGCGGCGTGAAGTTCCGGGTCGGCGGCGCCGGTCAGATCCTCCAGCGCAACCTCCTGATCTACGGGCTCGGCGGCCTCGTCGCCCCGTTCGTCGGGATCAAGCTCATCGACCTCGTCATCAACGCCTTCGGAGGCTTCTGAGATGCGACGCCAGCTCCTTCCCGCCCTGCGCATGCTGGCGGTCCTCACCGTCCTGACCGGCATCCTCTATCCGCTCGCCATGACCGGCATCGGCCAGGCCGCCTTCGGGTCGAAGGCCGACGGTTCGCTCATCCGCGACGCCAGCGGCACCGTCGTCGGCTCGTCGCTCATCGGGCAGTCGTTCGACGGCGAGCGGTGGTTCCACCCCCGGCCCTCCGCGGCCGGCGACGGCTACGACGCCACGTCCAGCTCGTCGAGCAACCTCGGCCCGACCAACCCCGAGCTGCTCGACGCCGTCGCCGAGCGCGTCGACGCCTACCGGGCGGACAACGGGCTGGCCCCCGATGCCACGGTCCCCGTCGACGCGGTCACCGCGTCGGGCTCGGGCCTCGACCCGCAGATCTCGGTGGCGAACGCCCGCCTCCAGGCCGCCCGGGTCGCCGGAGCCCGCGGCCTGACCGTCGACCGGGTCGACGCGCTGATCGACGCCCACACCCACGGCCGCTCGCTCGGGTTCCTCGGCGAGCCCGGCGTCAACGTCCTCGAGCTCAACCTGGCCCTCGAGGCCACCACCACGTGATCGAACTTCGTATGCCAGGGCGCCGCCTCGGGCGTCGACCCATACGAAGTTCGACGCGCGTCCCGAACCCCTCTCGAACTTCGTATGCGGGAGCGCCCGACCGGGCGTCGACGCATACGAAGTTCGACACGGTGGGCAGCGCGGGGCCGGCCTGGAGTCGGACGGCCCCGCGCGGTCCTAGGTTGCGGTGATGGCCGACGGGGCGCGTGGGAACCTGCGGATCTACCTCGGCGCCGCTCCCGGCGTCGGGAAGACCTACGCCATGCTCAGCGAGGGCCGCCGACGCGCCGAGCGGGGTACCGACGTCGTGATCGGCTACGTCGAGCACCACGCCCGACCCAACACGCTCGCGATGGCCGTCGGCCTCGAGGCGGTCCCGCGTGCGGTGATCGTCCACCGCGACCGGCCGTTCGAGGAGATGGACCTCGCCGCCGTCCTGGCCCGCAAGCCGCAGGTGACCCTCGTCGACGAGCTGGCCCACACCAACGTCCCCGGGTCCGCGCACGAGAAGCGCTGGCAGGACGTCGACGCGCTGCTCGATGCGGGCATCGACGTCATCACCACCGTCAACGTGCAGCACCTCGAGTCGCTCAACGACGTGGTCGAGCGCATCACCGGCGTGGTGCAGCGCGAGACCGTCCCCGACCACGTGGTGCGCCGCGCCGACCAGGTCGAGCTGGTGGACATGACGCCCGAGGCGCTCCGCCGCCGCATGGCGCACGGCAACATCTACGGCGCCGACAAGGTCGACGACGCCCTCACCAACTACTTCCGGGTGGGCAACCTCACCGCCCTGCGCGAGCTGGCCCTCATGTGGCTGGCCGACAAGGTCGACGACGCCCTCACCGCCTACCAGGACCAGCACGGCATCGACCGCACGTGGGAGGCCCGCGAGCGGGTGGTCGTCGCCCTCACCGGTGCGTCGAGCGGCGAGCACCTGATCCGGCGGGCGGCGCGCATCGCCAGCCGCGCCCGCGGCGAGCTGCTCGGCGTGCACGTGCGCGCCGGCGACGGGCTCGCGACGGCGGCGCCCGAGGCGCTGGACCGCCAGCGCACCCTCCTCGCCGACGTCGGCGGTGCGTACCACGAGGTCGTCGGCGACGAGATCCCCACCGCGCTCGTGCAGTTCGCCCGGGCCGAGCACGCCACCCAGGTCGTCCTCGGCGCCACCCACCGGAGCCGGTGGGCAGAGCTGTGGCGCGGCTCGGTGGTGAACCGGGTCGTGCGGGCGGCCGGCGACCTCGACGTCCACGTCATCAGCCGCACCTCCGACGACGTGGCGACCGCCCGCCAGCCGCGCCGAACCCCGCTCCTGCGCTCGCCGCTCAGCCGGCGCCGGCGCGCCGCAGGGTGGATCGTGGGCGCGATCGGGCTGCCGCTGCTCACCCTCCTCCTCGTGTGGCTGCGCGACCGGTTCGGCCTGCCCGGCGACCTCATGGCGTACGTGCTGCTCGTGGTGGCCGTCGCCGCGATCGGGGGGACCGGGCCCGGCCTCGCCACCGCCGTGATGGCCGGCTTCATCGTGAACTGGTACCTGACCGAGCCGTACCACACGCTCACCATCGCCAAGGCGGAGAACAGCGCGGCGCTCCTCGCGTTCGTGACCGTCGGCATCGCCGTGAGCCTCCTCGTGTCGCGCGCCGAACGCCGCGCCGCGGATGCCCGCCGGGCCGGTCAGGAAGCCGAGGCCCTGGCGCGCGTCGCCGCCGGGCTGGCGCTGAGCTCGGATCCCCTGCCGTCGATGCTCGACCGCGTGCGCACCACGTTCCAGCTCGAGAGCGCCGCCCTGTTCACCGCCGACGGCGACGGCTGGCACCTCGAGCGCGGGTCGGGCACGCCGGTCCCCGACGACCCGGCCGGGGCCACCGTCCAGGTCGCCGCCGGCGACGACGCCGTCCTCGCGCTCACCGGTCCGGTGCCCACCGCCGACGACCGCCTGGTGCTCGGCGCGTTCGCCGCCCAGCTCGCCGCCGCGCTGGAGCAGCGCCGCCTGCGCGCCGAGGCCGCGGAGGCCGAGGTGGTGGCCGAGGGCGACGCCCTGCGCACCGCCCTGCTCCGCGCCGTCTCGCACGACCTGCGCACGCCGCTCGCGTCGATCAAGGCATCGGTGTCGAGCCTCCTCCAGGACGACGTGTCGTGGACCGAGGACGACCAGCGCGAGTTCTTCCTCACCATCGACGAGGAGGCCGACCGGCTGGACCGGCTCGTCGGCAACCTCCTCGACATGAGCCGCCTCCAGACCGGCGTCCTCCAGATGGTGACCCGGCCCGTCGGCTGGGAGGAGGTCGTGGCCGCGTCGGCGTCGAGCATCGCCATCGGCCCCGACGACGAGCTCGTCGTCGACGTCCCCGAGACCCTCCCGCCCATCGAGGCCGACCCCGTCCTGCTCGAGCGGTCGGTCGCCAACGTGGTGGCCAACGCCCTGCGCCACGGCGTGGGCCGACCGGTCCAGGTCCACGCCGAAGCCGGCGAGGGCGTGGTGCGGCTGCGGGTCGTCGACCACGGCCCCGGCGTCCCGACCGATCAGCACGAGCGCCTGTTCGAGCCGTTCCAGCGGCTGGGCGACACGACCGGCTCGGGCGTCGGCCTCGGGCTCGCCGTCGCCCACGGCTTCGTCGCCGCGATGGGCGGGACGATCCGACCGAGCGAGACCCCCGGAGGCGGCCTCACCATGGAGATCTCCCTCCCCGTCGCCGATGCGCAAGGCTCGACGCCGTGACGCGGGTGCTGGTGGTCGACGACGAGCCGCAGATCCGGCGCGCCCTGCGCACCAACCTGGCGGCACGCGACTACGACGTCGACCTGGCCGCAACCGGCGAGGAGGCGCTCGAGCGGGCCGCCGCCCACCACCCCGACGTCGTCATCCTCGACCTCGGCCTCCCCGGCATCGACGGCATCGCCGTGGTCGAGGGCCTGCGCGGGTGGACGAACGTGCCGATCATCGTGCTGTCGGTCCGCGACGCGGAGGTCGACAAGATCGCCGCCCTCGACGCCGGCGCCGACGACTACGTGACCAAGCCGTTCTCCATGGGCGAGCTGCTGGCGCGGCTGCGAGCCGCCACCCGCCGCGGCGCACCCGGGCCCGACGAGGAGGCGGTGATCACCACCGATGCCTTCGAGGTCGACCTCGCCGCCAAGCGCGTCACCCGCGGCGACGAGACCGTGCACCTCACCCCCACCGAGTGGCAGCTCCTCGAGGCCCTGGTGCGCAACCCCGGCCGACTCATCAGCCAGCGCCAGCTCCTCCAGACCGTCTGGGGCCCCCAGTACGAGCGCGAGACCAACTACCTGCGGGTGTACCTCGCCCAGCTGAGGCGGAAGCTCGAGCAGGACCCCAGCCGCCCCAAGCACCTCATCACCGAACCCGGCATGGGCTACCGCTTCGAGCCCTGAGCCCGTCGCGCTCGGCCACCGCCGTTCTCGCCACGTCGGGGGACCGGGCGCAGGTACCCTCCCACCCGTGTCGACCACTCCTGCCTTCGTGTCGCGGCTCGTGCGGCTGCCGCTCACCGATGCGGACGGCGATCCGGTCGGGCGCGTCCGCGACGTGGTGCTGGCGCCGTCGGGCGACAAGTTCCGGGTGCTGGGGCTGGTGGCCAACATCGAGCGGCGGAACATCTTCATCAACATGAGCCGCATCGCCGAGATCGACCCCAACGGGGTGCGCATGGTCGGCGGCACGGTGAGCGTGCGGGCGTTCGACCGCCGCCCGGGCGAGAAGCTGGCCGTCGGCGACCTGCTCGACACCAAGATCGGCGACGAGTACCTCACCGACCTGGCCATCGGTCCGGGCCCGGACAAGGCGTTCTGGTTCGTGGTGCTGGCGGCCCTCGGCCGCCGGGGCCCGCTCCGACGCCGGGCGCCCAACGTGGTGCCGTGGGACCAGGTGGCGTCGAGCTTCACCAGCACGCCGGAGGAGGACCAGGTCGCCGAGCTGCGAGACCTGCACCCCACCGATGTGGTCGACAAGCTGCAGGCGCTCGCCCCCGAGCGTCGCCACGAGGTCGTCGCCCTCCTCGCCGACGAACAGGTCGCCGACCTGCTCGAGGAGATGGAGGAGGAGGAGGCCGTGCGCTTCGTCGAGACCCTCGACCTCGAGCGGGCCGCGCACATCCTCGAGGAGATGGAGCCCGACGACGCCGCCGACCTCCTCGCCGACCTGCCCGAGACCGAGCGGGCCGCGCTGCTCGAGGAGATGCGGCCCGAGGAGTCCATCCCGCTGCGCCGCCTCCTCGCCTACGACGAGGACACGGCCGGCGGCCTCATGACCCCCGAGCCGGTCATCCTCGCCCACACCACCACGGTCGCCGAGGCCCTGGCCAACATCCGCATGCGCGAGATCCCGGCCGAGCTCGCGGCCCAGGTGTTCGTGACCCAGCCGCCCGTGTCCACGCCCACCGGCAAGTTCGTCGGGGTCGTCGGGTTCCAGCGCCTCCTGCGCGAGCAGCCGGCCACCACGCTCGAGGAGTGCGTCAACGACAGCACCGAGCCGGTCGCCCCGGACCTGCCGCTGCGCGACGTCGCCGAGCGGCTGGCGTCCTACGACCTGCTCGCGCTGCCCGTGTGCGACCGCGCCGGCCGCCTCGTCGGTGCGGTCACCGTCGACGACGTGCTCGACCACGTCCTCCCCGAGGGCTGGCGGCGCACCCGGGCCCGCGCCTGACCCGCTTCGGCGCCGCTCGCTCGAGAGCAGGGTCACGCCCGGCCTTGTCGTGGACCTCGTGCGCTCGCACGTCGCCACCGCCCCGCAGCGCACGCAGCACCGCCCCGCACCTGAGGGCGACGGCGATGTCGCGCCGGGAAGCGGGCCCCGGGCCGAACACAGGTCGCGGCCCCTCTCGACGGGGTCATCCCTAGGATCCCCGGCGTGAAACGGACCCTCGCTGTGCTCGTCGTGTCGGCCTCGCTGCTCGCGGGGTGCGCCACCTCGGGTGGGAACGAGGCCGCGAAGGAGCCCACCACCACCGAGACCGGGTCCGCCACCAGCGAGGAGTCGACCACCACGAAGGCTCCCGAGCCGGGTGCCCGCACGATCGACTGGTCGGACTGCGGCGGCGGGTTCGAGTGCGGGACCATCGACGTGCCGCTCGACTACACGAAGCCCGACGGCGAGACCATCGAGGTCGCCGTCACCCGCCATCCGGCCGAGAACCCCGACGAGCGCATCGGCACGCTGTTCATGAACCCCGGCGGCCCCGGCGGCTCCGCCATCCAGCTGGCCCGCACGTTCGGCCGCGCCGGCGACATCGGCGAGCGGTTCGACATCGTCGGCTTCGACCCCCGTGGCGTCGGCGAGAGCTCCCCGCTCGACTGCCACTCGCACCTCGTCGACATCTACGACACCGACCCCAGCATCGACAGCGACGCCGACCGCGCCGCCACGCTCGAGGCGTCACAGGCGTTCGTCGACGAGTGCGAGGAGAAGTACGGCGACGTCCTCCCGTTCCTCGGCACCACCGACGTCGCCCGCGACATGGACGAGATCCGCAAGGCCATGGGCGAGGAGCAGATCAACTACCTCGGCTACTCGTACGGCACGTCGCTGGGCCAGGAGTACGCCCGCCTCTTCCCCACGCACGTCCGGTCGATGATCATCGACGGCGTCGTGGACCACGCCCCCGACGGGCTGACCACGGCCGAGACGCAGGCAGCGGGCTTCGAGACGGCGCTCGACGCCTACATCGCCCACTGCAAGCAAGAGGGCTGCGGCTTCGGCGACCAGGACGCCGGGGCCGTGATCGACGAGGTCAGCGCCGCGGCGGAGAAGGCCCCGATCCCGGCCCCCGGCGCCGACCGCGACGCCGGTCCTGGCGTGGTGTCGCTGGCCCTGGCGCAGGCCCTCTACAGCCAGCAGCTCTGGGGCTCGCTGTCGAGCGCCCTGCGCGACGCCCAGGACGCCGACGGCAGCGGCTTGGTCGAGCTGGCCAACATGTACCTCGGCACCGACGGCGGCGGCAGCAGCTTCGAGGTGTACTTCGGCGTGTCGTGCCTCGACGAGACGTGGCCGTCGGACCCGAACGAGGTCCTCGACGCGTCGATCGCCGCTGAGAAGGCGGTGCCCCGCTTCGGCGGCCCGATCGTGTCGGACTACGTCCGCTGCTCGATGTGGCCGGCCGAGGCCAAGCCGTTGAAGCCGGTGCCCGCGGACACCGAGGGGCTCCCGCCCGTCGTCGTCGTCAGCACCACCAACGACCCGGCGACCCCCTACGAGAACGGCGTCGCCGTCGCCGGGCAGATCCCGGGTGCGGTGCTCGTCACCAACGAGGGCGAGGGCCACACGATCGTCGGCCAGGGCAAGCCCTGCATCGACGACATGGTGCGCGACTACCTGGTGGACCTGACGGTCCCGGAGGACGGCCTCACCTGCGAGCCGTGACGCCGGCCGGCCCCGACTGGCCGCCCTACGCTCGTCCGATGGCGAACAGGTGGGGAACCCGGATCGGTCTGGCGATGGCGGTGCTGGTGGGGGCGGTCACGATCGCACTCGCGGCCACGCCCGCGAGTGCGTGCTCGTTCGCGTTCCCGGGGGACGTGACGATCGAGGGGCGCCCGGAGGCGGGGGGCGCCCTGGTCCTCGGCGGGAGCGGGTTCGTGAGCATCGACGGCGAGGTCAGTGCCGCGTGCGGCGGGGACTACGACTTCGTCCCGGCCGCGCCGTTGACGCTCGTCGTCGACTTCACCACGCTCTCCGGCCCCCGGTCCACCGCCCTCGTCGCCCCCGTCACGGGGCCGCGCATCCCGAACGCCGACTGGAAGGCCGGCGACGAGGACGCCTACGTGATCGATGTCTCGACGCCCATCCCCGCCGATGCCACCGCGGTGACGGTCCACGCCGAGGGCTGGTTCGGCGAGCCCGTGACCGCCACCATCTCGGGCGCGGTGGCCACCACCGTCCCGGTGACGCCGACCACACCTGCGAGCGCAGCGCCCGCGGACGCGGTGGCCGGCTCGCCCCGCTTCACCGGGTGAAGCGACCGACCGACCGGGTGAGGAGCGGGTCGACCACCGGGACCAGCTCGGAGCGGCCGCGCGGCACCCGGTAGGTCGCGGCGCGGAACTCGTCGTCGCTCGGCGCCAGCACCTCGTCCACGAAGCACCAGGTCGCCTCGAGGCGCTCGTGGTCCAGGTCGACCGCGAGGTAGCCGTGGCCGTCGAAGTCGGCCCAGCGGGCGTGCGGGAACGACTCGACGAACCGCTGCTGCGTCCGGCGCGAGCCGCCGTAGCTGTAGCCGAGCTTGTCGTCGAGGTTCTGCGACGTGAGGCTGGCGGTGATCAGCTCCACGGCCAGGGGCTGCGCCCCCGTCGCCGCGGCGGCGAACGGGTCGCGGTGCACGTCGAGGGCCATGCCGACGTGGATGTCGCCGGACAGGACCACCAGGTCCTCGATGCCCTGCTCCTCCACGTGGGCCAGGATCGCGTCGCGCTCGGCCGGGTACCCGTCCCACTGGTCCTGGTCGCAGGCCAGCTCGTCGGCGTGGATGAGCTTCAGCTTCCGCAGCGGCTCGAGCAGGTCCGCGGGCACGTCGGGCCGGAAGGTGGTCGAGAGCACCGACGGGTTGCCCCAGAGGCGCCACGCCGCGGTCGACGAACTGAGCTGGTCGAGCAGCCACCCGCGCTGCTCGGAGCCGAGCGCGCTGCGAGCGGGGTCGGCCATGGCGGCACCGGCGACCGGCTGGTCCCGGCGGCTCCGGGCGTCGGTGAGGACCAGGTCGGCCAGGTCGCCGATGGGGACGTGCCGGTAGACGCGGGTCGGGTCGTTGCGGTCGGGGCGGCGGATCGGAAGCCACTCCTCGCGGGCCTGGAACGCTGCGGCCCGCCGCACCTCCCAGGGACCGAACGCGTCCTCGTCGTGGTTGTCGGCACCGCCGCGCCAAGCGCCGTCGGCCAGCTCGTGGTCGTCGATGCCGGCGATCACCGGGAGGGCGGCCCGCACCCGCTGGACCGACGGGTCGCCGAGGTACTGGCGGTAGCGGGTCCGGTAGTCGTCGAGCGTGACGCACTCGTGGAGCGGCGCGAACGGCCGGCCGATGTCGGCGCCCGGCGTCTGGTTCTTCGGCGGGGTGTTGGACGCCTCGTAGATGTAGTCGCCCAGGTGGAGCAGGAAGTCGAGGTCCCCGGCCTCGCCGCGGTCGGCGATGCGGTCGTAGGCGTTGAAGAACCCGGCGTTGAACTTGGCGCACGACGCCACCGCGAACCGGGCCCGCTCGACGTGGCCAGCCGGCAGGGTGCGCGTCCGCCCGACGCGGGACACCGCGCCGGGCAGGTCGAACCCGTAGAAGTAGGTCGTCCCCGGCTCGAGCCCCGTGACGTCGACGTGGACCGTGTGGTCCCGGTCGGCAGCCGCCACCGCCGTGCCCTGGGCGACGAGGTCGCTCAGGCGGTGGTCGCGGGCGACGCACCAGCTCACGGTGAGGTCGACGCCGGGGTCGACGCCCGACACGTGGGTCCAGATGATGACCCGATCGGCGAGCGGATCGCCGCTGGCGACCCCGTGGGCGAAGGCGTTGCTGTCCATGTGATCAGGGGACCACGAGCCCCCCACCAGGCACATGAGTAGCGATTGCTCAAATCGCCCAGGGACCCGCCTGAGCAGCAGCGTTCGGTCGGGTCGTCGACCTAGCCGTTGGTGGCGGCGAGCTCCCCGGCGACCAGGGGTTCGAGGACCAGCTCGGGCTGGTCGGCCATGAGGCGGTCGAGCCAGTAGACGCTCTCGAAGACGGCGATGCGGGTGCCGTCGGAGCGGTCGAGGACGTCGACGCCGCGCATGGCCCGCAGCGCGGAGGCGCTGGCATCGTCGGTGCGGCGGGCGACCGAGTAGGCGGTGGGGCTGAGCTCGACGGGGGCGCCGAACTCGTTCTCCAGCCGGTGCACGGCGACCTCGAACTGCATCGGGCCCACCGCCGCCAGCACCGGTGCCTGGTCGCCGAAGTCGGGGTCCCGCAGCACCTGCACCACGCCCTCCTCGTCGAGCTGGGCGATGCCCTTGCGGAACTGCTTGAACTTGCTGGTGTCGCGCACGCGCACCACCGAGAAGTGCTCGGGGGCGAAGCTCGGGATCCGCGGGAACGTGACCTGCTGGTCGAGCCACAGGGTGTCGCCGACGCGCACGTCCATGGCGTTGACCAGGCCGACCACGTCGCCCGGGTAGGCGATGTCGAGCGTCTCGCGGTCCTGGCCGTTCACGGTGTGGGCGTACTTGGTGGCGAACGGCTTGCCGGTGGCGTCGTGGGTCACGACCATGCCCCGCTCGAACTGCCCGGAGCACACCCGCATGAACGCGCTCCGGTCGCGGTGGGCCTTGTCCATGTTGGCCTGGACCTTGAACACGAAGCCGCTGAACGGGGCGTCGAGCGGGCGGGCCACGTCGTCGACGTCGAGCCGGGCCGACGGGGCCGGGGCCAGGTCGATCACGCCGTCGAGGAGGAGGCGCACGCCGAAGTTGGTGATGGCCGAGCCGAAGAACGTCGGCGACAGCTCGCCGCCGAGGAACAGCTCCTCGTCGAAGTCGAGGCCCATGGCGGTGAGCATCTCGTCGCCCTCGGCCGCCGCCGTCCACGCCTCGCCCTCCTCGGTGGCGGCACGCTCGGCGTCGACGACCTCCTCGGGGGCTTCGGTGGCGCCGCGCGCGGTGCGGGTGAAGCGGATGAACTGGTCGGTGCGGCGGTCGATCACGCCGCGGAAGTCACCGGCGATGCCGACGGGCCAGGTGACCGGCGCGGCGGTGACGCCGATCTTCTCGTCGATCTGGTCGAGCAGCTCGAGCGGGTCGAGCCCGGGCCGGTCCCACTTGTTGATGAAGGTGATGATCGGGATCTGCCGGGCCTTGGCCACCTCGAAGAGCTTCAGGGTCTGCGGCTCGATGCCCTTGGCGGCGTCGAGCACCATGACCGCGGCGTCGGCGGCGGCGAGCACCCGGTAGGTGTCCTCGGAGAAGTCGCGGTGGCCCGGGGTGTCGAGCAGGTTCACCACCCGATCGCGGTACGGGAACTGGAGCACGGTCGACGTGATGGAGATGCCGCGCTGCTGCTCGAGCTCGAGGTAGTCCGACGTGGCGGACCGGCGGTCGCCGCGGGCCTTCACCGCGCCGGCGCCGCTGGTGAGCGCGCCGCCGTAGAGGAGGAACTTCTCGGTGAGCGTGGTCTTGCCGGCATCGGGGTGGGAGATGATGGCGAAGGTCCGACGGCGGGCGGCTTCGGTGACGGGATCAGACATGGCGACGGGGCTCCTGGGCGCGGGACGGGCGGGACACGGACACGGATGGCGGCTCGGTGAGCGCCGTCAGCGGTGGTGCGCGGGATCCGTGTGGCCCGCCGTGTGGCAGGCCGCGCAGCGACCGAACAGGTCGAGGCGGTGGTGGTCGGCGGTGAACCCCGCCGTGGCAGCGACCTGGCGGGCGAGCTCCTCGACCGACGCCTCCAGGCCCTCGGGCGCGGTGAAGTCGGCCACGGACCCGCACGAGGTGCAGATCAGGTGGTGGTGGTGGTGATCGGTGAGGTCCTCGGCCAGCTCGAAGCGGGCGAACTCGTCGGAGCCGGCCACCCGGTGCACCACCCCGCAGGCCTCGAGCACGGCGAGGTTGCGGTAGGCCGAGCTCTGGGCGAGGTCGCCCTCGACCAGCACCTCGGCGGCCGTCAGCGGGCGGCCCGCGTCGACGAGCACCTCGACCAGCTTGCGGCGGCCGGAGGTGTAGCGCTGGCCGTCATCGTCGAGACGAGCGGCGATCGCGGGGTGCACGTCGTCGGCCACCTCCGCACCCTACCGGCCGCCCCTGACGGGCAGCAGCCTGGAACCGTCTCAGTCGTAACGCTATCGTCATATTCATCGGCGATCTCTGGCCGATGGGAAGGGGCCCCGGCCCATTCCGCCCCGGCTCCCCGCCCCGCCGGCCCGCCCACCGAGGTCTCCGTCATGTCCTGCAGCTGCCATCCCGATCCCGAGCCCCGCCCATCCGGCCTCAGTCGCCGCCTGGTCGTCGCCGGTGGCCTCGCCGCCGGCCTCGCGCCCCTCATCCCCCGTGTGGCCGGTGCCCAGGACGTCGTGTCCTTCAGCGGGTCCAGCAGCGACCCGAGCGCGTCCCCGGACCAGAGCCTGGAGGGCACCACGGCTCCGCCGACCAGCGCGGACTACAGCTTCCTCCCGCCCCGGCCGGCCAGCGAGAAGTACGTGCGCCCGATGATGTTCCCGGTGCTGCCCGACGCCACGCTCGGCAAGGCCACCTGGAGCGACACCTACCTCGCGCCCCGCAGCGGCGGCCGCAAGCACGAGGGCCAGGACCTCATGGGCAAGAAGATGCTCAAGCTCCTGGCGTGCGTGAGCGGCACCATCATCGAGCTGCGCCACCAGTCGAGCGGCAACTCGCTCTACCTCAAGGGCGACGACGGCTGGTACTACTGCTACCTCCACATCAACAACGACGACCCCGGCACCGACAACGGCGCGAACCAGTTCAAGTACGCGTTCGCCCCGGGCATGGCCACGGGCAAGCGCGTCCTCAAGGGCGATCACATCGCCTACCTGGGCGACAGCGGCAACGCCGAGTCCACGGGCAGCCACTGCCACTTCGAGATCCGGATGCCGAACGCGAAGTGGTACAACGCCGCCGCCGTCAACGCGAAGTACTCGCTCGACGCGGCCGAGCCGGCCAAGGTCCGCGCCAAGGTCGCCAACACCGCCTTCGCCCCGCTGCCCGACGCCCCCACCTTCGTGAAGCAGCAGGTCTCCGACTTCCTCGCCATCACGCCGTCGGCCACGTTCCTCTCGCGCAGCACCGAAGACCTCGAGGGCGGCGCGGTCACCCCCGACGAGTTCATCGCCAGCCTCCTGGCCCACGACGGGGCCGCCAAGCTCACGGCCCCCACGACCCGGCTCTACCTGGGCTTCTTCCTGCGCATCCCGGACTACGCCGGCCTCGACTACTGGTTCCGCAAGATCCGCGCCGGCACCACGCTCGACGCCGCGGCCAGCCAGTTCGCCGCCGGCCCCGAGTTCATCCGCAAGTACGGCGAGCTCGACAACGAGTCGTACATCAAGCAGATGTACCAGAACCTCTTCGGCCGCGACCCCGACCCGGCGGGCCTCCAGTACTGGAAGACCCGGGCCGATGCGGGCGCCAAGCGGGGCTGGCTCATGCGCCAGTGGTGCGAGTCCTCCGAGTACCAGCGCAAGACCGCAAGCCAGGTGCAGGTCATCCAGATCCACGCCGCGATGCTGAAGGCAGCGCCGACGGCCGAGGAGTACAAGCGCTGGAGCGACTGGCTCGGCGCCACGCCCCGCGGCACCACCGACCTCATCTCGTACCTGCGCACCGGCACCGGGTACAAGAACCGCTTCTAGGGCGACGCCCTCCCCCGCAGCCCGCGGGCATGGACGGGCCGGCCGGGTCGCGTGCGAGGATGACCCCCATGGCCACGCCAACCGATCCGGAGCTGCTCGAGGCAGCCGTCACCATCATCCGCAAGGCCGGAGACCTCACCCTCCAGCACTTCCGGCGCGACGACCTCGCCATCGACCGCAAGGGCGACGGCACCCCGGTGACGGTGGCCGACCGCGCCGCCGAGCGCCTGGTGCGCGAGGAGCTCGAGCGGCTGTTCCCCGATGACGGCATCCTCGGCGAGGAGGAAGCCGAGAAGATCGGCACGTCCGGCCGGCGGTGGATCCTCGACCCCATCGACGGCACCAAGGCCTTCACCCACGGCGTGCCGCTCTACACGAACCTCCTCGCCCTCGAGGACGAGCACGGCATCGCGGTCGGCGTCATCAACGTGCCGGCGCTCGGCGAGACGGTCGCCGCCGGGCGGGGCCTGGGCTGCTTCGCGAACGGCGCGCCGGTCTCGGTCAACGACCACCCCACCCTCGACGGGGCCTGCATCAGCACCAGCGGCTTCAACATCTGGAGCGACGCCGCCATGCTCCGGGTCAAGGAGACCGGCATGCAGCTGCGCACGTGGGGCGACGGCTACGGGTACGTGCTCGTGGCCACCGGCCGCATCGAGGCCATGGTCGACCCCGTGGCCGAGCTGTACGACCTGGCCCCGATGCCCATCATCCTCGCCGAGGCCGGCGGCCGGTTCACCAGCTACTCGGGGGCCGAGGGGCCCGGGCACGGCAGCGGCGTCGCCACCAACGGGAAGGTCCACGACGACGTGCTGGCCCTCCTCCAGGACTGACGTGGTCTCCGCCGCCACCCACCTGCTCGCACAGGCGTCGGCGCCCGCCGACCCGTCCGGCTCGAACGCGGCCGTCCTGATCGTGGGCGTACTCGTCGTCACCGCCGTCATCGTCGTGGTCGTCATCCGCCGCTCGAAGCGATGACGCCCCGGCCCGGCCCACGAGCTGCCCTCGCGGCGCTCGGGGTGCTGGTGCTGGCGGTGCTCCTGGTCCCCGCCTCCCCGGCGGCGGCCGATGCGCCGCGCCCCACGGACTACCGCTCGACCGTCACCGGCGTGGCGCCCCCGCTGCCAGCCGGCGCGGAGGTCCGCGTCATCGGCGGCGACTCGCTGCTCGAGCTGTCGCTCCCGGCGGGGCACACGGCCGTCGTCGCCGACTACCCCACGTCCGACGAGGCCGAACCGGTCCCCTACCTGCGCTTCGACGCCGACGGCACCGTGCGACGCAACGCCCTCGCCGTGGCCACCACCGCGAACGAGGCTCGCTACGGCACCGCGTCGACCGTCCCCGACCCCGATGCGGAGCCGCGCTGGGAGACGGTCGCGACGAACGGCACCTACGCCTGGCACGACCACCGCATCCACTGGATGTCGCCCCGGGCCCCGCGGGCGGTCGATGCCGACGGCCGGGTCGATCTCGGCGGCGAGGACGGGACCTGGAGCGTGCCCGTCACCGTCGACGGCCGCGACACGGTCATCACCGGGCAGCTCGTGATCGCGCCGGCGCCGTCGTTGGCGGCCTGGGCGCTGCTGGTCGTCGTGGCGCTGGGCGTGGCGCTCCTGGTCGGGGTGCGGTTCGGCCTGCGGGCTGCCGCGGCCGTGGGTGCCGGATCCGCCGCGGGAGCGGTCGTCGTCGCCACCGCCACGTGGCGGGCCGTGCCGCCCGATGCCGGCGCATCGGTGATCCCGGTGGTCGTCGCCGTCGTGGCCTTGATCGCCGGCCTGGTCGCGGCCCTCGGCCCGGCGCGCGTCCGTCTGGTGGCGGTGGCCGCCACCGCTGCCGCCCTGCTCGGGTGGGGTGCCACCCGCTGGACGGTGCTGGCCCGGGCCGTGCTCCCGACCACGCTGGCGCCCGGCCTCGACCGGGCGGCGACCGCCGTGGCCATCGGGGTCGGCCTGGCCCTCGCCGCGCTGCTGGTGAAGGGTCCGGCGCCTCAGCGCCGGGCGGCACCGGAGGGCGGCCGCGTCACAGCCAGCCCGAGCGCTTGAACTGGCGCCACAGCAGCGCCACCACCAGCACCATCGACCCGATGGCGACCGGGTAGCCCGCGGTCCAGCTGAGCTCGGGCATGTGGGTGAAGTTCATGCCCCACACGCCCGCGAGCATCGTCGGCGCCGCGATGAGCGCCGCCCACGCCGAGATGGTCCGCATGTCGTTGTTCTGGCGGACGCTGACCTGGGCCAGGTTGGCGTTGAGCGCATCGGTGAGCAGGTCCCGCACCAGCTCCAACCGGCCGAGCACGCGCTGCAGGTGGTCGTGCACGTCGCGGAAGTAGTGGTGCAGCGGCGAGTCCTGCAGGAGGGCGTCGGCCCGCTCGAGGTCGGCGACCACGTCGCTCATCGGCATCACGTTGCGGAGCAGCTCGAGGACCTGGCGCTTCAGCCCGAAGATCCGCTCGGCCGGGTTCAACCGGTCTTCGCTGAAGACGGCGGCCTCGGCCTCGTCGACGTCGATCTCCAGCTCCTCGATGACCAGCACGTAGTCGTCGACCACCCGGTCGGCCACGGCGTAGAGCACGGCTGGGGGCCCGAGCTCCAGGATCCGCCGGTCGCGCTCGAGCTGGGCCCGCAGGTCCGTGAGCGGCGTGGCGTGGCCGTGGCGGATCGTGATGAGGAACGACGGCCCGATGATGAATTGGATCTCACCGATGACGACCTCGTCGGGGTTCCGGTACCCGGCCGTCTTCAGGACCACGAACCAGACGTCGTGGTACTGGTCGATCTTCGCCCGCTGGTGCGCCTTCAGGGCATCCTCGACGAGCAGCTCGTGGAGGCCGAACTCGGCGGTGACGGCGGCGAACTCCTCGGCCGTCGGCTCGTGGAGGCCGATCCAGGCGAACCCGGCTTCCGCCGACGCCCGACCGGCGGCACCGGCGACCTCGCGGTGGTCGTCGAGCCGGGTCCCGTCTCGGTAGATCCCGCAGTCGACCAGCACGGCGCCAGTCTTGCCGCACGGCGCCGAGGAGCGGCGTACCAGGGCGTTCACCGGCTCCGCAGAGCGAGGAAATCACGGGTATGGCTTCACCCTGCGTGGCGGTTGCCGATGGATGGCGGGCATGGAAGCCGTCGGAACGATCCTGGAGCGGGAGGGCGACGCGCTCGAGGTCCTGCTCTTCAAGCTCATCGAGACCAACCTGCTGATCGAAGCGGGTGAAGCCCGGTTCCTGCCCCGTGCGACGCGGGAGGTGGAGCGGGCCCGCAACCGGGCCCGGGAGCTCGATCTGCTGCGCGCCGCCACCATCGCCCAGACCGGTTCCAGCGCCACGCTGCGGGACCTGGCCGCGGGGGCGAGCGGGCCGTGGCCGGCGATCCTGCGCGACCACCACGACGTGCTCAGCCGGCTCGTGTCGGAGATCGAGGTGGTCGCCCACCTCAACGCCCGCCTGGCGCGCGAGGGCCTCGAGCTCCTGGCCCGCCAGCCCGAGCCGGCCACGGTCGGCGCTGGCGCCCCGGTCAGCGGCCGCCCCATCCGCAACGCCGAGCTCGACCGGCTGGCACGAGGCGCGGCGCTCGACGCCGTCCTCGGCACCGCGGCCCGCCTCCGCATGCCCGACCTCATCGACTTCCTCCGCTAGTTCCCGCCCCGAAGGAGCAACCGCTGCGGTGGCGCGGGTTGGCTCCCGATGGGCCGACGCATCACGGAACGCCCCCGGCCTCGACGGCCCGAAGAAGCGGAGCGGCGTGAGCGCCAGCGAACGACAGAACCGGGCCCGAGGGCCCGGTTCCGTGGACACGCCAACTGGAGGGAAGGCGGTGTGGGTCTGGTGGCGCCGTTCGACGCCTCGGCCTCGCTCAGGCGGTGGCGGCAGCCCGCTCGCCGATGCGGTCGTGCCAGTGGGAGGCCTCGCCGATGGCGGAGGCGTAGCCGGCCTTGCGGCGGGCGACCCGGCCCTGGGGGGCCTCCATGGGCTCGCCGTTGTCGGCTTCGTACTGGGCGGTGATGCCCTCGCGGAGCATCTCGAGCGCCTCGGAGCGGAGCTGCGAGATGCGGGACTCGGTCACACCCAGGAAGCTGGCCAGCTCCTGGGACTTGCGGCCCTCGAGGAAGTAGCCGACCACGACGAGGCGGTGGCGCTCGGGGAGGAGGTGCACGGCGTCCCGCAGGTACGCCTTCAGCTCACGGCTCTCGAGCTCCTCGGAGGGCTCGAGCGTGGCGTCGTCGGTGAGCACCTCGACCAGGGTGAGGTCCTCGTCGCCGTCGTTGACGTCGTACTCCAGGGCGAGGACGACCGAGCGGAACATCTTGTCCTGCAGGCGGCGGAGCTCGTCCTTGGTGACACCGAGGGCCTCAGCGGTCTCGTCGGCGGACGGCATGCGGCCGAGGTTGCTGGCGAGGCGCTGCTCGATCGACTCGAGCCGGCGGGCCAGGTTGCGCACGGAGCGGGGGGCCCAGTCGGCGGCGCGGACCGCATCGAGGATCGCGCCCCGGATGCGCTGTGCTGCGAAGCGGTCGAATGGGACGCCGCGGGACTCGTCGTAGCGACGGGCCGCCTCGACGAGGCCGAGCGCACCGGCGGTGGCGAGCTCTTCCCGGTCGACGTGGCGGGGGAAGTTCACCGCCACCTGGAAGACCACGTGGCGCACCAGCGGCAGGTGGTCCTCGATCAGCTTCTGGGTTTCCCGATCGGTCTCGGTCGTCATCTCATCGCCCTCTTTCGTTGTTGACCCGTGTCCAGTGGGTGCAGAGGGTTACGGACCGAACTTGAGGGGACTTGAACGATTTCTTCGCGAAAAGGCCCTCGATCGGCCTCCATCGCCGATGATTGAGTCGTTCGGCCCAGATGCGACGAACAAATTGTCGCACACGGTGGTCATCGCGCCACGGATGGTGGCTGACCTGGGATTACCCGAACTCGGCGACCTTCACACCTCGGCGAGCGAGCTCCCGCAGGAACGGGCGCACCTCGACCAAGGTGGCGAGTCCCGAGGCGCCGGCGTGGCGAGCGCGGCCCGCGGCGAGCTCGACGGCCGCGAGGGCGGCGACGGCGCCGCCGGCGATGCCGGGACGGTCCATGGCCCCCAGGATCTCGACGGCGATGCCATCGGCTCCTCGGCCCCGGACCTCGACGCGGATGGCGCCGAGCCCGCCCTCGGGGTGCGGCGGGCGCAGCATGGGGAGGCGGGCGGTGAGGCGGTCTCGGCGGGTGCCGGCCAGGCGGGCCGTGACCCGGCCCACGCCCGGGAACGCCGGGACGAGCAGCAGCGGGTCGGGCAGGGCCGCCCGGTAGCAGTCGGCGGCACCGATCGGGTCGGGGAACCAGCTCAGCTCGCGACCCGAGCCGGCGGCCCGGCGCTGCCAGCCGCCGTCGCGCCAGTCGATCCCGACCCCGCCCAGCGAGCCGTGGTGCTGGCGGGCGCAGGCCGGTCCACCGGTGCCCAGCCGGGCCACGTGGATCTCGTCGACGCTGTCGAGCCGGTCCGCGGCCAGCCGGGCGAGGAGGCAGGTGAGCCCCGGCGAGAAGGCGGCCCCCACGGCGACGGAGGTGTCGCGGGCCTCGGCCTCGGGCCCGAGGTCGAGCAGGCCCCGCACCTCGTCCACGTCGTCGGAGGTGCTGACCACCGGGATGCCCCGACCCACCACGGCCCGGGCCGGCCCGAGGTGCGTGCCGCACGGCGTGGCGAGGAGGACGACGTCGACGTCGGCGAGTGCTTCAGGGGCACCGGAACCGGCGTGCGCCTTGGCGCCGAGCGACGACGAGACCTCGGCGACCCGGCCTTCTTGGGTCTCGAACAGCGTGATCCGCTCGACGGCATCGGTCGACGCGAGCTGGCGTGCCGCCCGGGTGCCGACGGCGCCCAGGCCCACGACCGCGACGTGCATCAGCGCAGCTCGTCGGGCGACAGCTCGCGCCAGCCCCCGCGCTGGGGCGGGGTGCCGCCCGAGCCCCGCACCCGGAGGACGGCCGCCACCAGGCCGGCCAGCCCGAGGGCGACCAACGCTCGGCGAATCATCGTCACGGGTTGCCTCCGGGATGGGAACGATGTCGTGGGGCTAGCTGGAATCGAACCAGCGACCTCACCCTTATCAGGGGTGCGCTCTAACCAACTGAGCTATAGCCCCGAGCGGGAGCCGACGGTAGTGGGTCGGCGCCGGGGGATGCGAACCGCTTGCCGCGCGGGGCGTCAGCGGTCGACGTCTTCTTCGATGACGATCAGCCGGATGCCGCCCGTCATCTCGCTGATGATGTTGATCAGCGCGGTGGCGAGGACGGTGATCACCGTGCCCGCCAGGACCCCGACGGCGCCGATCGCCGCACAGGCCCGGAACATCTGGTTCCCGTAGAACGTGAAGTTCTCGAGGCCGACGTCACCGAGGAACGACTGCAGCTTGTCGACGTTGCCGCTCTGGTAGAGGATCCCCCACAGGGCGGCGAGCGTGGCCAGCACGGCGATGTAGAGGCACGTGTAGACCACGAGCGAGAGCTTGAGCACCGACCACAGGTCGATGCGGCGCACGACGCGCTTCACCCGGCGGCCGCGCCGGACCCGGCGACGGCCGGAGTCCGCCGCAGGCTCCGGGGTGGCGACGGCAGGAGCGGGCACGACGGCCGGCGATTCGGCCGTGGGCGGCCCGGAGACCGGCTCGCGGTCGGCGACGGCGGTGGCCGACGCGGCGGGGGCGGCAGCCCCCACGAAGCCACGAGGCGGTGGCGGCGGAGCGTCGGCCACCTTGGAGGCCTTGGCCGCCTTGCCGTTGGTGGCAGGGGGCGGCGCGGGCCGCTCCGGGCGGGGCGGCCGCTTGGGGCCACCGCCCGCACGCGGCGCGTTCACCGACGCCTTGGGTGCGGCAGGGGGCCCTGGGGGCTCGACAGACACGGAGGCAAGCCTAGGGGATGGGCGCCGGCTGCCATCGTGCGCGAGCCGTGGCGGTGGCGCCGTGGCGCTCGATCGTGACCCGCACCTCGTCGCCCGCGGGCTCGTAGCGGACGACCGACGCCTCGTTGGCGGCGGCCACCTCCGCGGCGGCGTCCTCGCCGCCCGCCGCACCCGCGAGGGCACTGGCATCGGCCGCAGCCTGGGCCGACGCGGCCCCGCCGGCGGCGGCGCCCACCCGGACGAGGCCGACGGCGAACAGCGCCGCGAACAGCACGGCCATCAGGGCCAACGGGGTCGCTTGGCCCCGTTGGCCGCTGATCGTGGTGGCGGCGGTGGTCGGCGGTCGCCGGTCACTCATCGTCGGCGGAGAGCACCGGGGCCACTGCTGCGACCGTCCGATCCCCCTCCACGTTCATCACCTTCACGCCGGTGGCGTCTCGGCCCTGCGAGGAGATCTCGCGGACCTGCATCCGGGTCACCACGCCGTCGGAGGCGATGGCGAGGATCTCGTCGTCGATGCCCACCATGAAGGCGGCGACGACGAAGCCCTTCTTGGCGGTGAGCTTGATGCCGCGCACGCCCTGGCCGCCTCGGCCCTGGATGTTGAACTTGTCGAGCTGGGTGCGCTTGCCGTAGCCGCCGTCGGTGACGATGAGGATCGCGGCGTCGTCACGGGCGACGTCGCAGGACACCACCTCGTCGCCCGGCTTCATCTTCATGCCGCGCACGCCGGCCGCGTTGCGGCCCATGGGGCGGACGTCGCCCTGCGTGTAGCGGATGGTCATGCCGGCCCGGCTGACCATGAAGATCTCGTCCTCGTCGTTGACGGGCATGACCTTCACCAGCTCGTCGCCGTCACGGAGGTTGAGGGCGATGATGCCGGCCCGCAGCGACGAGTCGTACTCGGTGAACCGGGTCTTCTTCACCTGGCCGTTGCGGGTGGCGAAGAAGAGGTACTGGTTCGACTCGTAGTCCCGCGTGTCGATGATCGTCTGGATCCGCTCGTCGGGCTGGAGCGGCAGCAGGTTCACGATCGCGGTGCCGCGCGCCGTCCGGTCCTTCATCGGGATCTCGTGCGCCTTCAGCCGGTACACGCGCCCGAGGTTCGAGAAGAACAGCAGGTAGGCGTGGGCCGTGGTCGTGATGATGTGCTCGATGTAGTCCTCGTCCTTGAGCTTGGCGCCGGCGATGCCGCGCCCGCCCCGGCCCTGGGCCTTGAACGCGTCGACCGAGACGGTCTTCGTGTAGCCCTTGGCCGACATCGTGACGATGAGGTCCTCGTCGTCGATGAGGTCCTCGAGGTCCATGTCGCCGACGTCGTAGGTGATCTGCGACTTCCGGTCCGAGCCGTGCTTGGCCCGGATCTCGCCCAGCTCGTCCTTGATCACCTGGTAGAGCACGTTGCGGTCGGCGAGGATGGCCTCGAGCTCGGCGATGGTGGCCCGCAGCTTCTCCATCTCCTCCTCCAGCTGAGCCCTGCCCAGGCGGGTGAGGCGGTGGAGCTGCATGTCGAGGATGTACTCGGCCTGCACCTCGGAGAACTCGAACGGCGCGGCCTGCAGCTTGGTGCGGGCATCGTCCTTGTCCTCGGAGGCGCGGATGGTGGCGATGATCTCGTCGATCAGGTCGAGCGCCTTGATGAGGCCCTCGACGATGTGCGCCCGCTCCCTGGCCTTGCGGAGGCGGTACTCCGAGCGCCGGGTGATGACGTCGACCTGGTGCTCCAGGTAGTGGAACAGCACCTCGCGGAGGTTCAGCGTGCGAGGCACGCCGTCGACGAGCGCCACCGTGTTCACGCCGAACGAGCTCTGGAGCTGCGTCCGCTTGTAGAGGTTGTTGAGGATGATCAGCGCCGGCGCGTCGCGCTTGAGCGTGATGACGATGCGGGTCTTGCCGCCGGAGGACTCGTCGTTGGCATCGGAGATGCCCTCGAGCTCCTTGTTGGCGACCAGCTCGCTGATCTTGGCCAGCACCTGGCGGGGGCCCACCTGGTACGGCAGCTCGGTGACGATGATCTTGTCGCCGCCGCGGGTGGACTCCTCGATCTCGGCGACGGCGCGCATGCGGATCGAGCCGCGGCCGGTGCGGTAGGCGTCCATGATCCCGGCGCGGCCCATGATCAGCGCGCCGGTCGGGAAGTCCGGGCCCTTGACGAACTGCATGAGGTCGTCGGGGGTGGCCTCGGGGTTGTCCATCAGGTGGACGGTGGCGTCGATGACCTCGCCGAGGTTGTGCGGCGGGATGTTGGTGGCCATGCCGACGGCGATGCCCTGGCCACCGTTGACGAGGAGGTTCGGGAAGCGCGCCGGGAGCACCGCCGGCTCCTGGAACTCACCGGAGTAGTTGTCGACGAAGTCGACCGTCTCCTCGCCGATGTCCTGGAGCATCGACATGGCGAGCGGGTCGAGGCGGCACTCGGTGTAGCGGGCGGCGGCGGGGCCGTCGTCGGGCGACCCGAAGTTGCCGTGGCCCTGCACGACCGGGTGGCGCAGCGAGTGGGGCTGGGCCAGCCGGACGAGCGCGTCGTAGATCGCGCCGTCGCCGTGGGGGTGGTACTTGCCCATGACCTCGCCCGTGACGCGGGCGCACTTCATGAACGGGCGGTCCGGGCGGGCGCCGACGTCGTACATGCCCCAGAGGATCCGGCGGTGCACCGGCTTGAGGCCGTCGCGGACGTCAGGCAGGGCCCGCGAGACGATGACGGACATGGAGTAGTCCAGGAAGGACCGCTCCATCTCCTCCTCGATCTCGATGGGCTCGATGAGCCCGTAGGCGGTGACGGTGGGGTCGAGGCCCTCGGCGTCGGGGTCGATGGGGGGCAGTTCGTCGTCAGGCATGGGGAGGTCTCTCGTTGCTCAGATGTCGATGAAGCGGACGTCTTTGGCGTTCTTCTTGATGAACTCCTTGCGGGCTTCGACGTCGTCGCCCATGAGGGTGGAGATCGCGGTGTCGGCCGTGGCGGCCTGCTCGACCGTGACCTGGAGGAGGGTCCGGGAGGCGGCGTCCATGGTGGTGGCCTTGAGCTCCTCCCAGTCCATCTCGCCGAGGCCCTTCAGCCGGGCGAACTCCTTCTTGTGGTTGGGGTTGGCGGCCAGGAACTCGGCCTTGGCGGCGTCGTCCTTCAGGTACACCTTCTCCTTGCCCACCACCGTGGAGTAGAGCGGCGGCTGGGCGATGTAGACGTGGCGGTGCTCCACCAGCTCCTTCATGTGGCGGAAGAAGAAGGTGAGCAGCAGCGTGCGGATGTGGCTGCCGTCGACGTCGGCGTCGCACAGCAGGATCACGCGGTCGTACCGGGACTTGGTGACGTCGAACTCCTCGGCGCCGAACCCGGCGCCGATGGCGGCGATGAGCGCCTGGACCTCGGTGTTCTTGAGCATCTTGTCCTGGCGGGCCCGCTCGACGTTGAGGATCTTGCCGCGGATCGGGAGGATGGCCTGCGTGCGCGGGTCGCGGGCGCTGGTGGCCGAGCCGCCGGCGGAGTCGCCCTCCACGATGAACAGCTCGCACTCGCTGCGGTCGCGGCTGGAGCAGTCGCGCAGCTTGTCGGGCATGCCGGCGCCGTCGAGCGCGCTCTTGCGGCGGGTGGCGTCACGGGCGTTCTTGGCCGCCGCCCGGGCCCGCTGGGCGTTGATGGCCTTCTTGACGATCTTGTTGGCCTCGGTGGGGTGCTCCTCGAGCCAGTCCGCCAGCTTCTCGTTGGTGGCCTTCTGCACCAGGGTCTTGATCTCGGGGTTGCCGAGCTTGCCCTTGGTCTGGCCCTCGAACTGCGGCTCGCCGACGCGCACCGAGATGATGGCGCTCAGGCCCTCTCGCACGTCCTCGCCGCCGAGGTTCGGGTCCTTCTCCTTGAGGAGCTGCTTGGCCTTGGCGTACTTGTTGACCACCGTGGTGAGAGCGGCTCGGAAGCCCTCCTCGTGGGTGCCGCCCTCGATGGTGGCGATGCCGTTGGCGAAGCTGTGCAGGCCATCGCTCTGGTAGCCGTCGTTCCACTGGAAGGCCAGCTCGACCTCGGCGTGGTCGTCGGACGACTCCAGGTAGCCGACCCGGCTGAACAACGGGGACTTGGTGGCGTTGATGTGTTTGACGAAGTCGACGATGCCGCCGGGGTACTTGTAGGTGACCGGCTCCTGGTCGTGCTCGGGGCGCTCGTCCTTGAAGCGGATCTCGAGGCCCTTGTTCAGGAACGCCATCATCTGGAGGCGCTCGAGCATGGTGCGGCCGACGAACTCGGTGCTCTCGAAGATGCCCCGGTCCGGCCAGAACGTGACGGTGGTGCCGGTGCGGCCGCGGGGTGCATCGCCCACGACCTCGAGCTTGGTCTTCTTGGAGCCGCCCTCGGCGAACTCGATGCGGTGGCGCTTGCCGTCGCGGTCGACCTCGACGGTGACCTTCTCGGACAGCGCGTTCACGACCGACACGCCCACGCCGTGGAGGCCACCCGAGACCTTGTAGCCGCCGCCGCCGAACTTGCCGCCGCCGCCCAGCTTCGTGAGGGCGATCTCGACGCCGGTGAGCTTGAACTCGGGGTGCACGTCGGTGGGGATGCCGCGCCCGTTGTCGACCACGCGGCAGCCGCCGTCGGCCAGGAGGGTGATGTCGATCCGGTCGCAGTAGCCGGCCATGGCCTCGTCGACCGAGTTGTCCACGACCTCCCACACCATGTGGTGGAGGCCCGGGAGCCCGGTGCCTCCGATGTACATGCCGGGGCGCTTGCGCACGTGCGCGAGGCCCTCGAGGATCGTCATGTTGCTGGCGGAGTAGTCCGACTTCGCGGGGGACACGGCGCGGCCTTTCAGGGACGAGCAGGAGGGAGGTGAGCGGCCGCTCGGAAGGCCACGGCACGGAGGGTGCCGACCGGCAGTTCGAGGCGCTTCACGATGGGAGCCATCCTACCAGACGGGGGGTGACATCCGGGGTATCCCCAGCCGGTCTGAGAACGGCCGAGAACGTTGTGTCACAAGGGTTTGCGAGCCATCTGACGCCGCGTCACCGACGCAAGATCCGGGTGGTCACGGAGGTGACGACGCCGGCCCCCACGAGGCGGTCGACGCGGGTCACGATCTCCCGCTCCGACCACCGCAGGTGGCTCGCCCACGCGGCGCTGTCGACCCCCACGCGAAGGCACCCGTCCTCCACCGCGAGGGGCTGCGCGTGCCCCGCGAGCTCATCGCCGACGATGGCCGCCCAGCCATCGTGGATGGCCACGATCGCGTCGGCCTTCGGGGCGCCCATCCCGGCCAGGACGGCGTCGAGCAGCTGCGGGAGCGTGGCCGGATCGGGCTCGTCGCCCCGTCCGTCGGGGGTGGGGAGCTTCGACCACGGCACCCCGCCAGTGTCGCGCGGCCGGGACGCTCCACCACCGGGTGCGACCCCACTGGAGCGGCGGTCAGCGCTGGGTCGCGACGCCCTCGCGCACCTCGATCACCGCGCCGGGGACGGCACCGACGGGGAGGCCGCTGGCGGTCGAGAGGATCGTCTGGCCGGGTGGGAGCGACCGCAGCAGCGCGTCGCTCCGCTCGGGGTCGAGCTCGGAGAACACGTCGTCGAGCAGCAGCACCGGCGAGCTCTCGGTCTGCTCGGTGACCACGTGGTGCGCGGCCAGGCGCAGCGCGAGCGCCAGCGAGCGCTGCTCGCCCTGCGAGGCGTGGGTGCGCGCTGGCAGGCCCCCGATGACCAGCTCGAGCTCGTCGCGGTGCGGGCCCACGGTCGACACGCCGCGCCGCAGGTCGTCCTTGCGCGACGCCGCGAGGGCGGGGGCCAGGCCGTCGGCCATCCACGGGGGGTCGTAGGTGGCGCGGACCTCCGCCGAGCGCTGGGCGACGGAGTCGTACGCCGCGCCGAGCAGCGGCTCGAGCGCGGCCACCAGGTTGCGGCGGGCCTTCGCGAGCGCCTCCCCCGCCGTCACGAGCTTGGCGTCGAAGACGTCGAGGGTCAGTTCGATCTCGGGGGTGAGCCGGCCACCCGACTGCTTGAGCAGCGCGCCGCGCTGGCGCAGGACGCGGTCGAGGTCGCTTCGCATCTCGTCGTAGCGGGGGTGCAGCGACACCAGCGTCTCGTCGAGGTAGCCGCGCCGGTCGCCCGGGGACCCCTTCACCAAGGTGAGGTCGTCGGGCGAGAAGACGGTCACCCGCAGTGCGCCCAGGAGGTCGCGCGCCCGGCGCAACGGCTGCTTGTTGAGCTGGGTCCGGTTGCGGCCGTTGGCCACCAGCTCGGCCTCCAGGAGCAGCTCACGGCCCTCGCGCTCGGCTTCGGCCCGCACGATCGCCCGCTCGGCGCCGGCGCGGATCAGCGCCTCGGTGGGGGCGCCACGGAACGACGACAGCGTGGCGAGGTAGCCGATGGCCTCGAGCAGGTTCGTCTTGCCCTGCCCGTTGGGGCCGAGCACGGCGGTGAGTCCGCCGTCGAACGTGACGTCGGCCTCGCGGTAGCCCCGGAAGTCGGTGAGCCAGAGGTGCCGGAGCTGCACGGCTCAGGCTGCGGCGGTCAGGAGACCCGGACCGGCATCAGCAGGTACAGGAATTCCTGGGCCTCGCCGGCGCGGATGACGGCCGGCTTCTGGGCGTCGACCGTGTCGAGGTGGATCTCGTCGCCGGGGGTGACCTCGACGCCGCTGAGCAGGTACTCCGGGTTGAACGCCACGGTGAGCTCGGTGCCCTCGTAGGACGCGTCGAGCTGCTCGTGCGCCTGGCCGACGTCCTGGGTGATGGCCACCAGCTCCAGCCCGTCGGTGCTCATCGCGAGCCGGACCGGCGTGTTGAGCTCGCGGGCCATCAGCTTCACGCGCTTGACCGCCTCGACGAGCGCCTCGCGCCCGACGGTGAGCCGGTTGGGGTGGCTGGCGGGGATCAGGCCCCGGTAGTTCGGGAACTCGCCCTCGATGAGCCGGGTGGTGAGGCGGACGTCGCCGACCTCGAACGCGGCCTCGCGCTCGCCCAGGCGGAGCGTGACCTCCTCGGCGGACCCGAGGAGCCGCTCGAGCTCGCGGAGCGCCCGGGAGGGCACCAGGACGCTCTGGCCCTCGCCCAGCACCGACGTGCCCGGGAGGTCGCGCACGGCGAGGCGGTAGGAGTCGGTGGCGACGAGGCGCAGCCCCCCGGCCTCCGCGGCGAGCAGGACGCCGGTGAGGATCGGACGGGCATCGTCGGCGCTGGCCGCGGGCACCACCTGGCGGAGGGCGCCGGCGAAGTCCTTGGCGGCCAGGGTCACGGCATCGTCGGCGGGCATGGCCAGCCGCGGGAACTCATCCGCCGGCAGCAGGCGCAGCGACGACTCGAAGCGGCCGGCGGTGATGCGGGCCTCGTCGCCCTCGACCGAGACCTCGACGCGCGGGTCGCCGAGCGACCGCACGAGGTCCGAGGAGATCTTCGCCGGCAGGACGGCCACGCCGTCGCGCTCGCCGGCGACGGTGATCTCGATCTCGATGGTGAGCTCGAGGTCGCTTCCGGTGAGGCGGAGGGTGTCGCCCGTGAGCTCGGCGCGGACGCCGGACAGGACGGGCAGCGCCCCGCCGCGGTTGGCCACGGCTCGGCCGGCAGAAGCCAGGGCCTCGACCAAGGTGTCACGCTCGCAACGGAACTTCACTTCGTAACCTCACGTTCTCCAGAGAAGGTGCTGATCAAGATCTGATGTTGGTAATAGGGCCTGTGGACTGGGGATAAGCACCCATCAGTGCAGGTCAGCAGGCACGGGGTTCGTCGAGGGGAATCCACAGCGTTCCACAGGTTCGCGGCGTCGCGGTGCATGCGACGTGTCCGGAGCGTGACTTCTCCCCGCGCGTCCCCTGCCGTCCACGGCCGCGTCCACAGCTGCATCCAGCGCGAACGGGTGAGAAATGCCCAGGTCCCTGTGGACAACGGTGGACAACTGCTGTGACGACCGGCACGCGCGGCGCACGCTCAACTTCCCTTCCGGATCTGGTTGAGCAGCTCGGTGACCTGGTCGTAGATCTGGCGCCGCTCGCCCATGAGGGCCTTGATCTTCTCGACGGCGTGGATGACCGTCGTGTGGTCGCGCCCCCCGAACTCGCGTGCGATGGCCGGGTAGGAGAGGTCGGTCGAGTCCCGGAAGACGTACATGGCGATCTGCCGGGCGGTGACCAGCGGGCGCTGACGGCTCTTGCCCTTGATCTCCTCGATGGTGAACCCGAACATCTCCGAGGTCGCCTGCAGGATGATGTCCGGCGTGATCGGCCGAGGCTGGCGGTCGCCGATGATGTCGTGGAGGTGCTTCTCCGCTTCGGGCAGCGTGACCGGCCGCTTGTGCAGCTTGGCCAGCGCCGACACCCGGTTCAGGGCGCCCTCGAGCTCGCGGATGTTGTCGGTGATGTTGACGGCGATGAACTCGAGCACGTCGTCGGGCACCGGGAACGCCTCGCCCTCGGCCTTCTTCCCCAGCACGGCCAGGCGGGTCTCGAGGTCCGGCGGCTGGATGTCGGTGATGAGGCCCATCTTGAACCGGCTGCGCAGGCGGTTCTCCAGGGTGGAGATGGCGTCCGGCGGGCGGTCGGAGGACAGCACGAGCTGGCGGCGGCCCTCGTGGAGGGCGTTGAACGTGTGGAAGAACTCCTCCTGGGTCTCCTTGCGGTTCTCCAGGAACTGGATGTCGTCGACCAGCAGCACGTCGACCTCGCGGTAGCGCCGCTTGAACTCCGCCGAGGTGTTGAGCCGGATGGACTCGATGAACTCGTTCAGGAAGGTCTCGCTGGTGACGTACCGGACGACGTAGTCCCGGTAGTTCTCCTCCACGTAGTGCTTGATGGCCTGGAGGAGGTGGGTCTTGCCGAGGCCGGCGTCGCCGTAGATGAACAGCGGGTTGTAGG